>Ga0209208_10000200_pt1 | contig 70367 bp, 60 predicted proteins | sample S1TSphfallax_3_FD_187694 | JGI IMG/M metagenome (GOLD analysis project Ga0209208, IMG submission 187694) | Host-associated microbial communities from peat moss isolated from Minnesota, USA - S1T2_Fd - Sphagnum fallax MG (SPAdes) (version 2) | ecosystem: Host-associated > Plants > Peat moss >... | reverse complement strand
GCTTCGCCCTTGGCGGGACCCTGCCTGTGACCGGGTTCTCAGTTCCTGCTTCTGCCGGCGAGATGCAAGCTTGGTGCAAGCTAGATAACCCATAATCCCTCCGTGAAAACTCGATTCACGGAGACCGACCGATGTTGACCCCAAGGAATTCGAGTGCCCGGTCTGGCCACGATCGTGGGCGTGGCTTCACGCTGATCGAGCTCATGGTCGCCGTGGCGATCGTGGCGATCCTCGCATCGATCGCCTATCCGGCGTATCGGAACTACGTGATGCGGGGCCAATTGGTGAACGCGACGAATGTCCTGGCGGCGGGCGCGGCAAATATGGAGCGCTATTTCCAGGACAACCGTACGTATCAAACCAATGGCACGCTCATCCCGCCCTGCACCCAGCTGTCCAGCGTCACCAATTTCTCGTTCAGCTGCACTATTCCGAGCTCGACGCTCTATACCATCACGGCCTCGGGTTCGGGCCAGATGCAGGGCTTCACTTACACGATCGACCAGTCCAACGCCCAGGCCTCGAGCGTGGTCTCCCCAGCACCCGGTGTCTGGATCAGGACCTGCAACTCAAGCTGGGAAACCAAGGAAGGCACTTGCTGAGCACGCGCGACAAGCCCGCGGCCGGATTCACGCTGATCGAGCTGCTCGTGGCCATGGTCATATTCGGCATTCTCGTGGCCTTGACCGTGCCTTCGATGCAGGTTTGGATCGCGAACACGCGTGTGCGCGCGGTCGCGGACTCCATGCAAAACGGCTTGCGACTCGCACAAGCCGAGGCTGTGCGCCGCAGCCGCCAGGTCGTGTTTGCCATCACCAACGACAGCCCCACCGACACCTCCCCGAACTTCACCGCGTCGGCGACGGGCCGGAACTGGGCGGTCGTGACCATACCGGCGTTGACCGGTGAAGCCAGCGCCTTCGTCCAGTCGGGCGTGCTCGCGAACGGCGCCTCGAACGTCTCCGTGAGCGTGGTCAACGGCGCAGGCACGGAAGTCTGTTTCAACTCGGTTGGCCGCATGATCGCGCAGCCTAACACCGGTGTACCGGGAGGAACTTGCTCCGTGCCCACGGCCGGCTATAACGGGAGCCGTACGCCCAATGTCGTCTATCTGGTCACGCTCAAGAATGCTGCCGGCATACAGATCGCTGATCGTCCACTGTATGTCTACGTGTTCCTCGGGGGCCAGGTGCGCCTTTGCAGTGATCCCAACCAGATCAACTCCAGCGGGGATCCCTACGGATGCTTATGATGCGTGCGGTCCAACGCCGTAGAGCGGTTTGCGGTGCGACCGGCCAGCGCGGCGTCGCGCTGATCGAAGCGCTGATCTCCATTCTGGTGTTTTCCTTCGGCATCCTGGGCCTGATCGGCCTCGAGGCGCAGGCTATCAATTTCTCCGTCAACGCCGAGGACCGCACGCGCGCCGCGATGTTTGCGAGCGACATCGCGAGCTATCTGTGGATCAACAACACGGTCTCACCGCCGTCAGCGCAAAAAGCCATCTGGAACACCAATATCAAGCTCCTGAATAACGCGCAGGGCGGCTTGAATAATGGATCAGTCTCGGTGAACACCATCGGGCCCGTGACGTCCGCCAACAGCGCCGACATCGTCATTACCTGGACCCAACAGTCGGATCCCACCGCAGCCCCGGTCACGCAAACGCTAACGACGCGTGTCACGATCCCGACGCTTCCCGCGTCATGAAGAGGCAATGCGCGTGAGGCGTCAATCCGGGATGACTTTGATCGAGTTGCTCGTGGCGATGGTCATCGGGCTGGGCGTCACCTTGGTGGTCGCGAGCATCCTCGTGGTTGGCGAGAATCACAAGCGCACGACGACTTCGACCAACGATGCAGATCAAACCGGTTCCTATGCCTTCTACGCGATCAGCAAGGCCCTGCGCGGCGCCGGATCAGCGCTCGTCGAGGGCAACTTCGTCAAAGCCGGCTTGTTCGGCTGTTCGCTGCACGTAAACGGTTTCCTGCCACGGACGGCACCTTTTCCGGCGCCGTTCGAGAATTTTCTCAGCGGCGTGACCCAGAATCTGGTCGTCGCGCCGCTGCTGATTGCCGCCGGGCAGTCGGAGCAAGCCGCCTCACCTTCAGCGCCCGCTTCAGACGTGATCGTGCTGATGAGCGGCTCCGGCGCCGACGGGGGCGTATCTCGCCCGATCTACAGCGCCGGCACAATCAACGGTTCGCCAGTCCCGCTGAACTTGCAAACCACGCAGGGTTTCAACGGGAACGACCTCGTGATCCTGAGCCAGAACGGTCAGCCCGGTTGCGACCTCGAAGAGGTCGAAGCGGGCGCGGGCGCGGACAGCATCACCCCGACGGTTCTACCCATCGGGACGAACAACACCCACTATTTCAACACGGTGAATTTGGCGACGCTGGTCGGCAGCACGAACACTTACGTCACGCCGATCGGCAACTCCACTGCGAACAACGTGCAATTCGAGCTGTTCGGCATCGGCTCGAACGATACGCTATACAGCTACGATCTCCTGCAGAACCAGAACGTCTTCCAGGGCACCGGCGACTCATCGCAAGCGATCGCCGACGGCGTGATCCAGATGAACGCGCTATACGGCGTCGCGACCACGGCACTACCTACCGTGTTCAATAACTGGGCGAATCCGGCCGACGTCGCCGACAACTACGACATCAACGATCTGATGGTCTCGCCGGTGACCATGGCAACGATCATCGCGGTGCGTGTCGCGATCGTGGTGCGCGGCCAATATTACGACAAGAACGTCGTCTCCCCGAACACGATCACGTTTTTCAATAATCTCGTCGACGGGAACGGTGTTTCGCTGACCAAGACGATCAACCTGACCGCCGACCAGACGCATTATCGCTATCGCGTGTTCGAATTCACCGTGCCCTTGCGCAACATGCTGGTCCTGGCGGGCGCATGAAGCATTCTCCGCGCGTTCAACTTCGAGGGCGCCAGCGCGGCGTCGTTCTGATCTTCACGCTGATCGTGCTGTTGATCCTCACGATCGGCGCCGTGGCCTTGACCAAGTCCATGAACATTTCCATGTTTAGCGCAGGCAACCTCGCGTTTCGCCAGGACCTCGTCAACCAGGGCGAAGAGGCGATTGCCACCGTGATGAGCGAGTTCACGGCGAACGGCGTGCTCGTGAGCGCGACCAACACCGACTCCAACCAAACGTCCAACAATTACTCGGCGACGATGCTGCCGACGAATCCCCAGGGCGTGCCCAACGTGCTGCTCAACGATGGCTTGTGGACCAGTCCGCCGTACAACTTCACCAGCGCCGATGACCTCACCGGCGCCACGCCGGACGTGACGATGCGCTACGTGATCGACCGGCTCTGCGCGGCGACGGGCGCGTCGGTCAGCACCGGATGCGTTCAGGCCACGGCCGCGCCGACCGGCCAGGACAGCCGCGATCCGCATGGCCTTGCGCCGCCGACGGCCACGGTCTACCGGATCAGCGTTCGGGTGACGGGGCCGCGTAACACCCAGGTGTTTTTACAATCCACTTTCACGAAGCCGAACTGACGAGGCAACGACCATGATGAACCGTTCATCGAAATTACTGAGTGCCGGCTTTCTCGGCCTCGTTTGCAGCGTCTTCGGTCTCGGCCGCGCCGGCGCGCAGTCACCGACGGCGCTCGCGGATCAGCCGATTTTCGGCAGTGTGGACGTGCCCGGCAACATGGCGTTCACGCTGTCCGTGGAATTCCCGACCGCGATCAGCGTCGCCAATCTCGGCGATTATGCGGATGCCACGACTTACTACGGTTACTTCGATCCGGCGAAGTGCTACACCTACCTCTATAACTCGACCACGCCGGCGAGCAGTTATTTCGAGCCCGAGGCGCTGGCGACCGGAACGAACAAGCACAGCTGTTCGGGCATGTGGAGCGGGAACTTCATGAACTGGGCGACGATGCAGACGATCGACCCGTTTCGCTGGGCATTGACCGGCGGCTATCGCAGCGTGGATACCACGACCCAGACGATCCTCGAAAAAGCCTGGGGTTCCAATCAGGGCAGCCTCAGTAATTTTCCTTATCGCGGTACCGGGCAGCCCACCGGCCATAACCTGAACAAGTCCTTGATCGCCTCGCTGACGCCGTTCAGTAATTTCAGCGGCTGGCTGTCGAGCATCTGGAGCAACGGCAATCAGATGTATTTCTTCGGTGACAGTCTCAACAACGGCCAGGGGACCTACACCGGCAGCGGCACGAATTGGGATCCGAACAAGCTCTACCAGGTCTATGTGCGCGTCAGCGTCTGTGACTACTCTACGATGGGGCTCGCGGGACTCGAGAGCAATTGCGTCGGTTATGGCTCGCAATTCGTAAATTCCAAGGGTGTCACCCAGTACAAGATCTACAAGCCTCAGGGCCTGATGCAGCAGTATGCGAACAAGATCGAATATTCGGTCTTCGGCTATTTGATGGGCTACGGACTCAACGATCAGGGCGGCGTGCTGCGAGCGCCCATGGGCTTCATCGGACCGACTTATCCCCAGCCCTTGAGTTCCTCGGTGGTCACGAACTCGCGCCCGGAATGGGATCCGAACACCGGCATCATGTACGCCAACCCGGACACGGTCAGCGCCGCGGGCAACAATGTCACGCAAAGCGGCGCGATGAACTATATCAACGAGTTTGGCGAGGCTACGCACACCTACGAAACCTACGACAACGTCAGCGAGCTCTATTACGCCGCGCTGCGCTACTACGAGAATCTCGGCAACGTGCCGGAGTGGATCGCGAACGTCAATCCGACCACCTTGGACGGCTTCCCGGCGGTGTCCGCGTGGAAGGATCCGATCTCCTACTATTGCCAGAAGAACTTCATCCTCGGCATCGGCGACGATCACACCTGGACCGATTACAACGTCGGCGGCAGCAACGAGGAGGGCAGCAACGTCGCTGCGGTCCGGCCGATACCGTCAGCAGTGGCTAATGACACCTTCAACCAAGCCTGGACCTGGCTGGCCGCTCTGCAGACCCTGGAGGGAATCAACCCAACGACGCCGTGGTGGATCTATTCGCAGGGCGCGACGCAACTGATGGCCGGTCTCGCCTACGGCGCTCACGTCAGCAACATCCGTTCCGACCTGACGACCAAGGCCAACTCCGCCACGCCGATCACGGTGTCGACTTATTGGGTGGACGTGGCCGAGTACCAGGAAGTCGAGAATCTCAATCCCTACTATCTCGCGACGAAGTACGGCGGCTTCGCGGTGCCCTCCGGCTTCACGATCAGCAATCCGACCTTTACATCGTGGAACGCGACGACCATCCCCTATTTCGATACTACGGGGCGAAACATCACGATGAACGGCGGCAATGTGCATCCGTGGCCCGATAATTACTTCGAGGCCGGCAATGCGGGCCTCATGGTCAGCTCGCTCGGCACCGCCTTTTCGAACATCGCATCGGCGATCCACAACGTCTCGACCTCGTTCCAGCTCACCAGCCCCAATCTCGCGTCCGCCGGCTCGCTTTCGTTCGCGGCTTCCTTTCAATCGAACCCTTCGTGGAACGGCACGGTGCAAGCCAGCACGCTGACCTTGACCGCAGGATCCACTTGCGCGTCGCCGCCTTGCGCGACACCGGCATGGACGACCAACACCACGCTGCAGGCCCAGCTCACGAGCGGGGGAGGGACGGGGTGGAACACCGCGCGCAATGTCGCGACGTGGAACGGCTCCCAAGGGATTCCGTTCGAGGCCACGAGCCTCACGTCGGCGCAACTCAATGCCTTGCAGCCCAATTACGCGAGCTCGGTGTCGAGCACGCAGTACCTGCAGTGGCTGCGCGGCGATCAAACCAACGAGGTTGGATCGAAGGCCACCAGCAGCACGCACTCCTTGCGCGCCCGCAGCTTGTTTTTAGGCGACATCGTCGATGCGTCGCTCGTCGCCGTGTCGACACCGCAAATGGGCTTCTCGGAGAGCACGAATCCGGGTTATCAGGCCTTCGTCGCCGAGTGGAGCTCCGCGAGCAATCCCCGGCCCACGATGGTTTACGCGGCGGCGAACGACGGCATGCTGCACGCCTTCGTCGGTACGGCCATCAGCACTGGCGCGACCACGTCGGCCGGGTCCGAACTTTTCGCCTATGTGCCGAGCGGCACGTTTCAAGGACCCAACAATACGCCTCAGGTCAACGGCCTCGCCGAACTAGGCAATCCGAACTACACGCATTACTACTACGTCGACGCGACGCCCGGCGCGTTCGACGTCGATCTGAACCGTGTCAACGGCGCTGCCAGCTCGGGTTCGAGCTATACGCCGAACTGGCACACGCTTTTGATCGGCGGCTTGGGTAAGGGCGGCAAGAGCTATTACGCACTCGACATCACGAATCCCGCGGCCATGACCACCGAGACCGCCGTCGCCGCCGATGTCCTGTGGGAATTCACCGACCCCACCATGGGTTATAGTTTCGGCCTGCCGACCGTCGTCAAGACCGTGCAATACGGTTGGGTCGTGGTCTTTACCTCGGGCTACGACAGCGGCTCCCTCGGCAGCCCCGGCTATATCTACATCGTCAATCCCGCGAACGGCGCACTGCTGCAAAAAATCGCCACCCCGAGTGCGTCGAACGGGCTCACTCAGGCCTCGGCCTATGTGCCGGACTACAGCGATTACACGGCGGACGCAATCTACGTCGGTGACCTGAACGGCCAAGTCTGGCGTTTGGACCTCACGCCCACCAGTAACGGGTATGCGCCGCCGACCTTGATCGCGACCCTGACCGATGGCTCGGGCAATCCGCAGCCCATCACCACCGCACCGCTGGTCGAGATTCACCCAACGACCCGAAAGCGCTATGTGCTCGTCGGCACGGGTCAGATTCTGTCGGCGAGCGATTTGAGCTCCTCTCAGGTTCAGAGCTTCTATGGAATCATCGACGGAACGGCGCCCGCGCATGGCTTCAAGCCCGTGAGTTCTCCGGCGATGCGCTCGAACATGACGGCGTTCACGAGCCTGCTGACCGCCAATACCGTCGCCTCGGGTTCGGCGGGTTGGTATTACGACCTTGCGGCGGGTCTGCGCGTGATCACGCAACCTACGGACTATAATGGCATCGTGATCTTCTCGGCCACGAATCCTACGGTCACCGATCCCTGCTCGACCGCGGGCACGAGTGCATTGTTCGCAATCGACTATGCCACTGGTTTGACGGTACTCAATACCGGTACGACGGGCACGGGTTCCGGTTCCGGTTCCGGCTCCGGCTCGGGTTCGAGCACGCTGGTCACGGATATCGTCAGCAAGAACCTGATCACCAACATCAACGTCCTCTACCAGAACGGGACTCTCTCGCTGCTGACCGGCGACAACCAGGGTAACAACACCTTGAACAATGCCAATCTGACCGAGCCGATCATGACGCGGATCTTGAACTGGTCGGAACTGCCGACCGCGGAGTAATTAGCGCCGACGGATAGGAAAATCTCGGGCGTCGTCGGATAATGCGCCGACCACGCCATGACCAAACCCGCCGCCAGCACCGTTCGAGCCCGTACGAGCATCGCCGATCCAGCGGTGCTCGGCTTGAAGTGGCTGCTCGATGAACTCATCAAGGCCGACCTGATCACGGTCGCGCTCGCGCGTCAGCTCGTCGAAGTGCCGCCCAAGAAGGACGCTGCGCCGCTGCACCCCTTGGTCGTCGCCGCGGGCCAAGACTGGCCCGATCGTCGCGCCGAGGGTCGGAAGCTGAACCTCGAGGCTTTGACGCATTGGCTCGCGAATCGCGTGCGCCTCCCCTATGTGCGGATCGATCCGCTCAAGCTCGAGGTGGCGACGATCACGGAGGTCGTGCCTTACGCCTACGCACTGCGTAGCGGCATTCTGCCCATCGCGGCCGGGCCGACGGGCGTGGTGTTCGCGGTCAAGGACCCCTTCTCCGTGGACTGGGTCCGGGACCTTGCTCCCTTGCTCAAGCTGCCGATCAAGCGCGTGCTCGCGAATCCGCTGGACATTGATCGATATCTCGTCGAGTTCTACGCGATCGCCCGCTCGGTGCGGTTCACCGGTCAAGAGCGGCAGCGCGTTGCCCCGACGGAGCTGCGCAACCTCGAGCAATTGACCGAGCTGAGTCGCGCCGGGAAGCTCTCGGCCGAGGACCAGCATGTCGTCGCGATAGTCGATTGGCTGTTGCAATACGCGTTCGACTCGCGCGCGAGCGACATTCATCTGGAACCGCGGCGCGAAACCGGTAACGTGCGCTTCCGCATCGACGGGATCTTGCATGACGTTTATCAGCTGCCCGCGCCGGTCATGCCGGCCGTGACCAGCCGCGTCAAGATCCTCAGCCGACTCGACATCGCCGAACGGCGCCGGCCCCAGGATGGCCGGATCCGGACCCGCTCGCCCGACGGGAAAGAGATCGAATTGCGCGTTTCGGCCCTGCCGACGGCGTTCGGCGAAAAGCTGGTCTTGCGCATTTTCAACCCGGATGTGCTCGTGCACGATTTCAACCGTCTGGGTTTCACCGCGACCGAGGCTACCCTTTGGCGCCGGATGATCGGTCAGCCGCACGGCATCGTGCTCGTGACCGGCCCGACGGGTTCCGGCAAGACGACCACCCTCTACGCCTCTCTGAAAGAACTGGCGACCTCGGCAGTGAACGTCTGCACGATCGAGGACCCGATCGAGATGATCGATTCCAGCTTCAATCAGATGCAAGTGCAGCCGAACATCGATCTGAATTTCGCCGACGGCGTCCGGGCGCTGCTGCGCCAGGATCCGGACATCATCATGATTGGTGAGATTCGCGACCGTGAGACGGCCGACGTCGCCGTGCAGGCGGCGCTGACGGGCCATCTTGTGCTCTCGACGCTGCATACCAACGATGCGCCGTCGGCGGTGACGCGCATGCTCGAGCTCGGCGTGCCGTCCTATTTGATCCGCGCGACCCTGATCGGCGTGCTCGCACAGCGTCTGGTGCGGACCTTGTGCCCCGAATGCAAGGCGCCCGTGCCCCTGCCGGCAGCCGCGTGGCAACAGCTCGGAGTGGGCGATGCGCTGGCGGGGATCCCTGCCACGATCCAGCGAGCCGTTGGCTGTCTGGAGTGCCGGCAGACCGGTTATCGCGGCCGCAGCGGTGTCTATGAGCTCATGTCGGTGGGGCCGGCTTTGCAGGCGCTGATCGACGAGACGCCCGATGCTCAGCGCTTGCGGCAGGTCGCGATCGAGGGAGGCATGCGTCCGCTGCGCCATGCCGGCGCCGAGAAGATTGCCGCGGGACTCACGACCATCGAGGAGGTTTTGGCGCTCACTCCGGATCCGGCGTAGCTCGGCCGGAATTGTTGGCGGCGGGAAAGACAATATCGATCTTGGTGCCGACTTGATCCGTGCCCGACTCGATGCTCATGGTCGCCTCGAACAAGCCGGCGATCTCCGCGACGATCGCCAAGCCTAGGCCGCTGCCGTGTCCGGGCGAGTTCGGCAAGCGCACGAAGCGCTCACGCACGCGTTCCCGGTCCGCCGGCGGTATTCCTGGCCCGGTGTCCTCGACCGACAAGAAGGGCTGGCCGGCGCGCTCGCCGGTGCTGAGGGTCACGCTGCCGCCGGCCGGCGTGTATTTGAGTGCGTTGTCGACGAGGTTGGAGAGCAAATCGTCGAGCAAGGAGGGATCGGCGAGCGTGCTCACGGGCCGCAAATCCGCACCGAGATCGATGTCGCACTGAACTGACCGGTCGAGAAACTTACCGAGGACTTCGCGCGCGAGCGCATCGAGGGCCACAGGTTCGCGCTTGCCGGGAATGTTCACCGAGGGGTCGGCGCGCGCCAGCGTCAGTAGCTGATTGGCGGAGCGGGCAAGCTGTCGCACGCCTTCCTGCAGATTCGCGAGTTGTGGCTGGATCCGCTCGGCAGTGGGCTCGGCCGCCAAGGACTCGAGCGCGGCGAGCATCGCGGTGAGCGGCGTACGCAATTGATGCGCGGTATTGGCGATGAACTGCTGCTGGGACTGCACGGAGCTGCGCAAGGTCGAGAACAAGCGATTCAGTGTGGTCACGAGCGGCGCGAGCTCGCGCGGCGCCGACGCTGCGCGCAGCGGCCGCAGGTCCTGCAGCGAGCGCTCGGCGACTTCGTCGCGCAGTCGCAGCACCGGGCGCAAACCAACGCGGATGCCGATCCAAACCAGCATCAGAGTGATGTCGAGATACACGAAGTCCCACAGCACCGTGCTCAACAGTCCATACCGCGCGGCGGTCTCGTCGCGACCCATCGGTGTCGCAACCGTTACCGTCAGCGGCCCGGCGATGCTCGGTCGCTCCTCGGACAGCAAGCGCAGGCGCCGCCCCGCGACTTCGACGGTCCGATAGCCGGATGTCTCGATTGCATGAGGGTCGCCACCGAGCAAGGCGGGGTCCCCGGCGAGCAAGCCGCCGCCGCGGTCCCGGACCGCGAAGCGGAGCCCGCTCGGTGGTTTGCCGTCGATCGCGACGCGACCTTCGACGATCTTGACTTGCAGGGCCAATGCGGTCGCTGCTTCTTTGAGGCGCTGGTCGGTGTTCAACAGCTGCGGTGCAATCGCGTTGAAATAATGCAGCAGCCCCCCTCCCAAGGCCAACAGGCTCAAAGGGATTGCGAGCCACGCGATCAGGGTGCGGCTGATCGACTTCAAGGGCCTTCTTCCAGCCGGTAACCGAGCCCGCGCAGGCTGCGGACCACGGCTGCCGTGCCCAACTTGCTGCGCAGGCGCGAGACGTGGACCTCGACGGTATTCGCCGTGATGTCTTGGTCGGTCGTTGCCAAAGCTTGTTGGATGCGCTCCTTCGGGACGATCAAGCCCGTGCGACGCACGAGGCACTCGAGCACGAGCCATTCACGCGCCGTCAGGTCCACCTCCGTACCGTCGATGGATAGCCGCCGGCCGATGAGGTCGGCCGACATGCGATTGAGCTTGACGGTGCCTTGGCGCGCGGCGCCGGCGCGGCGCACCAAGGCGCGGCACCGGGCGGCTAGTTCGGCCGGTTCGAAGGGTTTGCTGAGAAAATCATCCGCGCCGAGATCGAGAGCCTTGACTTTGTCGGCGAGCGTGCAGCGCGCGGTCAGGATCAGTGTCGGTAGCCCGGCTCCGGAATCGCGCAAACGACGCACCAAGGAAAGGCCATCGCTGCCCGGCAGGCCGATGTCGATGACGGCGATGTCGAAGGGCTCGGCGGCGATGGCCGCGAGCGCCGACTCGGCGCTGGCCGTGCGCAGCACGGAGAATTGCGCGGCGACGAGCCCGCGCGCCACCGCGTCGGCGACCAGATCGTCGTCTTCGACGATTAGCAGACGCACGCGGGGGTCCTAGCGATCGCTGCTCGCGATCCTGTCCGGGGAGCTGTCCGGCTCATCGCCGGCGAAGGGACCACGCCGCACGGGCGCGAGCGAACGCAGTTTGGCCTCGTAGGCTTCGGCAAAAGCCTCCACGAACAGATGCGGGAATCCGCCGGGGGGCGCCTGCGCGAGGCTCGCGAACAGCTCCCCGTACAAATCCCAATAGCGGCCCTTGTTCTGGGCACCGAACATGCCCCGCTTGGCGTTGCGCTCGAAGCGCACCGCGAGCTGACCGGGTTCGAACCGGTCCAACATCCCCGTCAGCGCCGCTTGCATCGCGACGAAGATCGCCGCCTGCTGCGCTTTGAGATCCCGGAAATTGTCGCGCATCGCCTCGACGGAACCGGCTCGAACCGAGGTCGTCGTCAGCAGCCGGACGAGCGTCTCGTCGACCCCATCGTTGAAATTCCAGGCGTTATCGTCGGCCTCCTCGGTGACCTGCATACGGAAGCGACCACGGAAATCGGCCGCTGTCTGATTCAAATCCATGATGCCGAGCACCGCCTCGCGCAGCAACTGACCCGCCAGTTGCAAGGCGACGGTGCGGGTCTCGCTGCCGATGCTGCGTGGATCGATGCCCGCGCCGCGACAGAAGGCGGAGAGGCCAGGGTCGGCCTCGCCGTCGAAGAATTTCGGAGCCGGGCCGCGCGGTGCCGGCGATGCGGATGGTACGGGCGCGGCGGGCGGCGGACCGCGATCGACTTTGACAGGGCGCGTCATCATGTGCCAAGGCACCGCATCCGCCGCCTCCGGGGCTGGGAGCGGCGCAGCGGGTGCTGGCGCACTGCGCGCCGCCGGGCTTGGGCCCAGTCCATAAAAATCACGTGCCGCGACGCTGCGCGCCTCGCCAACAGGCCCGCTGGGCTCGAGCAATTCGCTCAAGTCCAAGTCGGCGCCAATGTCGTTCGCGATCGACTTCTTGTAAGCCGAGGAGCCCGGACGGCCATCGAACGTCGTAATGAGGGATTCATCGGGCGGGAAATCGTTCGACTGGTCGATGCTCACCCGCATCTCGTACTCGCCGATGCGGATGGAGTCCCCGTCCTTCATCGCGTAGTCGTGGAACTTGCCCAAGGGGACCTGCGCGCCGTTGACGTAGGTGCCGTTCGAACTCGTGTCGACCAGAAAATACGTGCCGGCGCGAAAATCGACGCGTGCGTGTTTGCCCGAGAGGTAGCGCTCCGGGTCAGGTAGAATCCAGGCATTCTCGGTGCCACGACCGATAGATCCACCGTGGACGCTGAATACCTTGCTCGCCTGACTGCCCAGGCGGCCGGCGTGTTCACTGACTATGCTCAAGCGCAAGGCCATTCTTTACTCCAAGGCAGGCGGTGAAGATTTGCGCTATGGCCTTGTATAATATGACGAAACAGTATCAATGTCGGAGCTCAGCTAAATGGCCGCGAGTCACATTTTCAAAGTTCTGTTCGTGAATCAGGGCAAGGTCTACGAGATCTATGCCCGCAAGGTGAGTCACGGCGATTTATTCGGCTTCATCGTGGTCGAAGAGCTGGTGTTCGGCGAACGCTCCACGGTCGTGGTCGACCCTGCCGAAGAGAAGATAAAGGCCGAGTTCCACGAAGTAAAGCGCACCTACCTGCCCATGCATTCGGTGCTGCGGATCGATGAGGTCAAGAAACAAGGTGTCAGCAAGATCGTCGCTCTCGAGGGGTCCAACGTGGCGCAGTTCCCGATGCCGATCTACCCACCCGGCGGCGATTCGAACGTGCGCAAGTAGCCGCGCGCGGCGGGGTTCCTGAGCATGTTCAGTCTGCAGGGGGCGCCGGCGCTCTCGCGGTTTCGTCTCGACAAGCTGCTCGCCGAATTGCAAACCGGGCGCCCCGCGGTGCGCGCGGTGTCGGCGCACTTCGTGCATTTCGTGGTGGCGGCCGGGACGCTCGCAAGCGAACGACTCGCGCTGCTCGGACGGCTGCTGACCTATGGACCGCAATATGCGGACGCGGACTTGCCGCCGGTGGCCTCTGCCCATTACACCTTGCACGTGACCCCGCGAATCGGCACGGTGTCGCCCTGGTCGAGCAAGGCGACCGACATCGCCGCGGTCTGCGGTCTCGCCGAGGTGCGGCGCCTGGAGCGGGGAATCGCCTATAGGCTGGCCGCCGACGAGGACCTGTCGGCGGCGGATCTCATCGCGCTGGGGGCGGTCTTGCATGACCGCATGACCGAGTCTCTGTGGCTCGGGGAAGTCGATCTAGAGGTGTTCTTCAATCCCGCACCTCCGCGTCCGCTGCGCACCGTGGTCGCGGGCGCCGGCGCGGCCTCCCTCGCGGCCGGCCGCGCAGCATTGATCGCCGCCAATGAAGGCTGGGGTCTCGCCTTGTCGTCCGATGAGATCGATTATTTGGTGGCAGCCTTTCGCCGGCTCGGCCGCGATCCGACCGACGCCGAACTCATGATGTTCGCGCAGGCCAACTCCGAGCACTGCCGCCACAAGATCTTCAATGCCGAATTCATCGTCGACGGCGAGCCGATGTCTGCCTCGCTGTTCGACATGATCCGCGCCACTTACCGCCGCAATGCCGAGGGCGTGCTCTCGGCCTATCGCGACAACGCGGCGGTGATCGAGGGCTCGGTGGGCGAGCGGTTCTTTCCGGACCCCGCCACGCACCAATATGGCTCGGTGCGCGAGCCCATCGACATCCTGATGAAGGTCGAAACGCACAATCATCCGACCGCGATCTCACCGTTCCCGGGCGCCGCCACGGGTGCTGGCGGTGAAATTCGCGACGAAGGCGCGACCGGTATCGGCGCCAAGCCGAAAGCGGGTCTGTGCGGTTTCTCCGTCTCCAATCTGCACCTGCCCGGTCGACCGCAGCCTTGGGAAGCGCCGCTGCACAAACCCGAGCGCATCGCCTCGGCGCTCGAGATCATGCTTGCAGGTCCGATCGGCGCCGCGGCGTTCAACAATGAGTTCGGACGGCCGAACATTGGCGGCTATTTCCGCGTCTTCGAACAGCCGTGCACGGAGGCGGGACGCACCCTCGTACGCGGCTACCACAAGCCGATCATGCTCGCCGGCGGCCTCGGCAATATCCGCCGCCCCGACGTCGAGAAGGCCGAAGTGCGCGTCGGCTCCGCGCTCGTCGTGCTTGGCGGCCCTGGCATGCTGATCGGCCTCGGTGGCGGCGCGGCCTCGTCGGTCGGCAGCGGCCAGAGTTCCACGGAACTGGATTTCGCCTCGGTGCAGCGCGGCAACGCCGAGATCCAACGGCGTGCACAAGAGGTCATCGACCGGTGCTGGGCTCTCGGTGAACGCAACCCCATCCTGCTGATTCACGACGTCGGCGCCGGCGGGCTCTCGAATGCCTTGCCGGAGGCGATCGCCCATAGCCGTCGCGGCGGACGCATCGATCTGCGCGCGATCCCCTTGGCTGAACCCGAAATGTCGCCGATGGAGATCTGGTGCAACGAGGCGCAGGAGCGTTACGTGCTCGCGCTCGCGCCCGAGGGTGTTGCGCTGTTCGCGTCGCTCTGCGCGCGCGAACGCTGCCCCTATGCGGTTGTCGGCGAGATCACGGACGACGGGCGCTTGCTGGTGGGCGATCCGCTGCTCGGAGGCACGCCCGTCGATATGCCTATCGAAGTTCTGCTCGGCAAGGCGCCGCGCATGCTGCGCGACGTGCGCTCGGTGCCGAAGACCGTCGCCGTGGCCGAGACGCACGGCGTCACGATCGCCGCGTCGCTGCAGCGCTTGCTGCAATTGCCGACGATCGCCGACAAGTCTTTTCTCATCACGATCGGTGATCGCAGCGTCGGCGGACTGATCCACCGCGATCAAATGGTCGGCCCTTGGCAGGTGCCGGTCGCCGACGTCGCGGTGACCTTGAGCAGCTACACGGGCTACACGGGGGAGGCCATGGCGATGGGCGAGCGTGCGCCCGTCGCGGTGCTCGACCCCCCCGCGTCCGGCCGCTTGGCCGTGGCCGAAGCGATCACCAACCTACTCGCCGCGGATATCGGCAGTCTCCAACAGATCCGCCTGTCCGCCAATTGGATGGCCGCCTGCGGACAACCCGGCGAGGACGCGGATCTGTATGCGACCGTGCGTGCCGTGGGCGTCGAACTCTGCGCCGCGCTCGGCATCACGATTCCGGTCGGCAAGGATTCCTTGTCGATGCGCACCGCGTGGGCCGACCGCGCAGGCGAACATCTCGTGGTCGCGCCGATCTCCTTGATCGTCTCGGCCTTCGCGCCGGTCGAAGACGTGCGGCGCACGCTCACGCCGCAGCTCGATTTGTCCCGAGACACGCACCTCGTGTTGCTCGATCTCGGGTTCGGCAAGGACCGTCTCGGCGGTTCTTGCTGGTCGCAGGTGCTGGGCAGACCGGGCGGCGCCGTGCCCGACCTCGATCGTCCTGAGCTCCTGCAGGCCTTCTGTTCGGCGCTACGAGAACTCAAGCAGGCGGGTCTATTGCTCGCCTACCACGACCGCTCCGACGGCGGATTGCTCGTCACCTTGCTCGAGATGGCGTTCGCCACGCATTGCGGCCTCGACATCGATTTGGGCGAGGTGCCGGACGTCGTCGGCGCCGCGTTCGCCGAGGAACTCGGCGCCGTCGTGCAGATCGAGTCGGACCGTCTGCCGGCAGCCTTCGCCATCCTCGCGCGGCACGGTTTGGCCGCGGCCGCCCGCAGCGTCGCCCGTCCAGTGCGCAGCGAACAAGTGACGCTGCGCGCCAACGGCGCCCTGATCCATGCCGCCGCGCGCAGCGAATTGCACCGCTGCTGGAGCGAGACATCGTTCCGCATGCAGGCGTTACGCGACAATCCGCACTGCGCGACCAGCGAGTACGATCGCTTGCTCGATGTCGCCGACCCGGGGCTCAATGTCCGCCTGAGCTTCGATCCCGACGAGGACGTAGCCGCGCCCGCCATCGCGACGGGCGCACGTCCGCGTGTCGCCATCCTGCGCGAGCAGGGTGTCAACAGTCAGACGGAAATGGCCGCCGTCTTTACGAAGTCCGGCTTCGATGCCTACGACGTACACATGACCGACATCCTCACCGGACGCACGCGGCTTGCGGATTTCCACGGACTGGTCGCCTGCGGCGGCTTCTCTTACGGCGACGTGCTCGGTGCGGGTGAGGGCTGGGCGAAGTCGATCCTGTTCAACGCGCGCGCGCGCGACGAGTTCGAGGCCTTCTTCGCCCGCTCAGCGACGTTCACCCTCGGGGTGTGCAACGGCTGCCAGATGCTGTCGGCGCTGCACGAGATCGTGCCGGGCAGCGAGCACTGGCCGCGTTTCGTGCGCAACCGCTCCGAGCAGTACGAGGCCCGCCTCGCGCTCGTGCGCGTCCCTAGATCGCGCTCCGTGCTGTTCGCCGGCATGCACGGCTCCGAGCTGCCCATTGCCGTCGCACACGGCGAGGGCTATGCCGAATTCGGCGCCGCGGCGCAGGGTGCCGCCGGCCTCGAGAGCCGCGACCAGATCACGCTGCAGTTCGTCGATCACTACGGGGCGCCCACGGAGCGCTATCCGTTCAATCCGAACGGCTCACCGATCGGCCTCGCGGGTATTTGCAATGCGGACGGACGCGTAACGGCGGTCATGCCGCATCCGGAGCGCGTCTACCGCACGGTGCAGAATTCCTGGGCTCCGGCCGAGTGGGGTGAGGACGGCGGCTGGACGCGCCTGTTTCGCAATGCGCGGGTGTTCTTGGGCTGACGGCCGGGCGGCATCGCCGCCCCGGCCCGCCCGCCGCCCCGGCCCCTTCAGGCGTTCGTTTCGCTCGCGCTCGGCACCACGAATCTGCGGAAGGTCATCGCCTGCAACAGGCGCGCCTTGCGCACGAAGGTCTGGTACAGCAGGTCCCGCATGACTTCGACCAATACGCCGGCGCCTTCGGCGTTCAGCGCCGGCTGGTTCGGCCAGGGATCGCTGTCACTGCCGAACAGGACGGCGCGCATGATGCCGAAGGTCTCGTCGTCGAGGGCCGCCAGCGCGCGGATCTCCTGTAGCGTGTCGAACAGTTCGAGCTTGCCGCGTTCGCCGAGTTCGCGAAACAGGGATTGCGCGGTCCGGCGGCTCATCGAGCCGAAGGCATTGAAACACCCGGCCGTGTAACACGAGAGCGCCTCCTTGAACAGGGATTCGGCCTCCTCGGGCAGATACGTGAGCGGGAAGGTCTCGCGCGCACGCTCGATCTCGATGTAGTTGCCGGAGAGTTCGACCCGGTCGGTCGTGAAGGCGCGGACCGGGAACTTGAGGAAGACCGGTTCGAAGCAGGCGTCGCAGTGAAAGCCCACCCCGGCATGCTTGGGTCGGCGGGCATTCAAGTCCTCGAAGCGTGGGACAGCCACCGGCGAGAGGTGGGCGAGTGTTTGGCAGTGCGGGCAGGTCAGCGCGATGCCTTGGTACTCGACATGAAGATCGTCGTGCGCGTCGATATAGATGGTCATATCACCCCGTGAGTGGTTTGTAGCGAATCCGGTGCGGTTGCGCGGCGTCCTCGCCTTTACGCCGTTTCAAGTCTTCCGTGTATTCCTGGTAGTTGCCTTCGAACCAGACTACTTGGGAGTCGCCCTCGAAGGCAAGAATGTGAGTCGCTATCCGGTCGAGGAACCAGCGATCGTGCGAGATCACGACGGCGCAGCCGGGGAAGGCGACCAGCGCTTCTTCCAGCGCACGCAAGGTTTCGATGTCGAGGTCGTTGGTGGGTTCGTCGAGCAGCAGCACGTTGCCGCCGGATTTCAGCACCTTGGCGAGATGCACGCGGTTGCGTTCGCCGCCCGAGAGATCGCCGATGAGTTGTTGCTGCTGAACGCCCTTGAAATTGAAGCGGCCGACGTAGCCGCGCGATGACGTTTCGTAGTTGCCGACCTTGATCAGATCGAGCCCGCCAGAGATCTCCTGCCAGACGGTGTTCTTGTCTCCGAGGGCCTGCCGAGATTGGTCGACATAGGCGAGTTTGACCGAGGGTCCGGTGCGGATCTCGCCGCCGTCCGCGCTGTCGAGGCCCGCGAGCATCCGGAACAGCGTGGTCTTGCCGGCGCCGTTCGGACCGATGATGCCGACGATGCCGCCCGCGGGCAGGCTGAAGCTCAGCGAGTCGATCAGCAGCCGCTCGCCGAAGGCTTTGCGCACGCCCTTGCATTCGATCACCAGGTCGCCGAGCCGCTCGCCCGGCGGGATGTAGATTTCGTTGGTCTCGTTGCGTTTCTGGAACTCCTGGGACGCGAGTTCCTCATAGCGCTGCAGTCGCGCCTTGGACTTCGCCTGGCGCGCCTTGGGGTTCGTGCGCACCCATTCCAGTTCGCGTTTGAGGGTCTTCGCGAGCGCATCCTGCTGGCGATTTTCCTGCGCGAGGCGCTGTTCCTTCTGTTCCAGCCAGGACGAGTAATTGCCCTGCCAGGGAATCCCGTGACCGCGGTCGAGTTCGAGGATCCACTCGGCGACGTTGTCGAGGAAGTAGCGGTCGTGGGTCACCGCGATGACGGTACTCGGATACTCGTCGAGGAAATGTTCCAGCCAGGCGACGGACTCCGCATCGAGATGATTGGTCGGCTCGTCGAGCAGCAGCATGTCGGGCTTCGACAGCAACAGACGGCAGAGCGCAACGCGGCGCTTCTCGCCGCCCGAGAGCTTGCCGACCACGGCGTCCCAGGGCGGCAAGCGCAGCGAGTCCGCGGCGATCTCGAGCTTGCGTTCGAGCTCCCAGCCGCCGACCGCGTCGATCTTATCCTGCATCTTCGCTTGCTCTTCCATGAGCTTGTTCATTTCGTCGTCCGACATCGGTTCGGCGAAGCGGTCGCTGATCGCGTTGAAGCGGTCGATCAGGCTTTGCACGTCGCCGACGCCTTCGATGACGACTTCGCGCACGGTTTTCTTCTCGTCGAGTTCCGGCTCCTGCGGCAGATAGCCGACCTTGATGCCCGGTTGCGGGCGGGCCTCGCCCTCGATGTCCTGATCGCTGCCGGCCATGATTTTCAGCAAGGTCGACTTGCCCGAGCCGTTCAAGCCGAGCACGCCGATCTTCGCACCCGGAAAGAAGCTCAGGCTGATGTCGCGCAGAATGATGCGCTTGGGCGGCACGACCTTGCCCACCCGGTTCATGGTGTAAATGAACTGAGCCATGCGGATTCCTAAGGAAGGGGAGTGGGGCGTAATTATCCGCGACTCGCCGAAGCTTGTCACGGTCTTGGCCGCAAGCATGCGGGCCGAGCGCGCTGTCCGAGCGTGCTAGCCGAGCGTGCTAGACTGCGCCGCAAATGCCTCCTTCCGCCGTTACCGTCGTTGCCGGAGACGCGATCGCCCGCTATGGCTTCGGTAACACGCATCCTTTCGGCACCGATCGGCATGAACATTTCCTGCGTGAGCTGATCGCCCAAGGGCTGGATGAAGCCGTGCGTCTGGTGCCGCCGCGCATGGCGAGCGCGGCGGAGCTCGCCTTGTTTCACACGCCGGCCTACGTCGATTTCGTACAGCGCCGATCGGTGCGCGGCGAGGGCTTCCTCGACGGCGGCGATACGCCCGCGTTCAAGGGGGTGTTCGAAGCGGCTGGGTCGGTCGTCGGCGCGACGCTGGTCGCCGTCGAGGCCTTGATGTCCGGGGCCGCCAGGCGCGCCTTCGTGCCGATCGCCGGTCTCCACCATGCCGCGCGTGCCGCTGCGGCCGGCTTTTGTGTGTTCAGCGACTGCGGTGTGGCCGTCGAGAGTCTGCGTCGGGATTACGGTGTCCGCCGCATTGCCTACGTCGACATCGATGCGCACCACGGTGACGGCATGTTTTACGCGTTCGAAGAGGATGGCGACCTCGTTTTCGCCGACATCCACGAGGACGGCCGCGATCTTTACCCGGGCACGGGCGCGCGCGAGGAGAACGGCCGCGGCACCGCCATCGGCACGAAGCTCAACGTGCCGCTGGCGCCCGGCGCCGGGGACGAGGCCTTTCATGCGGCTTGGGCCGAGATCGAGGCGCATCTGGAGCGCTACCCGAGTGATTTCATCCTGTTCCAGTGCGGCGCCGACAGCCTGGCCGGCGATCCGATAACGCACCTGCGGTTCACCGCGGACGCGCATGCGCATGCCGCCCGGCGCTTATGTGCGATTGCCGACGCCCAGGGCCACGGGCGCGTGCTAGGCATGGGTGGAGGCGGCTACAATCGGCGCAATCTCGCCCGCGCCTGGACAGCCGTAGTCCGGGCGTTTCTCGACGGGGAACCCCAGGAGTCCCTTGCATCGGCTACAATTCACGGCTGATTTCCGCGCGGGTCCCCCCGGCGGCCACCCTTGGGAGAGTTTCTTCATGTTCAGTTCCGAGATGACCATTGCCGGTTTTGATCCCGAACTCGCCGGATCGATCGCCGCCGAGCGCCAGCGCCAGGAGGACCACATCGAACTGATCGCCTCCGAAAATTATGCGAGTCCGCGGGTGCTGGAAGCGCAGGGCTCGGTGCTGACCAACAAGTACGCGGAAGGCTATCCGGGCAAGCGCTATTACGGCGGCTGCGAGTACGTCGACGTTGCCGAGGCCTTGGCGATCGAGCGGGCCAAGCAGCTGTTCGGCGCGGCCTATGCCAACGTGCAGCCGCATTCCGGATCGCAGGCGAATGCCGCCGTTTATCTCGCCTTGCTCAGCCCGGGGGATACGATCCTCGGCATGAGCCTCGATCACGGCGGGCATCTCACGCACGGCGCGAAGGTGAATTTCTCCGGGAAGATCTTCAAGGCATTTCAGTACGGCATCAAACCCGATACCGGCGAGATCGACTACGACCAGGTGGAGCGGCTCGCCCAAGAGCACAAACCCAAGCTCGTGATCGCGGGCTTCTCCGCCTATTCGCGCACGATCGATTGGGCGCGCTTTCGCCGGATCGCTGATTCGGTGGGTGCATATTTCCTGGTCGACATGGCGCATGTCGCCGGTCTCGTGGCGGCCGGCGTGTATCCGAATCCGGTGCCCCATGCCGACGTCGTCACGACCACGACGCACAAGACGCTGCGCGGACCGCGCGGCGGGTTGATCCTCGCCCGCCCCCACCCGGAACTGCACAAGAAATTCAACTCACTCGTGTTCCCCGGCACCCAGGGTGGCCCCTTGATGCACGTGATCGCGGCGAAGGCGGTCGCCTTTCTCGAAGCGCTGCAGCCCGAGTTCAAGACCTACTCGGCCCAAGTCGTCGCGAACGCCCGTGCGATGACCGAAGTGCTGCAGGCGCGCGGCTATCGGATCGTCTCCGGCGGCACCGACAACCACTTGTTCCTGCTCGACCTGGTCGACAAAGACATCACGGGCAAGGATGCCGACGCGGCGCTCGGCAGTGCGCACATCACCGTCAACAAGAACGCGGTACCCAACGACCCCCGTCCGCCGGCGATCACGAGCGGACTGCGCATCGGCACGCCGGCCGTCACGACACGCGGCTTCAAGGAGCCGGAAGTCCGGCAATTGTCGAACTGGATCGCCGACGTGCTCGACCACCGGGGCGCGGAGCCGGCGGTGCAGCGCGTCCGCGCCGAGGTGGTGGCACTATGCAAGCGATTTCCGGTCTATGGTTGAACGCGTGGTGGACAGCGTCGGAACTGATGTGAGCGGCTCCGATGTACTGTCCTTTCTGCGGCCACACCGAGACTAAAGTCATCGATTCGCGCCTCGCCGGCGAAGGACGGCAGATTCGCCGTCGGCGCGAGTGCCTCGCGTGCACGGAGCGATTCACGACTTTCGAGGGCGCGGAGCTCTTGCTGCCGACCGTCGTGAAGAGTGATCGCAGCCGGGAACCCTTCGACGAGAGCAAGCTGCGCGGCGGCATGCAAAAAGCCTTGGAGAAGCGCCCCGTGAGTCGTGAGGCGATCGAGGACGCCGTCGCGCGGATCTGCCACAAGCTGCGCAGTCTCGGCGAACGCGAGATCGCCTCGCGCAGCGTCGGCGACATGGTCATGGAGGAATTGCGACATCTCGACGAGGTCGGTTACGTGCGTTTCGCGTCCGTGTATCGCAGCTTTCAAGACATCGAGGCGTTTCGCACCGAGATCGACCAGCTGCGCCATCAGCGGCCGCGCCGCGACCCGGGCGCCAAACAGGCCAAGCCGGGCGCGAAATCTGGCAGCAAGCAGCAACTCCCGTGGCTTCCGGGCATGGACCCGGACGACGGCGATCGATGAGCGCCGCCGACCCCGAGGCCGCGCCGATGTGGCAGGCACTCGCGCTTGCCGAGCGCGGCCTGTACACGACCGATCCGAATCCGCGCGTGGGCTGCGTTCTGGTGCGCGATGGAGTCGTCGTCGGCGCGGGTTTCCACGAACGTGCCGGCGGCCCGCATGCCGAGGTGATGGCGCTACGCGAGGCGGGCGAGGCGGCGCGAGGCGCAACGGCGTACGTGAGCTTGGAACCCTGCAGCCATACCGGCCGCACGCCGCCTTGCGCCGATGCACTGATCGCCGCGGGCATCGCGCGCGTGTACGCCGCGACGTTGGACCCCAATCCGCGCGTCGCGGGCGCCGGGGTCCGCCGCCTCGAGACGCGGGGCATCCCGGTCTCGGTGGGTCTGCTCGGCACAGAGGCTCGCGCTCTCAATCCCGGGTTCTTCGCCCGCTTCGAACGGCAAGTCCCCTTCGTGCGCTTGAAGCTCGCAATGAGTCTCGACGGGCGCACGGCGCGGGCCGATGGAGTGCGCGCCTGGATCACCGGCGAGGCGGCGCGGACCGACGTCCAGCATTGGCGCGCGCGCAGCTCCGCCGTGCTCACCGGAGCCGGTACAGTCCGCTGCGATGATCCGCGCCTCGACGTCCGTCTCCAGTATGGCCCCTGGGTGCGTCAGCCGCTGCGGGTCGTACTCGACCCGGCGGGCAGTTGTGCGGCGACCGCGCGAGTGTTTCGAGGTGGGCCATGTCTGCAGTTCGTGGCGGACGTGCCCCCTGCGGTCGCCGGCGCCGCGGCCGCCAGGGAGGGCGATCGAGGGCCTGTCGAGCGGATGCCTGTCGAGCAGGCGCCGCGCACCGGCGACGGGGGTGGTCTCGATCTGCCCGTCGTGCTGCGCGCTCTCGCCGTGACGCACGAGGTCAACGAATTGCTGGTCGAATGTGGCCCGCGGCTCGCGGGCGCATTCTTGCGCGCGAATCTCGTCGACGAACTCGTGCTGTACGTCGCGCCGGGCTGGCTCGGCAGCGATGCACCGCCACTCGCCGGCTTGCTCGGCGCGCAGGCCGAACGGCTGCGGTTCGACTTTCACGACGTGCGTCGCATCGGCGAGGACGTCCGACTCATTTTGATTCCAAGGAGAAGCTGATCATGTTCACCGGCATCATCGTCGCGACGGGGCGACTGACGGCCCTCACCGGCAAGGGCGGCGATCTCGAACTCGGCGTCGAAGCGCGGGAACTCGACCTCGAGTCCGTCCGGCTCGGCGACAGCATCAGCGTCCAAGGGGCCTGCCTGACGGTAACGCGCAAGCTGGATGCGGAGTTTTTTGCCGACGTGTCGCGCGAGACCATGGCCAAGACGACGCTCGGCGCGTTGCGCGTCGGCTCGCGCGTCAATCTGGAGCCCAGCCTCAAGGTCGGCGACCCGCTCGGCGGCCATCTCGTCAGCGGCCACGTCGATGCGGTCGGACGGCTGCTCGAGGTGCATGCCGACGCACGCTCGTGGCGGCTCGAGTTCGAGGTGCCGGAGGAACTCGCGCGCTTCGTCGCGCCGAAGGGATCCATTTGCCTGAACGGCGTGAGTCTCACCGTCAACGCGGTGCGTGGCCGGAGTTTCGACGTGAACATCATTCCACATACGCATCGCGCGACCACGCTCGGCGATCTGCAACCCGGCGACGGCGTCAACGTCGAGATCGACGTGATCGCGCGATATCTGGACCGGCTGCTCGCAAGATAGGAAGGGCACCCATCATGGCTGGACTCAACACGATCGACGAAATTCTCGAGGACCTGCGCCGCGGCAAAATGGCGGTCATCATGGACGATGAGGACCGCGAGAACGAGGGCGACCTCGTCATGGCGGCGGCTTGTGTGCGCGCCGAGGACGTCAATTTCATGGCACGCTATGGCCGCGGACTGATTTGTCTCACGCTGACGCGCGAGCGCTGCCGGCAGTTGCGCCTGCCGCTCATGGTCAGCGACACGGACAGCATGCACAAGACGAATTTCACCCTGTCGATCGAGGCCGCCGAGGGCGTGACCACGGGCATCTCCGCGCATGACCGTGCGCACACGATCCAGACCGCGGTCGCGCTCGATACGCAGCCCGAGGATTTGCGCCAACCGGGCCACATCTTTCCCCTGATGGCGCAGCCCGGCGGCGTGCTCACGCGCGCGGGGCACACCGAGGCCGGCTGCGATCTGTCGCGCCTCGCGGGCTTCGCGCCCGCGGCGGTGATCGTGGAGATCCTCAACGACGACGGCACCATGGCGCGCCGCCCCGATTTGCAGCGCTTCGCCGCGACGCACGACCTCAAGATCGGCACGATCGCCGATCTGATCCGCTACCGCCTGAAGAACGAGCGTTCGGTCGAGCGGATCCACGAGGAGAAAATCGAAACCGAATACGGTGCCTTTCGCATGGTGTGCTACGAGGATCATGTCAACAAGAGCGTGCATGTCGCCCTGGTCCGCGGCGATCTCGATGGCCCCGTCCCGCCGCTCGTGCGCGTGCACCTCGAGGAGACCTTGCGCGACGTGATCGGCGTGCGCAGCGACCGCCTCGGTTGGCCCTTGCGTTCCGCGATGCGCCGTGTGGCGAACGAATCCTCGGGCGTGATCGTGATCCTGCGCCCTGAAGAGAGTCCGCGTGATTTCATGGACATCGTCGCCTCGCTCGACACCAAGAGGGCGGCGTTGCCGCGGGCGCCGGGCGCGACGGTGATCCGTACCTATGGGATCGGCGCGCAGATCCTCAAGGACCTTGGCCTGAATCGCATGCGGGTGCTGAGCGCCCCCAAGCAGCTGCAGGGCCTCGCGGCCTTCGATCTGGAAGTCACGGAGTACGTCGATGGCAGCGAATGACCGCGCGCGGGGCATATACTGTGGCTCTCAATGCCCGCGAGGATCCTGAGAAGTGCCCAACAGCCGACCGAAAATCATCGAAGGCGGCCTCGCTGCCGAGAACCTCCGCTTCGCCTGCGTTGCGGCTCGATTCAACGAGTTCGTCGTCGAGCCTCTCCTCCAAGGCGCGATCGACACCCTGCAGCGGCACGGCGTGGCGGCGGAGCGCATCGACGTCGTGCGCGTACCGGGTGCGTTCGAGATTCCGCTCGCCGTGCGCAAGCTCGCCGGGTCGGGTCGCTACGATGCGCTGATCGCGCTCGGCGCGGTGATTCGCGGCGATACGCCGCACTTCGACTACGTCGCCGGCGAATGCGCGTCCGGGCTTTCCCGCGTGGCGCTCGAAACCGGCTTGCCGGTTGCCTTCGGCGTGCTGACCACCGACACGGTGGCGCAGGCCACGGATCGGGCCGGCGGCAAGGACGGCAACAAGGGCGCAGACGCTGCGCTCACGGCGATCGAAATGGCGAATTTGCTGCGCTTGCTGGAGTCTTGAGCGTGGCCGTCAAGGGCGTCGCGGCGGCTAATCGGGCGCCGGGCAACCGGGCGCGCAGCCTCGCGCGCCGCCTGACCCTCCAAGCGCTGTATCAACTGCAAATCAATCCACGATCCTGGCAGGACACGCATCAGGAATATGCCGCGGACCCGGAAGCCGAGCGCGTCGACCGCGACTACTTTCGCGCACTGCTCGAGGGCATTGCCCCGAACCGCGAGGCTCTCGATCTCGTGCTCGCGCGCCTGTCGGAAATACCGCCGCAGGAGCTCGACCCGGTCGAACACGCGGTGCTTTGGCTGGGACTGCATGAACTGCAGACAGAATCCGAGTTGCCGTACCGCGTCGTGCTCTCCGAGGCCGTGCAGTTGACCAAGCAGTTCGGCGCCACCGATGGGCACAAGTTCGTCAACGCGGTGCTCGATCGCGCGGCGCAGGAGTTGCGTCCGCACGAATATGGGCAATCGCTCGTCTGAGCGACGGCGAGCCGCATGAGTCTCGGCGAATTCGATCTGATCAGCCGGTACTTCACGCGCGCGGACGCCCGCAGCCCGGGATCCGTCGGCGTCGTTCTCGGTATCGGTGACGATGCCGCGGTGCTGCAGGTTCCGCCGGGTGAGGAACTGGTCGCCGCGGTCGATACGATCGTGGCGGGCCGCCATTTTCTCGAGCTAACCCCACCGCGTAGCATCGGCCACCGCGCACTCGCCGTGAATCTCAGCGATCTCGCGGCGATGGGTGCGGCTCCCGCCTGGGCGACGCTCGCGCTCACGCTACCGCAGGCGGACCCCGGCTGGCTCGAGGACTTCGCGACCGGACTGTTCACGCTCGCCGAGCAGCATGGCATCGCGCTCGTGGGCGGCGACACGACGGCCGGCCCCTTGACCGTGAGCATAAACGTGCTGGGTACGGTGCCTGCGGGCACGGCGCTGCGCCGCGGCGGCGCGCATGCAGGGGATTTGCTGGTCGTCACGGGGACCCTCGGCGATGCGGGTGCGGGATTGTGGCTCGCAGCGCGAGTCGCCGCGGAGTCGCGTGCGCTCGCGGATTCGCACCCGGATGCGACCCTCGAACTCATCCGGCGTTTCGACTATCCGACGCCGCGCGTCGCGTTCGGCTTGGCCGCACGCAGCCTCGCCTCGGCGGCCATGGACCTGTCCGACGGCTTGGTGGCGGACGCGCCCAAGCTCGCCGCGGCATCCGGCCTCGGCGCCGTGATCGACGTCGAGCGCCTGCCGCTGTCGGCGGCTTTGCGGTCGATCACGGATCGCGCTCAGACCCGCGACTGGGCGCTCGGCGCCGGCGATGATTACGAGTTGCTGCTGGCGGTGGCGCCCGAGCGCTTCCCGGACCTTGCCGCGGCGGCCGCCCGTCTCGACCTGGCGCTGACCGCGATTGGCGAAATGCGGCCGGGAAGCGGGATTTCCTGGCTTTTGGACGGCCGCGAGTATGTGCCCGGTGTCGCAGGATACGATCACTTTCGCTGACCCTCGACTCAAATCACAGTTTGGCCCGCCCCCCGCCAGTATCCTGACGGTTACCTGTTCGTCTGAACGCTCCAGCGCGCCCGGTCACCTTTGAATACCTCTCGATCAAAAGTCTTCTCGAAGCCGACGACCGGCAATCTGCCGCTACCGGAAAAAATCGGCAAGTACGTGATCATCAACGAGGTTGGACGCGGCAGCACGGGCGTCGTCTACCTCTCGCACGATCCCTACTATGGCCGTGACGTCGCGATCAAGGTCTACAACGTCGACACCAATGCCGACGACAGTCGCAAACGCATCGCGCGCAAGATGTTCCTGTCCGAGGCGCACATGGTCGGCATGCTGCAGCATCCGAACATTCTGCCGATCTACGATGCCGGCGAAGAGAACGGGCATTGCTACATCGTCACCGAACACGTGCACGGCGCGCGCACGCTCGCCGCTTACTGCCGGCCGGACAATCTGCTGCGCATCGACGACGTCGTCGAGCTGATCTACAAGGCGGCTCGAGCGCTGCACTATGCGCACAGCCGGGGCGTCATACATCGTGACATCAAGCCGAGCAACATCATGCTCACGCTCGACAGCGACGTGCGCATCATCGACTTCGGCATCGCCCTGGTGTCCGACTCGGAGATCTCGCGCATCGAGGGCATCGCCGGCAGTCCGTCGTACATGTCCCCGGAACAAGTGCAGTCGGTCGAACTCACGAATCGCTCCGATCTGTATTCGCTGGGCGCGGTGATGTACGAACTCTTGACGGGAACGCGGCCGTTTCGCGCCGGCAATCTGCAGAAACTTTTGCACCAGATCGTGTTCGCGACGCCGCCGCCGATCCACACGCTGCGGCCGGAGATTCCCGAGGAACTGGAGACCGTCACCGCGATGGCCTTGCAGAAGGATCCGGAAAAGCGCTATCGGACGGGCCTGGATTTCGCCGCCGAACTGACCCGGGTGCATCAGAAACTGCGAGCCCAATACAACCGCATCGACCAACAGGAGCAGTTCGGGCTGCTGCGCAAGCTCAAGTTCTTCCACGAATTCTCGCACGGCGAGATCTGGGAAGTGCTGCGCGCGAGCAGCTGGCAGGACTATGCGGATGCCGAGGAAATCGTCAAGGAAGGCGAAATGGACGACCGCTTCTACATCATCGTGCAGGGGCGGGTCGCCGTGCAGCGCCACGGCAAGCCGCTGGGGTTTCTGGACAGTGGCGACTGTTTCGGCGAGACCAGCTACGTGCGCGGCGCGAAGCGCACCGCGACCATCACCGCGGCCGGCGACGTCACGGTCATGAAAGTCAGCTCGACCTTACTGGAACAGGTGTCGACCGAATGTCAGCTGCGCTTCAACCAGGTGTTCCTGCGCAGCATGATCGAGCGCCTACAGACAGGCTCCTAGCTCGCGCCTTCGGCGACGCGCGGCAGGCGCGGCCGCCACCACGCATCGACTTGGCGTTCGAGGGACGCGAAATCGAGCCCCGCCTCCGTCAGACAATCCTCGCGTGAGCCGTGTGAGATCGGCCGATCCGGGATGCCGATGTGCAGCAGCGATACGCGGTGCCCTTGGGCGGCGAGCACTTCGCCGACGGCGCTGCCCGCGCCGCCCGCGACCACGTTCTCCTCCAGCGTGATTACATGATGATTCTTGGCAGCGATCCGATCGATCAGATCCTCGTCGAGGGGTCGTACCCAGCGCATGTTCACGACCGTGGCGTCGAGCCGCTCGCCTATGCGTTCGGCGCTCGCGACGAGGCTGCCGAAGGCGAGCAGGGCGAGCCCGCTGCGACCCTCGCGCAACACGACGGCGCGGCCGACGGGCAGAGCGCGCATTTCCGCTTGTACCGGCACGCCCGGCCCGGTGCCGCGCGGGTAACGCACGGCTGCGGGCGCATCGAGCGTGGTCGCGGTATAGAGCATCTGGCGGCACTCATCCTCGTTGCTGGGTGTCATGATCACCATGCCGGGGATGCAGCGCATGAAGCTCAGGTCGAAGCTGCCTTGATGGGTGGCACCGTCGCCGCCGACGAGACCGGCGCGGTCGACCGCGAACACGACCGGTAAATTTTGCAGCGCAACGTCATGGATCAACTGGTCGTAGGCGCGTTGCAGGAAGCTGGAGTAGATGGCGACGACCGGGCGCATGCCCTCGCAGGCGAGGCCCGCGGCAAACGTCACGGCATGTTGTTCGGCGATCCCGACGTCGAAGTAGCGGTCCGGGAATTTCTTCTCGAAGTCGACGAGTCCGGAACCCTCGCGCATCGCCGGCGTGATCGCCACGATCCGAGGATCGCTGGCGGCCATGTCACCGATCCACTGGCCGAAGACCTGGGAGTAGTTCGGGCCGCTGCTCTTTTCTTTGAAAATGGTCGCGCTGGCCGGGTCGAACGGGCCTGGACCATGCCACTTGATCGGATCGGCTTCCGCCGGCGCATAGCCCTTCCCCTTGCGCGTTACGACGTGCAACAGCTGCGGACCCTTGAGGTCGCGCATGTTCTCGAGCGTCGCGAGCAGAGCGTGCAGATCGTGACCGTCGATCGGTCCGATGTAATTGAGGCCCATCTCCTCGAAAATGGTTCCGGGCAGGATCATGCCCTTCATATGCGCCTCGGAACGGCGCGCCAACTCCCACACGGTCGGCATCTGGCGCAGCACTTTCTTGCCGCCCTCGCGCAAGTTCGCATACAACTTGCCGGACAACACGCGGGCGAAGTAATTCGACATCGCCCCGACGTTGTTGGAAATCGACATGTCGTTGTCGTTCAAGATCGTGAGCAGATCGACATTGAGGCTGCCGGCATGGTTGATCGCCTCGAAGGCCATCCCGGCGGTCATCGCTCCGTCGCCGATCACCGCCACGACCCGGCGTTTTTCGCCACGCGCCGCTGCGCCGATCGCCATGCCGAGCGCCGCGCTGATCGAGGTGCTCGAATGACCGACGCCGAAGGTGTCGTACTCGCTCTCCGAACGCGTCGGGAAGGGCGCGAGTCCGCCGCGCTGCTTGATCGTGCGCAGGGTGTCGCGCCGTCCCGTCAGCACCTTGTGCGGGTAAGCCTGATGGCCGACGTCCCAGACCAAACGATCCTCGGGGGTGTTGAAGACGGCGTGCAGCGCGACGGTCAATTCGACCGTGCCAAGGCCGGCGGCGAAATGGCCCCCCATCTGGCTGACCGTATGAATGAGGTAACGCCGCAGTTCGTCCGCAACTGCGACGAGGTCGCTGCGTGGCATCGCCCGGAGGTCCGCGGGGCCTTGGATCTGGGACAGCAGGGGAAAGTCGTTGGCTAAGGTCATTGGGGATAGTTTACCGTGCCGCCGGGTTAAACTCGACGATCGACGACATAAGAGGCAAGCCAAGCCAGTATTTCGGCCGGTCGCCCGAAGGGTGCGAGGCGCTCGCGCGCCCGGTTCTTCAGCGCTTGCGCGCGATCCTTGGCGCCTTGCAAACCCATCAAGCTGACATAAGTCGGCTTGGATCGGGCCGCGTCCATGCCGGTGTTCTTGCCGAGGTCTTGCGTATTGCCCTCGACATCGAGAATGTCGTCCTGGATCTGGAAGGCAAGACCAATGTCCTCTGCATAGCCGTCGAGCGCCTCGCGTGCGGCGGCGCCGAGGGATTCGTCGGCTGCGGCCGCAATCAAGACGCTGGCGCGGATCAAGGCTCCGGTCTTGAGACCGTGCATGGCCTCGAGTGCCGCGAGGCTCAGCTCTTGACCGACCGCGGCGAGGTCGAGAGCCTGGCCGCCGGCCATGCCGGCCGTGCCGCTCGCGTCGGCAAGGATCTGGATCATCTTCAGGCGTGCGCTAGCCGTAACACTCGGATGCTCGGCATGCGAGAGCAAAGAAAAAGCCAGGACCTGGAGGGAGTCCCCCGCCAGGATCGCCGTCGCCTCGTCGAAGGCGCGATGCACCGTCGGTCGGCCGCGGCGCAGGTCGTCGTCATCCATCGCCGGAAGGTCGTCATGGACGAGCGAGTAGGCGTGGATCAGTTCGATCGCGCCGGCAGGTCCGTCGAGAGCCGCAGGATCGAGACCCAAGGCCTCGCCCGTGCAATAGACCAACAGGGGTCGCATGCGCTTGCCGCCGCCTAACACCGCATAGCGCTGCGCCTCGTGCAGCCGTTCGGGAATCCGGTCCGCGGTCGGCAACGCGGCATCTAGTACGCGCTCGACTCGGGCCTGATAGGCGCTGATTCGAAGCTGGATCGGATCCGTCACGGATCCTACGGCCGTCGACTCAAGTTTCGTCGGGATTGAAGTTTTCAACGACAGGTTCACCGGATTTCTTGAGTAGAATTTCGACTTTCTGTTCCGCGTCCTTGAGTGCGCTCTGACAGCTGCGCGTGAGGTTCACACCCCGCTCGAAAGCCGCCAAGGACTCTTCCAGAGGCAAGTCGCCTTGTTCCAAGCGTTCGACGATGGCTTCGAGATCGCGCATCGCGGCCTCGAAATCGACGGGCTTGGCCTCTTTTTCTGATTTTGGGGACGCCATAAGCATGCGAACGGTACACATGCCCTGAAGCGCGGTCAAACCGTTGTGAGAAAGCCACGATTTTCGGACCGCGCTGGATGGCGTCGTTTTGCCGGCGAAAACATGTTCGAGCCGTGAGCTGTGTCACAGACAGCGCACTCGAGATTGCGCAGCTTGCACGTACCATAGGCGGCGGGAAGATCCAGATGTCACTCTTGCGCCGAAACTCGAATCGTTTTGCTTGGACCTGCCTGGTCCTGTCGGGACTGGCTGCCTGCGCTCCGCGGAGTTCGCCACCGGCATCCCTCGAGGATTTGATGGACGATCGAGTGACTCGGGATGGGCTCCTGATGAAGTGCGAGGCGAATCCGCAAATGGAGCGTAAGGATCCCGATTGCGCGACCGCGCGAAGGGCCGCCGAGCGCCTCGCGATGCAAAACGAGCGCATCAACGTCGCCAAGCGCCAAGCCGAGTTCGAGCATGCCCGGGATGCCTTGCGGGAAGCGCAGGAGCGCCTGCGGGTGGCCGAGGAAGCTGCCGCCAAGGTCGATGCCTACCAGCTACCCGTGGTTCCGGTGGACCCTCCCGCGGCGCCGGTCGGAGGTCAAACGCAACATTGAGGGGTGCCGGCGGCCGGGCCATCGACGGGGCTGGCGTGCGTTGCCAGTCGCATCGCATCTGCTATTCTCGGCATCGTGAGCAAAACCTTCCTGCAGCAGCTCGGCCGCACGAAACCCGTCGAGCGCGGCGTGCCTGGCGAGGCCGGGCACGGTGGCGATGCGCTGAAGCGCAGCCTGGGACTGTTTCCCTTGACCATGATCGGTGTGGGTTCGACGATCGGCACCGGTATCTTCTTCACCATGGTCGAAGCCGTCCCCAAGGCCGGTCCCTCGGTGATCCTGTCGTTTCTCATCGCCGCCGTCACGGCCGGACTGACCGCCCTCTGTTATGCGGAACTGTCCGCCCGCATCCCGGCTTCGGGTTCCTCCTATTCCTTTGCCTATGCCACGATCGGCGAGTTCGCGGCCTTCGTCATGGCTGCCTGCCTGTTGCTCGAATACGGACTCGCGGCGAGCGCGACTGCGATCGGGTGGTCCGATTACCTCAATAATTTCTTGCAGAACGCCTTTCATTGGCAGATTCCCACCGTTTTGCGCTCGCCGCTGATCGTCTCCGGACCGAACGGCGCTGAAATTCATCCCGGGCGCTTCAATCTTCCGCCCGTGATCTTGGTCGTCATGTGCGGCATCATGTTGAGCCGCGGCACCAAGGAATCGGCAACCACGAATGCGATCATGGTCTTGATCAAGCTCGGCATCCTCGTCTTCTTCGCGGCGATCGCGTTCTCGGGCTTCGACTCGAAGAACTTTTTCCCGTTTTTCAACCCCGATCAGAGCAAGGGCTTCGGGGGGATGCTCGGCGTGACCGCCGCCGCCGGCACCGTGTTCTTTTCCTTCATCGGGCTCGATACGGTGGCCTGTGCCGGCGAAGAGGTGCGAAACCCCAAGCGCAACGTTCCCATCGGCATCATCGCCGCCTTGTTGATCGTCACGGTCTTCTACATGCTCGTCGCGGTAGCTGCGCTCGGCGCGCAACCGGCCGCGAATTTCGCCGGTCAGGAGGCCGGTTTGAGCGTGATTCTTCAGAATGTTACGGGTCACGCCTGGCCGGCGATCGTCTTGTCCTTGGGCGCCGTGATCTCGGTCTTCAGCGTGACTTTGCTTTCGATCTACGGCCAGACGCGCATCTTGTACGCGATCAGCCGTGATGGCCTCATTCCGCTGCTGTTTCAGCGTATCAATGTCCGCACGCGCACGCCCATCGGCAACACCGTGATCGTTTGCGCGACGGTTTCCCTGGTTGCCGGCTTCGTCGATTCGGATTTTCTCTGGGACATGGTGAGCATGGGCACCTTGACCGCGTTCAGCGTCGTGTCGATCGCCGTGCCGGTCCTGCGGCACAAGCAAGCGGCGGCGCCGACGGCCGGCTTTCGCGTTCCATTCGGACCCTACCTCGTGCCGGGATTGAGCATTGCCGCCTGCGCGTTCATCATGAAGGGCTTGTCGCCCATGACCATGCGGGTGTTCGCGATCTGGATGGCGTTCGCCGTCACGACCTATCTGATCTACGGCATGCGTCACTCCCGACTCAACGTGGCCCGAACCGCCTGAGTCTGCCTTGCCTCTGCCGCGGCCCTTGACCATATTCGCGATCTCGCTCGCGGTGTTCGGCCTGCCGGTACGCGCGACCGCGGGTGTCAGCTACCAGTTCGTGATCGAGGCGATCGATGCCTCCAACCTCGCACCGAGCTCCGCGAGCGACACGCCGCCAAAGCCCGTGACCCGCGATTATTTCGCCGCCCACGGCGAACTGCGTATCGGCGGCGCCGGCATGAGTCTTGGCTATCTCTTCGAGGGACGCACGATGTTCGTCATCGACGCGCGCCAGCATACGGTGCACGTGCTCAAGGCGGCGACGACTGCGGACTTCGCGGCGCACTACGCGAGTGCCGTGAAACAACTGGACGACGCAGCCGCGGCGGCCGCTCCGCAGGATCGGGCCGAGACTCAGCGCAAAGCCGATGACCTGCGTGCCGCCCTGCAGCGGCTGACCCAGGCGGCGCCGCGCGATTTTCGGGTCACGGCGCGATTGGAAAACGTCGATGCGCATGCCTGCCGGATTTGGGAGGAGCGCGAGAATGGCGTCAAGCGCCTGGAGTTCTGCATCGCCGCAACGGCGACCATCCCCGGCGCCGCCGAGATCTTGAGCGGCCTGCAGACCTTGAGTCGATTTCGGGAGGGCTCTCGATTCGCCTTCGGCGTCGATCTCGGCGTGAAACCGTGGTGGCCGGACATCGCCGCGCTCGGCGGAATCCCCCTGTCGATCCGGGTGTTCGACGTGGACAGTCTCACGACCCAAATCGAGCTGCGATCGATCAAGGCCGGTGTTGCCGTTGACGAGCGCTTCACTCTGCCCGACGGTTTCCCCCTGCAAGACGGGCCTGAGTTCGTGAACTGGTACCTACCCGGCGATTGATCCGCGGCACGCGCAGACGCAACCCGGCGAGCGCGATGAGCGCGACGATATCCCAAGGCTCGAGCGCGCCGCCGCCTTTGCTCGGCGCGGTCGGCGTTGCGCTGACTTCGTTCGACGCGCCGGAGTCGCCGCCCGCATTCACCGCGACGACGCGAAAAAAATAGGCCTTGCCGTTGGACAAGCCCGGCACGCTCGTCGTCGTCGTCGTGATGCCGCTCTGCAGAGGTGTCGTCGACTCGCCGCCGGCGGTGTTGCCCGAATAAAGGGTGTAAGTGCTCGCACCGCCGGCGGCCGTCCAAGACAGACTCACCGTGCCGTTGCCGGCACTCGCGGCGAGGTTGGTTGGTGCCTCCGGCGGAATCACCGCGCTCGCGGCCGGTGATGCGGCGGAAGTCCCCGCCGCGTTGTCGGCGACGACGGCGAAGCTGTAATCCGTGCCGGGTGCGAGCCCGCTGATCGCAGTGCTCGTCGTCGTCAACCCGGTTTTGACCGGTGTCGCCGTCGCCGCGTCGGCGCCGGTCATTTGTAGCACCTCATAGGCCGTCGCGCCGCTGCTCGCACTCCAGGACAGCGTTATCGTGCTGCCCGCGGCGCTCGCGTCGACGGCCGTCGGCGGCGCCGGAACGATCGTGGCAGCGGCCTCGTTCGATGCTGTCGAGCTGCCGTAGGCGGAGACTGCCGTGACCGTGAAGTAATAAGTCGACCCATAAGAGAGGCCGGTCAGCGTCGCGCTCGTTCCGGTGATCGCCGTTTGTACCGGAGTCTTGCCTTCTTGGCTGGAGGCCGCACCCGCATAGATGTCGTAGCTCGATGCCCTCGCGGCCGAATCCCAGGTCAAGGTGACGCTCGTTCCCGTGCTCGTCGCCGCGAGGGCCGTCGGCGGCGCCGGCGGGCGGGTGCTATCGACCAGATTCGCCGCGTCGATGCTGCCCAAACCCGACGCGAGATCGTAGCCGGAACCCGCGCTGTAGGCGACCGCACCGCCGGTGCTGAGGATGCCGAACGCATCACTGCCGAGGCTGACGCAGCTGCCGGCCGGCAGGCTGCCGGCGGCAGACCCCAGGTAGCCGGACACGCTGCAGGGCACGGCGTTCGTGCCGACCGTGATGTCGTGAAAGACACAGCCTGTGCCGCCGGCGGCGCCCTGACTGGCGTTGCATTGGCTCGACGTGGTCACGTTCGGTGTCGTCGCCGTGCCGTATTCCAGCAATGCCAGCGAATAGAGCATCGGTGCAACCAGTCCCTGACGACCGTCGGCATTGCCGACACTGATTTTCGACTGATCGAGCAGCGCGAGGATCGCGGCGATCGCGGGAGCGGCCGCCGAGGTACCGCCGCTCACGAGGAACTTTCCCGTGCCCGGACTGCAAGGCTCGCTCGCGCTCTCGTAGCTGCACAGCAACCAACTCGTCGCGAGCATGGCGATGTCCGGCAGCGCACGGACGGTCCAATCGCCGGTGCCGGCGACACCCGACTGCCAGGCCGGTGCCGCATAGCCGCTCACGCAGGCACCGCTCACCGACTGCACGCTGCAGGAGCTCAGGCCGCCGCCGCCGGCGGCGAGCTGGAGGTAGGGATTCGGAGTCGTTGTGCCCAGGCTCGTCGCGTTACAGAAGCCGAGCGCACTCGCGTAACCGTAATGCAGGGCGGTGATCGAATTCGTGCAGCCGTCGTTCCAGACCATTTCCGCGATATACGACTGGGCATTGGCAAGAGTGCCGAGCGCCTTCGTCGGATCGAAGTCCGTACCGCCGACCGCGAGTGCCGCGGGTGGCGATGCGAGGCCGTTCACCGCGAGGCCTTCGATCGACGCGCTACCCGGCGTGAAGCCGCGCGTGTCGTCGCAAGCGGCAGCGCCTTCATCACCGGCCGCCACGACGATGGTCATGCCCTGGGCGACTGCTTGCTGCCAGAGGTCGCTAACGGTCGCATTGGCCGTGCCGTCGGCCGCCTCGCATGACCCGAACGACACGTTCAAGATCGCAGCGAGATTCTGATCGACGGCATACTCGGCCGCGTTGATCGCGTTACTGTCGCTGACGACGACCAGATGCGCGCCGGGCGCGAGCCCGCCGGCGATTTCGAGGTCGAGATACACCTCGTCCTCATTGTCGTCGCCGGTGCGACCGGGATCGCTGCCGCCCGGGACTTGGAGCGCCTCGATCTGCTGGCCGGCGGCAACGCCCGTGGCCGCCCAGTACGCTTGCGGTATCGATGGGTCAAAGTCGCTCTGTGCGACGATCGCAATCGAGACGCCGGTTCCGGATAGTGCGTTCGCGTAGAGCGGTGCGAGATCGTAGATCCTCGCGAAGTCCGCGGGACCAACGTAATCATTACTCGCGGCAGCCGATCGAGCACGCGCGCCGGCATGCGGTGCGAAATCATGCAGGCCGCGGATACCCCGGATCAAGGGCGCGAATTCGACCGGAATCTGCGGCGCCGCTGTGTTCGCATAATGCCGCGCGCCGTCGACTTCGAAGTAGTGGATCGGCGTGTGGAACGCCGCTTCGACTTGCCCGACCGAACCGCGAAACCCGAGGCGCGTGCGGCCCGGGCTTAGCCTGCCTACCTCGAAACCTTGCGCGCGCAGCCAAGCCGTGAGCGCCGCGACGCGGTTCGGGTCGGCGCCGAAACGTGCGCCGAACTCGGCGGGGCTCAACCAAGCATGGTAATGCGCGTCCCGCGGGTCTTGTTGTGCCGCGAGCAATGCGGCGAGTGCGGCTTCGGATGCCGGGCTGCGCCGCAAGACGAGTTCCAATGAGGCCATGTCGACCGATATGGGCACCGCGCCGCGGTCGTAACGGCTCTGCGACATCTGATGCACGTTGCCCGCGAGCGGCGCCCCTGCGGGTGCGCCCGGCGCGTTCGCGCAGATGCTCGTGCCCAGCCAGACGAGGATCGCGGCGAGAGCGCGGCTTCGTGGATTGCCGGGTGTCGCTCGCCCCCACATGCACCGGTCTCCGAAAATCTGCGTCGATCAGCAGATCTTTGAAAGACGGCCGGAACACCGGAAACTGAATCGGTGCGTCGAGGTTCTGTGAGCTCGATCGCGCTATTTCAGCGGCTGAATCGCGCGCAAAGGCTTACTCTTGCGGTGCAATAGTGATCATCGCGGTCGTGTGTCCGATTACTGCGGCGCCGGAATCCGGGCCACCGTCGTCGATTACCACATAGAAGCTCCGTTCCTCGTGGCGCGCGGGATTGGAGACGATGGGAATCAGCAAGGTATCGAGATTCTGACCGTTGCCCATGTGTTCGAGATGCGGCGCGGACGCTGCGAAATCGATGCCGGATTTGGCGGTACCGGGTTCGGTCCACCACATGAAGCTCACGTCGCCTTTCAAATTGCCTTTGCGGCGTAGCGTGACCCGCGCCGCGGGTTCACCCGGCATGACCTCGATCTGCACCGCGGCCAATTCGATGCGCGAGCGCGGAGCGTTCGCGCGCACGGCAGCGTCCTCATCGGTCACGGTCTTCGGTGCAACGGACTTGGGCGGCGGCGGCGTCAGATTCGCGGTACGTGTCGGCGCGACGCTCGCGGGCGCGGGCGGCTGCGAAGCTGGAGCTTCGCGCGGCACGGACTTGCGTGCGGGCGTCTCCGCGTTTTCGGGTGCTGCGGCGCTGTCACGAGTATTCGCCCCGTCCTCAGTGTCGGCCGTGACATCGGCGTCTGACGCTGCGCGCGGTGCTTCGTCCGGGGCCAAGTGGATGCCGACCGGCGCCGCCTGTCGGGTCTTGGTCCAGAGTGCGATGCCAGCGATTGCCACCAAGCCGAGCGCGAGCGCGAGATAGAGGCTCGAGTAATCACGCCGCGGAGGTTCGCTCGCCAGAGCGGCGAGGTTCGGCAGGTGCGTCGCGGCTCCGCGCAGATGCAAATGCTTGAGCCACTGTTCCACGTCCAAGGGCCGGCGCTCCCGCTCGAACGCCAGGCCGGCGCGTAGCCAGCGCCATTGGCGCGGACTCAGGCCCCTGGGGCGGGGCGGTACGAGGCGCAGCGTGCGCGCCTGAATCGCCGTGCGACTCTGGAACGGATGCCGTCCGGTCAGAAGCATGTACATCACGCAGGCGAAGGAAAACACGTCGTCACGAACGTCGGCAGTTTCTCCCTCGAGCACTTGGCAACTGCCGAAAGCGGGCGTGGCGGCGGATACTTGTTGCTCGGTCTCGAAATCCGAGACCCAGGGACCCCTTTTCAATTTATGTGCGGCGCCAAAATCCAAGACGCGCACTTCGCCCGCTTCCGTCACGAAAATATTGAGCGGATTCAGGTCACCATGCACGACGTTGCGTGAATGCGCATGCACCACGGCGGCACCGATGTCGCGAATGATCGAAAGCGCGTAAGGGCGGGCAATTTCCGCCTCCTTGCGCATGCCGAAGAGACGATTCAGAGGTATGCCGTTGAGCAGTTCCATCGTGAAGAAGGTGGTCTCGCCGTCACGATCGAATTCGTGCACCCGGACGATGTTTGGATGCGACAGCGATTGCAAGTGCTGGAATTCGCTGCGCAACTCGTCGAACAGTTCCGGCTTGTCCACGACCGACGTGTGCATGACCTTGACCGCAAGGCGATGTGAGGCTTGCGGCAGATCGACACGAAACCGGTCGACCGCCTCGAACACCGTGCCCATGCCGCCTTTGCCGAGCACCCCCACGAGTTCATAGCGGCCGCGCAACACCGCACCGATGGTCGGAGCGCCGCCAACGCTCGGTGCGTCACGCGCGTCCGCGGGTGGTTCGGCAGCCGCATCGGTCGCCTGGACTGGCGTGATCTCCGGTATGACGGCGTCATTCTTCGCCGCGACGACCGCCGGCAGAGGCGCAATTGCCGGCGGCTGGCTGGCCGCGGGTTCGGCACTTGGTGGCGCCGCCAGTGCAATGCGGTCGACGTGAGCTTTGAGGGAGCGAAATTGCTCCAGCGGCAGCTTGCCGCGCCGATAATACTGGTCGAGCAGCGAAAGTACTTCCCAGGCTTCATCGCCCGAGCCCTGGACCAAGGTATCGACGCCGCGCAAGAAAGCCGGCGGGTCGCAGGCGCCGCTCACGAGTGCGTCCAGCCACTGGCGTGCGCTGGACGGGGGAACAGCCACCGAGGAAGTCGAGGCGCTCATGCCATGATCTTAGCACGCTCGCCGGCTTGCAAAGGCGGGAGGCATCCGCGACCATGCGGCCTGCGGATCGACGTCGTGCCCAGGGGTTTCCGCCCACTGGGTGGCCGCATGGCGCATGGCATTGCCGTACTTGTCGGGCAAGCTGTCAGCAACCACGGAGCACACCGCGATTTTCACGCTTCATGTCCATTTACATCTCCATGCGCAGCTAAACGCGCGGGTCGACGCGTGATCATGCGCGATGCCGGCGACGGCGCGAACCAAGCGATCGCGGCGACGCTGCGCCGAGTCTCACCGCGGTTTACGAAACCGCGCGTCTCTTGGCGCAGCCTCTTGATTTACGGTGCCGTGGTCGCGCTTTGGGTGCTGGTGACGATCGCTGCATGGTTTGCGCAAGGCGTGTTCGCCTGGACCGTGGGACTGCTGTACGTGATTTACGATACGTGGCTGCTGGTGCACATCGCGCGCAAGACGGCGTTCATTCATCGCGGGCGCCCGGCCCCGACCGCCGTCGAATTGGCCGGTCCCGGGCCGACTCTCGGCATCGTGATCGCCGCGTTCAACGAGGCGCCGGCGCTGCCCTCGACTCTCGATGCCTTGCTGCCGGAACTTGCCGACGGTGACGTCTTGCTCGTCGTCGATGATGGTTCGCGCGACGGCACGATCAAACTACTCGGGCAGCGCTACGCCGTGCAATGGAGCGCAGATTCTCCGCTGGGGCAATCTGATCGCCACCCGGGCCTCAAGGTCTGGTGCAACGCGCACGGTGGCAAGGCGCGCGCCCTCAATGCGGGCCTCGCGCTCTTGCAGACGGAACTCGTCGTCACGATCGACGCCGATACGAAGCTCGCCACCGGCGCGCTCCAACATTTGCGCCGCGCGTTCGCCGCCGAGCCGGCCATGGTCGCGGCTTGCTGTGTGATTCGTCCCGTGTGTTCGGGCGGCGCGTCCGCCGGCGTGTTCCAGTGGTTTCAGACCTACGAGTACATGCGAGCCTTTTGCTCACGCATTGCCTGGATGCGTTCGGATGCTTTGCTGCTCGTGTCGGGCGCGTTCGCTGGATTTCGCCGCTCGGCCTTGCTCTGCGTCGGGGGCTTCGATCCCGCGTGCCTGGTCGAGGACTACGAATTGATCCATCGGCTGCATCGTCATGGCCTGGATCACGGCCTGGGTTGGCAGGTGCACGTGCTGAACGCGCCCCAGGCGATTACCGATGCGCCGGGGTCCTTGCCGAGCTTCCTCAGGCAGCGGCGACGGTGGTTCGCGGGCTTTCTGCAAACCCAGTATTGGAACTGTGACATGACCTTCAACGGGCGTTATGGCAACGTCGGTCGCTGGATGCTCCCGATCAAGGCGATCGATACGATGCAGCCGATCTACGGACTGACGGCGTTCGTGCTGCTGGTGAGTTTCGCGGCCCTCGGACGCTTGACCATCGTCGTCCCGGTGATCGCCGTGATCGGCACGAAAATCATCATCGACATCGGTTTTCATTTATGGTGGGTTCATATCTACTCCCGCTGGACCGGTCAGCGGGCCGGTCTCGGAGGTTTCGGAATGGCCTTGTTGTCCGCTTTGGTTGAGCCGTTCAGTTTTCAACTGCTGCGGCACACCGGCGCCGCCTGGGGTTGGTGCGCATTCATCACCGGGCGCCATCAATGGGGCGTGACTCCGAGTGTCGGTATAGCGGAGGTAAACGCACGATGAGCGTGGGGGCGACGAGCGTGGCGGTCGCGCGATATACGCGGGTGGCGGTGTCGTTGCACTGGCTGGTCGCGGTCTTGATCATCGCGAACGTGATTGCCGCATTGTCGGTCGACGCGCTGCCGGATGCCTGGGTCCGTCCGGTCATCGACACGCACAAATCCATCGGCATCACCGTGCTCGGTCTGGTGGTGCTGCGTTTGCTGTGGCGGGTCAGTCACACGCCGCCGCCGTTGCCGACGAGCTATCCGCGCTGGGAGCGCATCGCCGCGCACATCGGCCATGCGGTGTTCTATGTGATCATCATCGCGCTGCCCGTGTCGGGCTGGATGCATGATTCCGCCTGGAAGGATGCGGCGAGCCACCCGATGCGCTTGTTCAACCTGGTCGAATGGCCGCGCATTCCCTATATCTTGCATCTCGATCCGGTCACCCGCGAGTCCCTGCATGGTGTCTTCGGCGCCCTGCATACCTGGTGCGGCTATGCCTTGTATGCGCTGCTGGCGCTGCACGTCGGTGCAGCGCTCAAACACCAGTTCATCGACAAGCAGCCCGAAATCCAACGCATGGGGTTCTAAGGATGTTCGACGCTCTGCGTTTGCTGCTCCAGCGGATAGGTGCGCGGCGCAGCGCTCGCGGGCGGGATGGCGGCCGCGTCCGCCGGATTGGCGGCGTGATCCGCTTGCGGAACGGGTGACCTGCGCGCCTGCGTGCCGGTCGATTGCGCGAGGCGGGTCAGAAAACGCTGGGCGAATTCCGGCGCGACCGGCGCCTGGCCCGCAAAGATCTCCGTCGCCGTCACGTCGCTCTTGCCGTAGAAGGCACGGTTCGCCGAATTGTCGATCCGGATGACGCTGCCGTCGAGAGCGATGCCGCCGAACAGACCGCGCGTGCGCGCGTAAGAGTAAATCTCGGAATTGAAATTCATGTCGGTCGCAGCCGAACCCTGCCGGCCGACGGGTCCGGTCGCCACCGAGGCGTCGGCGCCCAAGGTCAGTTTGCCGCCCGTTATCCCCTCGATGCCCGTCTTGGTCGTGAACACGAGAATGATATCCGAGGACTGCGCACCCACCTGCAGGCCCCAGCTGCCGCCGGTGACCGTGATGAAGCTCGGGTTGCTCCAAGCGGAGGTCAAGGTATCGCGCACGACCAGGACACCCTTGCCGCGCCGACCGCCGAAGAAGAAAGCGACCTTGTCAACGTCGGGAATCACCGCAATCCCATAGGCTCGCTGTAGAAGCAGATCCGGCAAGCGCTGATCCGGCATACCTTCGACTTCCTGCAACACCTGGGTTGCCGTCAGTAAGCAGGCGTCTTCCCGCGCACCGGCGCGCACCGACCCTGAGCCAGCCAGTAAAGCGACGCAGGTCGCGACGAAGCCCAGCAGCAACACGCTCATTTTCCCATTTAACATCGACACTCCTCGCAGATTGCAAAGCAACGGAACACGGTTCGGGACCCCGGCGCAGGACGATAGTTCCCCTGCAGCCCGAGCCTTACCTGATTGCGATCGAAGCCAGCGTCTTGTCCGCCTCGTCATCGCGGTGGTGGGCGCGATAATACGCCGCCAGGCGCCCCGTGGCGTCTCGTGTGGCTTCGTCGTGCGGGCCGAGATTGGCTAGCAACGCGGACTGGCCGGCCGTGAGCAAGGCCTCACCCTCGGCAAACTTGCCGCGCGCGATCAGCACCCAGCCGAGTCCCGACTGCGCGCGCGCCGCGCGCCAATTGTCCTCGCCGGCAAGCGCTCGCGTCATGTCCAGGGAGGTGCGCATCTCGCTCTCGGCGGACGCCAGCTCGCCTTTGCGCAGGTAGATCTCGCCGAGTTCCCCATGCGCCGCGGCAACGTAGAGATTGCGCGCAGGCAGCGCCTCGGCATAGATCGCCATGGCCTCCCGCAGCTTGGGTTCCGCCGCCGCGATGTTGTCCGACTTGAGATAAAGCAGGGCCAATCCCTCTAGATACCAGCCCGTGATGTAATGACTCTTGCCGCGGCTTTGTGCCGAAATCGATGCCGCTTCCGCAGTTGCCTCGATGGCGCGAGGCAGATCACCTTGATGCTCGTACACGGCGCCGAACGTCGCCTGCGTATCGGCCACGCGCCGATCGGCGGCGCCAAAAACGCGCTTTTCAATGTCGAGCGCCTCACGCAGATATCGTTCAGCTTCGGCGTACTTGCCGAGTTTGGTCAGTGTGAAGCCGAGGCTCGCCATCACGACCGCGCGATCTGGGTAATCATGCGTCGTCGCTTCTTGGAAAATCGTGAGAACTTCGCGTTGGTAGCCTTCGGCCTGCTTGAAATTGCCGACCCACAGCGCCGTGGATGCCAGGCCGTCGAGAATGGCGCTGCGCTGCAACGGCGGAAAATTGGGCTGCTCATCGGCGAGCGCCAGGGCTTCGTTGAAGAGTTTCAGCGCCTTGTCCGGCTGACTCTCGGCGTCGAGGGCGAGATGGCCATATTGCGTCAGAATGTCCGCCGTCTCCAGGGCATCCGGGGTGTCGCGGCGCCGCATCAGGGCGAGGGCTTGCACGAGATTGGCTTCGGCCGACGGCAGACGGCCCGCCTCGGACAGTGCGGTGGCGAGATTCGCGAGGGACGCGGCGAGCCGCCGGTCATCGATGGGCCGCTCCAGGCGCCGCATGGCGACGGTTTGTTCGAGCAGATTGATCGATGAATCGGTCAGACCTTGGCGCCGATAAGCGAGTCCAATGCTTTCGAGCAGTTCCGCGCGGACTTCAGGCTGCAAACTGACGTTGCCGACGATTTTTTGCGCGCCCCGGTCCAACAGATCCTTGGCGGTTGTCTCATGTCCCTGAGCAGTGAACGGGTCGGCTTGAGAAAACACATCGACGAGAAACGCGGAAACCTGCTGCGCACGATCCCGCTCCTGGGCGGCCGCATCGCGCGCGAGCGCAATGCGGTGATTCTCCCAGAGCGTGATCGCGGCCATGCTGGTAAGCCCGGCGACGACGGCGAGTCCGATCAGCACCGCGACATAGTTGCGCCGCGCGAATTTCACCGCGTGGTAGCGCCAATCGCCTTGGCGTGCCGTGACCGGCCGACGCGAAAGATGGCGGACGACATCCTCCGCGAAGGCTTGCACCGACGGGTAGCGCCGGTCGGGCTCCTTGCGCATCGCCATCGCGACGATCGCATCGAGGTCGCCGCTCAGTGCGGCCCGCAGCTTTGCCGGAGTCAGTCCGCGCCGCTCGGCGATGCGGTTGCGATCCGCCTCGGACTCGCCACTCAACCTGGAAATCACCATTTGACTGGGGCGGACCGGATCGTCCATGCAGATCGCCCGCTCGAGCTGCAGCTGGCTGAAACTCGTGAGCCGGTAGGGCGAGCGTCCGGTGAGCAGCTGATAAAGCAATACGCCGAGGGTGTAGATGTCCGTCGCGGTCGTGATCGGACGCCCGAGCACCTGCTCCGGGGCTGCATTTTCCGGAGTCAGGATGCGCTCCTGCAAACGCGTCACGGTCAGCGTATGTGCGAGACTCTCGGGTGCGAGCAGTTTGGCGATGCCGAAGTCCAGCAGCTTCGGTCCGCCCGTGCGCTCGACCAAAATATTGGCCGGTTTGATGTCCCGATGCACCACCAGATTGCGGTGCGCGAACTGTACGGCTTCGCAGACCTTGACGAACAGCTCCAGCCGTTCGCGTAGCGATAGCCGCTGACGATCGCAATACGCGTGCAGGGGCTCGCCGTCGACGAACTCGACCATCAAATAGGGCGTGCCGTCCTCGAGGTCCCCGCTGCCGAGCAGCTTCGCGATGTAGGGATGATCCAAGGTCCCGAGTATCTGGCGCTCGCTGTGCAGCCGGCTGCGCATGCGCGGGTGGAGGGCAGCCTGGTGTAGGACCTTGATCGCAACCAGCCTGGCCGCGTGGGACGCCATGCCTTCGCCCCGGTACACGGTGCTCGTGCCGCCGTGGCCCAGAATCGCGGTCACCCGGTACTCGCCCACCGTCTTGCCGAGGAGCCGGTCCTGGTATTTTTCGAGCAGCGAATCCGCCGCCTCACCGATCGCGTGCGCGACGGCATCGTCGCCGCGCCCGTCCCTGGCCAACAAGGATTCGACCGAGGTGCGCAACTGCGCATCTTCCGTGCCGATATCGTGCAGGCGTCGCCGGCGTTCTTCCGCATCCGCCTCGAGCAGTTCCCCGAACAAGGACTCGATCCGTTGCCAGCGCTCGGCGGACATCATGCGCGGTCGGGTCCTTCGATTTCGTGCAAGAGCCAGGCGCGCCCCAAGCGAATGTCGCGGTGCACCGTGGCGGTCGATATGCCCACCGCGACCGCGACCTGATCGTAGGTCATCCCGCCAAAGTAATGCAGTTCGATGACATGGGCGATCCTTGGCTCCATATGTGCCAGGCCATCAAGGGCGTCATCGAGTGCGACGATGTCGAAGCGGTTTTCGGGCAAGGGAACTTCGGTCTCTTCGGTCAGGGTTTCACGCACACCGCCGTCGCGCTTCTCGCGGCCGCGCGACTTGGCGTGATCGACGAGCACGCGGCGCATCAGGCGCGAGGCGACCGCGAACAAATGCGTGCGGTCCTGTAGGGAGACGTTGCCTTGGACGAGCCGCAAGAAGGCTTCGTGTACGACGGCGGTCGCCTGCAGTGTGTGACCGGTGCGTTCACTGCGCATGTAGCTGTGAGCGAGCCGGCGCAACTCCTCGTAGATCAGCGGCGTGAGGCGTTCCAGCGCCTGGGGTTCACCCGCGCGCCACTCAGTCAGCAGTTGCGTCAAATTGGCGCCCGGTGGCGCTCTCTTCGGTTCCGTAGGCGTTTGCTCGGTTGAACGCATTTTGTAGGGTGAAACCTTAAGCGCGGACCGGGGATTTTCAGTATTTTCGCACAATTTCCCGCGCTGCCCAACGATCTCGACGTGCATGTGAGGGAATTCACGTCCGTGCGTCGCTTTCCGTAATGAGATGACCAATTCCGGTCTATCCCATATCAGGAGTTCCGCATGCAATCGACTTTGTTGACCATCATCGCGACGACCGTATTGTCAACGGGCGCCCTCGCCGCCACGACCTATGACTTGCCGCCCCCGGTGCCCCCGCATACCCGTGGCGCGGCAAGCTATGACTTGCCGCCCCCGGTGCCCCCGCACGCCCCGGTCGCGGTCGCGTACGACCTGCCGCCGCCTGTACCGCCGCACAGCCCGGTCGCCGCGGCACAAGACATGCCGGCGCCATCGCGTCAGTTCCGATGAGGCGTCTGCGTCGCAGGATCCTCGTGGCTGCGGCAACCGTGTTCGCCTTGGGGGCCTCGCTCGCCGCCCAGCCCACGGCCTATTTCAGTGAGAGCGCGAATGCCGCCATGAGTCGTGCGCACTGGGTGCCGGGCAGTATCCGGCCAATGTCAGCGTACGAGGAGAGCGTGGGCTTCGTGCCTACGCCGCATTAGGCGGATCCGGTCCGATGCTGCGGCGTCCGTGTCGATGACGGCGCCGCCGCACGGCGAGGTTCCGATCGTGCGCGTAAACTAAAGCGTCGCCCAAACCCAGGACATAGGTGCCCATTGAGTTCAGTAACCGTCATTGCCCACCGCGGAGCGAGCGGCGAGCGTCCCGAACACACGTTAGAATCTTATCGCTTGGCGATCGCGCAGGGCGCTGACTACATCGAGCCGGATCTCGTCATGACGCGGGACGGTGTGCTGATCGCGCGACACGAAAACGAGATCGGCGGAACGACCGACGTGGCCTCGCATCCGGAATTTGCCGATCGATACCGGACGCAAACGATCGACGGCGAACTATCGAGCGGTTGGTTCACCGAGGATTTCACGCTCGCCGAGATCAAGACGCTGCGCGCGCGCGAGCGGCTGCCGGAACTGCGGTCCCGCAATACGGTATTCGACGGTCTGTACGCCGTGCCGACGTTCGACGAGATCATGGAATTGGCCGCGGACACGAACCTCGAGCGTCCCGGAGTCGCGCCGATCGGTGTCTACCCGGAGACCAAGCACCCCGCGCATTTCACCGCCCTGGGCCTCGCGCTCGAGTTGCCGGTGCTGCGTGTGCTCGATCGCCATGGTTATGGCGAGCCGGGTTCGCCCGTGTTCATTCAGTCTTTCGATCCCGGCAACTTGCGCTTGCTGCGCGGGCTCACCCGTCTGCCGCTCGTGCAGCTGCTCGAGCATGCCTTGGGTGATCTGCCCGAGACGGCAGATTACGCCGACGCGATCGGGATCTACAAACCGCTCGCCACCGCGGCAGGAGTGCGCGCCGCGCATGAAGCGGGTCTCAAGGTGCATGTCTGGACGTTTCGCGCCGAGAACGAATTCCTGCCGGAGGACTTGCGTATCGGCGACGAGCCCGGTGCCCACGGCCGGCTAGCGGAGGAAATCGAGCGTTATCTCGCTCTCGGCATAGACGGCTTCTTCACCGATTTCCCGGCGGTCGGTGCCCAAGTGCGTGACGCGAGACGCTGAGTGACCGACGCACCGTCGAGTGGACTCGCTACATTTCGGCCGTCCAAGCGCTGCACCAACCGCTGATCTTGACGAGTTTGCCCGGAAACAGGGTGCAAGGCCGGTAGGTGTTGCCCGGAGTACCCTGGAGCAGCAGGCAGTTGTCGCAGACGCTGCCGGCCACGTAGGTCGGATGCGTCTTCAGATTCAAATGACCGGCCTCTTCGATATACGAAACCTTGACGGCTGCGGGGTCGGCGGGCGACAAGTGCGGCGCCGAGCCGTCCGTTGCGGCGTCGCCAAATGCCGCGGTCTCGCCAAACGCCGCGGCCGCGCCGAAGCCGGCGGTCGCGCCCAGGGCTTTGACCAGCGCGCGACGCGATATCGTGTGACCCATGTTTGCTATGCTCCCGTTATTTCGGAATCCTCGTGCCCAGAATATCAATTCTCGTTCGCTCGGCGCAGCTTGGTTTTTTTTCCGCGCTGCTGTTTACCTTCTATAGCGCGGTGATCCCGCCGCACCAGGCGGTGCAGCTCGTGCCCTGGGACAAGGCGGAGCACTTCATCGCGTTCTATGCCTTGACCGGCCTCGCGGCCGCGGCGTTTCCGCGCCGGCATTTATTCTTGATCGCCGCCTCGTTGTCGGGATTCGGCGCCCTGATCGAGTTCGTCCAGGGCCTGCCGCTCGTGCACCGCGATCGGGACTTTTGGGACTGGGTCGCCGACACGCTCGCCATCGCCGCGGCGCTCGCGCCGATGATCCTGGTCTGGTGGCGCCGGGAAGCGCGCGCACTGGACTAGAAAGACGCCGACCCGATCAGAAGAACGCCGACAGATAAAGCTGGTAGATCATTGCGTTGAAATGATACAGCGGCTCGGTTCCGGCCGCGTACTCGCCACCCGCCGGGGTGTCGTTGTAATCCTTGATGTCGCGGAAATCGAGATACTTGAAGCGAACCTGGCTGATGTCGGCGGTCACCGTGCTGCGCTTGAACACCTTCCAGCCGTCCGGCAACCAGGCGTAAGTAGCCTTGGCGCCGATGGTGAGATTCTCGGAGGCCGCGAGATCCTTGTCGCGACCCTCGAAATTTTGCGCATCGAAGTAGGGAAAGATGTCGGCGTAGAAATTGGCGTGCCCCTGCTTGTAATAGCGCGCACGGCCTTCGAAGATCCATTTGTTCCGTACCGGATGCGTGTAATCGATCTCGACCGTATCGCCGATGATGCCCCAGGTGTCGCGGTAATAGCGATAGATCCCGGTGAGTGCGGCTCGATACGGCAGATAGTACTTCAAGCGCGCTTCGATCGCCGTACTCGTGCGGGTATCGGGGTAGACCTGGCTGCCGAGCGTATACCCGAGTCCGCTGCTGGAATAGTAGCGGATGGAACGATACGGGTTCTGCAGGAAGCCATCGTCCGTGATGACGTCGAAGGTGACGCCGGCGATGAGGTTGCGGGTCAGGATTTGCGAGATGCCGACGTCATAGGCGCGGCTCTCGGCATGCCCGAGCCAGGCAACCTTCGGGTCGTTCGCCGTGCCATTGTTCTCACCCACCTCGTCGCGGCTGCGCGAAAAGCCGAGCGTGATCGTCGTTAGATCCCCGAACATGTCCTGGCTCAGCGAGAAGTGCGGGGTATTCGAAATATAGTCGCGCTCCTTGCTGTTGGAATACCCGAGGGTGTAGCTCGTCTTGTCGTGGATCCACGTGGCGCTGATGCTGTTTTGCTTGCGCTCGTCCTTGATCACGCTGGCGTTGCTGAGCACGTCGACGGAGGCGCCGCTGACCTTGTCGACCAGGTAGCTGTAGTCGAGGCCGATGTTCTCCGTCGCATTCGCGTGTGCCGATGCCTCGTAAGTGTTGATGTTCATGCCGCCGCCGCTGTACTTGCTGTAGAACAAGTCCGCCCGATTGTCGGGCAGCACGTCGGCCGGCGCCGGGGAGCCCGCGAACAGGCCGGCGAGCGCCGCGAGCGTGACGAGCCTGGACGGCGTGCGCAAGTGCATCATCAATTGCAGCCGCAACCGCCGCCCGCCGCGCCCGTGCCGCCGCGCGAGCCCTCGCGCGATTCATAGACGTGGTCCAGGAACGCGGAGGACAGCGCGTCCCGATCCCAGGCCATGACCGGATCGGCGAGGCGGTCGCGTTCATAGGGTTTGACCCAGGGCTGCACGCTGCCGCAGGCGGACAGCAGCAACACAACGGAGGCGCATAGCGCATGGCGGAGCTTCGGAGTCACGATCTCACTCCCGAATCAGTTGACGAATGCGGTCCTGATACTCGTTTTCGTCGCCGGGCTTGTAGCCGCGATGGACATAGCGCACGTTGCCCTGACGGTCGATGAGCACGGAACTCGGCATCTCATCGACATGATAAGACTTGCTGACGGTGTTGGCGGGATCGAGCAGTACCGGAAAGCTCACGGGCTTGCGCGCCAGCAGATCCTTGACCGGAGGCGCCTCCTTGTCGACGTTGACGCCGATCAGCGTGAAACCCGCGGGCTTGTACTTGCGGTACATTTGATCGAGCAAGGGCATTTCCTGTTGGCAGGGCCCGCACCAGGTCGCCCAGAAGTTGACCAGCACGACCTGCCCCTTGTACTGGCTCAAGGCGGCACTGTTGCCGGCGAGGTCGGTCAGGGTGAAGGCGGGGGCGGGCCCGCTCGTGTCGCCCGCGGTCGCGAACAGCGACGAGCCGCCGAGAATCGCGGCGAGCACGCCGCGTTGAATGAGCGTTGAGCGTGAAGTTCGCATGGGATCGCTTCTCCTGTTCGATAGCCTTGAAGTCAATAAAAAACCGTCAAGCCGAGCGTGGCTTCGATGTTATGGACGTTCTTCGTGACGCCGAACAAGTCGGACTCGAAGACGTGATCCCTGACGTCCATGTGGAGGGCGAGCCAGTCCGTGACCAGCAGTCGTTCGCCGAGCCCGAAGTTCAAGGCGAATTGGTCCTTGTCGGCGAACTTCACATCGCCCATGCCAAGGGTCACGTACAGCGCCGAATTGAACGCGCGGCCGCGGCCGAGAAAAATCTCGCCGGGCAATACGTTGTAGCCCACGTCGAGATCGTAATACGTGAACCGTCTCCCAGAGTTGCTGACGACGGTGATCTCGGGAAACGTCTCCTCGAGGCTGCTCTGCCCCGCCTTCGAGCGCGCCACGAAAGCCTCCAGAAAAAAGTCCTCGGTCACGTGATAGGCGGCACGCGCGCCATAGATCGAATTGGTGCCGAAATCCTCGACGCTCAGCGCGCCGAAATAGGCGCCGAGCTCGAAGTCCTTGGCCTTGATCTTCGGCGTCTTCACGACGCGCCGTTCGACCTGCGGATCGATGATGGACGGCTCGGCCTGCGGCTCCTCGGCGGGAATCGGGGTCGGGCCCTTGTCACCGCGATGGAACCAGCCGCAGCCGGACAACAGCAGCGCCGCTAGAAGAACACTGCCAAGTCGAGTTTCCATTCTTCCAAAACCTCGCTCGTATTGAGCTTGTTGAACACGTAATAAGCGCGCCAGTCGAAGCGCCACATGAAGCGGCGCGTGATGAAGCCCCGTGCGCCGATCGAGGCATACGCGAGCTGGTTGTTGGACTCCAGAGGCGCCGGCGGAACCTTGTCCGATATCGTCTGATAGCCCGTGCCGAGGCCGACCGTCGGGGAGAACCATTGCCACTCGGGGATGATCGTATTACGCAGGCCGAGCGTGACGATGTTGCGGTTGTCGATGGTGCCGAAGGCTTGCTGCAGCACGAGTTCCGCATCGAGACTGTCCGTAAGTCCGTAATCGAGATAAGCGGTGACGAGATTCTCGCGGTTGTAGACGCCGTAACCGGCGCCGATCTCCCAGCGATGCGCGCCAAACTCGGGATAGGGCGGAATCGGCGCGGGGCCGCCGGAGGCAAGGTCGGTCTCGGCGAGCTCATCGCGCCGCACCCAGCCTTCCTGTCCGCGCGGCGCGCGCACCCTGTACCAGTCGGTGCGGGAGTAAAGTACGGTGAGCGTCTCGCCCCGGCCGATCACGTAGAACACGGGATAGCCGCGCCCCGGACCCGTATGCATCTCGAGATAGGGGCGCGTGACCACCAATTCGAGGTAGCTGGTCTTGGCTTGCACGCTGCCTGCGAGGAGCGTCGGCAACAACAGGGCCTGCAGCAACGATGAGAACGCGAACAGGCGCAGCATCAGTGTTAGTTCGCTGCCGGCGCTACGAAGGGATCGTTGTAGTATTGACCACCAATATCGAGCCACTCAGAGATCAATCGCAACTCCGCAGGCGACAACCAGCCCGTGTGATCGAGGACGGGATCCTGATACTGACCGCCGTAAAAAATATTCAAAAACGCTCCCGAAGCGATCGCACTGCCGGCCGTCATCGGGGCGGGCAACGAGATCGGGACCATGACCGTCGTCGGACCGGGTGCGGAAACTAGCGTATCCGTCAATACCCCCATATTAAGCGTCTGCTCGTCATGAGGGAACAGCAAGATCTCATAAGAGGTCACGATCGTCGGGTCGACGGTCGAGGCGCCGCCCGTCAAATCGAGTTGACCCGCGGGCACCTGGATCGCGCTCATCGTGTTCACGGTGTTGTGGCAGTTGACGCAGGTCGGCGAGCCGGTCGTACCGTTGAGCGAGCTCGTGCCCTTGAAGGTTACCGCGGGCCGCGTCGTCAGATTCCAGAGGGCCTGTATGTATAGCTGGGTCGGTGATTGGGCCGAAGCGTAATGAATGTCGACGCGGCACTGCGCGGTCCACGGCGTGCAACTCGCGTTCGCCGGCGGCAGTTCTGGCAGGCCGTTCGTGCCGCTGTAGGTGTAGGCGATCGGGTTGTCCTGGAAACCCGTCGGCAGCGTAACCCCCGTCGTCCAGATCGGGGTATAGAGCAGGTCCGTGGAGAGCACTTGGGAGCAGGTCGGCGCCGTCTGCGTGGTGTTCGTGCTGCCGCAGGTATTCTCGGCGAGCACCGCGCCCATGGTGTCGCCGGCGTTCGCCGCGATCAAGACGCTATTGGTGCCAGGCAGCGGCGCGCCGGCAATCGGTGCGCCCGGATTGATCGAGGCGGTGAGTCCGCCGCGACCATGCGAGGGTCGCGTGGCGTTGGCAGCGACATGACACCCGTTGCAGGTCTTGGTCTCGCCCGGTATGAGCTGGATCCAGCTCGTATGTTGCGACGTGACACGCCGACCGTTCGCATCGAGAATGTCGATCGTGAACGGCACGTTCGCGGGTACTTGCAGCTGCACCGAGCCATCCTGCTGGATCGGGGCATAACCGAGTATTTCCCGCATCCCCATGCCGGCCGGCCCGAAGATGTTGGCGTCGAGCCTGCGCACGGTCCGGTCGGGGATTTCCACGGACTTGACGATGCGTATGAAGCGGTAGGGCACGGTGTAATAGTTGGGGGTGTCGCTGGTCAGTGTCGGGTTCGAAAGCGAGGCCACATTGAGATTCCGATCGGCGGGCGGCGGTGCGCCATCGAAGTCGTAGACGCTCGTGATGTTCAGGATGCCGACGCCGTTGTTGACGAGGTTCTGGGCCGTCGTGGTCAGCGGGATCGTCGAGCCGTCGGTGAGGATCGGCGGGCTCGGCTTGCGCGCCTGCAGGATCACCGGTTCCAGCACCATCGTGCCGGACTCGGCCGAAAGCACGGGGCTCAAGGTGCCGGCGTCGAAATCATAGAGCCATATCGAGTATTGCGGCGGCGCCATCGTGACGTTGGCGCCGGTCGAATTGTTCGAGTTACACACTTCGGTCGCGGCGGGCGTCACGGTGGTGTCCTCGACCAGGCAGGGCGACCAACTCACGAGCATCCGGTTCGTGCCGTCGAAGAGCGGGTAGATCGAAGCGAAGCGGCCGCCCGGCGACGGCAGATTCGCATCGGTGGTGATGCCGAGCGCGGTGGCCTCGGTCTGGCCGACGCCGGTCAAGCTCGCGGGCGTGGCCATCTGGTTGATCTCGACATAGTTCTCGCCGTCGATCAACACCGCATCACCGCCGAATTGCGTGCCCAGCATCGGTCGCACGAGCGCGAGCGTCTTGCCGTCGGGCCGCTGCCGCGCGTTCAGGAACTGGATCACGTTGGTGTTCGTGCCGGCGATGTTCGCGCCCGTCGCATGACTGTGAGCGCCGTAATAGAGTTCGAGCCCCGTGCCGTCGGGATTCGCGTGGTAGAGACTGATCTGGTTCTTGCCGTCCGTGACCTCCCAGCGCGAGAACAAAACCTGGCCGTCGTTCATGACCGACGGCAGGAAGTCGTGATTGGTGTTGAAGCTGATCTGATGAATGTTGCTGCCGTCGGCGTTCATGACGTGCAACGCGAAAATCGGTGCGCTGCGATCCTCGGTTTGCGCCGGGTACTGCGGCCGACCCTCGTCGAGTTCGATCTCCTCGGTGGTGGTCTGGCGCGACGAGGCGAACACGATACGCCCGTCCGGCAGATAGCGGGGGCCGACGTCGTGGCCCGCCGTGATGTCGTCGTTGGTCAGCTGCGTGACGGTCTTGGCGATCGCATCGTACTGATAAATGTGCCAGTTCGGCTGCTTCGGATCGGTGTTCTTCAGGCCCGCGGTCAGCGGCAGCCGAAGTGCGAAGACTACTTTGGTTCCGTCCGCCGAGACATCGAGGTCGCGCACCGAGCCCTTGCCGCCGGTGATGCTGCCGGTGACGTTGACCTCGGCGCCCGCGGAACTCGCCGTGCCGCGCACGTACAGATCGCCGCCCGGGATCGAGGTGATCAGGTCCGTGACCGCGATGTCGGTCGAGTCCGTACCCGCGATGTTGTTAGTCGGGAATGGCACCTTGATGTAGGCGAGGGGATAGTTCGTCGTTCCGGGAGTCAGCGTCTGCCCGCCGGCGAGGCCCGGAGCATGCCCGCTGCTGGCGCTCTCGCAGCCGGCGAGGATCATCAGCGGCAGCAGCAGCCACACGAAACGCAGCGAGATGTGACGAGGTTCTCGCCGGCGCACCGAGTTCACTCGAGCGTGCGCAAACGGACCGATTGAACTTAATGGCAGCATGATCGCATCTTCGTTCGCGGCTCGCATTGAATCTGTTAATACCCTCACAGAAGAAACGCACGGCTTGCGCTTTTCTGCACCACCGGCCCTACGTAGCAAGAATATAGGTCGCTTTCTCGCGCTCGTTACTGTCGCGGAATGCCGACGTCGTAGTAACGAGACATTACTTTCTTGTTTTTTCGAAACGTATATTACGACCGAGACGAGTCGCAACTCACGCGAGTGGATGTGTATATGAAAAACGGGATGAGGTTCAAGGCAACTCTGTGCATCTCGGCGTTGCTCGGGGTGAGCACGCTGCCGACAGGAGTGCTCGCGCAGAGCCCCACGCCGGACCAGGCGACGCGCATGTACAACCGCATCGCCGGCGTGCCGCCGAGCGCCAACGCGCTCGCGCAGATGACCGCCGCTCCGGATCCCGTGACTGCGGCGCTGATCGCGACCAACGACCCGGCTTTCTACAACGACACGATCCGCAATCTCGCCGCGCCCTGGACCAACCGCGACCAGAGCGTGTTCGTGCCGCTCAACGACTACACGGCGACCGTCGTCGGCATGGTCCGCGACAACGTCCCGTTCAATACCTTGCTGAGCGCGGATCTCGTCTATATCGCGAGTTCGAGCGCGAGCAGCACCTACAATCTGCCCGCCTATTCGCCGTCGAACAACAACCTGTACGCGCAAATGGACGCGAACGGCGTGGACTTGAGCACCGCACTGGTGTCGAGCACTCAATCCGCCGTGACCGGAATTCCCGCGGCGGCGACCGCCGGGATCATCACGACGCAGGGCGCCGCCTCGGCGTTTTTCATCAACGGCACGAATCGAGCGATGTTTCGCTTCACGATGATGAACCACCTCTGTGACGATTTACCGGCGGTCATGGACATCACCCGGCCGCCCGATCGCATCCGCCAGGATGTCACCCGCAGCCCCGGTGGCGTCAGCACCCTGTTCTTGACGAATTGCATCGGCTGTCACAGCGGCATGGATCCGATGGCCCAGGCGTTCGCTTACTACAATTATGATACGACCAGCAAAACGCTGGTCTACACGCCCGGCCAGGTTCAGCCTAAATACCACATCAATGCGACCAACTTTCCACAAGGCTTCTCGACACCGGACGACAGTTGGAGCAATCGCTGGCGCAGTGGTCCGAACATGATCCTCGGCTGGAGTTCGAGCCTGCCCGGCAGCGGTAACGGCGCCAAATCGCTAGGCACGGAACTCGAGAACAGTGCGCAGTTCGCCAACTGCCAGGTATCGCGCGTGTTTCAGGACGTGTGCTTGCGCGCGCCGAGCAACGCGGCGGATTTCAGCCAGATCGACACGATGATCTCGTCTTTCCAGCAACACAATTATTCGCTGCGGCAAGTCTTCGCCGAGGCCGCCGCCTACTGCATGGGGAATTGAGCCATGAACTTCACACGTGCCCTCGGCCCCGCCTTGATCGCCGCCTCGCTCGCCCTCGCGGCCTGCAGCGGCGGCGGCAACGTCGGGACGACGACCAATCCCCAAACCGCCTCGACGGCCAACGTCGACGCGTATACCGGCCCCGCGCCGGCCTCGCCCGACGTGCAGGCCTTCGAAATCAACCTCTGGAACAACATTCGCTCCAGCAATCGCTGCGGCGCCTGCCACAACGCGACGACCCCCGCGCAGATGCCGAACTTCGCGCGCAGCGACAACGTCAATCTCGCCTACTCCCAGGCGAATACGGTCGTCAATCTGCAGCAGCCTTCCACCTCGCTGATGGTCACGAAGGTCGGCGGCGGCCACAACTGCTGGCTCTCGGACCCGAGCGCCTGCGCGTCCATCTTGACCACCTGGATCGGCAATTGGGCAAGTGCCGCCAACGGCGGCACGGTCACGAGCCAGGTGCAACTCGTCGCGCCGCCGGTCGAGTCGGTCGGCCAGAGTTTGAACTTCCCGTCCTCGCCCACCGAATACGAGAGCACGATTTATACCTTGACCAGCGTCTACTGCTCGCGCTGCCACTCGCCCAATGCCTCCGCGCCGCAGTCGCCGTATTTCGCCGGACCGGTCAGTCAGATCACCGCCGACTATCAGGCGGCCGTCCCGAAGATCGACTTTTCGGGTTGCGTGCCCTTCAGCGTCGGCACTTGCGGCACGAACTCGCGCTTCTACCAGCGACTGCTGACCGACAATCACAATTGCTGGAGCAATTGCGCGACCGACGCCGCGCTGATGCTGACGCAAATCCAGGCATTTGCGCAGAGCCTCGCGCCGACCAGCATCAATCCGTCCTTGGTCGTGAGCAAGGCCCTGACGCTCGCCCAAGGCACGGTCGCCAGCGGCTCGGGGCGCTACGATGCGGACACGATCGCCAAGTATGAATTCCAGACCGGCACGGGCTACGTCGCCTACGACACCAGCGGCGTCGATCCTGCCGCCGACCTCACGATCACGGGCAACGTGACCTGGGCGGGCGGATGGGGACTGACTTTCGGCGCCGGCGGCAAGGCCCAGGCGACCACCGCGGGCAGCGGCAAGCTCTATAATTTGATCCAGGCCACGGGTGAATTCTCGCTCGAAGCCTGGGTGGCGCCGGCACTGGTCGCGGCGAAGAACTCCTACATGGTCAGTTATTCGGGCGGCGACAAGACGCGCAACTTCACGCTGGCGCAGACGAACCAAGACTACGACTTCATGCTGCGCAGTTCCAATTCGGATCTGAACGGCATGCCGCAGCTGCAAACGCCCGACGCGACCATGGCCCTGCAGGCCTCGCTGCAGCACGTCGTGCTGACCTACGATCCGGTCAACGGCCGGCAGATCTACATCAACGGTGTCAATCAAAACATTCCCGACCCGCAGAAGGGCGGCACGATCGCCAACTGGGACAGCACCTTCGCCCTGGTCCTCGGCAACGAGGTCTCGGGCGACGACTCGTGGCAGGGCTTGATCAAGTTCGTGGCCGTCCACAGCCGGGCGATGACGGCCGCCGAAATCCTGCAGAACTACAACGCGGGAGTCGGCGAGGCGTACTTCATGCTGTTCAACGTGTCGAGCATCACCGGGCTCAACGAGTCCTACGTGATGTTCACGGTGAGCCAGTACGACAGCTACGGGTATCTGTTCACCAATCCGACCTTCATCTCGCTCGATCCCACCGTCACCCCGGGCAGTCTGCCCATTGCCGGCATCCAGATCGGCATCAACGGCACGATCCCGCAGGTGGGGCAGGCCTACCTCCCGCTGAGCACCACCGTGACCGCGGCCAACTACAAGCCGGGTACCGGCCAGTTGTTGTCGAACATCGGCACCTTGATCGGCCTGGAGAACGGACCCCTGTCGGACCAGTTCTTCCTGGCGTTCAACCAACTCGGCAGCCAGAGCTTCACCACGACGCCCACGACCTACACGGCGCCGGCCCCGGCGCCGCTCGCGCCCGTCGCGGATGTCGGTGTGCGCACCTTCGCCCAGGTAAACGCGACGCTGTCGCAACTCACCACCGTGCCGGCGACGAACTCGGCGGTCAACACGACCTACCTGAGCGTCCAGCAGCAGCTGCCGAATCTTGCGACCCTCGAGGGATATTCGTCCGCGAATCAGGTCGGTGTCGCCCAGCTCGCGGTGCAGTATTGCAACGTGATGGTCACCACGCCCGCCTATTCGGCGGCCGTCCTGCCGGGTGTGACGCTGAACTCGGCGACGTTCTCGAGCGCGCAGGGCATCAGCACCGTCAGCAATGCGCTCGCCGCGCGTGTCGTCGGCACGGGCAACTTACGCTCCATGCCGCCGGCGTCGCAGATCGCGGGCGAGCTCAATAATTTGATCCCGGCACTGTGTTCGACCAGCGCCTGCAACAACACGTCCCGTGTCACGGCGGTGACGGCCGCGGCTTGCGCCGCAGCCTTCGGCAATGCCGTCATGATGATCAACTAAGCAGCAGACGAATCGAAGAGGTCTTACCCATGCGCAACAGAACGAAACATCCGGGATTGCACGAGCCGCTGCGGCATGCGGATCATTCGCGACCGAAAACCCGGCGGCAATTCATCGCGCAGAGCTTCATGACCGGCGGCGCGACGGTGCTGATGCCATCGCTCGCGAGCCTGCTGCTCGATCCGCGCATCGCCAATGCCCAATCTGGCCTGGCGCCGGATATTCAACAGGCGATCGCCACCTGCAATGCGGCTTTTCCCAGCACGATCACCGCTGGCGCCGGGCTCGTACCCTTCATCTGCTTCGATCTCGCCGGCGGCGGCAACATCGCCGGTTCGAACGTCCTCGTCGGCGGTCCCAAGGGCCAGCTCGATTTCCTCAGCGTCGCCGGTTACAGCAAGCTCGGATTGCCCGGCACCATGGTGCCGAACTCGAGTGCGACGGGAAGCTTCGTCGACGCGAGTTTGGGATTACGCTACCACTCCGACAGTGCCCACTTGCGCGGCATCAAGACGCGCGCGAGCGCCGGTACGATGGCCAATGTCAACGGTTCGATCATCCCGGCGCTGTCGCAGAACGACACCAGCGACAATCCGCACAACCCGATGTATGCGATCTACCAGGTTGGCGCCCGCGGCGCGTTGTTGAACTTGATCGGCTCCGAAGCGTCCGTGTCCGGCGGCAATTCGATGGCCCCCGCTTCGATGATCAACGTGGCGGCGACGCCGACCAAGATTTCGAACTCGACGGACTCACAAGGCCTGGTCAACACCGGGCAGCTAAGCACCTTGCTGCCGAACTCCTCGGACATCGTCAACGTGCTGGAATCGATGAAGCGTATCAGCGACATGAAATACCCGAACGTCCAGGCCTACGTCAGTCCGACTGCGCAGGCGGCGGCGATGAACGCCCAGGCCTGCGCCTACACCAAGGCGGCGTATCTCTTGAATCGTTACCCGAGTCCGGCGGCCATCGATCCCGACGTCGACCCCAAGATCGTGGGTCCCAGCGGAATTTTTTCGACCGCCGAATATCAGGCCAACCCGGATTTCCAAAAGACCGCCGCGATCATGAAACTCGTGATCAATGGCGATGCGGCCGCCGGCACGATCGAACTCGACGGCTTCGACTATCACACCGGTGACCGGGCCACGGGCGAAACCCGCGATTTCAACGCGGGAACTTGTATCGGCGCCGTGCTGCAATATGCCGCGTTGATGGGCAAACCCGTGATGATCTATGTGTTCAGCGACGGCTCGCTCGCGAGCGACGGCCAGACCGACAACTCCGTTGCCGGTCGCGGCAAGGGCGTCTGGACGGCGGACAATCAAAACGTCGCGGCCACGTATTTTCTCGTCTACGACCCGAAAGCGAAGCCCACCGCGACGCAGGGTGAGCAGAGCCTGCAATTGGGCTACTTCAATGCGGACGGATCCCAGAACACGACCGGAAGTCCGGCCGGCAACAACGTCTTCAATCTCGTCCAGATGGTGACCCTGAACTACATGGCACTGCATGGCACCCAGGCGAATTTCCCGGCGCTATATCCTGCGCCCAATGTCAATAATACCTTGGGAACGTCGGCCTCCCAGTTGGATCCCCTGATCGCGTTCGCGCCGCTGGCGAGTCTCGTGAACGGTGTGCTGCCGGTAAGTTGAACCGGGGCGCGCGGCCCGGCCGCGGCGGGCAGTCTCCGTTCGGAGACAAGCGGTTTTGAACGTATCATGGACTCGTGTGAATGTGCACCACGTCCCGCTGCGTTGACACTGCGCCAGGCATTATGCGATTTTGCATAAGGTCTGATCAGGGCAAACTCGCCGAAAGGCGGGGGCGCAAAGCTTCCGGTCTACGGGGTGTTCCTAGGACAGCGGGGTTACCAGAGTGAGTGATATCTCGCCGCGTTCATTCGCGGGGTTCTCGTCGGTATTCGTCGGGTGCTGCATCTTGCTGATGGCGACGACGGGGTCGAGTGCGACCCGGGCCGCCGTTCCCTCGTTGCTCGACAAAGACGCGCCGGACTTCGTGCTCAAAGGCTTGGACGGCAAGAACCTGCGTCTTTCGGAGTATCGCGGTCAGGTCGTGCTCGTCAATTTTTGGGCGCGTTGGGCGGGGGATTCCCGCAAAGAGATGCCCGCGCTCGACCGGATCAACAAGACTTATGCGCGCGCGGGACTCGTCGTGCTCGGTGTCTCCGTCGACGACGACGAGCGCCGTGCCGGCGAGTTCGCGGATTCGATGCGAGTGTCTTACCCGATCCTGTTCGACACCGGCGAGACGGTCGGCCGCGACTATTCGGTGCAGAAAATGCCGATGACGGTCCTCGTCGATCGCGCCGGCATCGTGCGTTATCAGAACGTCGGCTTCAAACGCGGCGACGAGGACGCATATCTCGACAAAGTGCGCGAATTGTTGCGCGAATAAACGATAGGTTAGCTATGAATTCGAAGAATCGATTGGTTTCGCTCAAGTGGCCCGCGGCTCTGCTCGCCTGCGCTTGGGCGACCGTCTGTCTCGCCGCGCCCGCCGTGACGACTCCGGTGAGCCCGCCGACCGAGGCCGCCCCGGCCGCCCCCGCTGCCCCAGCCGCCCCGGCCGACGCCGCGGCAGGCGACCCGCCGCCGGCCACGAGCGACGTCAAGACCCTCGATCAGGAAGTGCAAAGCGCCAAGAAGGACGTCATCGATCTGAACAAGGACTTGTTCGTGCTCGAGGAGGAACTGCTGTTCCCCGCAAACACGCAGGTGGCGGTGTTCCTCTCGATGGATGTCGGCACGTTCTTCGCGCTCGACTCGGTCACGATCAAGATCGACAACAAGGAAGTGGCGAATTACCTCTATACCGCACGCGAGGCGGATGCGCTGTTGAAAGGCGGCGTGCACCGGATCTATCTTGGCAATCAGAAAGTCGGCAAGCACGAGCTCGTGGCCTTCTTCACGGGCAAGGGCCCGGTCGATCGCGACTATCGTCGCGGGGCGACGTTGGTGTTCGACAAGGGCGTCGGCGCGAAGTACCTGGAACTGAAGATCACGGACAAAGTGCCCAAGCACCAACCTGAGTTCTCGGTGAAAGATTGGGAATGAGGCGTGGGACGTCCGCTTGACATGCTGCGCACCCTGACCGGCGGCCTGGTGCTGGGCGCCCTGCTCGGCGGCCTGCCGCTATGCGCCGCGCTCGCCGAGAACGTCAAGCCCGACCCGAACGGTTTGCCGCCCCACGTGGTCGAGGACCTCCATTACGGCGACGTCCTGTTCTACTTCTACCAAGAAGACTATTTTCAGGCGATCACGCGCCTGCTCGCGGCGCAGCAGCTGCATCGCATACCGCATTCCGAGGACGAGGCCGAATTACTCCTGGGAGGTCTTTATTTGTCGCTCGGCGAGCACGTCGAGGCAGGCAGGATCTTCGACGCGCTGCTCAATTCGCATACGACCGAAGCGGTGCGCAATCGCGCCTGGTTTTACCTCGGCAAAGTCTGGTACGAAAGGGGCTATCTGGAGGAATCCGAACGCGCCTTGCGCCAGGTGTCCGACAAAATCGACCCGCGCCTCGATGCCGAGCGCTCCATGCTGCTCGCGCAACTGCTGATGCGCGAGAATCGCTACGACGACGCCATCACCGCGCTGCGCGCCTGGCACGGTGCGCCGGGCTGGACCGCCTACGGACAGTTCAATCTCGGCGTCGCCCTGGTGCGGCGCGACCGGCTCGCCGACGCCATCCCCTTGCTCGATGCGGTCGGTCGCTTGGCCAGCCGCAGCGAGGAGTTTCTCGCGCTCAAGGACAAGGCGAATCTCGCACTCGGTTTCTCGCTCTTGCAGGCGAAGCGCGCCGCCGAAGCGCGGCCGATACTGGAGCGCGTGCGCCTCGAGGGTCCCTATTCTAGCAAGGCTCTGTTGGGTGTCGGCTGGGCGGATGCGAACCTCGGCGAATTCAAGCGCGCACTCGTGCCGTGGCTAGCGCTGCACAAACGCAATCTGCTCGATTCGGCGGTTCAAGAGTCGTTTCTCGCGGTGCCTTATGCTTTCAGCGAGCTGCATGCAGACGGCCAGGCGGCGGAATATTACAACGGCGCGATCCAGTCCTTCGACGACGAGGTGCGGCAAATCGACGGCTCGATCGCCGACATCCGCAGCGGCAAGCTGCTCGAGCGATTATTGGGAGACGACAAGCAGAACACCAAAACCTGGTATTGGCAGCTGCAGCATCTGCCCGATGCGCCCGAGACGCGCTATCTGTACCAGTTGCTCGCCAGCAACGATTTCCAGGAGGGCCTGAAGAATTATCGAGAGCTCAATTACATGAGCCGTAACCTCGAATCCTGGCGCGACAGCCTGACGGCCTTCGACGACATCATCGACACCAAGCAGCGCGCCTATGCCGAACGCGTCCCCAAGGCCGACGCCGTGATAGCCGACACGAACCTCGATGCGCTCAATGCCAGGCGCACGGATTTCGAGTCGCGGATCGACGCGATCGAACAGTCGAACGACGTAGCCGCGCTCGGCACGCATGAGGAGCAGGCGACCTGGGCGCGCCTGAAGCGTATCGAGGACTACCTCAACGCGCACCCGGACGATCCCGATCTCGAGGAGATGCGCGCAAAGCACCGTCTCATGAAGGGCGTCCTCTACTGGCGTCTCGCGGAGAGCTTCAAGGCACGGCTGTGGAACGAACGCCGCTCGGTGCGTGAGCTGGGCACTGCGCTCAAGGAGACGCAAAGGCGCAGCCTGCTCGTGCAGCAGGCGAGAAACTCCATTCCCGCGGGTAATGACGCGTATGCCGGGCGGGTCGCGGACGTGCGTGCGCGCATGGACCGGCTCCAAGCGCGCCTCGCCGACATTGCCGACCAGCAAGATCGCTACCTGCAGTCGCTCGCGATCGAAGAACTCGAGGCACAGAAGCAGCGCATCGAGACCTACCAGATCCAGGCGCGATACGCCCTCGCGACGATTTACGACCGCGCGTCCACCGCCCAGCCCAAGGAGAAACCGTGAGGCGGGTGCACACGCTGTCGATTGCGTTCTCGCTCGCGGCCGCGCCGCTGTTCGCGAGCGCCGCGCCGAAGCCGCCCGCGACGATAGCCGATCTGGACGGCGGTCAGGTCGACGTTCAGCCTGATCCGCCCAAGGGCGTCGATGCGGCGAAGACCATGGACAGCTACAAACGGTTCCTCGACGTGAATGCCGGCGATGCGCAACTGCGCGCGGAGGCCCTGCGCCGGCTCGGCGACTTGAACCTCGAGAGTTCCGAGTCGGACCGCATCGAACACGAGTTGCTCACCAACGAGGGTTTGCGCGCGACCGAGGCGATCACGCTCTATGCCGCGTTGCTCAAGGCCTATCCCGACTATGAGCGCAACGATTCCGTGCTCTACCAGCTTGCCCGTGCCTACGAGCTGAATGCCCAGCCGGAGCAGGCGCTCGCGGCGCTCGACCGACTCGTCGCGAGCTTTCCGCACAGTCGCTTGATAGACGAAGTGCAGTTTCGCCGCGGCGAGCTGCTGTTCTCCGACAAGAAGTACCCGAGCGCGCAGACCGCCTACGAGGCGGTCATCAAGATCGGCGGTAGTTCGCCTTATTACAATCAGAGCCTCTATAAGCACGGCTGGGCTCTGTTCAAGCAGGGCGAGGACGAGCGCAGCCTTCAGTCCTTCGCCATGGTCCTCGATGCCGTGCTAGTGCCTGCGTCGAAACCGGCCGACTTGATCGAGATCGACAGCCTGAGTCGCGCCAATCGCGAACTCGTCGACGACACCTTCCGGGTCATGGCAATCACCTTCTCTTATCTCGACGGTCCCAAGACGATCGATCAGTTCCTCAAGTCTCTGCCGCCCAAGCCCTACGCCTATTTGCTGTACTCGCGGCTCGGCGATCTGTACACCGAGAAGGAGCGCTACACGGACGCCGCGGACAGCTATCGCGCCTTCGTCTCGCAGGACCGCAACAACGAGAAGGCGCCGCTGCTGCAGATGCAGGCCATCGAGGCGTACGGGCGCGGCGGATTCCCGGAACTCGTGCTGCAGGGCAAGCGAGAGTTCGTCGAGGATTACAGTTACGGGACCGCCTATTGGCAGGGCCGCGAGCCGAAGAACGAAGCGAAGGTGGTCACGGAGCTCAAGACCAATCTCAAGGATCTCGCCCAGTACTCACATGCGCAGGCGCAGCGCACCAAGACGATCGCGGATTTCCAGGAGGCGGCGAAATGGTATCGCAGCTACCTGACCTCATTCCCCGACGACGGCGACGCTGCCGCGACCAATTACCTGCTCGCTGACACGCTGTACGAGAGCAAACAGTATCTCGAGGCGGCCAAGGAGTATGAGCACACCGCATACGGTTACGGGAATCAGGACCAGTCGGCCGCAGCGGGGGATAGGGAGGCGGCTGCCGGTTATGCCGCGATCGTCGCTTACGGCAAGCAGGAGGAGGTCGCGGGGGTCGCCGAGAAGGCAAGCATCCATGCAGCCGGTCTCGAGAGTTCGCTGAAGTTCGCCGCGGCATTTCCGCAGCATCCGGAAAGTGCGCAAGTGCTCACGCATGCCGCCACGGAGCTGTATTCCAGCAAGGACTACGTGCGCGCGATGGGCGTCGCCGAGACGCTCCTCGCACGCCAACCGCCTGTCGATACGGCCAAACAGCGGGTCGCCTGGACCGTCATTGCGAACTCCGAATTCGAGCAGGGCGTGTACGACAAGGCGGAAGCGGCTTATACGAAAGCCGAGGCGCTGATGCCCCCGAACGATCCGGAGCGCGCCGCGATCGTCGACCGGCTCGCGGCGTCGATCTACAAACAGGGCGAGGCCAAGGGCAAACAGGGCGACGGCGCCGGCGCAGTCGATGACTTTTTGCGCGTGGCCGTGCTCGCCCCGGGCTCGCAGGTACGCGCCAATGCAGATTTCGACGCGGCCGCGCTGCTGATCGAGCAGAAGCAATGGGACCGCGCGATCGTCGTGCTGCAGGGATTCCGCCGCAACTTTCCACAAAGTCCGCTGCAGGCGGACGTGACGCGCAAGCTCGCCGTTGCTTACTCACAGTCGAACCATCCGGGGGAGGCGGCTGGCGAATTCGAGCGTATCGCCGCATCGCCGACCGAGAAGCCGGACGTCCAGCGAGAAGCGACGCTGCGGGCTGCCGACTTGTACGACAAGGCCGGCAATTCCATCAAGGCGCGGGCGATGCTCGAGGGCTTCGTCAAGAACTTCCCGCAGCCCTTGAATCCGGCGATGGACGCCCGCAACAAGCTGCGCCTCATCGCCGCGAAGAATGGCGATTCGAGCGGCGAGAATTACTGGCTCAAGGACATCATCGCCGCCGACCGTGCCGCCGGCGCGACGCGTTCCGATCGCAGCCGACTGCTCGCCGCCCAGGCAACGCTGCGCCTAGCCGAGCCCATGCGCGACGAATTCATGCGCATCAAGCTCGTCGCGCCGCTCAAAAAGTCGCTCGCCGACAAGCGCAAGGCCATGGAGAGCGCGCTCAAGGCCTACACCGATGCCGCCGATTATCAGGTCGCCGAGGTCACGACCGCCGCCACTTTCGCGAGTGCCGAACTGTACCGGCAACTTGGCAAGGACCTGATGAGCTCCGAGCGTCCCAAGGGCTTGTCCAAGGACGAACTGGAACAGTATGACGTGCTCCTCGAGGAGCAGGCATTTCCGTTCGAGGAAAAGGCGATCAAACTGCATGAACTCAATGCGGCGCGGACTCATGACGGCATTTACGATGAATGGGTCCAAAAGAGCTTCGCCGCGCTCGCGCAATTGAATCCGGGTCGATACGGCAAGGTGGAAATCGGTGAACAGCTGGTCGAATCGATTCGTTAGCGCGGGCTTGCTCGCGGCTCTGGCCGGCTGCGGCGCGACGCCCAGCCGTCAGGCTGAGCCCGTGGTGACGGCGCCGGTCGCGGCGAGCAACGTCGCGGCGGCGGCTACGGCGCCACAGGCGACCGCGGCACCCGTGCCCGAGCGTGCCGCGGCGCAATACGCCGAGGCCCTGCAGCTCATGAAGGCCGGCAAGTCCGTCGATGCCGAACTCGAGTTCAAGCAGTTGACGCTCGCCTACCCGGAGTACGCGGGGCCGCAATTGAATCTTGGTCTGATCTATCTGCAAAGCGCCCGGCTTGCCGAAGCCCAGTCGGCCTTCGCCGCCGTGCTCGAGCATAACCCCGGCAATTCGGTCGCGGCGAATGAACTCGGCATCACCGATCGCAAGCTGGGCCAATTCAAAGCCGCGGAAGCGTCTTATCTCAAGGCCTTGGCGGCCGAGCCGGATTACGCCGCAGCCCATCTCAATCTCGGTGTTCTCTATGATCTATACCTCGGTGAGCCGCAAAAGGCGCTCGAGGAGTTCGAACGTTACGTCGCGATCGCCGGCGAGAACAAGCAGGTCGCCGGCTGGGTCGCCGAACTTCACAAGCGCGTCGGCACGACCGCTGCCGCCAAGAAGGATCCCTCATGAACGATTCCACCCGCTCGATCTTCCCCGCGCTATGCGCCGCAATCTCGCTCGCCGTCGGCGGACCGGCCATCGCCCAGGGTGTCGCGCCGTCGGCGGCGCCAGCGCCAGCGCCGGCACCGACACCGGCAACGGTACCGGCAACGGTACCCGCACCGGCGCCGCTCAAGGCGGCGCCGGCCGCCGCTCCGAGCGCGGCCGCCGTTTCCGCGGCTGCGGCGAAGCTTGCGGCCCATCGGGATGCCGGCGAGCCGCGTGCCGCCAGCAGCGACCGCGTCGACCTCGACGCCACGACCGTAACCGGTAACCAAGAGTTACCGAAAGTCATGTATATCGTTCCCTGGAAGAAGTCGGACATCGGCGACCTCGCGGGCAAGCCGATGAACAGCTTGCTCGACGAGGTCCTCGCGCCGGTCGACCGGGACGTGTTTCGACGCGAGGTCAAGTATTACGATGCCGTGCATGGCGATGCGGGGGCAAATGGTGCGCCGCCCGCGGGCGCACCGGGTCCTGCCGGCCGGGCGCCGCAGGTTGAGAAGTGAGTCATAGCCGGTTTTACGGAATCTGGTTGAATGCCATAGGACACCTTTTAGGAGTGCGCAGATGAATTTCATTAACTCGGTCGTCAATTTTTTCAAGGATGGTGGGTTCTTCCTCTACCCACTCGCCTTGATCGGCGTCGTCGGCGTATCGATCGCGATCGAGCGCTACGTCTATCTCACCCGCGAAACCATTCGCAATCGCAGCCTCTGGGACGCGCTCGTGCCCGCACTGAGTTCGGGCAACTTCAAGCAGGTCGCCTCGCTGACGCAAAACTCGAAGGCCTCCATCGCGACGATCTTGAACTATGGGGTCGCCCGCGTCGCGAGTGCCCGGCGCCGCGACGACATCGAGAAAGCCATGGACGAGAGCCTGCTCGAGGTCATTCCGCGCATCGAGAAGCGCACGCATTATCTCGCCTCGCTCGCGAACGTCGGTCTGTTGATCGGCCTGCTCGGGACGATCACGGGCCTGATCGGCGCCTTCAGCGCCGTGGCCTCGGCCAATCCGGCTGAAAAGGCAAGTCTCCTGTCGCTGGCGATCTCGGTGGCGATGAACAACACGGCATCCGGTCTCGCCGTGGCCATCACCCTGCTGCTCGCGCACATGTACCTCGAATCGAAGACGACGGCCTTGATCGACAGTCTCGAGATCGCCTCGGTCAAATTTCTGAATTCCATCACCGAGCGTCAGGTGCCGGAGGCTGCTGCCGCGGTCCCCGCGGCCCCGGCTGCCACGGCAGCGCGTCCGGCTGCGGCGCGCGGCAGCATCTGATCGGCCGACCCGTCACAGGAACGCTCACCCGGATGGTGTCCTCCCCATGAAGTCCAAATCCGCGCGTCTCGTCCGCCGCAATCACGCCCGCTATCATTCCGGGCGCGACGACCTGAACATCGTGCCGATGATCGACATGATGGTGATCCTCGTGTTTTTCTTGATTTTCACGGCCGTATTCTCGAAGACGAACATCCTGCAGCTCAATTTGCCCGCGAGCAGCACGAGCGCGGCGCCACCGCTGCCGCCGGGGCTCAAGCTCGAAGTGATCGTGCATCCCGACGACATCATCGTCAACGACCGCAACTCAGGCCCGCTCAAGAAGCTCGCGAACACGGCGAACGGCTACGATCTCGACGCCTTGTCCTTGTTCATCCGCCAGGTCAAATCGCAGTATCCCGACATGACCGATGCGACCGTGCTGCTCTCCCCAAACATCCCCTACGATGCGCTCGTGCAAGTCATGGACGCGGTGCGCGTATACCAGCTCCCGGTCGCTCCGTTCTCGAAGGCCGAGCTGTTTCCGGATATCTCGCTGGGGGATGCGCCGTGATCTCGTATCGCATCAAGCGGCATCGCAAGCGCAGCCATGGCGGCAGCCATTTCGCGCTCGTGCCGTTCATCGACATGATGACTATTTTGGTGGTTTTTTTGCTCGCGCACACCGCGGAAGTCGACATTCTCCCGAACTCGAAGAACATCGCGATTCCGCAATCCTTGTCCGAGCAAAAACCCAATCCGACCGTGGTCGTGATGATCACCAAGGATTCACTGTTCCTCGACGGGCGGCTGATCGGCACGACCGCGGAACTCGAGTCTGGCAACGATCCGATCATCGCACCGCTCAAGGCCGCACTCATGGCCCAGAACGATACGATCCTGAGCGAGGCGCAAAAGACCGACGTGTCGAAGCGGGAGGTCACGATCATGGGTGACAAGAGCACACCCTATAGTTTGCTCAAGAAAATCATGTTGACCTGCACCGAGGCCGACTACGGCAAGGTGTCGTTTGCGGTCGTCGAGCGCGAAAGGGCGGCGGGTTAACGTGGCCGCCAGTCCCAACCCTGCCGCGAGCTTGGCGCCGTACTTCCGCCGTTACGAGCTGCCGTGGTCGCCCAGCGAGGAAATGGAGAGGCGCTTTCGCGCCATTCTGCGCAACCTCGCAATCGCCTTGACTTTGTTCGCCATCGTCATTGCGCTGCTGCCCAAACACGAGCAGCCTACCAACACGAATACCCTGCCCGAGCGGGTCGTCAAGCTGGTCGTGGAGCCCCCACCGCCACCACCACCCCCGCCGCCGCCGAAGCCCGAGCCGAAGCCCGTCGACAAGACGGCAGAGCCGACACCAAAACCCGAGCCGAAGCCGGTCGATCCGCGCGTCAAGGCGGCCAAGAGCGGCTTGCTCGCGAACATGGACGATCTCGCGGCTCTGCGCGACGTCGATCTCGACAAACTCGCGAAGAATCAGAAGCAAACGACCGATCCCGGCGACGTGAGCAGCGTCACGCGTTCCGTGATCACGAGCGCCGCCGGTGGCACGAGCGGCGGCATCAACTCCACCCGATTGAGCAGCGGGTTGGCAGCCGGGTCGGGTTCGCTGAACGGCATCCGCACGACGCA
>Ga0209208_10000199_pt1 | contig 70546 bp, 53 predicted proteins | sample S1TSphfallax_3_FD_187694 | JGI IMG/M metagenome (GOLD analysis project Ga0209208, IMG submission 187694) | Host-associated microbial communities from peat moss isolated from Minnesota, USA - S1T2_Fd - Sphagnum fallax MG (SPAdes) (version 2) | ecosystem: Host-associated > Plants > Peat moss >... | reverse complement strand
GGCCCTCTGTGTAACTAGAGAATGGGCAGAATTGACCTTCTATGGCCTGTTCACTGCCATTAAAAGGAGCTAGGTCCCAAAGACACAATTGGCGGCCTTAATAGAAAGAGGGTAGGTTTTTTAAGAAGAAAGAAAAGTAAGTGACAAAATCAAGGGGGAGGGGCTGATTCTGGCTCCCATTGAGACCATAGAATTGGCCCCCGGCCCCCTTCCCCCATGTATTCATTGTATGTATACCCATCAGGTGCCCCACATGGATCCCCACATTCATGAAATCCAAGAGAATCTGGCATGGACTATGGTGCAACAGGTATTGTGACAACCCCCTTTGAAAGACCTTGGGATGATAATGACTTAGTTGCATGAGCATTGTTCTCTTCTTTTACCCACCCCCAGCACATGCCTAGGATCAATGTATGTTAGAGGTGCCTTCTTTGCCCACAAATGAAGTGAACCTAGTCTCAACAAAGGATTTCAAATTAGTCTCAAAATTGTGTATACCTTAATTGATCCCTTGCATCAATGCAATTTGTTAAACATGTCCTTGTTTTGAAACATTGAAGCTTCAAGAAGCTTTAATTTCTCATTTTTTGTAACCAAATTGGTTTTGAGAGGTTCTGTACTTGGGTACCATCTTAGTATGGGTCCTCGAATCACAAACTTGATTCTATTTTTTTTGACGTGTCAAAACGTCAAACGCTTGTATTTGGAAACATACGCTGAAAGCAGCTCTTCACATAAGAAGTGAATCGTTTGTAGTCCTCGCGTTCCAATCCCTTTGCAAATCCAAAAGATCACTATCGATTTGAATTGTCCCTGACAATCTTTGGCATGGGGGTACTTGGTAGGACAAATACGCCTCATGCACCCATTCCCCCATCCTTGTTGCATTTGATGCTCAACATCCCGGAAACTCTCTCTCTTCATTGATTGCTACAGCAAACAGCACAGCTGTTACACAATGCAACTGTTACAAAAGTCCCATGAACATGACATGAAGAAGAAGCTTGGGTTTGTTGAAGGCTAAGCTAGCTAGCTCCAAGACCATGGAGACAGAAGGCAAAAAAATTGTAGTGCAAGAAAAAACTTGGACCTGCAACCTGGTGCAATAGAGTGAGGTCCTAAAATCGGTGAGGAACCTGGACGCCTTTGCAGCAGCTGAGAAGTCTTTGTCTTTCTCTATCCTTTCTCTTGATATGGCAGTGAGCTTAGTGTACAATGTGTACGTACTACGTACTCCCTCTTGGTCTCATTTGCAAGCCTCCTTGGGTTGAGTTGCCCTAGGTCAGTCCAATGTGTGTTCATAGTGTGCAATGTGTACCTACTAGGTACTCGCCCTTCGTCTCATTGTTAAGCCTCCTAGGGTTAAGTCGCCCTAGGTCATTGCAATGCTGCATCCATTTGTTTGTTTGAGTGCATTTTGGCTGGCGCCGGCTTCTTCATTCTATATTTGTTCATCTGCACATATGCACAAATGGGCATGTAGCATCCTGGTCAAATGTAGGTAATCATATGACTATCGGTTTTAACTTTTTCATCAGAAATTTAAACCTCAAATGTGAGTGGTTCACCCTGGTTATGGCCCTTTATGGCAAAGTTCAAACAGCAATAGTTTAATTGAGAAAAAGTTCTATAAAGCTCGCCAAGAAATGAACTCACACTTCACAATTACACCTTGTGAACATTCCTCAAAATGTGGGACCAAATGAACTCTGCATCCTTCCGTAGTCTCTCCCCCCTTTGTGGCAGAGCCAATAAGAGGTTTAGTATAGGTACCTAGCTCACAACTAATCCAAAAATGAAGTCAACTTCCCTGTTTAGTTCTGGCCAGTTAGGGTACAAGTTCAGTGTTTAGAACCACTGGAATATGTACTAACCCTCGATTGTCACAACAAGGTAAATCAGTTCATAGGATCAACTGAACAAATTGCACAAAGTCTTGTGCCAAAACCCTGTCTGTCACACTGAGGAAGTGGTCAGTTTGGAAGGTATCTCAAACCAGGATGACTGGAGTTTCCACCTATATATATATCTCTTGTATTTTGCTTGTGTCTACTACTACCTAAAGGCCGACCTCTCTCGTTTATGTAAGTAACTAGGTACAGCCTATTTAACCTATGTAAGTAGGTTGGTGACCTAAGAAAGTAGCTAGCTTAAGTAGGTGGGTAAGTAAGTATGTAGGTTGAGAGCCTAAGTAGGAAGGTTAAAAACCTAGGTAAGCAAGTTAATTGATAGGTGGGTTGACATAACCTTGGTAAGAAGGTAGGTTGATGCAACCTAGGTAGGAGGGTAGGTTGGAAGGTAGGTTAACAATCTAAGTAGGAAGGTGGATAACCTAGGTAGGCAAGTAGGTAGGTGGGCACATTAAGTAGGTTGCTAACCTTAGGTTGGTATACCCCCAAGGTAAGCAAGATGTTCACTATATCTATATCCAAGTGCAATTCAAATTTTGATCCTCTAGTTATCCCTTTTTTTTTAATTTGGGTCCCAATGTGTGGGACTTTGAGGATACCTACAAAGTGAGGGTGAAATGCCAAAATGAAGATGAAAATAAGGCATATAACTAGTTGTTACTTTCATGATAATAATATTTTGTAATATTCATTAATTAAAAATATTATTTATTAATATTTTACTAATATACATATATTGTGAATACATTTTTATAGTTATATATTTAAAAAATGGTTAATATAAGGTAAATTTTTATTTAACTATTATTATTTTCATTGTTATTTAACTTATTATAACTATTGTGAATAAAAATAATCTACATTGAATAAAAATAAAATACAATAAACATATTGAGGTAAATATAGTTGTACTAAAATAGAAATATAATTTTTGAAATTATATAATTACTTGTTAAAATATTGTACAAAATATGCTAAGAAATATTATTATTTATTATCAAATAATGAAATAATGAAATAAATAATTTAAAGATATATTCAAACCAATAATTAGCATTTGATTAATTATGAAATTAATTCCTTGTCATTACTTTACATTAAATATTACATTAACTTTATTACATGTATTTAAAATTTTAATGAATTATCATCATAATTTTTAATAAATATTAAGCTATCACACAAAATGAATAAATAAACATTACAATTCCACAATTTAATAATTAATTATATATCATTACTTGATACGCCATAAACTAAATTTGATCTACATAAAAAATAAAATATTACATGTATGAACATATACAAGATTAAATTATTGAATGATATTTTTAAAAATTATTCAAATTTTATACATTACCAAAATTACATCACACATAACTATTCATTTATACACATAAACTTTACATGTAGTTCAATGTTATCATAATTTAACATAAATACTAACATATATTATATGTATAAAAAAAAATCACTTATTAGTTGTTTAGTTAAGTTGAAGGATAATTGTAACAAAGTTGCGAATGAAATTGCATTCCATCCATTCGTTAATATATTTTATTATCCATACATGTGAACATATGGTGTCACCAAAACAATTGAACATTAATTAATGTATTGAATATGTGCCAACTATAAATTCTTTAATCAAAACATGTTTTTCACTATTTACTAACATAATAAACATTTCAACTTGGAAACATTATTGATGCCAAGAATATTCATTGAAATATTCAATAAAATACCACCTAGTTGAAAACTATTTTCAACTATATACCAATTTAGTTGATGAGTCAACTTAATTGGTAATTGCAATTATTATATTTAAAAATTTAAAATTCCAATTACAACATAGTTGCAAATCACGTTTAATTGAAAACTTTTTGGTTTAAAAAGGGGAGTTTTTTACTAAAGCTTGCTCATGTAGCCTAGAAAAATTCAAGGTATATAAACTTAAATACCTTGATTTATCTTCAATATACATATTTTAAATATAGTTTTTGTAGCACATGATCCAATTTGAAGAATTCACACCTTATATGTGGATAGTAAATTGATAATGTTTTATTAGTGGTGAAGTAATGGCACCGTAATGGCCATCTAGTTGTAAAACAATGCCAATATTGTGGCCCTATAATGGCACATATATATGTAACAATTAGTGGCATGATTTGGGCAACAATGCTACGAAATGAATACGTGGGTCTATGAGCATGAACTTTTAAATAGGAACCCAATAGGAACCAATATATTCCTAAAATCTCCTTATGCCATGTAGGAATGACGTGAAAAATATTTTTTCCACGTGTACATGGATGAAACTCACAAAATGGATGAAAATTTTGGATGAAATTTGAATATCAATGAACTTTTTGGATGATAATTACAAATAGATGAATTATTTGGATGAAAGATTCAACGTGTTGAAATGTATGGATGAAATTAATTCCAAAACAATTATGTCAGATGAAATAGTTACAAAATGGATGAAATATTTGGGTGAACATGCATATGGGACATGAATGAACTTCTGGATGATAATTGGAAATAGAAGAATTTTTTGGATGAAACTTTTGACTGGTTAAATGTATGGATGAAAGTAATTCCAAAATAGTTATGACACATGAAAATTACTGGACTTATTTAATTTTCATGTCAAATTACATCTATGAAAAAAAATGTCAAAGGTGAAACTCAAAGGAGCTACATTATAATGTAATAGGGTGAAACAATAACATGTGTAAATTAAGTTAAGTCACACAATAAGTCAAGGGTAGGAAGTCCACATAATGATGGAATGAGAAAATGCTTGAAAAATCAATGAATAGTGCACTACACTAAACCTTAAACCCTAAACCCCTTAATAGTCTTGTTTAACAATTATCTAATGACATTGCAACTAAATTTACTTCTAAGATTTTGACATGAACTAATAATCTATGAACCTCATTCCAACTCCAGGATGAATGGTTTTCAAATCCCACAATACATGGCATATTGTAAAATGTAATGCAAGTGCTTACATTGCACGTCCCATAGCCCCCAATTGTTGAGGGATGCAAACACCATGGAAGAAAAATCCATACAACTACAAGCAGAGTAATCATTAGTTGTTACCTCATATTGTTTATGGTTTTTTGGCAGTCTCGAAAGGAGGTGGTAAATCTGTCCATATTTCGGAAGAGGAATGTTTGAAGGAGTTAATAGTGTGGCTTCAAGAATTCATCCCACCTCCCATTTGTTTTCTTGCAGAATGGATAGTTTGAATGTGTTGGGATGATGAATCTTCTTCCCATTCCTTGATTTCGGCCAAATGTTTAGATCCAATGGCTTATAGACATGGGGCAAAAGTACCATTGCCAAAGACATTTTGAGGGGCACATGCAAACGATTAGTTTACAAGTGTAGATCTATCGTCCCCAACATAATTGACAATGGGACATCTTAACTTCTTTGAAAGCAAAAAACCAACCTCTTCCAATGCCACCACCTCAATTTGAGTGGGATCTATCCATGCTTAACAAGTCATAATGAAGGCAAGGCTAGCCTATCAAATGCATATTTCCTGCTTGTCCTTCCTACACAATGAATAAGGTCATCATGACAAAATCAGAACTTATATAGCTCAATTGATACACCTTTGGTTGTAGATTAGTAACCAACATAACATGGAGCAGGAATACCATGATCTGTTTGTTTTGAAATTATTTTGGCTTTGCAGTAGTGTTTAATGTCTTTTTGCAATGTTGAACAAAGAGTGTTTAACTTTGAGGGGCAATGTTCAATTCGCCAAGTGACATCCCCAAAAAGGCATTCAAAGACCTCCACACCATTATGGGTGATAACAAGAATAGGGTGGTTGGTCTCCCTCACATCCATAACTGATGACTAGTTGACTAGAGCCATTGCATTGGCCACTTTTGGACAATAAAAGTTCATCCAATCATGTGAATTTTCTTTTGACCTAAGTGGAAGGTTTGCCTTGTATTTGGGATCTAAACACTTCCTCACCTTCAAAGTGAGGTATTTTAGCAAAAAGACTAGAGCTTGAGGTGTATTTGGCAACTATAGCAACAATTTGGACTAGGTCCCCAAACCAATTAGCCTTATGCAAGCACAATTTTCATTCTTGTTTGAACTAATCCCAAATGCACCTCCTTGTAAGAAAGCATAATACAATGAAGATTGCATGATATGTTGACTTGTAATTTATCTAAGATAGTCTACAAGCACATAAGAGGGATGAAGTTAGAATTTGAAGGACAAATGGAAAATAAAATTTGAATAGAATACTCTAGAAGAACTTACATCCAACATGAAACCTCCCCATTGTTGCACACATAAGTGCTAGAAGTCGAACAAATTGTTGAACTCAAGAATGGCGCCTTTGTTGGCAACTCTAGATGAGTACCACCAAGATTGAATGGTAACATATTGAAGGTTAACTTCCTCCAAGGACATGGTTTTTTTGTACCCATAACAAAGGGCTTTATGTTGATCATGGAACTTAGGTGCCATCAACGACTTGGTGTGTTTGTAAAAATATTGAATCCAATGGAAAGAACATGTTTGCTCTTTGTTAACCATCTTGACCATAGGATCTCCAATCCCATAAACAATTTGAACTATATTCCAATTCTCTTGCACATTATTTGCCATGAACCCCCTTGAAAACAAACATACCTAACCTTTTCTTCTCAATAATTACGTTCAACTTCTTCCACAAAATGAATTAAGCTTTTGTGTACTCGAGGTGCATGTCGCAAACTACAATTAGCATGACCTAACAATAGACTGGGTCATAAACATGACATGCCATGGTTGTCCATCCTTGAACACGTTTTACATTATTAAACATCATCCACACATTTTGTAGATCATCACTTGGTTGCATTTGCTATATCAAATCAAATCTAAACGCAATTCTATCGACAAACATCTTAAATAGATAAACCTTTTACCCAACCAATTAACCAAGAAAAAAATTGTCTTGAATATAGTCATAACCAAACAATGCCTTCAATTTTAAAATATAGTCAATAGAACCCAAATTACCAAGATGATGTTTTAGTGAAGCAATTAGGTTGCATATGCCAGAAGAGCACCATGGAATGAATTTTAAAGATGTTTGATCTAGTTTTTCACCTTCGAGAAACTCCACATGACCTTCTCCGTCCTCATTGAACAAATGATGAAAAAAAAAATTCTTATTTGTAAACAAAGCAATAACCAAAGTGGTAGTAGTTGGCATGCAACAAACCTTGTCTATAACCATGTTCTTCATTTCCTAGAAGGATAATCTACACTTGTCCTTTACAACTAAATGGGCGTGGGTGCCCAAATGGATCGCGGCTCTTAAAAGATTTAGAAATTTGTGAACAACATAATACATTTTGCAATTGTAAGTTTGTAAACAAGTGGGCAAAGAATCACATAACTTACAACTAGTGGTACAAATCAAGGATTTCATGAGGCACTATCTAGATATTGGAAGCTATGAACAATCACCACTCTAAGTAACTTCATTGCGTGCAAAAAAATATTGCAACAAAGGACAAAAATCATTTTGACAACACAAATGTTTAAGGCATTTTGTTATTTTAAAATGCAATTAAAACAAATTTTTAATGTTATCAGTTTACAACTTGCACCAAGCATGGCCATCCTGTTCATACCTTGCAAATGTCCAAAATGTCCCAATGGATGATGAATAGGAAAAAACTCAAATAATATTTCACCATTAAATTTTGTGGGAAAACAATTCATAACCTCAATTGTGATGGCATTGTAGTCTAAGGGCTTCAATTTAGAACAAGTGTGTGGGGTCAAAAACATTGTTTTTAACAATTTAATAACATTGGAAAAAATAATTGCTCACGGCACATCCATTTACAAAAGTTGTTTTTTGGCATCTCGTGAATTCACGGAAACAAGGACAACAACATCAAGAAAGGACCGGAATGCCTCTCTCCATCAAAAGAATCACAAAGGTTGATAAATGATGACTTCGTAATCAAAACATAAAACTTTGATTTGTGAGAAATTGCATTATGTTCTTCCTTCATCACAACTCCTTATGTAGCAATGTTGGCCACTGATGTAGTTGTGCCTAGGGTTAAAATAATATCTTGAGAATTGTTAAGCACATTTTTGTCAATGATTTGACACTTGCTCTTGGTGACAATCTAAAACATCCCTCCAGCATTCACATCTAAAACTTAATAAATAGAACTTAAAACAACGTTGTCTTTACGTAAGAAACATCTTTAGAAACATGCACAAATTTTCATCGAAACATAAACATTGCATAGAGGACATTCTTAGTCATTTGTACAACTCCAAAATCAACAACCAAGATGGTAAGATCTCGTTTTCATACAACATTGAAAGTAGCCATTGATTAAAAAAGAAGGCAATCAATAAGATAAATCTAACAATTTGACAATTAGACAACAAAAAATGCCACTATATCAAAAACTTTATTTAAAGGCAAGATGAAGAACTAGAAATAAAAAATTCAACACAAGAAATATAATCTAGAAGCATACTATTAATAAAATGCAAGGACAAGTAACAATAGGGTGAAAAAGGTAATCTCCAATCATAAGCACTACAACAAAAGGTGTCCATGTACGCCAAGTGATTTCACTGGATTTTGAGTGAATTCACTATTTGTAGTGAACGGGGACTAGTGAAAAAGCAGTGAATTCATTGGTCTTGTTAACAAGGACTAGTGAACTGCACCCACATTTTGAAGTAGTGAAAGAACAATGTGAAAGGATTACAAATATTTAAATTGGAAAAATGGATATATTTTTCCACATAAAATTTAAAGATACAATTGACAATGCAACAACAAGAATGGTATTGGTGGCACAAAGAGAAATAAAAATTAATTACCATATATAGAACATTAATTTTTTTTTACAACAATCCCAACATTGCACAAAGGACGACATTGAAAAGGCACATAAATTTGTTCAATTCATCTTCTAATAATCCTAATGACTAAATAGTAATCCCAAATACATGGTGGGAAATATGATTGGAATGATTTGGAGCCAAAGAGATGGTGATATGTGTCCATTAATACAAACCCAAAAGTGGCCATTTTAGACCATTGTCCCAAGACCAAGGTCAATTGGAATCATGCAATCCTATTCATGAAAACATTCAAATGGTCCCAAGGCATTTTGATTTAATCTAGGATGAAATTGATTCAATTTGTTAAAAAACATAATTGGCATTAGCCAAGATGGTAGTTCCATGGCCAAAAAAAATAAAAATCCAAGGGGAGTGTAGGGAACAAAATAAAAGCACGAAAAAGGAAGCAACGTTTGTTAAACTACATAAATGGATTTCAAAACAGAAACATGAAAAGTTCACATGTCAAATAATGTAGCAAGAAGTTGCATAGAACAAGAAAAAAAAGAATGTGAAAAATTAAATATAAAATAAATATTTTGTCTCATGACCAACCTTCAAGAAAACTTTCGATATATTGAACATTGGAGGGAAAAAAAAACAACATTTACAAAACATTTACTAATGACTGAGGTCATTAATGGCCATGCAACTTTTAAGAATCAAGGGGAAAAATGGAGAAGGCATGGGTTTCTCCTAAGAAAATCCATAAGAAACAGACAATATGCATATAACATTTTTCCTACAAAACTTGGTGGGTGGAATCTAGTGGGATTGTTGACAATTTGATGAAAGGGGAAAGGGGTAAAATAAAGGACAAGCAACAATAAATAAAAATAGCTTAAAACAATTAATAAAAAGACATTAGGTGCAATCAAGTGAATTATACACAAATAGTGACAAATTTTCTCCTAAAAATCGACTAAAGATCACAAAATAATATGATGCGGAAAAATTGAAGGATAATTATTTATTGTCATTATATATATAGTCTCACATATATCCCCCATAATAGAATAATTATGGATGGTTACAAAAGATAACTACAAATAGTAGACTTCATGTCGAAGGGAATTTTGTATAAGAGATAATATTCTCGTCCTAAATACAAAGAACATAAATTAATAGTTATTGCAAACAAATGAACTAAAAGATTAAATGGTGTGACTTTAAAAGCATTAAGGGAATCATAATCCAAACAATATGTTAGCGTACTTGAGCACCTGGTTTTGTGCATCTGACATTGAAATATATGAATTGTTGTAAATTTGGATGTGGTGTAAATGTACATTTCACATATGTGTATGTATTAGACATGTGGATGTTCCATACAAGACTACCATTTGCATGTGTTAGAAGCATGTACTTAATGTATGTGCAATTAACATTTAAGCACCAACAACATACATCAAGGAAATATGCATGTGAGATGTATGAAGTTGGAACATATTAAGGTGTCTATGATATATGCATATCCGCTATAACAATTTGTAAGTGGACCATGTGTGAATATGGGAAATGTTTCATTATAACAAAAGTTGTCCATGTACACTAAGTGATTTCATAAAATTTTGAGTGAATTCACCGATCCTAGTAAATGGGGACTAGTTGGAAAGTAGTGAATTCAATGGTCTAGTGAACAAGGATTAGTGAACTGCACCCACATGTTCAAATTCTTTAAAGTGTATCATTAAGGACAAAAATGACCTAGTCCTTAATGGAGTCCCTTTTTGTCCTATATTTTGATCCATGCCAAAATTAAGTAGTCAAAATGTTCAAATATTTTATAATTACCATATTTTAGACCATTACAATTATAAATTCCATCAATCCCATCCATTTTGTGTCTTTACATGGTCAAATAGAACTATGTAATGAAGTATAAAAAAGGTGACACCGTCACAATATTTTTGCACTTCTTAAAGAATTTGGACCTTCACATTTTGTAATAATGTCTCAAAAGAACATGTGGCATTCATAGGATGTTTAAAGCTCACATTTGATTTTCCATATAATTATATAAGAATTGGCAATTTGGAGATGACACACATGACACACATAAGGTCTCATGTCCCAACATATTTGGGTGAACATGGAACTAATAATAATAATAATAATATATTTAACTAAAATTATTCATTTCCCCTTGAGCTTTTATGAAAACAAGTGGGGATTATCATGACCTATTCTAATAGAATGAGCACAAATCCATAGTGATGAGGTCTATATATACAAAATGCAACCAATCTCCAATTTAAACATTTCCAAACTTCATCATCAAACTTTGTTTTGTCAACTCCAAAGGTGTGGTTACAAGGGCACAATTGTTTTGAAAGATCAGATGTGGCATTATTAGTGGATTAATTTATATAAAGGCAAAAGGTGTTATAGCAAAACTCCAAGCTGCATTTGAAAAAACGTTTCAATGTAGCAAAAGTTAATGATAAAGATTGAAAATTCAATAGCATTAAATTTAGGAGGCCAATTTGAAGCCATAGGGCAATGTTCCCACATTTATTAAGAGTGCAAGATTTACAAGAAAAATGTTTCCTAACACAACATCAATTTCTTTTAACTTTTTGTTATTGACAAAATCAAATTTAGTACAATAGTCCAATAACAATAACACCATTCATTTTCATGAAGGACACTAATTATTACAGTTAATTTACATAGATATGATTCCCTCAAATGATTACGAAGAGGTCATTAGAATTTTGATACTTGAAGTAAGAGTTTGAGAAACTGAATTATGCGACAACGTTACGGAAAAATAGAAACTAAATAAATATATATATATATAATCTCTCTTGAAAAGTTGTGTTGTCTCTAATGATGAATCAAATGGTCTTTTTATTCAATAATTGGAAAAATAGTGTTTGTTTCCATGAATAAAAAAATGTATGTTTTCAAATATTTTAAAAAATTGCATATTAAATATTATTTTAAAATTTAAAATTTAAACCACTAATAAGGTTGTAGTAAATTCAAATCACTTTCCTAATAATATTTCAAGTATAATATATAACATATATTTAGATAAGAATAAATTGAAATCCCTTGATTATTCATTGCTATTAATTGAGTGTTCAAATGTATAAACAAGAGAAAACATCTTATAATTGAAAACAGTATCATTTTCAATTAAGAGCTAAAGTTTATTTTATATGATTGAAAGATTCAGATGTAGGAAGAAGTCGTTTGTGAAAAGAATTCAAGAATTCCAAGGTGAGGAAGATGGAAATCAAGTTTCTAGTGGACTAACTTGAAACAACACCAAAGAAATATCAAGATGTTGAAAAAGAAGAAATTGGAACCAATAGAAGATATGCATCAAAACCTCTTTTCCATTCATAGTTTAAAGAATGGAACAAACATTTTTTGTGTTATGCTTGAAGATTATATGCCTTTGGAAACACAATCACCTTGGTTTTTGCAAGAAACACCCTACGAATTTGTGAAAGAGATGTAACTTGGATGTTCCATTCAAATCAAAAATAGATTGGGTCTATCCTAGGTGGATAAACAAAGCATTGGTTTTTGTACCAAAAGAGGATGGAATTGTGCTTGAAATCACACATAATAGCTTGGTTTCTCGAAAAAGGTGTGAAGAAACCCTAATTTTTTACTTTTGATTCTAAGATATATATTCATTGTGTTGTTTTTCTTGTAGGAGGTGGAGGGCACACAATCAACTCAACACCTTGAAGTAAGCTTCTTTCTCTTACCGAATTTCAAAAAATTTAATGTTTCATGAATTATTTTAATGCATTTTCTTTGTAGATTTGATCTAGAGTTTGGCCTTGGCAATTTTTTTTCCCATAGCCTCTTTTAGAGCTTCCAAAAATGGACTTTCGGAGCTCCAAAAGAGGTCAAGGCAAATTCATATGTGTTCGATTTCCAACTTTAAGCATTGAAAGTTGGAGGTTGAATGCATATGAATCTACTTTAGCCTTGGAGCTTCGACGCTTTAGAACCCCAATAGAGGTCAAGGTTGGGTTTCAAACACTTGAGACCTTCAAGCTTCCAATTTTGAAGCTCGAAAACTACACGATAAGTTGAGGCAAAAAAAAATTTGTAGCCAAAAGTTGTAAGCTAAATGCAAAATTGTTTGTCTTAGGCCCCCCTTTTTTTTTCAAGGTTGAGGTGGATTCTTGCACTCTTGGCCTCGAACTTTCAACACCAAAAGTTGGAGGTTGAACACAAAAAAAACCTTGTGTTTCACAACCTTCAAGCTTTCAAACTTGGAATTTAGAAATTACAAGACAAGCCGAGGCAAATTGTTTTGTGTTCAGCCTGCAACTTTCAACATCAAAAGTTATAGGCCAAGCGTAATTTTTTTTGTTTCAGCCCTTTTTTTTCTTCAAAATCAAGGCAATTTTTTTTGTGTTTGACCTCCAATTTTCACCACTGGATGTTGGAAGCTAAGTGTAAAACAAATTGCTTTAGCCTTTGATTGATGTCATGCAAAGCTCCAAGCCCCCAACTTTTGGCATCAGAAGTTAGAGTTCAGGAGTTTTTTTTTTTTTTTCATTTATACATTACAAACATTTACCTAAAGCAAGAGCAAACTAGAAAACATTTTTGTCTTGATGTCAAACTTTCAGTGCCAAAAGTTGGACCATAAATCTTGAAAGGAGTTTTTTTTTTCACTTCTTGAATGTTTATTTCTTTTAAAGATTTAAAAAAACTCATTGTCTTATGATTTCAATTTTTTCTGGATATTTTCATTGCGCAAAGTTTTGTCATGATAAGAACTCGGTTGGAGGTATGTGGAAAATATCTGTTTAAATTTTCCTTTGAGTTGATGATTTATTTGTATTGGTCTCATTTCATTATGTTTTATAGGATATTGTATCTCAAATAGGGGTTTATTTCATGAAGTAGAGGAGCTCTAGAAAATATTAGAGGAGGTAAATTACTTTCTTATAATATTTTTTGAATTGAATGTATTCATGTTTTCCGATTTTTAAAATTGATCTTAATCTCAATTATGTTCTGGAATAAGACTTTGATTCAAATCTTAAACAAGATATGGATGTCCGTGAGTTTCAAGATGTGCCAAAAACAACTTCCACATGGTCCAACCACACTATGAGGAGCCACACGTCCCCCTTAACCACTACTTTATTCCTAGAATATTCATAGATTTTTTTTGATATGTCTTTCAAAAAAAGATTTTAAATTTTAAATTTTTCTTAATACTATTATGTTAAGATGTATATTAAAATATATCCCAAAATATGTCATTAATGTTTTTTTCAAATTATGCTTTTAGTGTCAAAATTGTTTTTATGCAACTTTTAAGCAATCGTTACAAGAGGTTAAAAAGTCCTTATATGCAGTTTTCACTCACTAGATTGATTCCAAATTTTTATGACATATACAATGTATTCACAATAAAATTTTATTTTTTAAAATCTATTTATTATTATTATTTTCTTACAATCCAAAGTTCAAAAAATTAAGCAATGGTTACAACTACTTTTGGTACATGTTAGTATGATTGCATCTTTCACTAGTATTTTCTCTTCATTGTTGCATTCTATTCATACCATCCCTTACTTGAATCTTCAATGGGGATCCTTCATTGTTTGTGCACAAAACTGACTAATTATCTCACAAAATGTCTTTTCAAGAGATTAGCCAAAATTCTTTGTCATCTATCCCATTAGATGCCTTAATATCGTCTAGAGACAAAGGCATGTTCCAGGTCTAGATGGAGCACAAATTCAAGATAGTGGAGGTTCTCAAAGAAAACAAAAATTCATCCGAAGGCAAAAGCCTAAATGAACATTCCCCTTTGTCACATGATATCAATGCCCATTGTGAGGCTGACCCTGAAGATCAATGTGTTCAAAATGGAATAGGTGTTCCAAATGGGTTATCAAAAAGGTAATAAGGTTTTCTATATCTCTCCTACTAACTAGAAAGGAGAGGAAAAATATGCTCAAAAGACCACATTTAGGAGTGCGATGAACATTGGAAGGTTGTGAATGCTTCTTTTGAAACATCCTTAAGCTTGACCGTTGGTCTACAAAAGTTAATGGGGTGGATCTTTTTTGTCTAGGATGGCAACCATTGGCTACAAGCATGGATGCCATATATTTTTAAAGTTCATGGAAACAACCTCTCTTGGCACATATCGATTGATTTGATCATGCTAGATATGAAAAACGGCTTAATCTAGCTTCGAATTACAATGACAAACATGAACAAGTAAACTATTATATCTAACCACAATAAATTTGAAATTTCATTTCTTTTGTCACTTTCAATTTTCTTTGCTTCAAGTCAATGCTTGTTAGAAGTTGTCATTGACTTTAATTGCAACTCCATAGGCCTATTGAATTTGATCATGTTAAGCCAAGTCTTGTGCATGAATTTTTTCGCAAGCAAAACATTGGGATGATACCCTAATTCAATTCAAGGATGTCATTAGTTATGATGTTTACAAGAAATGCGAAAACAAATCTCAGAAGACTTGGTATTCTTTGACCCAAGAAAGTTTGTTTGACTACATGTATATGGTCAAAATCTCACATAATCCTTCACTTTCAATCTTTCATTATGTAAATTTGAATCATTTGAATGACAAGTAGTTGTTTTTTTTTGTGCAACGTAAACTTTCAACAGCCACGAACGTTGTTGTAAAGTTCTATTATGAGGAAGTGCAAGATGAAAATTTGAGATCATCATCCAAAACCCATGCACTGATGCACAAAGTGATGGAACATGTGTGAAAAGATCATACCACTACTTTCACAAAACATTTGCCATTGTGCAACCTTATGTTTGGTTTAAAATTCTTAAAGAAAACTCAACTCCATTATGATATGAACCCTGACCCAAAAATGTTAACCAAGAAGCTACAAATGATAGCTTCCACATAAGTAACAAATGAGCAAAAGGTTTTCTGGTTGAAGCTATGGAACCAATATGAGGTTTTGAAAGAGGCTTTGAAGTTTCCAAAGCATGGGTTCTTGGATGGCACATTTGATAAATGGTAACACAAGGCTACTTTTTGGTCCCAAGTACAAAACTATCCAATTTTAGGCTTTGAATTTATTGTGCTTGTAGCTAATCCAAACTAACATCAAAATTGTTGAAGTTGGATTTGAAGCATAGAAATTATTTTTTGCAATTGTCACAAATTTCAACCTTCAATTCACAAAACGTGAAAATGTCCCCTTGTCACAATATATTCATGAATGGAGAAAATCACTTTGGGGGACATGCTTCTTTCATGAATTTAGGTTCAAGGACACCATTCAAAGAAGTAAATTGTGGGAGTAACAGATTGGTGGGATCGAAGCTCTTAAACATGTTATTTATAGGTAATCCCAAATCAAACTTCCATCGATTTATTGCAATTTTTATAGTATTTTCATTTGAATAGTTCCCATTATAATCATTTTTCTTTTATTTTGGATGTAGATATTTCCATTTTGTGCTTTTGCAAAAGGGGGCCATTTTTAACATACCAAGATTCACAACACATCTCGAGTTTTACAACCAGTTAATAAAACAACTATTTTTTTTTTCACTACAATTATAACTACAAGTTCATGTTAATGACTATGTAGTTGTAAAGGACATTGTGGTGCCATATGGCATTATGATTTTATGATTATATTCAATATCACAACTTAATGGTTTTTACACAAGTATCAAAATTTCACAAAATGTATTTTTAATGTATTTTAATCATCCAAAATTAGGTAATAACAAAATTCCATTGATTCTTGCAACTTTTGGTGAATTATAACTTGTGATCATGTGATGCCAATGTCGCATGCCACATGGCAACAAGGTTGACTATTAGTCGCAATACCTCATGACTTGTGACACTAACTTCACATTATGATTCATGTCATTGATTTGATGAATTAATCTCATTTATTAGTTAGTTGAAAATATTATTTTCCTTTGCAATTAATAATGACTAAGTCTTCCATGTGATGATGACACGACATCCCATTTAGCAACAAGGTGTCACAAATTTTCATGGCAATCCATGAGTTTTTGTGACACCATAAGTTTTTTTGTGTCTTGAATTTGTAGCACCAATATTTTTCATGGCATGCCAAAAACATTTGTGTGCCATGAGGTTTTTGAAGTCATGAATTCATATGCATGTGTATGTGAACTAAACAATCTATTTTTAGCTTGTAGTTATGATTACAATATTAATAGTCATTTTGAAAAAGGTGACACATAACTCAACTTTTTAACTACTTAACACACTAGCTTAGGTTAACATACCTATTAAATTAACCTATTTATGTAGGCTACTTAGTAAAAACCTACTTTGTAATATTGGTTACCTTGTAAGTTACTTAACTAAACATAAGAAATTTACTACATCTAATATAATTAAATATACTTAGAATAGTTACCCTACTAACAGGTTAACCTAAGTAGGCTTGTGTAGGTTCCTAGCTTTAGGTTTTTTGCCAAGTCATCCTAGGTAGCCTCATTACAAAATATTTTATCATGTTTGTAACCACCTCAAGTTTGTGCAACTAGTTACAACTATGATGTAATTATGATCATATTAGTGACATACGAAATATGAGTATTTTTCGAAGGTGTTCAAAAAGAAGTATTTTCAAGTATTTTTTAAAAAGCATTATAAAAATACAAAGGCTTGAAAATTGGCCTTTGTATCAAGTATTTTCAAGTTTTTTTTTAAAGCCCAAAAATACGTAAAATACGCGTATGTTTGAATTGAATTGAGAGTATGTCACTACTATGATTATGATACAACTAGCTAGATGCAACTAGATGCAACATAATTATCCTATTTTTTAAAACCTAAGAATGCCTAGGTTAACTTAGGCTAGGTTAATAAATAGGTTTACAAACTAATTCATCTTAAGTCAACCTAGGGAGGTCTAGGTCTAGGCTAGGTTGGTAGGTAGTAGGTAGGTTGATCTAGGTCAACCTAGGGTGGCCAAGGTTAATTCAAAGTTTAAAATTTTGAGCTTTATAACTTTGTGTTAAATATAGTTAATCTAAAAAAATGTGGTAGTGCAATGGATGATGCCTTGAACCCCAAAAAGAAGGTGAAGGGTTCAATTTCTCATTCTTGCAACCTATGATACCTGAGCCACTTAGTTTAGGTTAGGTAGCCTAGTCTAAGCTTCTTGGGCTAGGAATCCAATGTTTGTTTTTAATCTAGGCCACCTAGCTTAGACCTTAGGTAGCCTAGGTTGCTTTACATGGGTAATTAACATAGCTAGGTTGACTATTGGCAAGGTTAGCTACATGGGCTAAACTAGGTTGACTTTTGGTCATGTGCAATGACTCATAATGTGTTTATAGATTTTTCAAACATGTCATCCATCCATCAAGGCGTCTTTTGTAACACTTAATCCATTACAACAAAGGTGTCCTTGTATGTTAAGTGATTTCACTAGATTTTGAATGAATTCACTAGTGATAATAAACGAATATTAGTTGGAAAGTAGTGAATTCACTAGTCTAACGAATGGAACTAATGAACTGCACCCACATTTTATAATAATGGTTAAAGAAATTAAATTGAGATGGCATGCATTTTACACATCATACCAAGGTTAATGATGACATGGAATTTCATTATTATAAAAAAAAAAATCCTAGTCGTTAAAACAACTAGGCTTTGCAACTAAACGTCCCTTGTGACTAAATGGGTGAAACAACATGGGTTTAACAACTCACTAGTCTTTAATTACATATGTCTTTTCTTATTAGTATGTAGTTGTAAAGGCTAGTTGCAAAACCCAAAATGTGTTGTGATTTTTGGAAATATGGAAGGATCCCAAAACTAACAACAAGATGTACAAGAACTTGCTAAAAGATTGGACATCTTCACATTTCTTGGATTGTCCTTGGTATCTCAATTGTCCAAAGGACAGTACTCCCTAATTTAAGATGGGGATATGGGAGAAGTATGAGCCAGGATTTGTTGAGTGCATTGGAGCTTTAAAGAAGGAAACCCCAAGTAATAATACATAAGAAGGGAACAAGATGAGGGGAAAGAGTAAGTTTTTAAAGTCTGGAACTGAGTTTCAAGAAAAGGAAGATCTTGCCACTTAATCCTAGAAGGATGTAGAGCTTGAGTTGGCATTAGCATATGTTGTGGAAGTTCCAGTGACTTCCAATCATAGAATCTTGAACTAGGTGGACAATGCCATTAAATATTTTGAAGACTTTCAATTTCCACAACAAGAGTGGCAAACCACACATCAACACAAGAATACCCTTAGCATGAGAGCCTCAAGAGTATGGAAAATGATTCCATAGTTCACTCCTCTTTAAATTTTGAGTTTTGCAGATAACCCATCCATTGTGAAATTGTTGAACTTTTCTTGGGCTTCCATTCTTGCATCGCATATCAAGATTCGAGTGTGGCTAGTGGAGTATTTTGTGATATTGGACTTTAAGAAGGGGTATTTCTTGACCCACAAAGTAGCTTCGATTTCTAGACAGAAATTGAATTCAAATTGAATGCACTACTCCATCCTTGGCTAAACAACTATAAGCCCAAAAATTCTCACGCTTCAACTTTTAGCATTGAGTGATGAAGGTTGAATCCATATTGATCTTGATCTTCAACTTTCGATGCCAAAAGTTGAAGGTCAAGGGAATATAGATTTTAGTTTTCAACTTTTGGCACCGAAAGTTCAAGGTTGAGAGCATTTTTGTCTCGACCTTCAACTTTCATTGTCAAAAGTTGAAGGCCTCTTGCATTGTGTTTTACCTCTTCAACTGTTAGCACTGATTGTTGAGACCAAGATTTTTTGCCACTATGTTATATTGGTTTTAGTTATCTCATTTTGTTCGTCAACATGTACTTCTCCATTCATTTGGTCTAATCCATCTTGCTTTTATTTTCAGTTTGTAGGTGTCTCCTTTAAACAAGGTTAACTTTGTACTGGAAAATGTGCCAACCAATCTTCTTGTTCCACACATCTTGGAGTTGCCATTTGGATTTCCCAATTGGAATTGACGCATGGATAATATGTTCGAATCCATTGTTGTTTTTGCTAACAAACTTCTATCTAATAGAAGGGTAGTTCTTATCATGCATGTTGATATATGACCTATGAGTTTTGAAGGAGATTCAATCTTTCCTTAACAACTACCATTTGAAGGTTCGGATGAAATGGATTATTGTCAATTACAATCTTCGATACAATATCGAGGATCTGTCTTCTCAAGTAGGAGTTGAAGATATTTACTTCATTCTTTCACAAACACAATCTTTTATGAAATCTTTCATGTCTTGATTTAATCTTATTTTTATGGTAAACTTTTGTTAATCAAATCACCCTTCTTGTGAAGAAGGTAGCACCTAACACCATGTTCTCCTTGAGGTTTCATATCTTTGCCCCTTTTGTTGAGCTCATTAATAAAGGAATCAATTCGAAGGCTAAGGACAATCTATACGACCCAATTGATGTAACCTTTATGACACGATCCAAGACTAGAAGGGCCTTTTGTGCAGCAAATGAGTTCTTTATGATCATGTTGTATGCCTTTATTGATGTTTGTTTGACACCAAAATTTGCAGTAATCAACCTTAATTGTGGGACTGGTTAGTGCAATCCTCTTTCTAATTCTCTCTAATTCCTTCTCTATTTTTCTATTTCACATCGTTCTAAGCTCTAATTTTCTTATTGATGCAAGGAATAACATTTGTGCTTGTCACGGTCTTGGGAGGTCTATCTTATGATTCAAAGGATTCCAAGATCTTGGAAGAAATCCTTCGGCCGTTATTGGATGTACAATCAGCGAAGACTGATTTTGCCTTTGTTTGTAATCTTGACATGGACTCACCAATCAAAAAATGACCCATGATCAACCTTAATTGTGAATAAGTTGTGACACATTATGTGAGTTTTACATATGAATGATTTTTCCAATTTTTCATGTTTCTAATGTTTAGATTTCTACTTGTAGAGATGTAAATGGAACAAGGACTCAAAGCATTCCCTTCTTTGCCCATCACAATTTCCTATAGAGTCCTTTTCGTAGCTTTGTTTTGTCATCATATGCTAAATCCCTTGCACTTACATTAATTAGCACACATGGACTCTTAGCCTCCATCTCCAAAACTTAGGACCCATTACCATGCAAATGTGTAGAGATATATATACAATGAGGTTAAGGAAGCTAGCTCTTAGGATGTTTTCAACTTTGTCTTTTTGACACTATGGATTTTGGGTTTGATTTTTGTTTATGCTTTTACATTTACTTTGATATTTGCTTCAATTTGGCTTCAATTTCTCAAATTTTCATTCAAGTAAACAATGCCTTAAAAAAAATATAGTTCAATGGATCCTACAAGTTCAACTCTAGTTAATTTCAAGGTTAGCTTGAATCTAAGGCCAAAATCACAATTTTGTTTCAAAAGTGAAATGAGATTACAATTAGATAAAAAACATTGCACTTGTTCAAAGAACATTTTCAATTGCTTACTGCCTTTCTATTTGAATTCATAAAGGCCTTTTGTTTTCAAAATGCCAATTTTCATGTATGTTTTCAATTAATATGACTATTGAGCTTCAATGCATTCTTAAGCGGTCCTTGAATTATATTATATCATTTTTTATAACAATGAGAGCATCCTCCTCATAGGTCTCCATTTAACCTTGCGATTCTTTGTCAACTTGAATCATTTGATTAACAATATTCCTTGTCATATTTTTCTTGACCACTCTTTGATTAGATTAAATACAAGTTTTCTGCAAACTCTTCCTTTAATATGTCTATGATACTTTATTGCTCAAATCACATAATATTCGGTGGTGAATTCTCATCCTCCTTATGCATTTCTAGCTTGTAAACTTCTTTCCATTGCAAGATATGTGGTGGAGTGAAATACTTGTTTTTTTCCTCTTTGTTCATTGTTTGCCCCATCACTATCCTATTAACATGAAGCAATCCACTTTTCTAAATTTATTCATTTCTGGTTGAGCTCTAATAACTTGTTTTTTAATTATGCAAATATAATCACATATGGATGTCAAATGATTAAAAAATTGAAATTAAGATAAATATATCAATCCCTAATTCTAGGATTCAAAGACCTATGGAAAATGATGCAACTATTGATTGGATTGGTGTACATGTGTTTTAAAAGGCAAAAATATAGTCTCCAAATAAGTCAATGATTAGACAATGACCTTCCAATTCCCTCTTGCATATCATAGTTCCATTTAACACATGTCGTTCTTCCTCTGAATGGAAATCACTATTGTCATTACAATCTCCATCGCTTCATAAATATCTTGTGATTGTTTTGTGTGTTCTCATAGTTGAACTCTTCTAGTTGTTTCTTTTATTGTTTATTGTCTTCCATGTATATTGTTTACAAGCCTATCAATGGTCGCATTTATTTGTACGTTTTAGAGGATTTGAACTCCTTATTATTCCACATGTTACTAACCCTTGTATTCCGAGTTTCCAATGGTCTCATTTATATTTCAATGCATTATTAATTTTCTTTGAATATCATCTATTGTTCAATTGAATTTTTTTCGATTTCAATAATTATTCCCATTCAATTTTATTGTCATTTAGTACAATTGATTACATAGCATAACTTGATTTTAACTATTCCACGCTCAATATAGGAATTTTCAAAAATATTGTCTTGTCTCTTGTTCCAAGGATAACATTGGTGAATATTTTTTATTTCATGTTTTCACAAAGTTCAAGAATTCAAATGAAACATGACTATTCTTTTGAATAGGAGCATGTTTATTATTTCATTAAACATACTTTATTCCTCAAAATTTAATAAACTACATATTCAATTCTTGTTATCTATCTAGCCTTGTAATTTGTTTTTTACATTTGTTATCATTTTTGTTGTTGGCTCATCATTCTAAGCTTTTTATTTATTTATCATTGATTTATCACTTTTATTTTGTGCCACATATATAACAAAACCACTTATTTCAAGTGCATCTTCAATAATTAATGATAAAATAAAAGGAAATTTTTTAAAGTGTCCTTTATGTCACAATGTGATGCATATTTTCATACCACTATCCTCATACTATAATATATGATGGATTGTTTGCTAATTGTTTTTCTCCCTTATATTGTAATGACATAAAATTTGTCTTTCTATGCATCAAAGCCAAGAAACTTTATGTCTATAGGTGTCTACTGTTATTTGTATCACTATCAACTCTTTTCTTAACAAGTTTTGCACTTTATAATAATTTCAAAGGTCTCCCCATATTCACTTGCAAACAAACTGAACTAAATCGAGTGCCATTGGCGGGTCGGTTATTTTGTTGGAACCCATTTTAGAATGTGGTGTAATTGTCAACATGATGTCCTTTGAATTTGTGTTCCATTCATTTGAATATGTCATTGTCTCTTTTGGGTATGGTGTTGGAACTTTCCTCTTCCACTTCGATTGTGATATTATAATTGGTCGACATTAACTAATCCACATATATGCTATCGATGAGTGATGGTGTCTCATATGCATCATTTTCAACGTCAAAAGCATTCCTTGGCCATTTTTTTTACCAAGAATGATTTGTTGATTTTGGAGTTAGCTTGAAATCTAACTAGGTAGTCACATTGTTGCTAAAATCACATTCTATAAGTTCCATTTGTTGAAATTGTTAACCATGGGTTGTATCTTGGAGGTTGTTGCAAGTTGTTCAAAAACTCCAAGCTAAACATTTTTTTATTACTATTTTATATATATAGTAATCCTACAAGTGGTGGGAAGAAGCCTAATACCCAACCCTTGCCTTGAACTTTGCATTTATATTCTTGAATTATTTACTATCTACTAATGAGTACAAGTCCAAGTTTCTGGGCATTCAGCAAAAGTGTTTTGGATACGGATATCAAAATTTCATCCAAAGTGTTCACTGAAAGAATTTGAACTCCAATCGTTCAATGAAATAAAATGATGACTACCTCCCACAAGATAAAATTTTATATGGTTATTATTCAATTTTTGCATTTAATGGCCTTTTCAAAGTTGTTTCATTTCTATTAGACCATTTTCATGGGATTGGCAATTTTATAACATTTACAAATGGCAAAATAACTAAAAGAATTTCACAAGCTAAGAAATATGTTTCCAAATGTTGTCATGCATTATATGGCCGATGCAATATTTGTCAACGCTTGACTGCCCCTTAAGTCCAATGTTGGTGATTGCCATTTTTGCGTTAGGTTTCTTGTTTACATGCCATCCATGGCTAGTCCATTTCCCTACTGTCAACAAGGATTGGGTCTCGTATGGATAATTCCCTACACACAAATTATTCTTTGGGCATTTCTTTTCTAAAATTGATTTTTTTTTTTTGGCAATTATGTTGGCTTTGTCACAAAGGATTATTTATGGTTGGTATGGTAGTCTTCCCTAAAACTCCAGGATAAACATTTGATAATTATCCCACATTACTGGATTAGAAGACCCTTAGTATACAATCTTTGGTTAGATCTCTCCAATCACATTCTTCATCAAAATGTTTTCAATAAATCACTACATATCCAAATCTAGTGTTCACCATTACTATTTTCATTGACTATTTGTCATATTTTCAGTGATTAATTTTCACAATATTCTTGTTAGATTTTTCAAGAAACACCTTCAGCCCTAATTCATTAAAACATCTTTTGAACCACAAATTATTACAAATAATGGTGTTTTGTTTTCTCCTTCATTTGTTGGGACGTCTTTTTTTCCGACTATCATAAACATCTTGTGGTTTCAATGTTGTGCCTATCATTTGACGATTCCAAGTTGTTTTAACATTTTGTTCATTAAATCTTGTGGCACCTAGGCTCACCTACCTAGAGTTGCATAAAGTCATATATTAGTTGCAGTCATAATCCAATAAGCCAAAAAGGGTGTCAAACTACAAAGAAAAATAGTTAAAAATAGATAAATATTTATATTATGCCATTTAAAACCATGACAATCATGGCAAGATATTGTGTTTTCATTCAAATGAATGTTAAGGAATTCAAACAAAAAATCCATTTGATGAAATTTTAAGTTTAAGTTTTGATTTAAGACCTCTAAAAGTGAACATCAATATGTTAGGCATGAGTCAATTTTGCAAAGGACTATCAAAAGGACTCAAATAATAAAACATGTTTGATTGAAAAAAACTAAGAGGATAAAGACCTATTAACCACATTAAAAAAACGTTCATACCCTAAAATATGTGGAATTCCAAAATTTTAAAAATTCAAAAAATTCCAAAATTAATTAAAAAAATTTAGAACTTAAAAAGTCCTTTGCCACACATAATTTTCTCTTTTCCATTTTGTTCTCAATGTTTTAATTTCTAACAAATGTTTGAGGGGGTCTAGCAAGGTGGGATTTCTTAGATATTCTAGATTTGTTTTTTTTATCATTTTGCATATTTTATCTAGTATGCTTGCTAATAAGGTGTATTCAATCATAGTTTTGAAGTTGTTTGGTGTGGTTGCCCTTATTAACATCCTCGTTCAAACATTGGGTCGTCTCATTACTTAGTCAAGGAATGTTTCCCAAGGTTCCATAATTGTTGCAGATGGCATATGTACCCTACAAGTGGCTTCTTTGTCCTAGGTATTCTTGTCATGGTATATTGTACTCTTTATGGAGTATGAAACTACATTACATCGTTTACAAACTACATTTTCTTCTTCATTTTGTTACATGGCTACCTGGTCTAATTATCTTTACAAACTTCATGTTACTATTTTATTTATGTTTGTTGCCACTCTGCTATTCTTCTTTGGAATTTCTTTTTCCATAAATTTAAATCCTTTCAACATCAGTTTGTTCAAATTTAATTTTTCACAAATTTTCTCCACCAATTCTAAATATGTAGTTTAGACAATGAACAAAATTCTTTGCAATAATCTTTTTATACCTATTGCCACATAATAAAACCAAAGCAATTCATACAACCCAAAATTCTAACCCCAAATTCATCCCATCATGGTTACCAAATGGTAAATCTTAATATTCTAACACTAGTTCAATTGTAGTTTTTGTTTTTGTGCATGTTTTTCAATTATGAAAATTTTGCACTAAAAATCCATACATAGTTTAAAATGTTTCAACAACCACATTTCCCACAACCCAAGTATCTGCACAATTATGAATATGTCATAATCCTACCAAAGTTTTGCTTATCATACTAATATACTGGAAAAAAATAATAGATTTAAAAAAAAAACATAAATCATTTACGATAAAACTTTATGGTTCAACCATTTTGTGTATGTCCTCAAAATTATTCTATTTTCATAATTATTAATATATTCTCCCTCTTCTCTGTACTCCCACATTGGTATTAACTACTTAAAAAAAAATCCCCCAAAAATCTCTAGAACCTTTTTAATGTTCAACTCTCCCACCTTAAACTAATTTGAATTCCACCTTAATAGTCTTAATTTCATTTACCCTATAACCATTGAACTTGTTCTGTCCAACTTGTCTCAAAATAAACATTACAATACCTACTCCCTATGCTTATTTGGTCTAATTATTACAGTATAATCTCGCCCTTAATAGTGGTTCCTCCAAGAGGTTCAACTTAAAAGTCCAACACACAATTATTTTCACAATTGGTGTTATGAACTTTAAAGCCTTCCAAAGAACTCCCATTTTTTTTCCAAGTGCCTGCCATTGATTGCTCAAAGCAAATAAAGTCCTCACACATCATGGAAGAATATACATGGAATGATAAAAATGTGGGTCTTATAATGGACCACATAAGCCTAAAGGCCCAAGCTTGAGGCCCAAGCCAAACTTAATTGCTTTTGGTCATAGCCCAAATTCCCTCATGATTAAAAAATTTGGTCACCATTTGACAACCTGCATGAATCATGGATGTAAGGTTATCAAATGGTGACCAAAAGTGGTTTGGTCGCCATCAAACCATTATTGCATATGGTGACCAAAATTTTGATTACCTTCAATTCTCAACTATACAATCAACCAGTTGGCAACCAAAAATTTTCAATTTCCTTTAGCCTTTAAAATTAGCAACCAATTTTTTTTTATCATTGATTATCTAGACGGCCAATTGGCAACCGAAATAATTCAATGACCATCTGACAACATTTGATAACCACACGCAGTTATTGCATAGGAATGCCATCAAATCGTGATTGATTTTTTTTGTTTGCCAATTTTTTTGGGAACCCCGTAGTTTTGGGGGCATCCCTTATTTAACCTATATAAAGATCTTTTCATTTTGAATTTCCTCACTTTCTTTTCAACGTGTTGGACTCTGGTGTTTTGGATAATTGGTGCACAAGTCCATGCACTATTTTTTATTATTTTTGTGATTTCAAATTTTTTCGCAAGATGAAATATGTCAAGCAATCAATTTGAGGGGAAAATAATCAAGCATGTTCGCGAAGGGGACAACCACACCATTGTGACTTGGGATTATGAAGGGGCAAATGTCATATATTTCCCAACCCAAGAAGAAGGCAAATATGATGTGGATATTTGTCAATTACCAAAAGATTTATTGTACAAGGACATGCCATTGACATTATATGTTAGAATTGAGCGTGTAATAAATAAGGAGAGTGTGTTCATAACATGGGATCACAATGGTATCAATGTCAAATATGTGCATTCAAAGGAGTCTATGTTTTAAATGTTTCAAATTTGCCTAAGGACTTATTGTACAAGGACATCCTGATAGAGTTCCATGTTTACAACACATGATTATTTCAACACAATATGACATTTATTAAATTTTAGTTGAATTCATGAAAAAAGGAACATTTTTGCCATGTGAAGCTCTTTATAAAAACTATTGGAAATTCCATTTTGATAGTGTATTATTAGGGTTCCATCTTTTTATAAATATTGTAACCAATTGAATTAGAGTAAATTTGTTTACAATTTTTTTTGTAACTTGTAATTTTTATTTTTACTACAATAATTGTAAATAAACATTCCTTTCTTTTAGCCCCCACCAAAAAGATGTGTTCCAAAATTGTGTCAAATTTCGTTCCCAACAAAGAAAGATTATTTTTCATTTTTCCATTTGTTCCCAACATGTTTCCTTCAAGTTCCCAATATGTTCTTTAGGTTCCCAATTAGTTCCCCAAGTGTGTTCCCAAATAATACCTCACTTTAATCCCATATGTTTTGCCCAAAGTCCTCCCCTTCCTCACTTATATAGGTGGGCCAAATGGGGAGGCACTCCATCTTTTGCTGGAATATTCTATTTTGGGGGGCCTCCATAGTTCACCTTTTTTTGGAATGGGCCAATTAAATTGGCTCATTGCAAAAAAACAAAAGTTGGACATGTAAAACAACCCCAACTAATTAATATGAAATAGAATAAGCACCCCTAGTTTTATAAGACATGATCACACAACATGGCAATCGAAAGGGTTTTAGTCACCATCAAGGGGGAAAGTGGAGAAAAAAATGGAGGGGGGCAGAGGGGTGTAGGGGAGGGGAAAGAATTATGGCAACCAAAAGGTTTTTGGTCACCATAAGGGCGTGGTGATCGAAAGGTTTTTGATTGCCACAAGGTTTCGGTCACCATAAGGGCGTGTTGACCGAAAGTTTTTTGGTCGCCATATATAGGGGCTTGGAAACCAAAAGGTTTTTCAATTGCCATAGGGGCCTAACAATCAAAAGGTTTTTTATCACCATAGTTTGATGGCGATTGGATTCAGTCACCATCCAATGGAAACAACTAAATTTAGTTGTTGAATGATGACTATGATTTTTAGTTGCCCAAGATGGATCAAGTTCACTTTTGGTCATCATTTAGGAACTATCAAATGATGATCGAATTTTTTTTCATTGTTTAATGGCAACCAATTTTCGAAGAGGTCTTCAAGGATATATAAGTTTTTAAATGCAACTCTTAATTCATTTTTTAGCACATCTATTCTCATTTTGGTTTTGTGTATTTGGTTACAACCATTGCATGGAACCCTAGGTGAGTTGAGGTGATCAAGTCCTTATTAAAGGGTAATGTTTTTGGAACACAAATGACTTGACTTTTCAAGACTCTAATTGCTATTAACAATTAGTGCATGGAAAGTCTTTGGGTCTTTTTTTCCATCCAATATTTCAATGATGTTGTCTAATAGGCAACCAAACAAATAACCATTGGGTGAACAATTTAACCAAAACCCCTGAAACAAGTTATCCCATACATCATTTAATATTTATCCCCCTAGACCTTTGAGCAACCCACCTTCAAGCATGCATAAGTGAGGGATTATAGAAATTTCCAATAGGGAAAACATTTATTCGACACAATCCTAAAAACATCAAAGGCTTGAAAACAATGACTTTAAACAATTTGACACATGAGGAAGAAATTATCATGACATTTTTCATGAATCACACAATGGCATGCCTTAATATTACATTTATTAGTAGCAAGGAATTGGTTTGTAGAAGTATAAACAAATCATGGAACATAAGTTTTTAATAAAACTAGATGGTTCTCTGCAATACACTGAACTTCAAATTTCTGAAGGGTTTACGGAATGGTTTGAATGCAAAATTTCAGATGTAGCCACAAATTTATTGCAATGGTTGATTTTTTTATCCATAAAAGGATAAGGTGCATTGGACCACAGAGGTGGCGAACTTATGGTAGAAAATTTCATGGTGGGCCAAAATTTTGAAGAAATGGTTGAAGAAGAAGTTGATACTTGCATCATGGATGGAAGAAGGCGATTAAAATCTTCTAGCCCAAATTGGAAGTTGTGGTGTGTTATCAATTCTAAACACAACAAATGTGCTCCCATTGTCAGGTGGAAACAATTAGGGTGGTTATGATATGGTGCACATGATGTGAATTGATCACATCCCAAGCATAATTAATTTAATAAGGAAAACACCCACAATAGATGATAAGTGGGAAGCACATAAACAATGATCAGTGAAAGCTTTGGCATGTCCATGAGCACATCCAAGTGTCATCAAATTCCTTGACATCCACATAGAGACCATGGAAGCATACACATTATGGTGGAATGGGGGAACTCTTCGAAAAATGTTGGATTACAACACATAGTACTCCCCCATTATGGATAATAATACCTTATTATGGCAAGGGGGGCCAAATATGGAAGTGCAAACACAACTTGTCGCCTTTAGGCAAAATCATGTGAAGTTAGCATGGGCATTGATAAACATTTTGAATGCAATACATCGTTTTGGAATTTGCACAATGACTTGTCCAAGGACAACATTATGTTACATTTTTCACAAGACAAACTAGATGTTGTGTACATAGGTGTGTGCAATTAAGGTGAAATCGAGAACTTAAAAAAGGTGATGCCATCATTGTATGGGTTTGCAAAGGAGCAAGATGCCACCAACACAAAGAAAGTACGTTGCTAGGTTGCCCTTGAATTATTTATTGTTTACAACAAGTTGAAAATTGCAAATTGCCTTTGATGAATGGCCAAGCAACACACCACAACTTTGAGGTATGAAACATATTCAGTGGACGAATTAGCAAATGTCATATGAGGTGAAAATTGGGATGTAAAATATTTTGTGGACTATTCAACCAATATTTCATTTGGGAAATTGATCCATGACATGTATGACCCAAATCTAAAGGCACGAAGAACTGTTGAACACGTCGTGTGCACATTGATGGGGCTTCCATATAATTGAACTACATCTGATGAATGTTATTGAAGGCAACCAAAGATAATTTGTAGTTGCTACATATGGAATATGGTGTAATTTGCATGATCTTTAAAAAATGACATGTTTTGGACTTGCGGATTTTATAAAACCCAATGTTGTGAGTGAATCATGTTGTCATGTGTAATCAAATTTGAGATTTGTGAATCCATCCTCTTTACATTTGAAATTTGTGTTCGGATTCATGTTTTATAATGATGATGGGTTTCTTGTAAACATAAAATATAATGATCATCTATAGTTTTACACAAGTATTGTCCATCTATTTATTATATTTTTGAATTATGGATGATTGGACTTACCATTGATAATTTGCTTTGATAAATGTTCTCATATAATTGATAGACATCAAGTAATGAAAAAAAATCAATAAAAAATCATTTGAAACAACATTTCTTAATGCAAGTACAAGTATAATATTTTGGCTTGTGTTGAAACTTGGGATTATTGATAGAATTGTGATATCTTGGAAGAATTCGGTTTCTTTTAGAGGATTTTCTTAAAATATTATTTTTTGCATGGTAAAATATTGAAATTTCCATAATTTTTATTTTGCTTTAAAATAGTCCTTAATGTAAATGGCAAGGTCACAATGTGACATACCAAAAAGAGGGTGATCAAAACTTGGTAACCAAAAAATTTCAATCACCAAAGTTTAGTGAGCAAAAAAATTCAATCGTCACAGAATTGGTGATCAAAATCCATTTTCAATCACTAATTGTAATGGGGGTAGTCCAAGTGTTAACAAATATTTTCTTGTGTCCATCTTGATGGATGTCAACATGACACCTAATGCAAAATGGTTGCATCACATTGGTTTTAACAACCTTGGAGAGCACATGAAAGGAGCACATGACAACATTCCATAAAAGATTATTTGTTTATGACCCATCACTTGGTTCAAAGTTTCTTCAACAAATACATGTCATAATAATATGAATTTCGATCATGAGATAATGATGGAGAAGTTTTAGCTTCTTATGTCCTCTTAAGTGAGCAATGAGAAAGTTTTGTGGCTCAAACAATGGAATCAATTCTTGATCTTGAAAATGGTTCAAAAGTTCCCAAAAGTTGACTTATTGGATGTTATTTTTGAAAAATGGCATGATTTCTCATAATGACACCATTGTGGGCTTTTTCACAATGATTTGTTAAAGGACAACATTATGTTGCATTCTTCACCTAACAACCTAAATGTTGTGTACCAATGGTGTTTACAATTGGGGTGAAGCTGAATGTTTGTAAAAGGTGACTCCATTTATGTATGGAGTTTTCCAAATAACATAATTCCATTAACATGAAGAAAACATGATGGTGGGTGGTTGAAAACTATTTTTCGTTCATAGCAATTTGGGAACTACAAATTTCCCAGTTTGGGGATGAGTGTTATGAAAGTAGTTACTTTAATGGGCCTTTAACATATGGCAAAACAACACCAAACAACTCTAAGGTCTAAGGCATATTTGGTGGGTAAGCCATCAAATGTGACGTGGGGTGAATATTGGGATGCATATTACTTTTTAGACAATTCAACTAAGATGTTATTTGTTAAGGTGATTCATGATATGAACAAAGTGAATCCAAATGTGCAGAAAAATGGCCAACATGTTATGCGCATGTTGCTAGGGTCTCCATATAACTAAACTCCACTTAAGGAATGTTATTGAATGCAACCATAAGTTGTTTGTAGTTGTTGCATGCATGAATTATCAAAAGTGATGTGTTTTGGACTTTTTATTTAATAAAATGAAGTTTTGTCAAGGGGTCATGATGTCATGTGTGATTATTTTTCAAATTTGAGTAATATTAGGCTTTTCATTGAACATGATTAAAATTTCACAAGTTTTGATTCACTTTCATTGATATTGCACAATTATCCTTGTGCACATGTTAAAGTTATATGTCGCAAGCTTAACATCAAGTTCGTGACTAAATGTAGAGTGTAAAGGCCCATGAGTCAAAAAAATGTGTTCGGGTGTGAAACACATTTTCACAAATGAAGGAGGGTGCAAATATGGAGCCCAATGATTCTTAAATGCACTTCCACTTTGGGAGTTACATTTGTGCAGGAGTTTCAAATGTTCAAAGCCTTGGTTGAAAAGGCAAAAAAACACTCAATTGGGCCCACATGATACCATTGAAAATTTCTTGAAGTGTAGAAGTTTAAAGTTCCCTTGCATTGTTCATTTAGACCAAAAATGCATGAGTTATGATGAATAAGGTCGGGAGTCAAATTGGGAATTTTACTCCTAACCACAAATTCCCTTAAATTAGGGGTCGAATTATCTTCGATTGGAGTGTGAAATACACCATTGGAAAGATATTTTAAAGGGCTATAAGATATTTCCTTCACATGATCAAAACAAACTTGATTTGAAGAAAATATGAACATCCAAAGTTTTAGGACAACAAAAGTCCCAGTTTTAGGGCTTTTGGGAAAAAATGCCATTTGGATGTAGCCCTCACGGAAAGGCATAAAATATATTATAGGGAGGGGAGTGGTGCCTCCTCCCAAAGGTTGTGGGCCATGTAAAGCTTGTGCTTGAGGTTGTCCCTATTAAGTCTGCCACACCTCTTGCATTCAATTTGCACTAATCGCCCTCTTTCCTTGGTTGTGCATGTTGATTTCATCTTGAACTCCTACTTGTGAGTTCATCTTCATCCCAAAGCTCTAACAAACCTTCCTACCCCCAAAGTGCTATGAGTTAGGGAATGTGCTTCGACTTTTTTTTTTCATTGTTTCATTTTGGGACACACATTTGGGTCCCTTTAGGAGTTTGGGGTGTGTCACTATAAATAATAACATGCATCCCATCATTTTATGTCCCCAAATTATTTCCTTGCTAATATTTTAACATGTTGGAGGATCCATGTGTCCATGTTTAAATATAAAATGTTTGAGTAAAAGGTCGTACACATCAAATAATGGAATAGCATCAATAGATGTTAATTTAAAATAATATTTTTTATACAAATGGAAACCTTCCATAAAATTTTTAAAAAAAATTGATGTCAAAATGTTTATGAAATTTAACCAAAATATAGGAAATATGGTTGAATTTACATTCAAAACCTAAAGTTTTCCTCATTTTCCCCAATTTTTCTATCTAAAAAAATGATAATTTGCCCATAAAACATTGAAAATTTGTATTTTCAATTGCCATAGTTTGGTTGTTAGTTCTTGTGTGACAACCAAAATTTTTGGTGACCAAAATAGGTTTGGTTGTTGACTACCTATGGTGATTGACATGATTTTGATCATCAGTTATTTGTGGCAAGTGAAACTATTTCCATCATTGGGTGCCTATGGCGACCGAACGCCATTTTGATTGCCATAGTCTTTAGTGCAACCAAACATTGCAATTTATAATCATTCTAAACCCTACTCCAAGCAACCTAATTTGGGCATTGACCTATGTTGACTTTATTCTAACATGATGTTTGGCAACATCAACCTTGTCGCAACCTCACTTTGAGGCAAGTGTGAAGATGATACTCGCACTCCCAAAAGTGGGAACTTGGAGTCCTATGGGACTCCCAAAACTTCAAAACTCGATTGTAGGGGGCAAAACACCTCTCCTTGAAGTGTTCTTTATACCATTGGAAAGGTCTTGAAGTGTACATGTCGAAAATAGCCTTGCATGAGCGCTGTAGCATAAGTTATGGTTGAAAGAAGAGCCGAGAGTCAAATTGGCAGTTTGACTCCCGACCACTAAAAGTCGGGAATCGACCCGACCCCGGTCTGTGCAAGTGGATTGCAACACACTATTGGAAAGCTCTTGAGGAGAACTACAAGTTTGCTTCAGACTTCATTCCAATCAGAGGTTTGAGCTGGGAATTATGAGCTCCCAAAGTCCCAGGAGTCTAAACTGGGACAGTTTTGGGACTCCTCCTTGGGAGTCCCAGGACTAAAAGCCATTCGGTTGCAGGTGCCATGGAGCAACGTATATAATATTATATGGGGGAAGGTGGTGGCTTCCCTCGAGTTCGGGCCGTGGTGAGTCAAGTGAATCCGTGTTGCCCGTGGTTTGTCCCAACACCAAGAGTGATTCCGAATGTGAACTAACCAACTTGTTGGTTGGTTTTGATGCAGGACCGAGTAACTAACTAAGTTGTCTCTCTTCCTAGTCTAATCCCAAAGTTTTCAGCACGTCCCTCTCACCCCCCTTTAATGCTGGAAGCTGGGAGCGGCACCAAGTTCTAACTATTTTTGTTTTTAAACATAGTTGGACCCTTTTTGGGTTTAACAAGGAACTTGGGGTGGCGTCAAACCTCCATATCCAAATGGACATTGATAACAAATAGGAGATCTACTCAAGTGCAAACATAAAATTTTATTGAAAGGAAACTATAACATAATGTTCACAACACAAAACATAACATCAACAGCTCCTCAAGGTTATTATCACATGAAATACACAAACTCATGTAATGAAGAAAAGAGAAACAAACCATCAACACCAAGGTATTTAACTACAAGACCAAACCACAAATAACCAAACTAATATAAGTAAAGAAAGTAACTCAACCTTGTGAAAATAACTTAGTTACTTTCCTACTCCGGTAAGTAATGAAACCTAACTAATTAAATTTGAATTCTCAACACTCCCCTTCAAGCTCAAATTCACTTCTAATACACCAAGCATTTTTCAATACTTTTTTAGCTTGTTTGTACCTCAAGCCTTTGTGAAAATGTTAGCAACTTGATCTTTAGTATTGACATGAATAAGGTCAATTTCTTTTGCTAAATTTTTTTTTTCTAATAAAGTGGTAGTGCACTTTAATGTGCTTTGTCCTAGCATGATAGACCGGGTTGTTAGCAAGTAGTATGCTATTGATGTTATCACAATAAATGACAATAATAGTATCCACTCACTGTCCCAAATCTGAGACTAGTTTCTATAACCAAACTACTTCACATGCAACAATTGCTACGCCTCTGTATTCTGCCTCTGTGCCTGATAATGCAACAGTTGGTTGTTTCTTACTGCTCCAACTAACAACACCACTTCCAAAAGAAAACATGAAACCACCGATTAATCTTTTATTTGAAACATTACTAGCCCAATCAGCATATGTGTATCCATGTACTTGTAATTGGGTCTTCGTTTCATAGAAAATTCCACTCTGCAAAATATGTTTTATGTACCTCAGTATGCGCCTCACTGCATCCAAATGTGGCTTTTTTGGTGTTTGCATGAATTGACTCACCACTCCAACTGCATAACTCAAATCTAGCCTTGTGATGGTCATGTAAATCAAACTCCCCATTATGCGTTTATACATAGTGGTATCTTCCACAAGGTCTCTTTCATCTGCACTTAGCTTCACATTTTGCTCCAATGGAATTAAAATGGGTTTATAACCCATCATCCCATATTCAGACAATTTGTTCAAGGCATATTGCCTTTGTAGTAACCATATCCCTTTCGGGGATTGGATTACCTCAATGTTGAAGAAGTAGCGCAATTCTCCCAAATCTTTCATCTTAAACTTTTACTTCAAAAACTTCTTCAAATCAAAGATGTTTACATCATTATCTCCTGTGATAATCAAGTCATCAACATAGATGGTTATGACAACAATTCCATGATCTATTTTTTTCACATATAGTGAAAAATTTACATTGGATGTTTGAAATCCACTTGTGACAAGATATTGACCTATTTTGTCTCACCAAGCTCTAGGTGTTTGCTTCAAGCCATACAAAGCTTTTTTCAACCTACAAACCAAATTAGGACGTGTTTGGTCCACATAACCTGGTGGTTGTTCCATGTACACTTCTTCTTGTAAATCTCCATGAAGAAAAACATTTTTTACATCCATTTGATGTAACGACCATCCTTTTGATGCTGCCATAGCAATGATCGCTTTTACAATTGTCATTTTGGCAATTGGACTATAGGTCTCCTCATAGTCTATGCCATAAGTTTGGGCATAACCTTTGGCCACCAATCTTGCTTTGTATCTACTCACATATTCATCTACATTGTGCTTGATTTGTACACCCAATTGCTTTCTTGTCCTTTGGTAATGCTACCAACTCCCAAGTAACATTAGCATCCAATGCCGCCATCTCTTCATCCATGGCATTATCCCATTTAGGGTTTCCAACTGCTTGTTCAAAACAAGTGGGTTCAACCTCTTATATGACTCTCACCACGTATGCGTAATGATGAGCTACAAAACCATCATATGTGAGTCTCTGGACAAGGTACTTGACTCATGTGGATCTTCGTATTCCATTGTTGTTGTCGGGAGTTTTCAAAGCTTCTTGGCCATCCGAGCTCTAGGAGTAGTAACTAAAAGGATTCTTGATTCTTCACTCATGCTCTTCTCTGAATCATTTGATTCATCATCTACATGAGGATTTATAGATGATGTTTGAGAACTACTATTTACAATGTTTGAAGATCTTAATCTTCCTTTCCATGGAGTGCTATTAGACCCATTAGGATTCTTGTGGTTCATTAATTAATTGTGATTCTTATTCCACATTTGATGGAACATCACCATTTTTAGCCTCTCCATCTTTTGCTATCTTTAGTGGTGGGTACGAGTTAACCATCTCATCAAACACAACATCTCTACTCACTTGCAACTTCCGAATGGAAGGGTTGAAGCATCTATATCCTTTTTGTTCTAATATTTAATGAAGATACACTTCACAGCTTTTGGATTTAGTTTTAATCTCTTCTCATTAGGAACATGCACATATGCAATGTGACCAAACACTTCGAGGTGTGAGACATTTGGTTTCTTACCTGTGAATTTTTCTTCAGGTGTCATGCCATGAACTATTGCTATGGGTGTTCGATTCATGATATAGATTACAGTTGTTACCGCTTCAACCCAAAAGTAATTTGGCAAATTTTTCTCATTCAACATGGCACGTGTTATTTTTGCAATGTGCCTGTTTTTCCTTTTAGCAACTCCATTTTATTGTGAGGATTAACTACATGAGTACTTCCTTTGAATTCCATGTTCCTTCAAGTACTCACTAAATTCATTTGAAAAGTACTCTCCCCCTCCATCAGACCTTAGGCACTTGATGATCACACCCTTCTCCTTCTCCACCATTGCTTTGAAATTCAAAAAATGTTGAAACACTTCACCTTTGTGTTTCATGAAATAGACCCACACCTTCCTTGTGTGGTCATCAATGGAACTCACGTAATACTTGCATCCTTCAATGGATTCTGTTTTCGTGGTCCACACATCTGAGTGGATCATTTCCAAAGGTTTTAAACTTACATGAGTTGTTTGAACTGGGAATGGATGCCTAGTTTGCCTCCCCGATTGGCATGCTTCACAAACTTTTGACATCACCTCTTTTGTTCCAAATTTGGGAAGACTTCTAACAAGATTTTGTTTCTCCATTAGCTTAAGACGTTGAAGATTAACATGGCCAACTTGTTTGTGCCAAATTCCAATGTCTTCAGCTCCTTTTCCACGTGTGAATAACATGGAATTCACCTCAGGCATGTTCACATCCAAGGTGAACATTCGTCCATTCCTTTTTCCTTTGGCAATCAATTTGCCTTGGTTTTTCATGTTTTCCACAAAACATCCATTTGGGTTAAATGTCACTTGTAAACCTTGTTCCACCATTTGGCCTACAGAGACCAGATTTTTTGTTATGTTTAGAACATGAAGTACATCTTTCAAGTACTTTGTTTAACCCATCTTGCATGGACATCTTGCATGGCACCTTGCCAATTTGTGTAATTGGATGTGCAGTGTCATCACCAGTTTCCACAAAACTTGGTGTCTTCAAATCCTTTGTGTCTTTAAACCATTTTCCATGACTAGTCATGTGATTTGAAGCTCTAGAATCCACATACCAAACGTTGTTATTTGATACACCTCCTATCATTGAATTTGCCATGTGCTACATTAGAAACAGTTGTTCATCACCTTGATTACTAGTTGATGCATAATTCCCTTATTGCAATTTTCCATTTCGTGCATCATGTTCCCTTTGATAATAGTTCTTTGCCATGTGCCCAGGTTTCCTATAATAATAGCAATTTGAGTCGTTATTTGGTTGTTGACATTGATGATTTCCACCATGACCTCCACGACTTCCTTTTCCTTTAAAGTTCCCTTGTCCACCTCCATGAGACTGACCTTCATGTTGATGATGTCCACCATGCGAGCTTCCTTGTTGGCCTCGAAATGAGGTTTTAGCACCTCTACTTCTACCTCTATTAAAATTTGAATAGAAAGCACTTTCTTGCGATCCTTCATTGGATGAGGTACCAACAACTCTTATCTCTTCACTTAGAAGCAAGGTTATTAAATCTTGGAAATCGAAAAATGTTTCTAGAACTGTAATTGAAGTACGAAACTAGCTATAGTCTTTTCCAAAACCATTCAAGGTCACGACCACTAAATCTTGATCATCTACAAGGGCTCCTATAGATGCAAAAACATCTGCAAGGGTTTTCACCTTTGTAGAATATTCATTGATGTTCATTTTGTTTTTTTCTAGATTATGCAACTCTTGCTTGAGCTGCATTTTGCAAGCTTGTGTATTAGTGTTATACATCTTCACCAATGTATCCCAAGCTTGCTTGGGTGATTTTGCATCTTGAATATGCATAATCATGGAGTCGGACACACTCATAGAAGACCAATATAAGATTTTTCTTGTTTTTTCATGCCAAGGTTTATTACCTTGAATTTGTTGTTGTGTGGGGTTTTATGGGAGAGGAGGTTCTGTTTCATCACCAGTTATGAATTCCTAATAACCTTTCCCCATCAAGAAATTCATAATCTTAAATTTCCACACTTGGAAATTGTTCTTGTCTAATTTTTCAATTACAATTTGAGAAAGCCTGTCCACCATCTTTCAAGGCAACACTCAATGTCTTCTTAGGGTTTCTAGGATTAGGATTAGTGTTTTCCTTCCTTAGGTTCCTAGGATTAGGGTTGAACAAGATGGACCTTGTATATGTATGTATGTTTCGAGTATTATATGAAATTCTATATTATGCATAGGTTTTACATATATCTCGTATAATATTTTGTATGGTATTAAGTACATGATTACATACCAAACTTTCGTATGAAGGTCTTGATAATGTATTTGTGATTCCCAATCTTCAAACTCCTTTCAAGTTCTCCCAAGTTGTATTTGCTCCATTTCAAAAATTTGTTTTGATGTCTTTTCAATGTAAACTTTTGTCATAACAACTTTGCGAAACTACACTACTCACATATGACCTTGAATCCTTTTGAAATTTTGCTAAAACATGTAAAGCTATGTCTACTACTATCTCTCAAAATTTCAGCTCATTTGACTTCATAAAATGAAAGATCTTGCTACTTCCTTGAAGTCACCTCAAATTGGGACTTGAACACAAAATGACTTACAACTTGCTCTCAACAACTTCAAACTCCTTGAGATTTTGGTAGACACATAAAATATATGTCTTCTATATCTATTCAAAATTTTAGCTCTATTGATGATGACCACAAAAAGTTATCACTTTCAAAAGAAATTGAGTTCAAAAACTGAGGCTGAAACTTTAGATATTTGAATCTCTCTCAATACGTATCCAAATGACTTGAAAATTTTCTCACATATATAGTCCTTTATGATCTATAAAATTCCAAACTTGAAAATCCAAAAAAGCTCAAACAAAGGAGATATGACCAAAAAACCAGATTTGACACAGAATCTTCAAAAGCTCATAACTCTCACAAAACAAATCTCTTTTTTTTGGAAATTTGAAAATAGAAGCGTCTTATAATCTTTTACAATCTCTCCAAGTTTCATTGCAAGATCTTTTCACAGTAGATTTAGATCTAGATTTAAAGATCTAACTTCCACAACCTTTGATATGTGGATATCCTCTCACCTCTTTCTTTTCTTTTCTTTCTCTTCATTTCTTTCCTTTCCTCGTTTCTCTTTTGCACTTGACAAACTCCTATGATATTATTAGAGACTCTCAAGCTCTAGTTCTAAAAACTTTGTAACTCTAGATTTCTTTCAACCCTCTCATCAAACAACCTAAGCTCTAATACCATGATAACAAATAGGAGATCTACTCAAGTGCAAACATAGAACTTTATTGAAAGGAAACTATAACACGATGCTCACAACACAAAACATAACATCAAGAACGCCTCAAGGTTCTTGTCACATGAAATACACAAACTTGTGTAATGAAGAAAAAAAGAAACAAACCATTAACACCAAGGTATTTAACTACAAGACCAAACCACAAATAACCAAATTAATATAATTACTTTCCTACTCCAATAACTAATGAAACCTAACTAATTGAGCTTGAATTCTCAACAAACATGTCACATCCTAATAGACAGTAGGAGGAAATGATAACCTTATTTTGAACCCCCCATGCAGTCATTTACATATCATTTGGATAGAATTAAATTTTGTGAACCTTGAGAGGTCCACTTGGGAATTGAAACCATAAACCAAAACAAGTGAAGGTAGGAACACCAATGGTAATCAACTTGGTAATTATCCTTGCGACATAATAATGGTTGGTGGTTTTTTGTAATGATGAACATTAAATGTGCAACGTAGGGAAACGTCATTTTATATGCCATAGTCCATCTCCACATGGAGCTTCCAAGACCTCAACACTTCCATTAGTGTTATCCATATGTTCATAAGGATTATCATTATCAAAGGTTCACTTAATTTGCACATGTGATTTGCTAGTCTAGATGTTGACACATGGTTGAGAATAATTGACATAATTGTGCTTTGTGAGTCGTGTTTTGATTAGGAAGCAAGTTTACCTTTCGTTTGTAGGAGCCAAAGATCTCTTCATCTTCCATGTCGTAACCTTAGTTTTGGGCTCGTTACCAAGGTAAAGGCTTGCAAAGGTGCGAGCCACAAGTGAAGCCTGGGAGTCAATTTGATGCTCCTAGGAGTGTGAAAGAGTGTGAAGGAATGAACCCCCACACTCCCAAGTGAGTCACACTTTGGGAATTGGAATCCCGATGGATTCCCAAATTTTCAAAAAGCAATTGCAATGATCAAAACCCATTGGATTGAGGAATTCCTTATATCATTGGAAATATCTTGGAATTTAAATGCCTAAAATGGGCTCACATGACCCATTTGGGTACATAAAACACAAGTTATGACTAAAGAAAGGTCGGAAATCAAATTGCCAATTTGACTCCCAACCATTAAAAGCCAAAAATCGCCCTGATTTCCTTGTGTTCAGGTGGTGTGCCACATATATTTGGAAAGCTCTCGACAAGGGCTATAACTTTGCTTAGACCTCACCTAAATTGGAAGTTTGCACACAAAGTTATGGGACTCCAAAGTCACAAGAGTCCCAATTTTGGGAATTTTGGGACTCTCACTTGGGAATCCTGGGACAAAATGACATTTGGGTGTTGGTCTTGTGGCTAGGCATAGAGAATAATATTAAGGGGAAGGTGTTGGCTTCCCCCAAGTTCGGGTCGTGGTGAATCTTATGAATCCATGTTTGCTCGTGGCTCGTTCGTGCACCAAAAGTGCTTTAGCTACGCACTAACTAACTTGTTGTTTGGTTTGTGTGAGTAATCGAATTGCTTATCAATCTTCCTAGTCCCTATCCTAGAGCTCTAGCACGCCCCTCTACCCCTGAAGTGTTGTGAGCTAAGGAATGCGCCCCAACTCCTTTTCCTTCTGTTGTCTTCACCTTTGCACTCGAAGTTGAGTCCATTAAGGAGCTTGGGGGTGTGTCATTCCATTTGTGCAATTATGATTTTGAAGGTGAGTCTAAGGCATATTTTAGATATGTGTTTTCAAGTTGTTTCAAGCCACCATATTGTGTTATTTTATGCAAGAGAAGTTCATCCTTATGAGGTTTTTTCCCATATTGACCACATTTCTTGAAATGATAATATAATGTCATTTGCTTGAAATTTCAAACATAATCATCAAATGTTGTAGCATATAAACGAGTTTCCTTTTTCCCCAATTCTTGAATCCATATGTCGTGTATTATATTTGACAAGTTGCACATGGGCATACCCCTAAGCTCTTCCAAAGTGAATTTCTAAAACTCAAAATTTATGTTTACAAGGATAACCTTGAATGCATTGTCTTCCCATCCTTCTAGTTCAACTTTCAGAGGATATTGCCTTCAATGATAACCCTTTTTAGATACTAAGTCGCTTCATTGCTCTACTAATAAATGTTTCTCAAGGTTCCACAATTACTATATACAATGTTTTATACCTTATAGGTCACTCCTTTGTCTTAGGTATTCTTGACACAATGCATTGTATTTTTTCGAAAGTATGAAACTATGCTGCTTCATTCAACATATATGGTTCCAATTTTTTTACATTTTTTTCTTCGTTTTATGAAATTCCAACTTGGTCTCATTGTCTATATAAGCTTCAAGTCACCATGTGATTCATGTTCATCCCCACTCTATTTTTATTTTTTGGAATTTGTTTTTGCTACATATTTAAATCCTTACAACAACCATTATACCCATTTTTGAATCCTTACAACTTTTTAACCAATATTGAATTTGTACAACCAAAAATCTTACATAAACTTTTTATGTTTATAAACAAAACAATTCAAAACAAAACAAAACATGGAATCTTGAATTATTTACCCCAAATTCATTGTTGGGGATGGTTGCCAAACGGTAAATGTTAATATTTTGTCACTGGTTTTTTTTTAAATTATTTTTAAAATTATTTTTATAGTGGTTCAACATATTATCATGTAGATTTTTAGAATATGTAGTCTTAACCGACTACAAAAAATCAAAGAATAGGTCCAAACAAAATTCCTTCCCGAATCCATATCTACAATAATGCAATATTTATAATAATTTGAAAATAGATTTAGACTATATGGAATTGAGAAACCAAAAGAAAAAAAAATGCAACGTAATAAATCAATGTTCTTATTTATCAGGACTCATATCTAGCTCCTATCATGAGTTTCTATTCTTCCTCAAAAACTATTCAAATGTTGTAATGATCACAAACCCATAACTCTTCCCATAAGTCCATATGATTTCCCACCATGCACATGAATTCAAATTATCAACCAATCTTAATCACTTAGCCTTATGTTGCACTCCATCCTATAATGACATTTCCTTTTGTCAGCTTTGTCTAATATTGACAATATAGTCTATCAACTATGTTGAATGGTGATGGAACAATTTTAGAACAAGTTTGGCCTTAACATGCTTATAAAATGAAACACAAATATAACATTCATATTTTTAGGCCTCTATGAAACCATGTTGTGATACCATATTAGATCATGACATATGAAGATATGTTTCATGTATAATGAATATTTTTAAATATATATTTATATCCAAAGAAGAGGCACCACTAAAAACTGTGTATGTGATTGAAAAGGTATGTCTTTTTGGTAATGGAACAACACACTTCTATAGATCATGTGATGTTAGTTGACATGAATAACTAACTAACTACAATATGCCACTTAAACCCAAACAACACCAAACATTTCTAATCAAAGTTTTTGGAATAAAATCTATGATATGGTTGTCAAATGTATATTCATGAACTCGATAAACCCCGTTCCACACTGAAGGAGGATTTTAAAGTATAATCATTGTTTTTTAAATAACAAAACTTTTACCTTGAGGTTGTTTTCCAATAGGTAGTCTTGCTTTCTGAAGAAGAAAAAAAAATGTTGGAACTTGAACAACCAACACAAGATTTCAATATTGTGGGAGGAAGGTAACTACTTTCTTGTCCAAACTTCAACTTTGTGACAAGTTGTCCCAAGAAGGACATATTTCCTTCACCATTTGAAGGTGTTGCTTTATATTGTAATTACATTCCATGTTGTTACAATTATTGTCCAACAATTATTTATCAAGGATTTTTTTTTAATTTTTAAAAGTGAGAATATATTTTACACCATACATGAACGAATTACATCTACTTGCAAGTAAGAAAATAAAGGCAAATCGAAAAGAAAAAAAATCACAATGCCCATGGACTCTAGACTTAAAATACTTTTCTTTTTTATTCCAATCACCAGAGTACATAATCTCCTTACCAACTTCATTCCAAGTCCAAGAATTCAACAAGAAATAATGAAGGAATTAAATTCCTTACCACCCATTAGTTACATGCAAGGGCAATTCATCTCACTATTAGAAATTATGGGTTTTGCAACTGTCGTTTGTAACTAAAATTCAATTGCATGTGACACATGCAACTGCAAATTTGTGTAGTTGCATAAAACAAGTTGCACATGACATTTAGTTGCATGTGACATTACGTATGCAACATGTATATATGGTGTTAATATACATGTTCATCCATACATACTAATCCAAATGTAGTTGCACCTTATGTGCAACTCTCCTTGCAATTACAATGCAACTAATAAAAATATGACACATGTTTTAAAATTGGACAACTAGCTTGTCGACACGTGTCACTAATTAATTAATTTTTTGTTTTCAAAATAAAAAATTAATTGGATTAATCTCAATCATTAAAATTTATGCCATTAAGATGATGACACGTGGCACACCATGGAATGTTCATTGACCAATTGACACGTGTCCATTTTAAAACACCAATTATATGGTGACACATGAAAATTAAGGCCCATCTATTTTTAAATATTGAATAGTAATATCTAAATTGTCCAATTTATGGCTAATAAAATGTTGACACGTGTTGCCTAGTTAGTTAGGTTATTATTAAACCCTAATAGGTAAATAGGCTTACTTAGGTATGTAAGTAGGTTGAACATAACTCAGTTTATGCTATATAAGTAAGATTAGAATAATTCGATTTTATTTTTAAGATTAACCATTTCATAAAAGGCAAGCTTTTTTAATTCACTCATCCGCAATGGCATTTGATGTTTCGTTACAACACAGCTATTGTTCCTACTTATATACTGAGCCAAATAGAATTGGAAGCCAAAGGATATGGGATAAAAAATTCCATTGTAAACCTCAGGAACCAACTTAGTTGCACATCAGATGCAACTAATGTATTAGAGTATAACAGCCAGGGGAGGGTTTTGTTGATTTTGGTGTCCAAACAAAACTTGAAGCCTTCCTCTTGCCGCATCTAACGTCGAAAATGGATTAGAAATGAGAAAGTTATGGTCCCCCAAAGTGAAGGGGTCAGAAATTCAAAAAAACCATTGAACACTACAAAGGCCGATTTTTAAACACCCAGAAATTTCCTTTTATATTGGTTTTTTTGCTATTAAAGTAACAATATGATTTGTAACACTTCAGTTGGCGCTCCTATAACACTTTAAATCATTTAAAATGAATAAGAAATACGAGTTATGAGGTTTGAAAGTAGGAGGGGTCCAAAGAAAAGAAAAAACCACGTTTTGTAACTTGTAAAAAAATTATTTTTCTTATTTTTCATGTTTTTCTTCTTGTTAATTTTTCATTACTCCTTGTCTTTTGCATTTCAAAGATGATTATAGGATATTTTTTAATAATTATAATATTACTTAATGAAAATATGATTTTAACATTATTATCTAGTTTAAGCTAGTAATTAACTTTAAATGTTTTTGTACTTGTAGGTTAATTCGTGTAGCCTATTTACATTAATATACATAAATAATAAAATTTATTATACTACCTATTGAATATATATATAATTTATTATCATTATAATTATAATAAACATTTAATTGATAATTATGAACATTTATAATAAATTTTAATATTATCATATTATCGATTCTAAATATTTTTTTCTTTAATCAAATTTACATATTCTGAAAAATATTTCAAATGAAATATAATATAAAAGTTTTACTTGCCAAAAAAAATATTTAAAAATATTTGACAAATAAAATTTAAAAACTTGCAATATATATTTAAACCATGGTTTAGTTTAACATAATTTTGTTTAGCCATAATTAATTTACCTTAATTTAATTTAAACATTGTTGGTTTTAGCCTAATTTAATTTAGCCATAATTATTTTTTCCTAACTTAATTTAGCCATATTTAGTTCAGCCATAATTTATATTATTTTATTTATTTTATCCATAATTATTTAACCTAATTAATTTAACCATAATTATTTTTGCCTAATTTAATTTACCATAATTTAATTTAACCATAATTAGTTTAACCTAATTAATTTAGCCATGGTTAGTTTTAATGTAATTTAATTTAGCCATAAATAATTTAACTTAATAAAATTAGGCATGGTTAATTTTAACCTAATTTAATTTAGCCATGGTTAGTTTAAATTTTTTGTTTATTTAGCCTAGGTTAATTTAACTACGATTATTTAAACCTAGGTTAATTTAAGTTAGCCTAAGTTAGCATGGGGTTAACCTTAATATTAAAAGCTAATAATATTATTTTACATAGCCTATGTAGATATATTAAGTATAATAATTTAAGTATGTATAAGTTTAGACCATTATTTTTATGACATGTGTCCATGTTGTACACGTTTAGTTGCACGTTAGTTGCACACACAACCGTATGGCTGAAAAATTATACAATATCAAATTTATAGTTGCAAACATCACCAAGATAGTTGCAAATGACAACTAGTTGCATGATAGTTGCAAATGATAACTAGTTGCATGCCAGTTGCAAATGACAACTAGTTGCATGCTAGTTGCATAGTGACTAGTTGCAAAAAATAGAATTTCTAGTAGTCTTTTCTCTTACAAAATAAGGAGCTCATTCAAATCTCCTCCACAAGTCCTTAGATAATGATTTGCCATTTGCAAATCATGTTATTATCAAGAAATAATTAATCCAATAACTTCATCCACTAATAACTTGGAGAGAATAAGTCTACACATACCATTAGTAACTAGATTAGTTATTAATAGGCCCTCCAAGTTAATTACATAGACTAGGAAACTTAAATAATCACCCACAATCTAGTGGATTGCTATTAGGAGGTTTTTGGTATTCAATTTGTTGGATTGATTCCATTCACAAGGACACCAATGATAAGGTTATTGTTCATGTTTTGTGTGGACTTGCTATTTACATTGTCCATAATGATTTTGCAAATGACAATATATACAAATGTTATTCCAATTATAAAAACATCCACCCTTAACATCCATGTGGACTTTTTTTTCATTTTGGATGAGGTAACTATCATTCATATTTATCTATTTCCATCCCATTATTTAGTACATCTTATGTCATTGTCGTTACATGACAATAATTTTCTTCTATATCAACATTCATTATTTGATATTAACCTTAATTACCCAATGCAAATAGTGGCATAAATAAAGAAAACACAACAACTTAAAAATACACTGTATTGATACTTTGGCATGCTTTCATTGATATTAAAAAAACATTTGCCATTAATTTCCAAAATGACCTTGGTGTGTTGTTGATTATTAGTTGCATGCAAGAAGAGCTTCTAACTCAAGACTTTAGTTATGGTATACCTATGTGATATCCTAGGTTAATCTTTATAAACATTTTGGATTGAAAAATCATTGGAATGGATGAAAAACTGAGATTTTTGGTGCTCCCAACACATAAGGCCCACATGATATAAGGGAAAATAATTGCAATGTACTTGTAAGGAAGATGTCTTTAGTTGCCATAACTATTTGTTTAGTTAGCATCAAAGTCTTAAAGATGGAATGTGCTTTGTCTTGATGAGTAGATGACTACTAGAGGTTATGGAATGTCCAAGATTTGGGGTGGCATGTGATTAAATAAATAGATACACCCATCAAGCATTAATTTGTTACATAAGAAATCTGACATTTCATGCACCTTGATGCCAAGGACTTTTAATTCTTCAATTGACCATCACATCGATAATCAAATGTTATAACACATGTTTTCATCATGACGTATCAGTACCATGCATTGTTTGTGTTTAGGGGCAATTTTGTTTCTTGGGTGCAAAAAAAATGTTTTTGGGGGTTTTTATCACCAAATTTCAAAAGTTTTTATTAAATTTTTCCCTGGTCTAGATTATATATTAGGTTATAATAATTAGCCAACAATATACAAGAATGCTTCAATTAAATGTCTTTTAATTTGGCAAATTGTATATAGCCAAATATTGTTAAATTATTTTAAAGATGATCACCGTTGGTACCATATATTCACACACCTCCAATTCAACCTCATGAAGTTCTAATATTTTTATTTTTCAAAGATTAAAAAGGATTGTACAAAACTCTTCAAATCTTCCAACTAATAAAAAATTTGGAAGCTTTTGAAGTCTAGATAAGTATAAAAGAGGGTGTGTTTATTACCATAGTGAGGGAAATGATGACCATTAAATATAGTACATGTACAAGTTACAAAACAATATACGTTTATGTTCATAATAGCTGTGAATGTGCATTTGGGTGAGTGCTAGTTGCCACAAATGTACAATTAAACATTTATTTTTTAAAATGAAAAAAAAATGCAACTACACAACAATATTTTAAATTTTTTGAATTCTAGTGTGATTGAAGGAAAAATAATTTAAGACGTATAATAATAAAATAAATCATTGAAAATTAATTTAAAATGTGTGACCGAAAACAAATAAATAAAAAAATGGATGAAAAACATGTAATGTACATGTTTTGAGCTTAGATTTTCACATTAGGCAACCCAAACAATGGTCAGGACAATGATTCACATCAAAAGATAATCAAATATAAAATTACACATAGCTCATGCAAACCATGGTTTTATTTCAAGCTTTTGATATAAAAATTTTGGTTAAATATTTTTCCAATAAAATTAAAAGAAAAAAAAGATGACAATTCTTTTTTTTAAAACAAAAAAACTCATGCATACTATGAAGAAATGGAAACAAGAATTTTTTAAATATTATTTTCTTCATAACAATGCCATTTATGGGACCATCTTAAGTCTCATGTAGAAGAGGTCATAAAATTGTGGAGTCCAATCTAAGTATTTGCCTGTAACTACCCACATATATTAGGTATGACCATCTACAACTCATGCAATTGCATCATATTCACAACATCAAACTTGAAATGCTTTCCATTCCTTCCCATATAATGCAACGAGGATGCTAATGCAACTCTAGTTGTCCACTTTTCCTTTAATTTAGTTACACAATTATAATACCATGTAGAATTTCACATATGTGATTGCGACAACAACATATATTGGTTAAAAAATACAATCCAAGGCTTGTAATTCTTATTATTAGATGTTAAATTAACTCACTATTGTAGGTGTTGGTGCACAAACTTTCCCTAACAAAAAGACAAGAACTCATGGTTGTTGGATTAATGTGAATATAGGTTACATTAGATGTCTAATGCAAGCACATTTACGAGGAAAGTGAAGGGGTCCCTACTAGGTTTTTGGGGGAATGTTTTTTTTTCTTTCTTGGACCAAGAAAATCAAAAGAAATTCCTTACCTAGAGCCTTAGATAGAGAGGTACTTGACACTAAGAAGGGAGTCCCCACTTCGTGCAAGCTTTTAGTTTGCTCATTAAGAATATCCCCAACAATGCTTTTGTATGTATTGATGCCTACCAAAAACATGTGTGAATGTACCTAAATTAGAACCATCTATTTGATTGTTGTGATGGGTCTTTTTGAAGGTCAATCACAAAGAACTAAAGTGGAGACATTCTCAAGATTCAAAAAGTAGAACTAAAGTGAATGTATTGTACTTAAGGCCACTTCACACTTGTTGATATGCTGTCATTAACAAGGGAAAATGTTAATTAATTAGTAAATTCTAAAATTTACTAACTCCATTAACCTATTATTTATTTGTTTGTTTACTACTCATATTCACATATGGTGTTCCAATTTATGTAAATAGTGTTATCATTATGAAAAAAATTATAGTTGTTCAAGGTTGCATCAAAAGGTTAAGCCTATTATTTGTCACTCTGTATAGTGTTCCACCTTCTAAAATCCAATCAACATTATACAATTTTTATTTAAGATGTTTTTAATGATGCAAAAGATTTAGCTTAATATGGCTATTAAAAAATAAGAAGTACAAATCAACGATTATCCTTCAATATACCTGGCTATATTTTGAAAACCAATAAAATTTAATCTCGCCATTTTTCATTTTTTCATTTTTTCACTTCCAATGATTGAAAACCTCCAAAATCACAAGTTTATTTAAATTTTTTTCCAAAAAACAAATGGTAGTTGATGATGAAGTTGCATGCCCAAAAGCTCCAAAGCCCAAATGTTTCATCATCACTATGTATGCACGCTCTTGTTCTTGAATTGTACTCACACGATCATTGTAGGAGGGCAAGCTTCATTTTCAATTCTTGTTCTGACTTTTAATATTATAGGACTTTACTTTTGGTTTTGTTGCAATGTGTCATTTGAGGTTCTTTATTTTGTTGTTGTTCTTTCAATTGGTTGTGTAGGTATAGGATCAGATCAAACATGGCTATGGCGCAGAAGTTGAACTTCACAACTGTTTTTTTCTAGATGATAATATGCATTTAAAAAAAATCAATACACAATTATTTGATTCTTCATTTGTTTTAAATGTCATGTGTCTATGAATTCTTGGGGAGTTGGGAACTTGGTGACTAGGTTAAAGCCAAATTGACCACATAATATTCCCATTTTTTATTGACGCAATACAATGAAAATCATTGGAAAAACATTTTCATGTGAATAGAAGGTTGGTACAACATCCAACATCAAAATTAAAGTTGATGATGGAAAAGTATAATATGAAGTTTTGATTTGTAGTGCCTACAAATAATCATGTGGCTTGTAGCTTGTACAAGTTGGCTCATGCATTTCAATACCTACATTATTTTGAGCTTTTTGTTATCAAAAAAATACTATGCATTTGGTGTTGTATGAATTTGTTTCTATTGTGAATGCAATGTTGAAACTTCAAATCAAATAACATGAAGGGAGTGATTTCATTGAAGTTATGGCTAGATTCAAAGAACTTTGTGGCTTGTCATTAATCCATAGTGTTATTGATGTAACATTGATCCATTTGCAAAAGCCAAAGGGTGAAAATTTTGTTGAGATGATTATTATTCATTCAAATGCAAAGGTTACAACTTTTAGATGCAAGCAGTGGTTGTCACCATAAGAGTTTTCGTGACGTCTTTGTTAACATTCCCGGCTTGGTGAATAACGCTCGAATCTTGAAAATAATTTCTATGTATCATTGGGAAATTAATGGAACTTGTTTGCAACCAAACATAAATTATAAAGGGACCAAGACATACATCCTTGGTGACAAGGGATATCCCATTTTGCCTTCGTTGATGGTACTTCACAAGCAAATTGATGTTAGGCACATAGTTCTTGAAGCATTGTTAAATCAACAATTCTTTTGTGGCAAAAGCATTGTGGAGAATGTTTTTGGGATTTTGAAGCAAATGTTCATGGAATTGTAACTCAAGATCAACCTAGATATCCTTTTTTGACTTAATGTTGTCATTTATTACTACATGTTACATAATTTGATAATGAATGGTAAGGATAAAGATATAGATATTATAATGGCCCAATTGGAGTTTGAAAATGATTAGTGAGGTGCAAGGATGAAAGATGAATCACAAGTAGGCATTAAAGTTGAAACTGAATATGTACATTTACAAATCAATGAAATGTTTGAAATTGCACAAATAATTCAACTATAATAGTATTTAAAAAATCATGGGCTTCAAATTTGAAAGCATTGAGCAATGGTAGGTTCTATTGTTGTTTAAAATGCACATGCAAGCAAGTTATATCAACATTATCAAATTGAAATAATCAAATATGATTTCAAATTTTCAAAATCTTTTTCATGTACATCATTAAATTATATCTTTCATTTTTTCAAATTTTCTCATTAGCATTATCATCTATGTTTACATTTGGACTTGTTGCATCATCACCTATATTTACATTTGGATTTGCTACATTTGAATCTAATAAAAAAATTAACAATAATTCCACCAGTGTAAGCTTTTCAACAATTTTGTCATTCATGAAAACATGACATAATGCCACATTCATACTTGTGTGAAGACATAACCAAATTTTATTTGTGCAATGCACTTTCATGTTTATGCTCTTTGAGTATTTTGGTTGTTCCTTAGTAGTTTGATGATGGAATTTGTCGCAATGTTTCTCAATCTCCAATTGAGTGAATCCATGCGTTCCATATTGTCAACTACGATTTTGTTGTTCTCATCTACAACTTCAAGCACATTGGGAAAAACATTTGACCATTTGAGTATTATGCTTGTGTTTCCAAAAGCTATCAAAGTTATTAGATTGCTTGTAGGTGTAAATGGAATGTTTGCAAGATTCACAAAATTGTAGCATTGATTGCATTGGTTTGATTACAACAATTCATCCAAGTTAATGAATTTTGGCTAACTCCTTTACACTATGTGAACCCTTGTTCACCACCATCATTCTCCAAGGCTTCATTGTTGGTTATTTTTAAAATTATTAATAGTTTAAGATAGGTAAGGGTTGCATTTAGGAAATTTTAGCCCATATAATCTTTTCAAGTTGGTCGAAGCTTATTAATTCAACTTTTGATAATTATGTAATTTTAGAGTTGGATAACCTTAATTGTAGTATAGGGTGTAGGGTGTTCCATCATATTGCATCTTTAAGCTAATAGGTTCATTTACACATGTCCACATTGCTCAAATTTAGTTAAGCCTTGAATCATTGAAGTTGAGTTAATTATTAGGTGGGTCATTCACTTTGAAAGTTGAACATTATAGTATTGTGTATGTTTATGGGTATTAACCTTCAATGTTGGCATTTTGAAGTACAATTCCAATGGTTCAAGTATGTAATCTAGTTGAAGCATAAAAATCAAAACATATGCATGTTTTGGGCAAACTACAACAAAAGGTGTCCATGTACACCAATTGATTTCACTAGATTTTGAGTGAATTCACTAGTTTTAGTAAATGGGGACTAGTTGGAAAGTAGTGAATTCACTAGTCTAATGAACAAGGACTAGTAAACTACACCCACATTTTGTAATAAGATAAGTAAAATGAGATAATTAATGAACCACTTAGTTCTATGGGTCATCATCAAGATGGCAAAAGACTTGAAGAACTCAATAAGAGGTTGATAATGCATGAATATAACATGATATCATAGTTGGACAAAATGCTCAAGCAAATAGATAGGTAACATGAACTTTTCCACATGTTATTACAAATTCCTATAAGGGATACAATGCCATGACCATCATGTCCTTAAATCATAACCTAGCAAATACTCATTTTATTTGCAAGAACCTCAAAATAAGATTGATAATGTGTGCGAATAGTTTTGATTTATAATCAGCCGAAATCTATAACAATGGACCATGCACCATCGATAGTGGCCTAATCTAGGTTTTGCATACCACACTATAACATTGGCTTCATCCCCTTGGTCAACACTTTCATATAAAATCTCTAATTCACCATCTACAACAAGTTTGATTTCTAGCACCAAAACCAAAGAATGTGCATTGGCACCCATGGTTTGGTGATGCACTCAAATTCTAGTCGAAAGCACATTCTTCTTTTGACGGTTTTTCATGCTCAGTCAATTGTGTCAAATTCAAGTCAAGAGGCAATTCATGCCCTTTGTCATTCGATAATGTTGGTCAAGGTTCATGCCATTTGAAATTGCTTGCCATGCTAACAAACTAATTATTCCATGAAATCTTGTTTCTTTAAATATAGTTGTGATTAGGGTTAGAAGGTTTGGTTGATGGCCGCAATAATGGTAACCAAGCAAAATGCCTAGTTATGACAAAATTGATGAAAAACTTAGATTGAATGGTAGATTGGGTGTGATGGAAATCTTGTGGTAGGAAACCTATCTCCCAACTTGACTATGTATTACATAAATAAGTAGTACATGGGAGATAATAGTAGTGTGTAAAAAATAAATGAATAGTACATGGGTTCAAAGGAAGGTCAATAGTGTTATAGAGTTGACTTAGCTAAAGAAGAACCAAAAGATGTTTGTTTTTTACTATTGAAAAACTATCCTACATGTTTGTTACTTTACAAAAATTAGGATGAAAAATTAAGATGTTGGGGCCAAACGGATAGAATTGCCAATGATCAAACTCAAGACCCATCAATATAACCAAGGTAAGGAAAAAGATGGATCCTCCAAATTCATCGGTCATGAAAATTATTATCTTATTTTGAATGGACGATTGAAACCTTTTTAGTATTCTCATTGGGCACAAAAAATTTCGTCATAACCATCATTGGAGACTAAAATCATCTTCAAGTCCCATTGGTTCATGAAAGGAAAGGAGGCCATTGATTGGAAGGAGGGATTTTCACAAGCTCTCATTGGCCAAGGGAAAACAAGTTGAAGGAGGGGTTTTATGGGTGGCTCCTTGAATATATGATTTCTTGTTTATGTTGAAGGAGAAGGACTTGTGATTTGGAGAGGAGTTTTGATGAAAAGGAGGTGCTAGATTGAAGAGGAGAAAGAAATGTTACAATAGAACAAATTTTTTCTTCCTTGAAGGTAGTTTTTGAACTTTTTGTTTTAAATTCAAGATCTCTTGATTGCAATAATGGATTAGTTTAGAAATTAACATAATGTTAGATTAATATTTAAGGCATCTTCACACAAAAATTCAACTTTATCAAACTTTTTATTGGAAAGATATAATTGTTGGAAGTATAGGGGGTCTATTGTGAATTTAGTTTATATTTAGTAACTTGGGGGTTAGATGTTCCAATCACACTATGGTACAAATGTTGAAATTAGTGAGCAAAAGCACCTAATCCTTAGTTTTCTAACAAGCCTATTCTTGATGATTTTGGATGGGTGAAGGGGAGTCAACGTTCCATAGTAGTGACATACGAAATACGAGTATTTTTCGAAGGTGCTCAAAAAGAAATATTTTCAAGTATTTAAAAAAAAGCATTATAAAAATACAAAGGATTGAAAATTGGCCTTTGTATAAAGTATTTTAAAGTATTTTTTAAAAAGCCCAAAAATACGTAAAATACGCGTATGTTTGAATCGAATTGAGAGTATGTCACTACTATGCAACATTCATTGGAAATAAAGGAATCAACTTGATTTATCACAACAAATTGCAAATGGTGAACTTTTCCTTGGCTTTAATTAAATTGTTCTTTTGTGGTAATCTTAGTTCATATCATTGTGAATGTATGCTTTTACTTTCTTATCAAAATCAATGGATTACAAATGCAACCTAATGATTCATTGGATATCAATCACTTAACCATAGTCCATTGTGAACCCATTGTGAGGTATTTTTAGGCCTAAAAAGAGGGCGTGTAAATCACTCACACACTCCATTTGCATTTGCAGTTTCATTTCCTTGATCTTTAAAAAAATAATCATTAAATTTTTTTTTTGCTTAATAGATGTTTAAGGTGCAACAAAGTCTTGATCTAGATCTAATCCCTACATTCAATGGGAATGTAAATTGCATCTCCTTTAGCATGAACATTTATGATGTGTGCAAGTGCATTTATCATCCTTTTTTCCTTGGAATGCTTGAATTGCCTCATAGAATTCCTGGTTGAATTGTTTAGGAAGATGATGATAGTTGCATTCTTCTGTTTTGAAATCCCAAAATTGAATGTGATGGCTAGTCCCTATGTGATAATTTGCAACTTTTTGTAGTTGAAATTCAAGCCGTTCCATTTATCTTTGCACATTTTCTCGTTGTGAGGGACTTTCAACTTTGTGATCTTTTGCAATTCATCAACGATTTATCCCACTTTTGTGTGGCAAGTATCGTGCAAGAGTGAGGATCGACCAATTTTTTCAAAGCAATGTGCTCCCATTTTTTGCATCAAATCAAAACTAAAACTTTAGACTATTACTTTGTCGTTGGTGAGAAGGTCCAAGATCTATGTTTGGTGTTGCTATTGGTCTTGTGTTTGCTTTCAATGTTGTAATTGTTACTCTTACATTTGGTGCTTCTTGTGATGTTGCATGTGTTCCCAATGTTGCAAATGCTTTCAATTACGTTTGATGAGACGGTCTCCCCCTTCCCCTTTTTCTCCCTCTCCTTGATCTTGCATAATTTTGCAATTGGTGATCTTCCATCACTACATTAGCTTTAAAGATCTGCAACAAAGGTCAACAATGATGAAATCAAGTGCATGCAATGGAATCAAACATGTGTAATGGAGTTGTGCGAGAGGATGGAGGGGAACTTCCAATGGATTAGTAAGCTATTATCCTAGGTTTCATATTGGTTACTTGCCAATCATGATTTGAACAATAATTTATATATTTTGAAGATTTTATTGATTTGTTGTTAGTTTACCATTTTTAGTATCAATGAATGATGATAGCCTTAATAATAGACCTTGACACATCAATTGTTTATTAAGGAAAACAAGTGTTATGTTTGAACAAAGATTGCATTTTGATAACTTATCACTTGAGTTACTAACAAGTGTGAACGTGCCTTTAGTGGAGTACAACTTTTTGGCAAACACGTTACTATGAATATTGATCGTAAAAGAACCTCATAGGAAATATTGAGAGGAACATGACTCACAAACAAATGTGATACGATTATTTTCATTCTCCTCGTTTTAAAAATATGTAGACACACATCCCATTAAAGTGCCCACTCCAAGTCCCTTTAAAGAATAATAAGAACACTCAAAGAAATAGAAATTAGAATCTTTTTAACAACACACAACCTAAAGTACTACATGATCCCCAAGTCAACCAAATCACCCCACCTCTTATTTTCCATAAACAGCAAGAGGCGAATCTTTAAACATTGGGCATGATAGCACCAGGGTATGCAACAAGACCTAAAGTGACAACCAAGGAGTACTTGGTGTTGTTGAATTTGAGCAACTTTATATTTGTCTGCAGCTGGTTTCCCCTTGGACCTGGTACAAGACTCAAGTGATGGGCTTGTATTGTTTTGTGTTAATAACGAGCACACTACTGAATGGTGAAAATGGTCGACTTTGTCTGTTTCTTCAACCATTGTCAAATGTAGGGGGCCAACATCTGGTTCCCTATTGCATGTTGAATGATCTGCTCAGTGGATCAACTTTGGGGCAAATATCAAGTACCCTAATATATTGTCATGTTGTCTTTCGTTGCCTTTGGGCATGCCCATTGGTTGAGGTCTTTGCTCCACTCTCCCTTCAATTGCAATTTGCCAAGTTTGATAAGTTGCAACTTGTAACTGAACCACCATGGGTGATTCTTCACAATTATGGAAATTCCCTATTGACCTATCTAAATTTTGGCCACTGGCATTCTTCTCTAGGAGGTACTTGAATCGATCCCTATTGTAATAAGTACAAGATTAGGGATCCTTGCCAGTCATGCATCTACTTTAAATTGCGAGTTATGTAATAATGTCCACCAAATTTAACTATGTCTTCTTAGTACTTATAAGTACTAAGAAGACATGGAGCTCCAAATTTAAGTCCATGTTGGTCACCTTGGAACCAAGTAGGGCCCACTTGGAACTCTGAGGGCCCTTAATGATCCCTAACGACTACCCACAACATCTAGGTGTACCTTAGAGCAGAGCCATCCACACCCAATTTGTGGGCTTCTAAAGTATTAGCACATCCAAATAGCAAGCAAGTTGTTTCCCCATCCCCACCCAAAACCATGAAATCTCGAATAATGTAAAGTGATGATTAATTAAATGTCACCACATGAGTCAATCATTGTGATCAACCAATCAAACCAAACCATCCTACTTAGTTAATAAATATTTCAAACTTACCCTATCTTTATATATATTACCCAACTAATATATCATTGAGCTTTACCTTTACACAAGGGAGTGCAATTTCTTTAAAACAATTAAACAAAGGTCATCTGCCAAAATCATTATCCAACACATATGTTTTTGGCATGCATGTGATTCAAAGAAAACGTTGCTTTTCTAAACACTCGCGCCTACCTTGAGTAGCATTGATCACAACCTCTTGGATTTAGTTCAAAACAAGAACTACTACTAGTACTAGATCATCCCTACAAGGTGAACAATTGAAAACCTTTGCTGGAAAACCCATGGTGATAGTTGTTCCAAAGAGATTTATAGCATAGCACATCTGCATACATTAGTTCCAGAACTGTTCAAATTATGGTGATTAACTATTGACTATATCTGTTTTTAGCTTTTAAAATTTCCATGACATATCATGACACAAGCTTTTAACCATGACATTCACCCTAAAACCTTAAAACAAGAGTGTATGCAATATATCTACTTACTGTTGGTAGTAATTCTTCTACTGTGGCTTATTAACAAAACAAATTGCTCTCATGCTCAACTAATATTCTTAGGTCGTGGACCTTTTGTGCTCATCAAAATCAAGATCATGCAAATTGCTGGACAAACTTTAGTTGTCTCACCTGGGCTCTGGCCCTAGGTCTTATTGTCATTAACTGGATGCCTGGTGATGTTTTTTGTTTTGCAAAAGTTGAGGATCTTAATGTTTGGACGAGCTGCTCTTTGAGCTCCAGAAGCCTCGAATGTTGCAAATCTGAGGCTCAAATCATGCCATGCTTTTGAATCATGACTGGGTTTATTATAGAGATTCGCATCAGAGTGTGAGAGACCAATAAGTGTCCCCCTCTTGCCCTACCCCGTTGATATCAATGACATATGCCTCTGAAGGCCCACCCAAGTTTCAAGGTTTTTCCATGATGGGACTGGATTTACAGACTTGTGAAGGATAAATGCTCACGAATTTAGATGAGTTGGGTGGGTGGCTTGGATTGTTGCCACCATCATTCAACCAAACATATTCTCATCAACAAAATGCTACTTGGTGGTGATTCTGATTATGATGTCAAGCCAGTGATTCAGGGATCAAAAATGATGCACCTGATTGAGCACAGACACATGTCACAAAAACTGCATGATTTCGAAACTGGAAAGATTTGAAGGAACCTGAGACTCAGCACTTGTAAGATCATCTGGCAAAACATCGTGTCAAGTGTTAGGTTAAGTGGCCAATCTTCGGTTTACATGAAAAACTTCAAACATGCCTAATCATTGTGCAAAGAATGGGAAGGGCAAAAAAAAAAGTGTTTCCTTGACAGTCTTTACAATTAGGGAACATGTTGTGTAATCAATAGACATATCTGTGAAGTACTGGAAACTGTGGACGAGATGAGAAGTCAGGATGAAAACGGTACATGTCTTAAATAAAAAGATACAGGGTACCAAACTAGTTTTTATCATCTAAATGGGTCTGCAAAGGAGTTTCAACCCCAGTTTTGGATTTGCCTTTACCTGCTCCTTCACTGCTGGCTCATATTCTTCATTAAATCAGCCTTTGTCCGAATATAAGATCCTGCAAATCTTCTGAACTGATACCCAGTTTCATGAAACAATACCTGATTTTGCTCAGTTTTAGGACCACACTCAAATTGGGGATGAAACAGTGATTAGAGCTTCGAACTATTGCCACTTTACAGATCACTCTAATAACTGCATTACTTCCAAATGCATTCCTTCCCCTCAGTTACTGATATCTGTGCGACTGAACGTAGTTCAGCACAGTAAGTACTCTATTTTTCTTTTAAATTTCTCAGCTAGGCATGGTTTAGATCAGCTTGGATCAGTCCAATTTTGCCATCAATCTGTGAACTGTATTTTATTATGCTCTAATTATTCCTGACTTATTCCTCTCATGTGACTAGTGGGATGCTTGGAATTTGAGGTAGATATAGGCCGTGCATCTTTTGGACTTTTAAGCAGCATGTAATATTTGTATATAAGTAATACCGCTATGGTAGAAGAACAACCTGACAGACTCTTTCCAACTAGCCTTGAAACAAAAGCATTTTCAATAGGAAACTGGGTCTTGAACGGAAGAGATCAATGCAACTTTGGAGGACACATGTCCCCTGTTCCAAACAAACCCAAACCAAAATTGGTGTAAAATTCCTCACATAACAGCTAAATGCACTATCAGATCTAATGTTGGATGATTTGGCTGACTGCATAGCTTTTCTAAATGGAGCTTGATATTAAAGTTTATACAAGGATTCTCTCCCAAACTCAATCGGAATCGTGATCTTCTTCTAGCAGAAATATAATAAAATGGGGTTCACAATCTGGTAAAAAATTGTCACCCAATGAAGTTGGCAATTGTCTTTTTAACCTTGAAAGTGAAGTGTATTTACTTCATCTGGCACATATGACCAATAATTAGGTCTACAAAAGCCAATTGTAGACAAAAATTTATTGCAGAAAACTTGTGTGTCTAAATCTTGAAGGGGCCATATAAATTGCCATTGTTGTGAAACTGTCATGAATCACAATACTCTTGTTTGATTGGTTTGTATGCCCAGCATAACCCTATCCTAAATACTTGCAAAACGGTTATAGCAATGAGACAAGCTTGACTGAGTCAGTGGTCCTTGGAAAGGTTACGGAATGTTGAGAGTCCCCATATGTAGGGGAAAAAAATTGTTTTGTTGCTAGGACTTCAAAAACACAACTCAAGGTTGAAACTTTGAAACTATGGTCTCTCTGTCCAATGTCAGTCACCTATTTGATCCCTTGATGCGATGGGAGGGGGGCGGCTGTACTTAGCCTAACACACAACAACAAGAATACCTGATACAGGAGAAGGTTCAGCCTGACCTCATGGAGTGGGATTTTGAAACGGATACAATCTGGAGTGAGAAGTTGACGGTGGTTCTATTGAGGTACTACTACACAAAAGTTATTCAGGCCACCATAAAGAAAGCTGCCATTGATCGACACCCCGACCTTCTACCCCAAAAAATGGCCAAGTACAATGCAAAGTTATTCAGAGCACCATAGAGAAAGCTGCCATTGATTTGAACACCCAAAGTTTTTACAACAACCCAAAAAATAAAAGCCTACTTTGCTAAGGACTAATAGCTGCCAAACCCGATTTATATGATTGCACATGGACACTATACCTGCTACAAATGTCCTTCACTATATCCAAAATGGGCACCAATTCACATATGAATTTTATACACTGTAGGTAGTGGGGCTGGTTACTTGTCCCGACAAATGACAATGATCCCCTATTTCAGAATATTGGAATTTAAAAAAAAAATCTCCTCTGATTGCAACAATGATGACTAAGCATTTTAAAAAAGTATTACTTGAGTATTGAGACATTCTTTTCAGCTGCAAGAAGAAGGTCGTGGTGGGGATTTTCACATATGACTATGTAGTAGTGAATAAGCACCCAGAAACCTTAGTTTCCAATATTACCCTGGCCAACCCAAGTGCCTATAGCTGGCTGGGCAAGGGTCTGTGCCACTGTTTTTTCTAGCATAACAGATTTCTGGAGCTTATCTGTTGCTGTTGGAGAGCCGGGCTGATAACATGCCAGTCTAGTCTAGTATAGGGATCTGTTGCCATTTTGAGTCCTGATTTTGTAACATAAATGTCCTGGAGAAATCTCTTCACAGGATTATGCACAGATAACAAGCTTCTAGATCCTTATTCACACTACTCAAGTTAGTGCACATTTGATGCAAGTTAAGAAACCCACAAAGTTACCAAGTCACACACAGATTCATCACCCTCCCTTCAAGCTAGGCTCCCAAAAACCCATTGTAACTTCCAGTTTCTTTTTATCAATCCCCAAATTCATCAAGATGCATGGGACAGTGTGCAACCCAATGCCCATCATGGTATTTTCCAAGAGGAGCATTATGGGCACATGAGAGAGAGGTCCTGGTTTGAGACAGAACAGCAAACAGCCCAAATCAGAGGGATCACAAACTTGTATGTAAATAAGAACCTTCTTTTCCCCCATTTCAAAACAGAAGATCCCACTTCTGTAGATTATTGAACAACCTGCTGACTGGTCTTGTATGTAAGAAAATACAGGAGGCAGCTATTGTAATTTGACAAAAATCAGAGCATGATGTGGTGCATTTTTGCATGACCCAGTGAGCTCAAACGTGAGAATTGCCTCATGGAGGATCCAATCAAAGCACAGCTGACAATTTTTCGACTCCCATATCCCCATGCACCAGGCATGATTGTGCATAGTGTGCCAGAGGGAACCCCAGGCATTTTCCATCTCTTGGGTTTCAACTTCCTTCTATGGTGCATCTGTGACTGTGTTTGCTTTACTATCATAGATGCTTCCCTACACTTCTTCTATGGAACCTACCTGCATATCAGCAACAGATCAAATCAACATGAAAACAAAAATTTCTGCAGTAGGTATTTCCTTCCTGCTTTTGGAGTTTTTACTTGAATCGCACCACCACCACTGCAGGTCCCACCAACTTCTTCTACCTGCCACTAAAATCTATTCAACACAAATTTTGTGTTCACCCCTTGACCATCTGGACAGGGTTTGCCTTGAGATCTACACTAAGTCTGCAAAGTAGCAGAATTGGAGACAGAGTTTGAAGCTTTCTCTGGGAGTCTGCCAGTATTGTACTCCAACATTGACCCCTGGCACATCTTGCCCTGATCACTGTGACATAAGTAGTTTGGAAATACATTTGGTGACTTTCACACTCTAAAATTTGCTACTTCTCTACACCTTTACTTCTGAACTGCATAAATTTGATGTTCGTCTCCCAAGCTTATCCACTGAGCTTTCCCAAGAGAAACAAATTATTAACATTGAAACAAGTCAATGCAACGAATTCAACACAAATAAGATCAGAGAAAACAGATGCTTATCAATGGAACACATTATAAACACTGAAATGTACATCATTTTCTGTGTGGCCTGGACATATATCATTGCAACTTTTGAGCTTCTACAAGTCTTGGAGACTATACTGCCACATAAGAAATTCAAATGTTGCAGGAATGCTCAAAACCACTAGGTATGCAGATGAGATACCACAATGTAATACATACACCAGAGTGTTACATCATCCTATTGAAGTCTATGTTATGCATGGATCTGCCACAACAATAACTTATATTTTATATTAGCACAATATCTTTCACATCCAAGGTGGGTCCATCACAGGCAACCCACTTGGCCCCTGTTCTCAGTTTGTATTGACCTGGGCAGATCAAATTTGCAGAGGCAGGAAGCTCAGACTTGACATCACATCTTGAAGGTGAGTAGAAATATTTGGACTTCATCACTGCAGCATTTCACAAAAAAGGCCAGCAAGTTGTCATGGAAAAAGCTGTGCAGCTAGAGAGCTTGAAAGTAACTCAGAGAATTGAGCTTGTGGGTGCAAGGTTCTCACATGCCCAACCATGAGTTAGGAAACAAAAAGGACATACCTTCATGAGTATGGAAAATTTCTCCATACTCACATTTTAATAAACCCGAAAAGAATTGAGAGATGACCCAATAACAAGATTATTGATGTTTCAGATTTGACAACATAACAACAACCAAACAGCCAGGATGAAAAAGAGGAAACCATATACTAAAGAGAAGAAAAACCATGACCAGAAACAAAAACTGAGCAATTTGCACAACAGTGATGGTCAAACACATGCTCAGGGAGGACCTTTGGAAACAAATGAAAACATGGTTTATGAAAAGCAGGAACTACCTTCAGCACTAGCTTATGGCAGCCACGTCCTCTTCATCCAGGATATCATCATACCCATGCACAGCACAAGACTTCCTCTTGTGACACTTTTTGACACAGAATTTTATATTGCCTCAACATCTCCAGTAGTCAAAACATCACAACTGACACCTTCGGAATACCAGCCATCATATGAAAGCTTGTCACCCTCCCAGCTGCAGAAAGAAATCTGTATTCTGCAGCAAAGAGCTTCTTAAAGGCATCCCCCTTCCTCATCTGCAATGCCTGTGCCCATGGTCCAGAATCCAATCAGGTATCTATCAGCTCACATGTGCATAGATGATGATCTGCAGCACTTGCAACCTCCTAGAGTTATTGCATATTGCATTTTTAATAAACCTTTAGCATGTCAGACGTATTGCATGATCAATCCTGTGACAAGACAAAAGGACAGAATATAGTCCAATATCTGCTGTATGGAATAGAAAAAAGACAGACGTCTGATACAACATGGATTAGACAGATAATTGCATGGGAAATGCAAGTGAAGAAGCCCTGTGTGTAACGCTTATAATTTATACCTGTTGCAGCATTACCTATGTGATCATCTTACAGCTCTGTCCTGGAGGCGCTTGTCATAACAGTGCATAGCAACCTTACTGATACTAGGATTGACTCAAACCAGAATACATGGACAAAACTTAGGGTAGAAAGCAATGATTTATACCTTGTCACCCAGTCTGTACCCCAGGCTGCCCTCTTGTTTTGGCCTTCTCCTGCAGTCTGACCCACCTTTCAGCAATTAATCATTAGTCTGCTCTCACAAGAAGGCTCCATGTGGGTGCACTGAAGCCTGGCAGAAGGGCTTTTGCTATGACCACACTTCACACATGTGGTATGCTCTTGGGAAGCCTTTCCATTGGCAATGTGTGGGATGCTTCTTCACTCTCTCCTTCTGGTGGAGAGATTTCCTACTAGAAAATCCTGGTCCTGGCAGCAACCCAAATGTCTATCAGGACTGCATTCTCACAGAAAAACCAGCTTTATGCCAAGAGTGTCTTGATTGTCCTTGTGTAGTTCCCTCATTTGACAATTTCAAGAAAACTTTAGGCTATGTTCACTCAGCCATTCCCCTGGATTTCTGGCCAGTCCCACTTCCACTGCTTGTCAAAGAAATACATATTGAGTATTATGTTGACATCAGGCACTGCCTGAAGGTATTTTGTAGCCCTAAGACTTAGTCAAGATGGTTGATGTGGGTACATTGTCCTGAAGGACCTTCAAGAGCAGCCTTGATGTCACCAATTTTGCCATTCTGGTCTGCTGTACTGTCCTGATGCATCACTGGACCAAGCTCCTGCATAAAAGGATTGTGCAACATGGGCGTTCTCCTCACCAATGGGAAAACTTCCTTGACTAACCAGACATTATTGGCTAGATCAACAGATCTCTGACCACAAATCTGTAGTCTTCCAAAAGCATATTCATAAACTCTGAATACAAGGACATCTGAGCCAGTCATCACATTACAGCAGATTGATGAGCGGATGGTCAAACACATACAAAGGGAATGTTCATGCCCATTTCAATAGATGAAACAAAGGAGATGCACTGGACAGGAAAGGTCTGAATTTGTGATATATGAAGCCAAGATGCTACGGGAAAAGTTCAGGTTCATTAAACCCACCAACATGAGATGATGACAGCTCCACCACAGGCTTCAAAGTCTCCTACACAAGATAAAAGGAATTAGAGTTCCTCTACACATGATGATCTCTGAGTCCCCTTATGGCTGCTCCTCTATTAGAGTATTGAATTTGAGTTTGCAAATGACCACACCTGCTTGCTCTTAGAGAGACAGGTATGTATATTTGGATCTTGACTCATGGGTGGTCCAACTCCAATTCTGAACTAAACTAACATTCAAAGAAACTAAAACAAAGACATCTCAAAGGAAGGAATATAGGTCATCAGTACAACAATCTCCCACGAGAATTTAACTGAGAGTCAATGCACATATCAACCCAAGTGTTTTTTCTGCAAAAGATATCAACAATTTTATGGGGAAAAAACAGAACCCCAATTGGCCAAATCATCCATTCATCAATGTTTTTTACAGTGATCCATGGTGCAACACAAATGGTGTAGAGATAGAAGGAGTTAACCCTAAATGGGTACAAAAAAATGGTGATAGTAGAAGTGGAACCAGCTTTGAAGGTGGTGCATACTTGGAAGCCATTTTTTCATCAGCTTCATTGCAACTGCCATCCCTCCCCTCCCACCCATGAACAACAACACTACACATGCTTTGAACACAGCAAATTTTCCAACTCCTAAAGGAAATTGAAAACCTTACAAAAATGAAGAGTCTTTTTGGCAGGTTCAAAGGAGATTTGAGCATGACATGAAAGTCTCGGCCATCAATTGCATGGCTCAGAAGAAGGATAGAACTTAGAACTATAAGCCAGAGAGAGCAAGCTCGAAGATTGAAGACCTGCTGCTGCTGCTGCTCTAGACTTGGATAGCACAACTGTTCCTGTGGAAATTTGCCCTAAAAATTTGTACAAAGCAAGTACATGGGAAACCCATTCTGCAAAACACCTATGAGCACATTGTATATGGATGGATGTTGTGTCTCTGCTGATTCCCTTATTATGGCGCCCCAATAATTTGCCTTAGGGCATCCCCACCGGTGCTCAGTATGCGACCCTGCACATAAAATGCGGATGAAGAAAAGTCAAAATATGCCGGTTTGGATCAGGAAAGTGGTTTTTCTCCTGCATATTTGCGTAGTTTGCTCAGGCTGGTAAAAAAGCCCAGCAAAGGTGTGCACCTGCTAGAGAAGAGTGTAGTAAATATGATCTGACTGCTGCTCCCTGTTTTTGATTGGCCAATCATAATGATTCGTCCAGGTGGTTTGCTATTAGTAGTTCCCACCCATTTGCAGTTCCTGTTTCAGTCTTATGGGCGGGGTTGCAAAAAAGTAAATAACTAGACTTGGATGTGAGAAATACTTTTGCAAGGTCGCATACTGAGCACCGCTGGGGACGCTCTTAGTACTTACCGGTGTTGTGCGAGTAAATGGTTTGGGACTTGCCCTCCATGTAAGTGTAAAAATTAATATATTTATACAATTTTATGTGGTCGAATAAAATAAAATAAAATAACTGTTCTATATATATATATATATATATATATATGATTTTAGATGGTGATGTAAAAAATGTAAATATATAACAATGAAAAAAAATGTGATTTTTATTTGAGAAGGGGAGGTTTCATAACGTTTTTGAAGATAAGCCAACTAAATGGCCCATTGCAAAAGAAAACCATCAAAATACACACTCGCAACTAATTCATACAACTTTGCAAGAAGGGTTCTGGTCATTGAAGATATTTGGGCTCCATGTTGTTGCACATTACCAGTGACAATGATTAAATTTTATTTTTTCAAAAGATAAAATTTTATAAATTTCGTTATATGTTATTTTTTTCACTCTTGATTTGGTAGGCAAAATGTCAACGAAAGTTTGATTCATTAGATAAATTCACAACAAGATACAAATTCCAATGACATTTGAGGAGTTGGTATATGGGTGAGTTGGCATAATCTTTCATAGGTTCATAAAATCTATCGTATTGTCATTTCTAGGAAAATTCTAGAAATAACTCATATATACTTTATCATTTCTCAACTTAATTCTTTCATTTTTTAATAACTATTTTACTCCTTTCCCCTACCCACTAATAGGGATATTAAAAAAACCCTATTTCATTTTCAAGCTTAATTATCTCATTATTTTGCTAATAATTATTTCCCTCTTTTATTTTATCACCCATAGATATAATGTTTAATACAATTTAAATTAAATTCAAAATTGGTATAAACAATAACGAGATATTGAAAACCAAATGGGAACATGATAAGAAACAAAAAAGGTTGTCACTTTTAGTGCGTAACAATGCAAAGCCCAAGTTATATTTATTCCAATGACAAAATTTTGAGATGTTGGTATATGGGTGATTTTGCATTTTTTTTTGGTAGGTTTGTAGAATCTATCATATGGTCATCCCTAGACATTTCCAAAGACAATTCGAGAAACTACTCAACAATACTTCATCATTTCCCAAATTAACTACCTCATTTTTTTAATAATAAATATTTCATCTTTTTTTTATTAATAACTATTTTCTTCTTTTACTTTACTGACCATGGATATAATGTTTAATATAATTTAAAATAAATTTGAAATTGATATAAATAATAACAAGATATTGAAAACTAAATGGGAACATAATAAATAAATAAAAAGGTTGAACATCATTAGAACACGAAGCCCAAGTAGATTAAAAAAACAAGAACATTGATAAGGTGTAAGAAAAACAACAAGATACAAATAAACAAAAGCATTGAAAAGGTGCAATATAAACAACAAAAAATGATTCTAGAATGAAATATAATCTATGATGAAATATAATTTGGAATGACTTTGAAATTGTCATAGTGATAATCGCCAAAATACCCATCCTACATAAACTAGTTCCAATGAAACATTATCATTGAAATATAATAAAATTATTTGTAAAATAAGGGAAACAACTCTAAAACCCTGAGTTTGATCATAAATAGGTGGGATTCAAATAAATAAATAATAATGAATTCACAATGGATTATTTTCATTTGTGTCAAATTTTATTTATTTTTAAAACATTAATATTCATGGGTGGGGGACCTTGGTTTTTGTGGTGAATTACATTTCACCTTGTCTTTCGTTTTCTTTTAACGCCTCCACTATTGTTGCATATATTTTCATTACTCCTACTCGTAAAGCTACTATAATTAGTCTTGAATTTTGTGCATTAAATATTAATTTGTAGCATTTCATTTCAAGATTTAATGAAATTTCCTTGCTTTATGGATACCCTTGAAAGAAAGTTTTGGGGGTGAAAGGAGGCCCAAAGACATGGTGATTTTACAAATAATTTTAGTATTTACATTTACATGTCCCAAAACATTTACACAAGGTTGTGTAAGTGTAATTAACAAATATTTATATTGGCTTTGTGTAATTGTAAATGTAAAACATATATACACAACAACATGATAAGTGTAAGTGTGAAAAATTTGGATGTGTAAATGTAAATGATTTACACTTACATTGGATTTACATGCCATATATACAACTATTGACATTTACATTCACAACATTGGTACTTACCACCCTAAACCCTCCAAGCTCTCTCGGAACCATAAAGTAGTTAAATAAAATACTTACTATATTTCTCAAGCACTTTAAAATTATAGTGTATTTTAAAGCCCATTTTAAAGCAAAAATCTAGTAGGGGCATTACATTTCATGGAACACCCTTTCTTAATCTACTAAGGTATTAGTGTTTTTTTGGGGGTGATTTATTGCCATTTTTTTACCCTAACAAAACATTAATTTCTTGCATAAAGGAATTAGGGTAAAATTTTCATAATTAACCACCAAAAAACTATAGATCTAAATTTGACAGTGCCAAAGAACATCATAAAAGGGCCTAAAGTTAGCACCCAAAACCAGGGTTAAATATGTGGTGCCACCAAAATGTTCAATTAAGAGCCTTGAAAAATTGAATGGCTACATCATAGCCATCAAAGGGGCTCATTCACGAAACCAATTAAGTCTTCCTTCTATTTCCATTTTTTTCTCCTAAGCTTGTCAACTTTTTGTTCTTACTTGTCCTAATATCTCACCATCTTAATCTCTTCCTTTCCTCTTGAACTTGGCAACTTTTTGCTCCTACTTGTTTGTTTATCTCACCATTTAATCTCTTCCTTTGTTCTTGAGCTTGTCAACTTCTTATTCATACTACTTGTATGTTAATTTCACCATCTAATCTTTTCTTTTATTCCTTAGCATGCTAACTTCCTACTCTTATTTATTTGTTTATCTTGTTAGAAGGTTGTGTATTGCAATGGAGTTTCAACAACTTTTTTCACATGCACACTACATACCCCTAGGCCCCTTCTTTGCCAAGCTTGTGTTCATTGCTCAAAGTTTCATTGTGTTCCAACTTGTGTGATTGCAAGGCTACTAGTATTTATGATTCCATGGGAAGCCAAAGCTTTGGAAAAATTTAGAATAATGATATTTAATGTTTGCGTTTCATAGTTCCAATTCTTTCTTGTCCTTTTGCATATCAACTTCAATTCAAAATGCGATATTGTGTTCCTCTTATAGGTTGGAGGAATTATGCACATGAATGTTTCACAAATAATAACTGTCATTTATTATTCATTCATTGAATTATTTTTTTATTATGTAATATTTTTTTATAATTTAAAGTATGGAATTCGTGCATCTTCAACCTTGTCAAGCCAACTTGCACTTTCAATTTTTAAAGGTTATGTACATCAATCCTAAACCTTTGCTTTCAAGTTTTAATTGTTTCCATGCAATTTGTGTTAAATTAAACCAAGGTTGTAACAAATGACGTGACACATCATTTTTGCATTAATTGTCACATCAAACTTGACACACAAATCAATGTTGGCACAATAAACAATTTGAAAGCAAATTTTTACT
>Ga0209208_10000198_pt1 | contig 70685 bp, 46 predicted proteins | sample S1TSphfallax_3_FD_187694 | JGI IMG/M metagenome (GOLD analysis project Ga0209208, IMG submission 187694) | Host-associated microbial communities from peat moss isolated from Minnesota, USA - S1T2_Fd - Sphagnum fallax MG (SPAdes) (version 2) | ecosystem: Host-associated > Plants > Peat moss >... | reverse complement strand
AATAAAACAAGTGCTTTTAAATTTTTTGCTACTTTTTAAAAAATAAAATCAATATACATATATATGCGAGAGCATATTCCAAAACAAATTTGCCCATTTTTTGATTTTTTTGGGCATTGTTTTTGAATTCTTTGCCCAAAAAAATAAAACAATGGGCAAATTTAGTGAACATTTAGTGAATCAAAGGAAACCTTCAAACCTTAGGTTATTATATCCTAAACTATACCAAGTTTCCAAGTGTAGTATGTTCATGTAATCAATCCAATGCTTTGTGGCACAAATCCTTTTTTTTTCTTCCCCTCTCCATTTTGGGAATTGCGAAACCACCGTACTTGAACTACTATCACATTGAATTTGACCCTAATATTGGAAATGGTATAAATCAATCATCCCTTGTCTAGAATGTGACTATGGTAGATTATAACTCAAAGCTATTTCAGATCTATAACAAAGATAGCAAATATCCAACAAAATCATGATCAAGTTGTGAAAAAGGAAGACTCTCATTGGTTTGCCAACTAAGGGTGACATAGTGCTCCTTCAATCTCACAAGGCACCCATTAAGGCTACTACCTACTCCCTTTTTATACATCTTACTTTCAACGTGCCAAGTGGCAAGGAGGCTGCCTAACCCTCACCCATGGTTGCTTAATGACAACATGAGTAGTGAATTGTGATCCCCACAACCCTTTAACAAAGTGACCATACTCCCACCCATTTGAGTTATGAGCCTGATGTTGTATGAATTGGAGATTTTAGGTGCCGAAGATCAGTCTAACCTAAATTTAGATCTACAAAATGGTTGTAATTGTAAAGGATAACTCATTCAAAAATTTATCATGAATATGTGAGATTAAGTTTTCAATTTAATATGATATGTTTATGAAGGCTTTAAAACTTGGATTATCCCTTTTGGAAATGGTATTTGAATTAGTTTATTAACTATTTTATATTTGGAATTGAAATAGTTTATTTGTCATATTATTGTTGGTGTTAGGTTATTAGTACTAGTCATTAATAAAGTCTAAACATTATAAATATTTTTTTCTTATGTTATTTTATTCATTCAATGGAACACATTAAATGAATGTACATTGAGTATAGGGTGCAAATTGTTTTATTAACAATAGCTTAGAGTAGAATAGCTTAAAATAATTTAGAGTGAAATAATTGAGAATAGCATAAGATATAATAATTGAAAATAGTTCAAGGTATAGCTTAGAATATAATAACTTAGGGTATTTAAAACAACATAAAAAAAAATTATTTATTAAAGTGAATCATTTCAATCAATAATAAATTATGTCAATTAATACTAAAACATGATGATTACATAAGTGATTTTCTAATGACATAATTTTAAGCAACTTTAAATGATTAATGTGGGGTGAACTTATTTATCTTTTGAAGGTCTTATAGTGATTTAGGGTAATGAATTGTACCTGATTTTTTTGTTAGTGATGAGGCCCATCACATTTTACATTTTTTCTCTCCTTTTTATGTAATGAAACATGGTGTAGAGGTATGATTTTGTTTCAATTTAACCCTTTTGGTCTTTTGTGATGCAACTTTATTTGGTTAGTCAATGTGTTGTTATTGAATTTATGGTGCTAGAGAGTTTTTCAAGTTGTTTTTATTTCATCCAAGAATCGCCACACATTCCTCCACCATGTTCATTTCAATTAAAACACATTCACCAATTTGAGTTATGTAAGCTCAAGTAATGTAACTTGTTGCACCCATCATCTAACTTCATTTAAAATCCCACACCAAAATTGGACAATTTATGTTTTTGTGACCAATCGTGTCACAATGATCAATTTCTTCATCTATGCATATGCTTATCAATAACCTCTCATAATTAGGTTTACACCAAAACTTCAATTGAAAATTCCAAATTTTTTTCATTCATGACCCTCAATAATTGTTGCACAACATTTTTTAAAAATTCACAACAATATTAAATGCAAGCAAAAGATCTTGCCCATTTTTCGCATGACATTCAAAAAAAATCATAACAATGTTAAATGCAAGCAAAAAGATCTTGTCCACTAGAGGAAGGGTTAACAACATCATTCTTGGAGGATGCAATGTTGACACTTTCATTCCCACTTGCAAAACTGCTACTTGGAATTGTTGTAACCATACTTAAAATCACAACAACACTTGGGGCCATAGTAGCTTTGGTGATGGAAACATAATTGAATGACCAATACAATCACCACTCCTCAATTTAAGTTTCATGGGCACATCTAAATTCATGATAATCATCCATTGGTAGCCCTTCAAGATGTTGAAACAACCCAATATTCCATGCCATAAAAAATGTGAATAATTGTGGAGTACACATTTATTATATAACACACCAATTGTCAATTCTTTGAATGAAATCATACAATTTAGTGGTGCTAACCATCTGTGAATATTAGCAAGGCCCCTTGATGGTTCCATATAGTTCATCCACGTTGAACATCAACAAGTTATGTAAGAATTTATAATTTCTTGGTAACAAAATATGAATATGAGGATTCCCCTTGTGATGAAGGTGATGGTAACAATGTCAATGATCTAAATTGGATGCCTTGCTTTATAAACTCACTAGTACCACTTATACCCAAAATGTTCCCTATTTTCAAATTTCATGGCACCTTCATGGTGACTTCTATCATTAAACCCTAGGTTCTAAACCTTAATTTATAAGGGATCTTGAACCTATGGGCTAAACTAACCTTAATTTAAGGCACATGCACTCACCAAAAACATTTCACATAACCAAACAAATGTGGGGTTCATTGTGAACATAACAATTGTGGTCTATGTGCCATCAATTCAATTTCACCACCACAGTAATCAATGGAACATTTTGGTGATCAAATCCAAAAATGTTTCCAACAATACTAAAATCAATTAGAAACAAACCTTTCCCACTAATTCTCAACTTTATTTTTGCACTTTTAGGGTCTTCTGATTTAATGAAGAAAATGCACATGTTGGGTTCATTTGGTTAACACCAATGTGGTATCACTTGTGTCCTACAAACTCATTATGAAATCGAACAAGGTATACACCCAATATCTCAAATTTTTGTTTTCTAAATTCATTACAAAATTACAAGCCCAACCAATAGTTGCATACTTGACACATATACATTAACAAATGTGTCAAAAAAAAAAGATGGGAAACAATCCTTCCCTAATACAACACAAAGTGAGAATGAATTTTTTCATACAACACAAATTCCCATTTTTATAATTTTTATTCAAAACTTATGAGAAACACAAATGTGAAAAATCAAAAGTCAATGACATAGCATTCGATGATATTAATGGCATGGCACTCCACCACATGTGGGTTATGGGTATTCATGCTTACTAGTACAAGCATTGAGTTTTTGAAAATTTGATGAAAACTAATTCATGCACACTACCTTCCCCACCATGTAGAAACCTTGTAAACATTTTTGTTCCCAAGTGGACTAAAACCTCCCACTCACATAGGTTTCCTCTCCAAGAACCCAACAACACAATAGTCATTGGAATTTGACATGAATGCCAAAGATATGAATTTCCAAATAAAAACCCCAATTAGTTCCAAAATGAAAATAATTTTGTTTTTTTACTATCTAATCACAAGGCTCAAAATATTCAAGTTTATTTTGAAGCAAATTTTTGTTTGGTCATTAAACCTCTATTCAATTACTAGGTAAAATGAAAAAATCAGATGGATGCAAATGATCTACATCTAGATTATGGATGAAAAGGCTCATGTGGATGAAATTTTTTTAAAAATAAAAAATAAAATTGGACTTATAAATTTTTTTTAAATTTTTTTTTGACACATAGTAAGTTTGGATTGGTTTTAAACATAATCATCTTGAAAATTTTGCAAATAAACAAAAATAAAAATGGGAGTTTTAGATTGGAACCCCCCCTCTTTATTTTAAGTTGAAATTTGAACCATGCAAGCACCCAAAGTTTGTTGAACTTGGTAGATTTGCCCAAGTTCATGCAACCTTGGAATTAGATTAATGATGGTGATGGAGTTTTGTGTTCCATCCACAGCCACACCTCCCACCTCCACCTCCTTTCCCTACTACATTGTAACTGGAGCAATTGTGGTGCGTATTACATTTTGCACCTCAATAATGAACACAAAAGAAAAATGATGAAAAGGTGGGGTTTCCCCTTTGCATTGTTGTTATCGAACACCAATCCTTAACATCCAAAACTTGGAGCTTCCAAAGTTAGATAGTAATGGTAGAACAATTATTATTTTTGTTGTTACAATTGTGCAACTTTGTAATGAACACCATCAAGGAGTAGGAAAATCCCCCTCCCCTTACCCACCCTCACACCCCAACTTCATCTTTGCTATAAGCATCGAATGACAACTAATGAAATTCCTTTCAATTGGTGATGGTTTTGGTGGTTGTGATATTGTTGCTACCATTGCTTCTTGACATGTTTTTCTTGAATGCCTTTGATGCTAAGAGAAAAGAGAAAGATAGCAAGGAATAAAAAGAAAAGACGAGAGAAATAAAAAGGGAGGGGGCAACTATGACAAAGGCAAGGCCTTCCTTCTCCTTGTTGTGGTTGGTTTTTTTCATCCTACAACTCACAACCTCCACCTCCTTCACATGTTGAGTACCTAGGCCCAAGTGGGGTTCAATTCCTTAGGAAGTGATACAATGCAAATGCAAGGAAACAAGAAGTGACATGATATAGGTGTTTGAGCAAAGCTCCCAAAAACAACACTATTCCTCATGCAAAACACTAAAACCTAATGCTCAAAAACAACACCAACCTACGTGTAACACCAACAAAACTAGATTGATTTTGGTGAGTCAATATATGACTCATTTGTACATGTAAATAAGTGGGAATCCAAACCCAAAACACGAAAAAAAACAAACACACAACAATGTGTGCAAACATAAACATGCATAAACACATAAAATTATAATAAACAATTTTGTGTGTTTTAAAATCTCAAATTACCAAAAGTCATTTTAAAAAACACAACTTGCAATTATATTTCACCCATTAAATATTTCAAACCTAGTTCACACTTGAATTGATTTTGAATCAACACACATTTAGTAACACTAATCTAGTTTAGGACTAACTTAATTAAAACTTAACTAAACAACTAATACTAACAAGGGACTACCAAGGGGCCCACCTAGATTATGGGATAATTAAAGACTACTTATGAAACTACATAAAACTTAAGGTTATCAAAAGTCTACATAGGGAATTACATAAGGCTTACCTAGTTAGGTACTTAAGGAGTACTTAGGGAGACACCTAGGGACACACCTAATATGTAAGATACATAAATAATATTTAAAAAGCTACATAAAACCTGAATACAAATTTTTTAGGTTAGGAGCCTAGGTAGCTTCATAGGTCTGGTTTCATGTAAATGTTACACAATTTACAAGATTGAAGATTGTTAAGGTATTGAATTTTATATGTGATTAGCACTTGGGATTAGCACTGTTTACTGACCACTTACCATTCATCCTTCATGGTTCACTGGTGGGTGCTTGTTTCTTTGAGATGGGCAAGGATGTAAGGGACGAGGTTTTAAGTTTTAATGCCATGTGCTCGCCAATGTTTGAATTCTTAAGATTTGTTGGGTTTCTCACTTTTTGAAACCTGGCAACCTTTTTGCACTGGAAGGGCACAAAATCAAGCAACCAATTTTGGATTTTGCAACTGCCCGCTGGGTCCCATGCTTGCTTGTTTGTGGTTTATTTGGAGTTTTTTGGACTTTGGGAAAAAGTCCATTGTTTCTGTAGCTTGCATAGCATAATAACATGATGTGTCAAAACAATTCACAAATCTTCACCATGAATGACTCCAAAAAGTGGCAGCTTTCATGAACTTATTATGGACTCTTTTTTGGCTGTTGACAAACAATCCAGGTTCCTTTCTCTCCAATACTTTGTCTCTTCTGCTTCCCTAAGGAAGGAGATCCCCCCTGACACAGTTTAGGTACTAAGTGCTTGTGCTCACAAATAGCAAGCAAAACCTTTACATGGTGAACAAACCTTTCTCAGCATAACACACTGGAGAGTATCAAATTAGTAAATTTATTCATATCCTAAATCATACTGAGCATTGCATGGGATGCTCATGTGCATGTAGTTTGTTACCAATTCTGCAATTAGGATTTAAGAACCAATCCAGTCACTTCGTCTAACATCGAGTTTTGAACATACCAGCTGTCTCATTATAAGCATAATTCAAATCTTTAAAAGAAATCATAGTCCTGGTATTGGGTCCTTTTTAAAAAGTCCATAATCAAAATGCATGTCTTTGAAAACAAAAGTGAGTACAACAACCAGGGGTTAATCAGAGGTTAATTTGTAGTTAATCGCTAGTTCCAGTCTGGGATAATAATAAGAGCTAAAGTGGAATTGGGTCTGATTTTCAAAATTGGAATTTAATTTTTCTTTTCTTTTTTGAAGTATTGGGACCCAAACCCAAATTCCCAATTTTCTTTGTGTTTGGAACTAGAATAAAGACAGTCTAATTTATTTCTTAGAACAGGGACTGGAGTTTCTTCATAAAATAAAGAACTGCCCAACACTATATAATCATGACATTGAAATTGGTATATTATAGTAACCGACCAGCCAGTTCTTGATTTTTTTTGATAACTGGTTAAAATTGATAACTACTTGGTATTGAGTTTTCAAAATCTAGTAACCTACTTGGATGACCCAATTCTCATCCAAGTAGGTTATCAATCTTTAAAAATACTAATACAAAATTTTAAAAAATAGAAAACAATAACAGTTTTATTTTATTTTTAAAGCCCTATAATCTGTGTATAACCTGTAGGTCAAAAGATAGTTATCTGATAACCTACCCTTATGCATAACTGATGATTATTATCGAAGATTATATGATAGTTTAATTAACATCCAAGTTTTATATATATTGATATTGATAATTTGTGTGATCCCAATTTAAAAAAAAAAAAAGACCTATCTAGTGATTATTAAAAATAAATTAAAAACATTGATATATATTTTAAGTCCTTATGAACCTTGTATTGTGGTAAGATTGGTATTGCCCTGGGTCATAGTAGCCTGATATGGTCCTTGATATTGATATTGATACCAATCGTAGGCTTTTATATCAATCCAAATTTCAGGAATCGAGCTCAAACCAATACCCCATGAATCTCCCAAAATATTTTGAAGTATTAAAACTTAGACTAAAGTTTTTATTTGAATAAAAGGAAGAACTTGTCAACAACCACTCCAATAAGGAGCAAACACTATTTAAACCAAGGTTGTCACGGTTGAAGCCCTTTTCTTTTCAAGGATTGCATTTGGCATATTTTCACAAACATTTAGCATGAAAGGTAGTTTTTAAAACACATAATTAATGAAACCTTTTAAAAAGGACAATTGATAAGTATTTTTTAAAAAATTCATTGGTGAATTTTTAAAAAATAATTACTTGATCTAAACTTTTAGAAGGCCTAATGAACAAAAGTTGTTACAAGGTCTAATTGACAAAAAGCTTTTAAAATCTTTTAGTTCTCAAACTTTTTAGAAAGTTGATGAACTTTTAAAATGTTAAACCGAGCTTTCAAGATAAATGTTTCTAAACTAAAAACATCTTTAACGTTCTTCCTACTAGTTATATTTTTTTAATAGAAAATTTATCAAATTGTTTTTGAGACTTACCTTTCCCCAATGTCCTTTAGTGTTTATTTATGTTGTTTCAGTGTCTTCCTGACACCCAATGTTTTTTCAATATTGCCAAACACCCCATAGCCCTTTAACATTTTCTTAACATCAGTTGATGTTTTTCCAATGCTACTTAACACCTCTTGAATTTTTTTCCAACATTGTCCAGTGTCTTGCAGTGTGTTATCTTGTATGGTGTGTTGTTCCATCAATAACATTTTCTAATTTGTGTTCATTGTCAAGTTCTTGTATAATTATTTTTGACAATTTATATAAACATTATTTTTAATTTTTGTCTTGAAACATATGAAAAAAAATAAAATTATCAATTTTTTTTTTAATACAATTTTCCCCCTCAATTTGTCCACCTATTTGGGGATGGTTAACCAAATGAAGATTGAATTGGATCCCCAGAAACTTGAAAAATCCTTTTCAACAAGTGTATACAAATTGAGATTCATGACTTAAGATGATGTGTAATGGTAAGCCATGGTACCTACATATTATATTATCAAAGAAAACTTTTAGGGTAAATTTGCTTGAACATAGTGTCTTCATTGTGAAAGAAAAAAACCCAAGTTCCAGATTTAAGGCTTATATGTACCATTGAATTAAGCTTCAAAACCACTTGCCTCTATAAATCTCATTAGGCACATAGAGATTTAACTAGATGAACTTGAAAATGAACCATGTTTTCATGGAAGAATTTAGAAATATTGTATCCTTATTTATATCCCTTTTGTTGCATCTTATATAACCATCTTCAAGTACTTCTAAGGATTGATATTTTGAACCCTTTATAGCCATTATGTTTTTCTGGACAAAATTCCAAAGTGCCACCAAAGGCCATAAAGTTGAAAGGAAGGAGCAACATCTAAAAAAGAAGAAAAATTGACCATGTTAATGAAAGTGAATTCTTTTCCACAAGTGAGGAAAAAGCTATGAACCCCTTTTAGCTCACTAGTACTTTGTCTTCCCCTTACTCCCAAGGTAAGTTTGAACCTATTTTTGAGCTTAAAAAAAGGGTTTGTCTGGGATTGCTCTTGATCACTCTGTAAAGGATATAGAAAGAGGAAAAATAAAAAGGAAAATTAAATCTAAAGGGTGAAAGGCTAAAAGTTCATATTAAATAAGAAAAAGGAAAATGGACTTCAATGCTATTGTTAGATCAACTATAATGCGCCTTCATTATCTCATGGATTTAACTATCTCAATCTAGTTGGGCTCAATTTGGTTCCAATCCCAAATATCTTTCGCAGAGTATAGCATTGTATGAAGTAGCTTAAAACAATACCTATCAAATAATAGTGCCATGTTTGAAGAGACTCAATTCACATCCTAATTTTCAAACAAGGTTGAACTCAGCCACGACATTTAACAATGAGTTTTAGCTTCTTGAATTGTGCTGAAATCTACCTGGGTGGCTGATTTGGTGTGGTCGGGGTCCTAATCAGCCACTCAGATAGATTCTCCATAAATACCGGCCTTTCCTTTGGATCCCAGGCTGCCCTTAAATCATTGACCATGCCAGCTAGTGTGGTCATTTGCTCACCCTAACGAGAATGGGTCCTAACTGGCCCATTCCCTTGTATGTTATGGGTCCTAACTGGCCCACTCCCTTGTATGTTATGGGTCCCAACTTCAGCAACTGAGAGCCCCTATTTTCATATGATTCAACAAATGTTTTCTGTGGTTGGTTGTGTTTTTTTCTTTGTATGCAAACCTGCATCCCTTTTACGAAATACTTGTCCTTCTTTACTAATCTGGCCTACTAGCTGAGCAAGATTGCCATGGGTCATGGGTCTATGTAGCTGATGAGAGCACACGTAGTAACAAAGATATAACTAATTGTACGGGAGGACCAAGTTTACGGGTTATGGGACACAGAAAAGGGTTAGTTATAAGGTTCAGCCAACCAGCAATCAAAAGCATGCAAAAAGGTATTAGGGAGGTACGAAAATGTCAGAAGGTAGCAAAATATGTAATATAACCGAAGACCCTTGTCCAATGGTGTAATGTCACATTAGGAAGACCCTCCTTACAATCAGTTATGGTCAAACCGTGGGTCTCTCACCCTTATAAGTGCTCATGCAAGCCCTCAGAATACTGGCCTATATTAGCGGTCTATCAAACAAGTAGAACCTTGAAAGTAAAGCTTCATCTCTCCCTAAAGTTCTTTCCACATAGAAACTATCTACCAACACCTTGATTCTCTGAGCTTTCCTTTTGAAAAGTTATTGCTTCTCAACCGGTGACAATGGCTTGTGTTAGGGGGGCGAAGGTTTTGAATTCATGTGTCTCATTAGTCAATCCACATTAAACTCTTAACAACAATTGTTGAATTTGATTACTATGAGGATCAAGCTCAATCCTCCATTTGTTCATTTGTTGCACATAGCACATATGTATGAGTTCCAAGGTCTACCATTTCCTTTGCTTTCATGGTTACTTTTCACACCATTTTTATTATGAATTTGCACTTTGGCTATGTATAATTATGTACATTTATATGTGTTACTACACATTTGAAATTTGAATAATACAATACACATTTACACATATTATATGCATGTTGCATGCAGTAGAGGAGTTCAAATAAGTTAAGTTCATTCATTAGGTTTCTTTTCATTGCTTGTTGTCTTAAGACTATCCACACAATTCCACCTTCAATGATACTCTCTTAATATTTGCATGTACATATTTTGATTCTTCCGTCTCCTAGCTTTCTAATGGGTCTACCCATATGATGGATGAAATTTTTAATACTTAACATTAAGAGACTCTAACATATTTGGAAGATGTGAGCACAACATGCTTGATTCCAAGTTTGTGTTTTACAACTTACTATAGATGAACTAATATTTTATCAATTTTGGAGATATTCACCAATAATATCATATTATGCATTATCACCAAAATGGGTTCTGGTAATAATGTCAAAGAATTCAAAGAAGTTAGTCCCATAGGGTAGTCTTCATACTATACTATGAGACTATTGTCACTCTAGTTCACACACTCTATGATAGATGCTAATTGTAAATAAATTTTTGACAATGTACTCAATCCATTTAATAAGATTGGCAAAATTCATTTTTTTTGAAAAATGTGATATTTCAAGCTTCCTTGTAGCGCTTTATTTTGTGCAAAGTTTGGCACTGCTGTGACATTTTAGAAAATTTATGATGCAAATTCAATTGCCAACATTTGGAATAAAATTCAAAAAATTCTTTCAAAATTGCCAAATTTCTATACATGGTTTAAGTAGGTAGCAAACTATATATAAGGATGCCTAGAAAACATTCTCCCATATTTTGTTCATAGCCAAACTTGGCTAAATCTCTCGGTTACATCAAAAAATTGAAAAAAAAAAAACCAAAAAAACATAAAAACATTACTTCCTCATAAAAGTTCATCCAATCATAAACAAAGTGTTTTTCTGAAAATTTTCTTTAATTTGTGACTAGGCTATGCCATGCACAAAAAAAAAGGAATAAAGCGAAAATTGAATCTACTACATATCTTCATATTTTTTGCATTCACCAATTGCAATTGATCCCACTCTTTGTAACTAACCATGATAGGCTATGACGAAGAGTGGTAATGAATCCCGCAACATGATTCGCTGTCTATGATGCGGAAACATATTGCTGATTTTCAGCCAATGGAAAATCCTTCAAGGATAGATAGCCTGGATTTTGGGGAGTCCTTTTTCTTCAAATTGTACTTTTAAATTTCTTCTTTGTACAATTGGACGGGTATCAATATGGATATGGAAGAACCTACCAGTTGGGTACGACCTGAGGCAAAACCACAGCCTTATACGATGATTACGAGTCGGATATGAGACTGAAGGTAATATACCTGTATGTATAGTAATACCAAGTACATACCTAACTTATACCAGTTTCAATACCAGGTTTATACCCGGCATTTTTACCAGGGAAAAATCAGGCTTGAATCTAATACCACGAGTACTAGACGGGTATGAAAGTTTTGAAAAAGAAAACCCAATACCAGGACCAGTGTGGTATGTTCAAAAATTGATACCCGTCCAACACGGGTATGTACAATGAACCAAAGTGTAAGAGTCTGAAGTCCTAATCCGAACTTAATGAAATAGTGCAAATGTTTGTTTTTGTGCAAAAGAACCAAGAAGCCAAAGTAAGCAAGAAGTTTAGTTCTTGGCTCCAACTTCATACATATCCTACGAGGGTTCTTTCTTTCCAAGAGCTAGCCCAAAAGATTTTGGTTGATTGCCAAAAACATGAGCTTCAAAGCTTCCACCTCCTTCTTAGGTTTTTGGACTTGAGGCCCTAGTATATAAGAGGTTAATTTAGAGCTTTTTGGGCAATAGAAAAAAGGGTTCTATATTGAGTTGGGCCCAAGTAGTACTGTAAAGTGGGCCAGAGTCGACAAAAGAGCATGGGATCAAGCGGTCGAATGTTTTGGTCTCTTTGGGTATGGTTGCCTAATAAACTAACCTTTTATAGTGATACTTATCTACTCTTGGTCAGATTGGTTGGCAACTCAACTTGTCGTCCCTCACTTGGCTTCATGGTTCTTGCTATGTATAGTCACCCGGTTGTTTTGAAAGACACTTTGGCATAAAGTTTTTCCTTCTTATCAACAAACAAGGAAAAAGTGGGCGGGGGCGGGGAGGGCTCATTGGGTCATTGAACCCTCCAATCTATCGACTTTGCTTCATCCCTTTTTGGTGAACTTTTATGAGTGGGTGGGGGTAAGGGTTTGGGAGATACTGGTGTGGTCGGTTGGCTTTTGCCCAATAAGAACACAAGGTTGGCCCCAAGGCCCAAGAGGGGAGGGGAGGGGGGGGGAATTTTAAGATTGAACCAATCAATGGTGTGTAGAAAGTGTGGCTATGTGAAAAAATGGTTCCCCTAGTGGTAAACTGGATGGCACTTTTGAATGCCTCCAATCCAATGTTTATTATTTATGGGATTTCTGAACCTTTAGTTATGCAACACATGGCATGATATCTTAGGTTTTCCCAAAAGCGTCATAATAAAAGCCATGCAATCGTTCCACTTATACAGCCGTAAAACAATTGGCTTCTTATGGAATTGTTGTATTCATCTTTGCATAAGTTATCATGAGAAACACTTTTTAACACAATGTGTGCAACATGAGTTATTCGGCCAATATTAACTGTAGCCCAAACTTTGGGAAGACTTTATGCGTCCTGTTTGCCAATGAATTGTTGCAAAATTAAAAAATTGTTGCTAGATTGGTAGGACATATTTTTAAACAAAGTGGTGTTTCCACCTAAGTTCTTGCCAAAAGAGTGAAGATTAAAATTTTAAAAATTAAAATTAAAATAAAAATTAAAATAAAAATTAAAAAATATTTTAAAAATAATATTATATATATATGTGTACAATTTTTGGTCAGGCATTTGGATTTTGGAAAACTTGGAAATAAAATTTATCAAATATTCTAATTGTGCCAAATCTAATATATCTCAAGAATGTTTTTTGAAAAATCGATATTTAGCACCTCAAATTCTTCAATATTTAGATTTGAAATTTGAGACAAGGATCTTTCAAAAAATATAAAGAGCCAATGGGGTTTCCTGAATTTTTAAAAAAAAGACAAGAAAAAGTAAAAAAGAATTCTTACATTTAATTAAAAACATATTTTGCTCTTTTGTTGCTACTCCTTGGTGCACGAGGGCTCGGGTAGCCCGGGCCGGTTCTTGTAAGCAAAACTAGCCCGGGTGTGGTCCCGGACCCCAAGCTACCTGGGCCGCTGGATCAAGCGTGTCCAGCACGTGCCCACGTTCTGACCCTCCATTGGTCAAGTGAAGTATAGAGTCGGCTCTACCAACCATTCATCTTCTGATCGATGCACTGGCCACGTAGTCCCATGCGGACCGTTGGATGCATGATTCTCCTTTCTCAATTTCCGTTTGGCATTGACGTTGAATCGAAAAGAAAGGGATCTTTTGAAATCGATTTCCTCTTTTTTGTGGAACTGACCGAAAATTTCGGGCAGGGTGGGGTGGAGTTCGGAAAAATGAAGCTTAATAAAATTTACACTCCTCCGTATACATAAACCATGTTCCTCAAAATAATTGAAAAAAGACATCAAATAATCATCCATACACCCGCCGGTTCTTTACCGGTTCTTTCATGAAAACTGTTGGTTCTTGAAGGTTTTTGAATAAATGTGACTGGTGATGATTTCGTTAGGGTTTTTTTTTCGTCCTTTTACAAAGAAAAAAAAACCAAATCTGGCAGTTCTTTGGTTCTGAAATATGAAAATTTGGAAAAAATGGTTAATAATTCAATTAATTGCAGTTTATAAATAGTAAATAGCGGTTTAGTTCTTTAACTGAAAGGGCACATCTCTCCATTTTGCATTTCCTTCAAGAAGCCAAATTCTGCAATACAAGATGTGTGAACAATCATTAAAAAGTCTGCCCTCTAAATCCTTTATGAAAAGTGTACGGTTTGTATAAAGGGTTTAGGGTTTTAGGATTATGTCTTTTGGGTGATAAGAAGAGTTGTGAGGTTTAAGGAGGGGTAGTTTAATGTGATTTTTGTGCAGGATAAAAGCCCCTGGGGTAGAACCATCCCCAAACTAAGGGGCATACAATGAGGTGATAGCCAAATGCAACCCCACATTTTACAAATGTCCCACACCCCATGGATGTAAGCATCATAATGCATAAGGTGAACGAGATCACAAACCTAAACATAAATAGATCATGATGGTCAAGGAGGGGGAAGTTTCTTACACTTACTTACGTATGGGTGTAAGATCCCTCCTCTTTTGGGAAGAGGGATTTTTGTGAGTATAATAAAGTGGCATTTAAACACACTAAATAATTTTTTATGAGTGCATTATGGGTATAAAAGGATTGACAATTTTTGTGCAGAGCTAATGGAACATATCATAACCCTCATTGCATTTTGTCACATAGTGGAGGAATTAAATGTAACAATATCAATGAATGCTTGTGATTTGTATGACCGCACCTTTTGACGCCTAGAGACAAATTATGTATTGCCCAGACAAACAGACAAGGTAGAACAGGTGTATAAAAGGTCTACAGGCTTGCAAGTTTTGTGGGGACCAAACAATACTTGAGTGGAAATCCACAAAAATTCGGCTCAATGTTTATCTCTCTTTGATGGTACCTTACCTGCCCATCAGGTTAGGCACTTCAGTGTCTAATATTTATTATACAATGGAAAATTCTATCAGGCAAATGGACTTGGAATTTCACTGAAATTAGGCAATTAGGGTAGAATGGTTGGTGAGCAAATATTTAAATGCTCAGGGCAGGCTGTATATCTAAAGGGAGGGCTCTGTTGTTTCTGGTGTCCAACAAAACTTGAACTTGAACTTCTCCTATTGTGCATCTGGCACACTCAAAATTGGCAAAAATGAATTAAAATTGAGAAGTTTATGGCCCCCAAAGTAAGTCATAAAAACAAACCTCTGAATGTTACAAAGCTGGTTCCTGAACACCCCAAAAAATTTCTTGTATTTGCTCTGTTGCTATTAGAGTTCAAAGATGATTTGTAAAACTGAAGGTGACACCCCTTTAGCACTTTAAATCATTTAAAATGAAAAAAAACGAGAAAGTTAGAAGCTTTAAAATTAAGAGAGGTCCAAAGAGAAGAAAAAAGAAAGAAAAAAGCATTTTGTGAGTTGAAAAACTTATTTTTCTTATTGCTATTTTTTCATTACTCCTTTTCCTTTGCACTTCAAAGATGATTTCTCAAGATGATTTCTAGAGCTTGGGGTAACACTGCCATAACATTTTAAATCACTCAAAATGAAATATGGATGAAGAAGATCTAAAGAAATGTTCAGTGATAGGGTAGTGATCAGTGATGAGCAGTTCTACCTTAGGTTTTTGGGTTTTTGTTTTAACGAGGCTAACCAATTAAGGATAGGTGGAATCAGCAAGTGGAATCAGCAAATGGGGCTTGGAGTTTTAAGGTGCTTTTATATTTGAATTTTGTCCTCATTGTTTGGAGTACCCTAGTTTTTAAGTATCAATGTTGTACGGTATGGCCTCTCTGGACTTATGTCTTCCTTGGAGATTTTGATATCTCAAATCAATTGGCTAATATTGTGATAGCAAAGTGGGAGTATTTCTAGCCAGAAACTAATGTTAAAGCATATTAAGTTTGTTACATATTAGTTCATGGGCAAGGGCAGCCAAGTTTCCAAACATAATTTTGGTGCAAATTTGTGGAGACTATGTTTTGGTAACCCAGCAGCTCTTGCTGGTTACTAAATGTAATCAATTTTCAAATTCGTAGAACTAGTGTGATTGAACAACAAGTCACCCTAATAGTGTGGACACAACAGGTTTTAGGGTTTTTCTTTTTTTTTTAATATTGTTTTCATTAGTCGTCAACTTTTTGCATGTGTGCCGCAGGAATGTGTCCATTGCTACTACAAGGAATGCATGATGTGTCCATCGTTGCTGCAAGGAATGTATGGGTAGGCAACTTTGTTTGTTTGTGTGTTATGGAGAACATGAGTTGTGCTGAGTGATAGATGGTGAAGGGATTGATTACATTGAAGAAAGGTTTGCGTAATTGATGGTGGAAGGTAAGATAAAAGGGAGAATGGAGGAACAAGGTGGCATGTTAATTTTGGTATTTTTCTTCTTGTTCAAACTATTGGGTTGGTTGTTGATGAAATCCATTGCACCAATGACTTAACAGAATAGTTGTGTAATTCCAAGTAAGAATAAATATGAGGGGTTGATGTTGAGGGATAATGAAGAAAATAGGGTCCGAGCTTTAGAACTGAATGGCATATAAAAGTCAAGATGTATCTAGGAAGGGGGAACTTTTTGTTGCAACACCTTGAATCTATGTTGTAGAACAACTAGCAAAGTGGGCGCCAAAAACCTCAAAGGGGTGTCCTTAGGTTGGGGAGAATGAGAGAAACAAGGTCAAGAGTGGGGAAAGCTTGAAGAGAAAAATCTGTAATATATTCTTCCATTAGAGTCTATTTTCTTGAGTGGTTCTAAATGAACCTGGCATCTATTGTTCAAAATCACATTCAAAATATTTGAATCCAAGGGCATGCAAGGTTTAGGTTTTCAGTTGAAAGATTTGGTGTTATGTTGCATTGTTGCATTTAATGGGAAAATGGTTAGCATTTCATATGGATTGAGTGAACCTTGAGAGTTTTGACTTCTGAGCCATACTTCGAATAAATTCTAGATTTTTAGTGGTATAAATTGTTGTTTGGCAACCAATAATACATTATCAATAAGGAAATGTGTGATGAAGATACACACTTTGTAGCAGTCTTTTGAAGTTGTGTATACAAAAGTGGGTTCTGTCAAAATAAGTAGACATTAGTAGTATATCTCCTTGAGTGTGGTATTCACAAATCAAGTAATAAGATTAATTGTAGGATTCTAGAAAGTCTGATTCTATTCGATGCTTTTATATGCCATTGGGTTTGTTCTTTTAATCTTCCCCTTTCTTTTGGTTACACTAGCACAACTTATGGCATGTGGTTGTCCATAGTGAACATGCATTGTGGACTATATTCACTCAAGTGTATATGAGAAGGTTGATAGCAATGACATAATGAAATGTGTCAAACCTAAAAACAACGGGCATCAAAAATCATGCAAGAGTTATGGCTTGTAACAAGGTGCTAGCCAACCATTCTTGGGTTGCTAGGCCACCCCAACCATCCTCAAAATTCATTATGCATGTTTAACAATTACTAGTCAAGTTGCTATAGAGCCTAAATTAAAGTGGGCATTAGAATAGCTTTTGATGTTGACAATAATCCTAAATGTTCATCACAAAGTGAGTCATAAAATAACTATTCGAACTAGTTCTTGGGCAATAATTAAACTTTAAGACTAGTAGAGAAAATGTTCTAACATATGAGTATTGTCTTTTATTCTCCACCTTTGCTAAATTTCCTTTCTCCTTGACTTCCAAACCTTGAAAAAAGAAAAATATTGTAAATAAACATATGACCAATAATCGAATAGAAACACATGACTCAAAAACATGACACATGAAAATAGAAAACATAAGATTCATAAAAACAAAATATCTATTGAAACATTTGGAGACTAGAAGACCTAAAGTGTGCACTTCAAATGTAGTTGCTCGGCTATCAACATCTATGCTAATAGTAGTTGGTAGCTATAGGTGTTGTTGTTCCTGTCACACAGTGGCTATTGCCATTGACATGACTAGGATAACTTGGTTTTTTAATAAAAAAATTCACATTGGGGTGGGAGGGGGATTTCCCCAAAATCCAGAGCTGGACTTGGTTAATACTCATAAAGCCCCTCATCTTGAGAATGACCTTAAATTGGGCCTTTACTGTACACATACTTGCTTCGAAGATCACCCATCTCAATACTATTTTCAGCCTAAGATACCAAAATTATATATATATATATATTTCATTCCTGCATGAAGGTCCAACACTCTCCATGCAAACATGCACCTGTAAGAAGCATGAAGACTGTTGCTGTCCAGAGCCAATTGCATGTACTTCTGATGTTTGAAACTTGACAAAATCTTGCGAAGTCCTGGAGCACTCTGATCTGTCAGCTCACAATGAATTTCCTCGGGTACGGTGACACAAAAGGAATTTGCATCTTGGGCATCATTCGTCAATTCTGAATTGAATCTAGAGTTGATAACTGTAGATTGTACAGGCTGAAGGCAAACGTATTTGTGACTACTTTCCTAATTTGTTTGGATCAAAAAGCATCTATGTAGGCACACTTGCTGAAGGGGCTAAATTACAGACATGAAAAACCAATATTTGAAGTTTTTCCTTACTCTTTACCCATGCTTTACATTTCTAATTCTGACCATAGCATTTACAGTCCTCCTGATTTGACAACTGGCAGCTTCTATAACTTCCATGAATCTGCATGCAAAGGGTCCTCAAAGAAAATTTTCAAAAGTGAAAAATAGACATCCTACCTGCAAAAGGCTGGAGCTTGCAACTCATGGGAATTTAACATTTAGAGCTCAGGGATTCACTGGAAACTTGAAAATCCTCAGAGCACGGCAAGGAAGCCAACTCAGGTGAACAGCACAAACATTTGAAATCTTGAGTCTCATAAGTGCTGACCCAAACCATGTATCCAAACAGCAGAACTTAAGTACTGTACAATCATGACTACAGTTAAGATTTTGCCTCTTGGAGCTATTACAGCTGAGAGAATCCAAATTTTTGTATTTAGACAATTTTACTTGCCCAAGTTGGAGGTCCACATAAAACTGAAACTACATTACATCATAGAAATTTACCAAAAACTTCTGCAATGATCATATAACTGGAGAAAAATTCCATTCATTATGGGATGTCTTTGATCAGAAATTCTAGCATAGGAACAACCCAATTGGAGCCAAGGTTCTCATACAGTAGCTGTTATCCATGCAAATTTAACTAAGTCTTGAACTTCCACATCTCCTACAAAATTCATAATCATGCAGATAATTTTTCGATTCATGTTCATGCAAACTCAGAGTCTGAACATTATGTCCAGATGAATTACCCTCCACTTCAATTTTGTTGGCAGAAATGGCCTGCACTAAGAGCTGATGACAGGCTTCACTAGCCTACATGACTCCTCTGATATTCATTACCCCACAGCTTATAATGTTATTCATAGATGCAGACACCCACTGGATTGTATGTTTACACATAAGTTGCCTTTCCATTCAATTTTTCTAGAATCATAGAGATGGCCTGCACTCATGGAATAGCTTTGCATCCCTAAGCAGGTTTCACTGGTGCCATCTTCTAATTTCTATCAACATCCCAGATCTCTTAAAAATTGATTGCAGTAATTTCAGGTCTTCTACACAATCAGAAACATGGTGGTCATCTTTGTCACCTTCTTCCTGGCAGCCCTGTCTTCAGGTCAGGATTGGGAAGCTCCATCAAGTGAATTGTCTCAGAACCCATGTTCAGCCAAGGTGCCCTACATGGTAAATTTGTAATGTGTGGTTGATTGGGATTTATCTCAGGCCCTACAAATCACCACAAAACAGACCACACACCACATTTAGTATCCTAACATATGTAATCTCTCACATGCAGATCAGATGTCAGGATGGGCATCTAAAGTAAGGATGTATACATGTGACCCATGACAAGAAAATCTCCATCATTGCCATATTCAAAACTGATAGGTAACACTTAGTTACAACCCACAGAGTTCAATGGAAGAAAACTCCACAAATTAACAAGCACATTGCTGAGTCTTGACATCCTTAGGTGCATGAGATATCCTGAAATCATGCTAAGTGCTTGCACAAATAAATTTCAACTGCCACAGTTTGATACACAATATCAGAGAGTAAATTTCTACCATTGCAGGGAGTGTCTACATGAGATGTGTGCTTTTGTTTTGGCAAAACCTTCAACAGGATCTCATTCAATCAGAAGAGATCATAACTGTCTTCGGCAACAATGTACAGCCAGCTTGCCATCAAACTGGCCGATGAAACACACTGGATTCTTTGGCAACAATTGGTAAACTTCAGAATCAGAAATGAGATCAGAATGAACAAACAATTCTACCTCCATGATCTTCATCATTGCAAAGGAAAGTCTTACCTGCCTGATATCCACCTCTGACCATGTGGATTTTGAAAGATTGATATCATCAATTGCCATGCAAATATGCAGAGCTTCACCCAGGTGCACATTGTACAAAACATCCAGCATTAATTTCCATGCAAACATGTAGGGCTTCAACCAGGCACCAAGTGCACAAAATCCAGCAAAAATGCAGGACCAATTATGAGCTTGGATCAAGACAAGGGATTAGTGTCAAAGCTGAGGTCATATAAGTGACAGAAACAGGCAGTTGAAACAGTCATTGCTAATGCCACTCTCCTCTTGCAGCAAATGCTCCTGCAAGTTTTCCACATGCTCATGATGTTCTTCAGTTTCCCTGAACTCAGAACACATCTGTTTTTCCACGAGCCTGCAGTTTACATTACAGTCCATTGCTAATGCCACTCTTTCTCTTGCAACAAATTCTTCTGCACGTTTTGCACATGCTCATGATGCACTTCAGTTGTTATCTGTGAACTCAGCAACCATCTGTTTTCCCACAATCTACAGCACCACAGTGTATACTATGAAGACATTTTTGTATCTATCTCTACTTCTTCCTTTGATTCTTGTTGCAGATCTTTGACATCCCTCCCCTTGCAACATGCAGTTTCAGAGCTTGATTTCAGTTCCAAAATCAGCAACTAAACGCTTGACAATTCCACAACCCTAAAACAACCGCAACGACATTGACAACAACAAGACAGATGGTGGCATACTGCAAGAGATGATTGAGATCTGAGACAGAAAGCTTGACACAGATTCCATAACCCTAAAACAACAAAGACAGACAACAGTTCAACATAGATGATGGCATGATACTGCAAGAGATGATCGAGATCTGAGAAATGGCCAGGACAAGAGAAGCTTTCACCTAATCTTTGAATCGCTTGAAACTTCTGTATCTTCTCAGAATGGCGACGTTCTGAAATCATCAAGACGGGGTTTCAAAGTTGCACTTGGATGCAAAAATAACTGCTTCTTCCTCTCCACAATTGTACAAGCAAAACTCAAAAGGAAGAAACGCCGGATGCTTACGGTAATTGAGCACCACGAAAGCTCTTCGCGACGATCATCCTGCTTGATTAACATTGCTTCTTGCTCGACGGTGCGTGCCGGGGCGGGTTTGACGACAATCTACGCGGCGGACACGACGGGAATTTGACGAAATCGGGCACGGCATCATCGCCGGGCCGTGATACATGAGCAGGAAATGGAGAGGAAACAAGAGGAGCACTTGCAGCAGGCAATGCAGGAGATGGAAATGAAGCTGGCGAAGAAGAGCAGTCTGGTGAAATCTTACGAGTTGGCTCTCAAGGCAACCGCACAGCAACTGGATCAATTGGCAGACATCTCAGAAAGGAGGCTCAGGATTAAAGACGCTGCAGACCGTGGTCTGGCAAACCCTGCCAGACTTGACCCGGACAGTTCCAAGAAATGCAACAACTTCAGATCATCCGACGTCACTGCGACAGGAGGTGGAGAATTATTATGTCGAGTGCTGGAGCAGGAGATTACGCATCTCGAGGAAACCGAGCGCCAATTGATGATTCGCAACAATTGCTTGGAGGGAGCTTTGAGCGCTCGAGAGCAGCGAATTGCAGAGCTCGAAGAATTGGTGCGACGGAAAGAGAGAGAGATAGAAGACAATCGTTCCATTGTCGACGCAAAAGAGAGACGCATTCAGAAACTTAGATTGAAGCTTTCAGCCTCTTGCTCCACGCGACCGCAGGAAGTCTCGTCAGATCATGTAAACTGCCTGGTTGAAGAACATCAAGGATCTGAAATTCCCAAACAAGCTGTTGCTTCTGCTGCTGCATCTGCATTCTCAGCGCTCGCGATGCATGTTCAATCTGAAGACAGAGGTTCAGAACGTAACAACAACAACACCTTCTTCGCTCCCAGGCCCGGTGACCACAAGTCTGCGAGCCCAGCAGCTTCTTCTCCGTTGAAGGAATCCATGAGGCATGCGTACGAGGAAGCACAGGCAGCTTTACAACAGAATCATCCTCACAGGCCGCGTCCTACAAACAAACAGTGTAAGCGATGATAATGACGATGATACTGCAATGCCCATCAACTGCCATGCCAGTACTAAGAAGTACTCTTGGGAAGCAGTTCTGGATCATGGTGAGGCAGCCCGGAGGCATGGAGTCTCCAGGGAACACATCAGAGTTGCACGCCATTCCTGAAGTCACACCATTTTCTTCTTCTTCCTCCTCTTCTTCTTCTTCTTCTTCTTCTTCTGCTTTTGCTATAACTCTGACCTTTGGGAGAAGAATCGTTGCAAGGTGCAGGCTTTTAGCCCTAGCAATTTTTGGACATAACAAAAGTTTGGTTTTCTAGCAAATTATGTCATTCTCCTCGGAGCTCTGATCTTTTTTCCAGAATGCAATTTGCAGCTTCAGCTCAAGCTTTCTGGGTTGTAACATTGTTTGCAGTACTTTGTTGTGACGAAGGAGTTTTCCATTGCATGCAACAATGAACCAGCAGACAGAAATTTGCATAGATCTGTGCAGGGTTTTCACTTTACCGATGACTGAACATGGAGTGCTCGTTCGGGAAGTGCTTCTCTTCCTTGAGACCGAGTTCACGTCGAGTGCGACAAAGAGTTGTCAAACACTGTGGGTGGTGGTGGCACCACTCATGGCCAGGAATCGAGAAAGTCGTGTACGTACGTTGTAGGATTCAAGCTGCTTTCATGCATGCGTGCAGTTGCCCTGAGATCTCATTTAGTGCCGATTGTCCATCACCAAGCGGCTGCATGCAGCGACCTAGACTTGCTCGTGAACGCAGGAGTTTTGTTTTGAGGATTGTAGGAAAATTTGTAAGACTTAGAAGTTTTCGCTATATGTGAAGAAAATTAAGCTTGCTGCTGCAATCGAGAAGAATTTGTAGATCTCTGTGAAGAACTTGCACATCGTGATCTGCACAGTGCAACAGCAGTGCAGAAGCTTTAAGGTTTTAGAATTAGAGCACTTGCTGGGTGTTTTTCCAGAGTGCTCGCAATGGGAGGTCTTGTGGAGACGCTGGATCTGGGCAACCTGACACTGGGGAAAGTGTTGCTGTGTGCAGTCATGGGAGTTTTGGGTGGGCTGCTCCTCGCATCCTTGCATGCAGTTTTTGAGTATTCATGGTTTCATTTCCTGGACTATCTCGACAGGAAGGGAGTCATCCAGCGGCTTGCTCCTTCCATTCCTGTCACCATGATCAACTACAAGCAGGAGAGCTTCTGGGCTGTCGCAGTTGGCCCAATGCCGCTCTTCGCCTTCGTGTTTGCCGGCAGGTACACAATATTGAAACTTGTCCAGGACCCAATTCTCTTGCAATGAATGATTCTACAGTGCTCAGGTCCAGTGCCTCGAGTCTTTCTTTTGCTGTGGACAATCAAGATGATCAACTCAGATGCTGAACATTATGATCTCGCTTCAAGAGTCCTAGTGTTTTTTTTCCTGCAGGAATTTGTGGCATGATCCACATGGGGATGTCCAACACTTTGTGGGCTGAATGCAGACATGGGTACTTCAACAGAAGCTCCTTCTCTTTCGATTTGTTGGGGGGTTTCTTGTTCACCTGGACAGTGATGGTACTCCACGACGCCTACTTCTTCACAGTGCACACGCTGATGCACAAGTTCAAGCTCATGTATCGCAGAATCCATCAGTGGCACCATGTGACCAACGGCGACTTGACAGTGTACAGTACAGCATTCGGGGATGTGTTGGACATCGCCTTCACCTTTACACCCTTCTATGCCTGCTTGATGCTATACGTCTTTCTGCAACCCTCCTGGGACCTGCTCCATATGCTGATGCTCGGCTGGGCTGTTTACTGTGTCAACATGATGGGTCACTCTGGCTACAAGCTTCCCGCTTGGATCTACGTGCCTGCTTCCTCTGGAGTCCTGCTGACGCCGTATGCTCAGAGACCCAGGCATCACTACATCCATCACCTTGATCCCAGGTACAACAGGTCGCTGTATTTCACCTGGTGTGACAGACTGACTGGCACCTTCCGTGAGCATCATCCCAAAGTGTTGGAGGACGATGAATCTTCTTGTGACAACAAGTCACTCAACAACAACTACAACTCTAAGAAATCTTCAGATGACAACATCGACCATTGCAAGGACTTGAAGAGCCTCATGATGGATCCCATTGCTACTAACTTCACATTTACTGAATTGCTACTGCCCAGCGCTCTGTCACTCAAATTCTACAGAGGTAACCATCATGCTTAGGCTTAGCAAATTATTAATTGAAGTTGTGTGTTTTGGCAAGTTTTTTTTGCATAGTCATTATCTCAATTAGGATCACGGATTGAATAGCACTTGAAATCTCTTTCAAAATACAGTACATAATCACAATGTTGCATTACAGTATATAAAAAGTATACGGCATATAGTGACTTAATATACACTACAATGTATACTGTAAATATACAGTAGTATATTTACAACTTACATTTTGTAGTAACGTGAAAAAAACAATTGTAAGCCTACATATGAATAGTTTTGGCCCTTTCTGTTTTGTGTATTCTTGAATTCATGTGTATATTGTCGTAGCTAGTGTGATTGTATGAGTCCTTATATGTGAAGACAATTTGAATGGGACTTTAATACCTTTAACTAATATTCTGCACAAATTAATTCATGAAAGGTTAAATGCCTAAAAAGAAAAAGAATTACTACTTCTTGCCAAAATCTATGGGAATCAAAACCCTAATCCTCTTCAAGACTTTCCACTGCTTGGGAGAGCATTACAAAATACAAAACATAAGAAGTAAGTACTAAAATTGGTACTACCTAACCTCATTTTGTCAAATAAATAAAACATTTTGGCATCACATTGCTGAACATCACAGACCTGTATGATAGTATAAAACCATTTAGACTTAGTAAGTATCATGTCCTAACTTCTAAGTCTGTTTTGAGTGTAGAATCCAAACAAGGAAAGGAGACAAGAATTCCCCAACTGGACTCAGCTAACAAATCAATTCCAAATGAAACATGGAAGAAAACTATGGACCTTTATTCTCACTAAACCAATCCAGAAAAGCCATGAATTCATGTGAGGCTTTCAAATTCCATGACCGAACGCAGGAGGTAGTAAATAAATTCTACTTATACAAACAATAAAAGTGAGAAATTATGAAACCTCTTGTCCAATTATGACGGACCTTTATTTTCACAAAATCAATCCAAAAATATTCAAGTATAGGATTCAATCAAAAATCAATCAAAATCTTTTTTCCATGTAATGCGTGGATCATGGGTTCTCTGATTATTTGGAGCTGCCTATGGGGCTCATCATGCATCTGCTGCGCAAGAATTATGAATTTTATGAAGTTCTAGCATGAGGAAATCCTGGATTACCAACAACCTCAGCTGAGAAGTGGTGAGCAGCTAACAGCTCAAGGTTTGTAATCAAAAGAATTATTTGTCAGTAACTAAAGACTAGAATGGGAGATATATAATAGCCACAGGGCACTGAAGACAATAGTCAAGTCTTTTTGTAGACCATTGCCAATATGTAGAATTATAAGAACTTAGCTTGAAACATGATCCAAGTATATTGTCGCAAATAAATTGTATAATTGTTTCCTCACAGCCATAGAGCTCCATCGATGAACCTGGTGTCGGAGAATGGAGAAGCTTCTGCAGATGTCAGTTCCCGACCCCATGGGACACGACCACTCAAGTTTGCTCCAGGTCCTGAGCATTCGTATTGTCCGTAAAACACCGTTCTGCAACAAAAAAACATTGCAACCAGAAGAAATTAAGTAAGCAGTTGTGAGGGCATTGTTAATGCATCATGTGATCATCGACAAAAAGTATTGGCAGGTCGTATCAAGTGGGCCAGTGAAGATCTGCATCTGATCATCGCGGCTTCAATAGTTTGTATAACTACGGGTGTCGTTCCATTAGGCTACTGTGATCACAGTTACACACAATGTGACGTGATCACACAGTAGCCTAATGGGAAGTCGCTAACATAATAGGACTTTGTTTCTTGTTGCATGCACAAGCTCTTTCCATTGGAGAGTTGCAACTGTGTTTGATTTGAAAATATGTAGTTAATCAATGTTAGGAACTCTGGCAACCCGTCCTCCTGAAGAAAAAACGAAGTCGGATATCACTTTCTGGTCCATCACAGTAATTTGACTCACAACTCTCTCGGTTCGTACGTTGGCTAATAATGCTTGACCAGTAGAGCTGTGAGGGTGGCTGTAACGAGAAGTAGCATTAGTAAGTCTGCTTTGTAGCGATTGATAAATTAACTAGTGATCACGTTGCATGCTTACTTCTGCCTGCTGGTGATGCCCCAGTTGTACCATCCTGCTGGGATAATGATGTTCTCGAAGAAAGTGCGGATGAAAACGGTTCGGGAATAAGGACCCCAAGCTCGACCCAAGTAGATGGGTCCCGTGCCTGTCACGACGCAACCTACGAAGGAGTATCCGCCGATGTCGGTATTGCTACCTCTATTCTGAGCCGTCAAGGAGCCTTCATAGGGTACAGCAATGGAGTTGAGATGGCAGTCCTGCACAGTTGAATAGGCACCCGGATCACAAATTTTGCACAAGCTCCGAAGCAGCTGGCCAGGTGTATACAACTTTGTACATCCAAGAACCAAAAAACTAATTGCCATTTTAACATAAATATGGATCTCTGTGGCGAAAAAAATTGCCAGTTTAGCCACACAAAAAAGAACAAGAAGACAAAAAATAGTTCAGATTTAAAACATAAATTTGATCGCTTTGGCGACAGACAGCTGCCACACTTACCAAATACAGCGACCTTCCATCACCAAAGATGAAGTCGATGGAGCCCTGGATGAAGCAGTGTGCGAACAAGTGACGGCCAGTCTGATCGTAGAGTGTATCCTGTGCTCCTAGAAACGCTACGCGGTAGAAAGCAGCCATGTCTCCAGTTATTCTGAAAGCCACTGCCTGTTTGCCCACAGCACCACCTGCTGGTGCGGGTGCAGAGTTCTGTGCACACACCAAAATCAATTGATATCATAATACAGCACATTATATGTCACAATACAGGAACTTGATTGCACTAGAGTACTACATATGACCAGGAGTCCTTTGCCCTATCATAGTTCTCTCATCTGTTAGCAACTCTCCAATGGAAAGTGCTTGTCCATGCAACAAGAAACAAGGCCCTATATACTTAGTGAAGGAAAAAAAAGAAAAAAAAAAGCCCCTATGTTAGTGGCTTTCCATTAGAGAGTTGCTGACAGATGTTCCGGCATTGATTGCATCACACAAAGTAATTCGTATAGATACACGTTTAATATTAGATTCATACCGCAAAGGTGAGGTCTTGTGCAATGAAGTGGGCAGATTGAACAAAGGTGGAGGCACTCAAACCAGTACCACCGGCTTCTCCAGCTGTATCGTGCCAAACCAAAACTGTCTTCTTCATTCCAGCTCCTTGGAAGGTGATGAACGGCTTCGTGGATGGCACAACGATCTTTTCTCTGATGATGAGAAGGAACATGCATAAAGAATTAAGACTCAGAGTTGAAGAACTCGGAGCATTATGATAACACCATTCATTGCAGGCAAAGAAATGAAAACAAAAGTCTATAAAGTGGACATGATTGAAGAGATGATCTAGAAATGGAAATTGCATTGCATTCCATACATCCTAGTTACACTAAAGATTAGGAAAAAATAAAATTTCGAAGTGTCTTGTCAACCTGTAAGTGCCGGCGTTAATCTGAATGATAACTCTCTTGGTGTTGCCTTTCGGGACGGAGTTTACAGCGTCTTGAACAGTCAAGAAGTTGCCACGACCTAGCTGGTCGACCACGATCGTCCTCGGCGCGACAACTCCCAGATTACGTTTCGTGTGGGGACCGGACTTCGACGACTTCTCGACGTAATCCCCGACACGCTTGACCCATCCGTTGAAGTTGTTCTTCACGGCTTCATAGCATCTCTTCTTGTGAATCTCTTTCGGCTCATGGACCTTGTGGTAGGTTTTTGCGGAAGCAGGAACCGCGGAGAACGCCATCACCAGTACTGCAACTGCAACTAGGAGCACCAAAAAAACTTGACCTTTGAAGCTACCCATCCTCCCGATCTCAACACTACTCTGCTAATTCCAACGAGAGTTACGACCCTGTACGAAAATATTTGATATATCTGCAGATCGCAACTCTCGATCTCCTGTTTAATTTGTAAAGGATCAGCAGCGAGTCGAACTGATCAATTACTACTATGCACCACCCAACAAGCTCTTGATCTGAAATGCGGCAATCAAGCTAGCTAGCTGCTAATGCTTCCCGAGTACTCTAACTAAAAGATTTAGCACTTCGATCCCAAGATCTCTATGGTTCTATTCCCCACTGCAGATCCAAGAGGAACTGGGAGATGGGGGGATGGTTGAGCCTTGAAGACAATGAGAGGGGATATATAGTATACCAAATACTGGGAGAAGACGCGTGATGGCGCTGCAGCTGGTCTAGAGATCAGACGTGCAGCAGAAATTCCACGAGCGGGATGCTACAGTAATAGATAGCACAGTGAAACCGGGAGTCCAATATTAGTGCAGCCAGCCTTGCAATTGCGAAACGGCAATCCAGAACTCAGAGTCCCCCAAAGCTTCTTGTGCTATGTTATAGTGTGATGTGGGACGGGAAGGTGCTTTGGAGTTGGAGGTAGCAACTCGGGGAAAGCAGCCTGGGAAGAGCGTTACCTGAGTAGCAGATTTTAGCTCTGCAGCAAAGGGCGCCTTCATGTTAGGGTTTTGGCGGGGGCTGTTCTGGTCTTCGGCTGTGAACGCAAAAAATTCATCAAAGTGTAAACAAGGGGTGTGTCAAACTGTGGCCTTGCCATTTACATTAAAAAGTAAATCTTAAGGCAAAAGAAGTATTATGGAAACTCAAATATTTCACCATGCAAAAATATACCAAACCTTCAAAAATCCTCTAAAAGAAAACAAAATCCTTCAAGATATTATAACTCTCTAACTAATCTTAAGTTTCAACACAAGCCAAAATATTATCTTTCAAAAATCCTCATATAAAAATAAACCTATTACCTAGGGGCCAAACTCCATTAAGCTACTATACTCTATAATGAATCTAGACACAATATCCTTGCCTTGGTAGGCAATGCCAACAAACTGCTTATAATTCTATACTGGCCTACATTTGGCACGTAATCAGCTGCTCCTATTTTATTTTTAGTGTAAATGGAGGCCAATAGATAGGGTGTTCTTTGCAATGGGTATTAGCCTGGGCCAAAAATGGTGATGAACTCTTTCAATGTGTTCCCCAACACGGGTTTCAGCATTTCATACTGAGTTTTAGTCAAATTTCACTACTTTATGGATACCCTAAAAGAGGGCTTAGTGGGTGAAAGGAGGGCGCAAAGACAAGGTGAATTTACGGATTTCTCTATTAACTGAAGATTTTAGTTTGGAGTTTGAACTTGCCATAACCTTCAGAGTTAATACCCCCCCCAGCTGCTTGTTGGTTCTCCCTCCTGGAAGGAAAGACTGCAGAACCAAACCAGTTTTGGGTGATTATCAAAAACAGGAACACCCTTGGCTATCATGCCGGTTCTCAAGGTTGATAATCACCGTTCTCAAGAAATCAAAGAACCTGTTCTGATAGAAAACCTCCGTGCTCAAAATATCGAGTTTTTTTAATACCCGCCTATAAAACAGCCAATTTCATTTATCCATTCTTTGGTGAAACCATCGGTGTGTTTAGGGTTTTCAAATAATCTGAAAAAATGATTTTTCAACTTTGGTTTTTTCAAAATAATTGGAACCAATGGTTTCCCAGCTGTGAAATACTTTAAAAACTAGGGCTAGTAGTTATTAGCAAAATCAAGTACCCACCCAACACTAAAAAAAAACCATGTAAATTTCATATCATCCCAGATTTAAAGACTGTTCACCCAGTATTTTTATTTGTGAGCTCTGACTTCAGGTTTTAGGAGCCTCATGGATTATTTCATATTCTAACACTATTGCTGGTTTGAACTTTGAACCAGTGTTGTGTGGTTCTTCCTTTTTTTTGAGGAAAACCTTTGGTTTCTGATATGACATTTTCAAAAAAAATTAAAGGTTCTTTGGGTGTGATTTTGAGCCCAGCTCTTCCCATTTTTAAACCCTTTGATTTGAATTTTATCACACTTTTTCAAATTCAAGAACCTTTAGGCACAATTCCAAATTTGAATCCAATTTCATACACACACTACACACTTCTCAATATTCAAAGATTATATAGATACAAAGTTAATGATATGAAAAGTTCAAATTGAATTCTATATACGTATGAAATTTGACAACTAATTCAAATTATATCTAATTATAGTTTAATTTATTTGTCAATCTTTCAAAAAATTCAATTTGCTTACCTAAAGAACTTGAACTTGTGTTCAAAGATTTGTTTGTTAAGATTTTGAATCTAGCAAAAGGTTACTCTCATATATTGATTTTTTTGGCCAATGCCAACAAAAAGGGTGCCAATTCCAATCAAGTCTCAAGAACTTGAACCTAAACCCCCAGATTTAACATTACAAACCAAACACCTTCACAACATTTGATTTGAACTTGCCATTAAGAGTTAGACCCATTAGTTGAGAAGGGGAGTTGTGTTTCATCATTGGAGGTGCCTCCCATCACTTATAGATGATATTCCACATGCCCCATTTGGTGGCATTTGCATATTGTGGACAACTCTCTTGCAACAATTTGATTTTTGGTGAATGTTTGCAAATGTCTTGACCTGGAAAATCTGATTTGACCTCTACAAAAAAAAAAATCCTCTGAAAAATATGACCCAAATTTGTCAGATTTTGAAAAATAAATGTTAATTGAAAATCTGTATAATAAGTTCAAGAAGATAGCCAACAATATGTAAGGATGCTAAATTATTGTTAATTTAAATTCTTTTTTAAAACCACATTTGGCTAAGACTTGAACAAAAAGCTTTGTTGTGAGGGCACACAATTTACATTGATCAGATGCCCTTTGCAATCATAATAATGTGCCCCATGTCATTGGCCTAAGTGTCAAATTTGGAAGTTTAAAATTGTATTAAGTGGATAAATTCAATTATGTTAAATTTAAGAAAATCATTTGTGTTAGTTTCCTCTTCAACATGTAGGTTGCAACTTCTTCACATTTTGGTTTGCTTGACATTGCTCAAAACACTTGATAAAGAAGACTTCAATTGAAGTATAACAATTACTTAAGCTTTGTATTCATACTAAAAATATATATGTCAAGCATGTGTATCCTACATTTGAACCATTACATTGGAAATATATTTCTTTTGGAAGGTATTATATAAGTTTTTTATTGCAAAAAAGTTCATCATGGGAGTTGCAAGATTGATTCATTATGGTCATAATTGTAATACATGTAATTATTGATATCATGTATAATGTTGTTCATTGGTTTCTTCTTCTCTTTAATCTTTGGTGCAACTATCGTATGAAGTTATGCATTTTTTCCAATGTACTCTTCACATGGGTATAGTTCATTTCAAATATATTTTTAAATATAAAAATTTGGTAGTTGTAAATGATTAAATATGTCAAAGGGTGCATGAACAAATTTTATAATAAAAGGAATCATTACATGCATAACTAATGCTTATTTGACACTTTGCAAGTTTACTGAATAGCTACTTTAATATTGAAAATGCATGTTGTATTTATATAACAATGTTTGTAATATATCAAAATTGCAATTCAAAATAATCCAATGGGTATAAAATACCTAAATTCATTATTTTAATACAATAACTAATGCTTTAAAACATGATTTCAACATTGTTTACTCAATTCCAAGCTACCACACCAACCTGTGAAGATTGATTTAAAGAACTACCTTAAGAGGTGTTGCTCATTCTTTTATTTTGAATGTACCAAAAAAATTAGATAAGTGTTATCCATCACCTTTGTCATCAACAACATAAAAGTTATGTTAGGATTCAATATTTATACGACATGCTATTCATTGTATACACAACTAGTAGTAGACAATCAATGGTTGATTTCACATGTAGACTTAATTTTACCCACTGAACATTACATGCCATGTTTCAACATGTTTGATCATTAACATTAAATTGGCAATCCACATGAATCCATATGAAAGAAAAATCAAAAAGGTAGGTGTCATGTTATACAAGTGGTTATTAGAAAATGAAAATCAATGCACATGGGATACATATGGGACCTAGGTGCAACCCAAAGGAGCCATGATAAGTACTTGGTTTTAAAGATTATATCTTTCTTGTCCTCTCAATTTCTAACAAAAGAAAAAGACATAACATGCATAAACTACATTTCATATGATTGTAAAATGCAAAACTAGCTTTTGTGTTATAAGTGGGAGGATTATTTTTCAGAGGGTCTACCTATTTGTCATGGTTTTAGACTTGCATGTGCAACTTAAATTGGATGTGGATAAATTTTCAATATACATCAGTTTCTGAATCAAAATATTTTGTATTTGAATGTTGTCCATGTTATTTATAGCCATGTCAAAAAAGCATGCATTCTTCACTCAAATATTAAGCAACATTAAATGATATCTTGTTTGTGATATTTGTCATTTTATTTATTGACATAGGCTATGTCAAACACATTAATAAAAACCAACTATTGAACCTAGCACACTAAGCCCTCCAAAAGTTGTGCCCATAAGTACAATCTTTCTACAATAAATGTTTTTGGTAATGTATGGACATCACATCTTAGATTTTTTTTTTCTAATTTAAAATAACTTTTATTAAATTTAAACTTAATCTAATAAAAAAAATTAATCCAACAAAAAATGAAAATTTAACATATGGAATATATTTGTGACAAAATAATACCCATCACAAAGTTTGAAAAAATTGCTTATATATTTCAAAACTAAGGTTGTGAATGAAATTTTTGGCTGAATTTTTTTTATGGTGTATGATATTGATATACAATAATTGAATCTAAAACCATTTAGAAATTTAAAGTTTTTGGATCAAATGTGTTTTTTTTCATTTTTGAACAATAAATACATAATAATATATTTTTAAGAAAACAACCACTACCATATCAAAGAAGAAGAGATTTAATAGATGGGCATTGCATTAGATTTTCAGTTTTCTTTTATTTCATTACAACAAACCATGGTTTATTTAACTAAATAACTAAACCACAAACTAGTCATTTTAACATTTGGTCAATTTGACCACTTAATCATACTAGACAAGTCGATTTGAACATGTCCAACTTAACTGGTGGTTGCTTTGACTAACTATAAAATGGTGTTTTTGATTAATCAAATTAGAAAAAAATTGGGCAATAAAAAAAATTAATTAAAAAATAGCTCAATTTTAAAATATAAAAATGTAATAAATAAATAAGAATAAGTACCTACCCACCCACCATGGCCTCCTACCTACCTATCCACAACCCACCCAAACACTATACATTTACACACATGTACAAGGTATATGTACAAATAAACATACTCCACATAATATATGTTAATAAGGGAAATTGAACGTTGGTCTTTTTGGGTCCACACCAATGTCTTGGCCATTAAAGCACCACACCACTTCGTAAAATAATATGATACCAAATGCATTTAACATATTTCCTTGAATTTCAATGAAATTTTTTGTCAATGTATATAATAACATTTCAATTTCAATTTTTTTCATAAGTAAATAATTAAATAGCTAACTAGGAAAATAAGTAAATATCAATGTTGGACTGATATATAGGTCAAATTCAAGTATAAATATTGGTTTCATCATTAGTATTACACACTAAACCCACTTGGTATCAAATAGGTTAATATTAATTCAATACCAATATAGCTTCCATTTCATTTTTGCAAAACCCAGTTGAAAACTTGACTAACTTATATCAAGTTCTCAATACCAATGCATATGGGTGTAGTCACTCAAATAGTAGCCACAACAAATGTAAAGTTTATTTAATTTTTCACATTTAAAGGTGGTAATTTAACTTGGTGTTGAAAATATAAGATTTTTTAATATAGTAAGGTTCATAATATATCATTGGAACATGTCAATTAATTTGAAAAATATCCGACGAATCAAAAGCTTTCAAAAACACTCATTAAACATTGTAACGTTTGTTTTTTATCATTTATAAATAGACCTTCAAAACTTTTCAAGATTACTTATAGTTTGAAACCTTTTACATAAACCTTGATATAATAATATAAAGTTTTTTTCTTCTTTTTGAAGATTTTTAAAAAACATTTTAAGGAATATTCGCCCAAAAGCAGTGGGGTGTGGTTCATGTTATCCCATTTGTACCCATAGATCAATGTGCATATTAGTTATGAGGTAGTTCAACTAATATCAACTTAAGGTTTCAATACACATACCAATGTGCATAATGAATTATGTTTAAAAGGCAGTTTGGTTGGTATCAATTTGGGCTTCACAAGCCAAAAGTTTTAGGGTTTTAATTTTTGCACTTCTTTTCATACTTTAGAATCATGATGGTGAACTAACAATGGCTTTCAATTAAAGTGCACACACGCAAAGGATTGGTGGCACTAACAACATTACTCACAACTTCATTGTAACAATTTTGAACGTGCTAAAATCTGGTAAATCATCTTGAATCCTAACCTTTTATGTGTTTGTGAAGTTTTGCATATCTCAATTGTTGTGATTTAGACATTTGTTTTCTCTTGGTTGGTTTTGTTTTCCATGGACTTTGCTATTCACAATTTTTTTCATTGTGAAGCCCATCATGGAAAGGCCAATGGAAACTCAATGTTGCTCATTAATGTCACCAACATCACCAACACACTAGTGCATCATGTTGCAACTAAAGGGGTCAAAATTGAAAAGGAACAAGTGTTGTATGTTGAGTTGCAAAAAAACCAACAATTATGGCATTGCCATAATCAAATTTCTCATGTATGGGCATTTTTTGTGCTCAACAATATAGCTACAAACTTGTCCAAAACCATCTCACTCAAAGCATAAGGTGCATATTGTGTCACCCCATGGCTCCAGCTTTTATTAGTAGCATTATGTGATCAAAGAAAGGTATTCTTTTTTACAATCTTGCACATGGTAAGTATGAAGAAACATGTTGATAATAAGCATGGGGCTACTACATATGAATTGATACAAAAAAAAAAAAAAAAAAAAAAAAAAATTACTTATGAAAGTGTTGATGGAGGTTGGGCAAAAAGGGAAAAAATGGAAAACAATGCCTCCCAATTGTATCACTAATTTTCTTCTCACCTAAAACCCTACAAACCAAATGATCCAGGTCAATAGAAGTTTATTGAAGATCTAATTTTATTAATTACAAAGGGGTACATGCCATTGTCTACAATTGAAAACCCTTGGTTGCAACATCTTATCATGCAATAATGTGATTGGGTAAGGTTCCTTCACATAAGCAGTTGGTTCAAGAGCATATTTTGGCTATGTTGTCTAAAATGATGCAAATGCATGTGCTCCTGGCCATTACAAAATGTGTAATTATGGCCATTGTTACATTCAATCTCTAAATGCCCAAAATTTAATTTGATACATTTGTTTTTGTCATCAATTTCATTGATGATGATTGGGTATCTCACCATGTTATAGTAGGCATGTTTGAAGCTCTAAATACCTATGGAACAGCCTTAGTAAAACAAATGAAGTTTCTTGTGGCTACATATGAACTAAAAAAAAAGGTGATTACTTATGTTAAAGACCAAAGCATAAACCTAAACATGTTTGCTTATGTATTAACAAGTGTTGTATCTTGTGAATTGCTGTAACTACCTTCACCATTTAGTGGTAAGTGTTATTTTGGCCATGTGATGTTTAAACCTTGAAAACTAAAGACCCCAATGAAAACTCAATTTGTTTCCAAAGTTCTTTTTTTCAAGAACCCTTGGAATATGCTACTACCATAAACCTTTGCTATAATTGACATACCACCAAATTGTAGGGTAGAATGTCATTAAGTTCAACATGGGCAATAGTCAAAGTGGTGATAAACACTTTGGGGCCTATGGTGGAACAATGCATTTTGAATCATACCAAAGGGTATTAGCTGCTTTCAGATGCTTTGATTGTTGCATTTTCAATTTGTAGTAAAATGCATAGGGAATATCAAGTTCGTGCATCCCTAAACCTACCTTTAATGTGTGGAAAATTTGAAGCAAAGTTGGAAATTTTGTATGGTAGAATGGCATTTGAAGTGATCAATGTGTTAAAGCCTTTTATGGCTTTTGTTATGACCTTCAATGTTATTGCAATACATAATATTTGTGTTCTTTAACTTGATCCAAGGTTTAAGGGGTTGTAGTGCATCATGGAGTATGTAGGTTGGGATAAAGTTACCAAAATTGTGGAAGAATTTGACCAACAAGTTTTGATGCCATTCTTGGTGGTGGCCTCCAAGCTTTTGAACCTTGGGAATGTAGAAAACTTTTTTCCTTCAACAACCATTATTGATGACTCCTTATGGGGAGTTGTAGCTTCTACATAAAAAGTTAATTTATCTTTGGTGAAATCATAATTGTCTTTGTATCACTACTTGCCTTTGAGTGAAAGCAATGCATAATCACCTTTGCAATGGTGGAAAGATCATCCATAACAATTTTCTAATGTTTCATTCCTTGCTCATCAATTTTTGGGTATCCCAAATTCTCAAATTAAAATCGAGTGGATTTTCAACATTGTCGAAATATTGACTAATTTATACCATTGTTGGTTGGGCATGTAGAATTTTGACAAGCTAATTATGATTTTGAAAAATTAGCCAAGTGATGCAACCACCAACTACACTTCTCTTACTACCATGAGGATGGCAAAAATTTTGAAAATTGAAACTAAGATGTTGGATAATTTTGAAAAGGAGCTTGAAGATGCTAGTACTTTGATAGCTTAGAATAATGTGCCATGAGTAGTTTGTTGTAACCACTAAACATTAGACATTGTGTAATAGGTAACATTGTTGCACTTAAATTAGAGGTTCAATTGATTTTTGAGCTTTTAGTGACTAAGCATCTAACTTCCACCAACATTTTTTTGTTAAATTTTGACATTTGACTTTTGATAGTTTGTTGATCTAACAAACTATTGAACCCTCTTTTTGGACCTCTTATATCATGTTTTAGATGTATCCAAATGTGCATTCGTGTGAACACATTTTATTTTTCTTGTTCATGCTTTGGTTGTACATATGATCAATTTATTTCAAAAAAAATTATTTATTTTTAATTTCATTTTCTTAATTTTTAAAAATTACATTCTTATAAATTTAATAAACATCATGGACGATACTAGACACATATTTTAACCCAGTTTGATAGTACTTTATTATAGTCATATGAATGACAAAAGATTTAAGGGCAGACATCTACCTTTTATGTTCACTTTGCCTTTGTTAGTGAAGTGTTTGCTTTCACTAACAAACAATTGTCCAATTTGAAATATGTCAAGAAATAATTTAGTGCCAATTCTAAATAAGGTGCTCATGAAGAACTAACACCTATTGATACATGTTTGTTAAGAGTTGTTGAGGGCCCTATTAACCAAAACCCCTCGCTAGTAGGATTGTGAGGGGCCTCATGGGAAGACCCATAGGGGTTATAGGAACTCCATACCTATACAACTAAAAGCTCTAATATGTTGTAGAACTCTCTACCTATACTATATCCAAGCGTGGGGAATGTGCATATGAAACTGGACCCTATTCAGCCTAGAGATTCTTGAATTTGAAAAAATATACAAAAATGGGGACCCTTTCTCTTAAAGAAAACAACCAGCAAACACTTGTTCAAACCAATGTTACTCTAATTTGTTGCCAAGTTTTGGTCCCCCTTGTATTTGAGGGACCAAATTCAAATTTCTTCAACATGGATGTCTCTCACTTCAAGTGGACCTTTGAAGTTAGAACCACATCTTGCCAAAATTGGAACAAAACCCTTGTGCAGTCCTTTTTTTTACCTGTGTTCAAATTTCTCTATTAGGCACCCCAAACCCTTCTTAGTCATGTGATCATTTCTAATTGATTGTACAATAAGGGGTATTTGCACAATCTTCAATCTTGAAGAGTGTGATGTGTAAGTGTTATAGACACAGTTTCCAAAGCAGTTAGGAAAGAATTATTTTGAAAGAATCAAACCAAAATCAAGATCACCTAAAGAATGTAATAAGAGTCTGCAAAAAACAAGCTCACCAAATCCCACTCCAGGGTTCAATCAAATGAAAAGTTTAGACTGGAACCAGTACCCAAGGTTGTCCCGAAAACCTGGAACTAGGCAAAAAAAACAAGTTCAATAAGTGTTTGCCAAATAGGTCATGATTTGGCTATGTCATGATGATGGATGCCTTAGAAATTTCTGAGAATCTGCATAATTTGCTGCTATACTGGAATTGGGAGTTGACTCCGCCAAGCCCGACACAGTTGTGTTAGAATTAAGCAAGTTCTCTTTACCAATTTGAATTTTGCACTGCCCTCGGCAGTAGTTGTTTTTTTGTCTTCATCTTGTACATACGGTTCAATGGGTGCAAAAAAATATTCTTTAAACAAATAGCATGACAGAGGCTAAAACAGGATAGGCTCAATCCGAGACCTCCTAGCAATAGAAATTGCACAGCTGTGCCTCAACTCATTGTATGAAAGTTGGCAAACACAGTGGATAATTTGTCAACGCATTGTTTACTTGGTGTGATCAGTTGCAGTTAGTGACATCCATATTCCACACCACAAGCAACTTGTGCTCACCAAGGTAGTACTAACTACAAACATAGTAGAACTATTTTCTCACAACCTGAGGATGCAGATACTTCATGCCTAACTTAACTTCTGCTTCTCATCTCCTTCTCATCTTCATCTAAACTGGCAAATTCCAGTGTTGGGTGGTTCTTGACTTTTATGAAGAACCTCAAGTTCCAGTTCTTTAAAAAGAACTTAGAATAGTTCCAGTTCCAGAAAAAATGGAACCCGGGGTCCAGTTGGGGTGTGATTTTTGAAAAAAAATTCAGGTTCTGGTTTTGGAAACCAGACCTGGTTCCATTCCCATTCCAGGTTACCTGGTCTAGAACTGGCAGTTAGCTGCCGATTAACCTCTGGTTAATAACTTGTTCCAAACTTTTCTCTCAAACAAGATTTTACTTTCAAAAATTTAGGTTTTGGTTCCAGTTCCAGAATTGAGCCTGGGTTTTGGTTCTGGAACATTCTGGTTCCAGACCTGGATGGAATTTTAAACTCAATCTCAGTTTCAGTTCAATTTGGTTTTTAACCCTAACTGGAACCCAAACCAGCAGCTCTAACTGGTCAAACTGGGTATATGCCCAACACTGGTGAGTTCCTGTCTACAGTTTGAGGAGTATCCACACCTACACTGGTCAGTCTAGGGCCTTTCCTGATTTAGGTTGCCTCATTTAGAATTCCAGAATATGTTGAGTCATTTGCAGAAGGAAGAGAGAGATATGAGAGAGTACATATTTCAAAGCTAATGATGTTGAACTGTGATTTCTAAACTTCAAAGATGGATCACCCATACCCCCTATTTGGATCTATCAGTGATTCCGAAGTCCAACATACAAGCCAGATGCTAAATATCCCCTTAGAGCATCCCTACTGACGCTCATCATGTGACCCTGCACATTAAAGTTGGATGAAGAAAAGTGAAAACATGCCGGTTTGGCTCGTCAGAAAGGTTTTTGGCCCAGCATTTGTGCACAAGTTGCTGAGGCTGGTACAAGGCAAAGCAAACTTGTACACATGCCAGAGAGAACTGTAATAAACGTGGTCTGACTGTTGCTCCCTGTATCTATCTGACTTCTGCACTGCATCCAGAATTCAGAGATAGTTTACATTCCTTCTGCTTCTGTGGGTGGAGATGCTCTGAGGGAATTTGTTCAAACGTTCTTGAGTAATTCTCCCAATGCATTTTGGTGTTGTTTTTTTTCTCCTCAGAAAGGAAGATCCCACTCGATAAAGAGTTACAGGCTTCCCCAATCATTTGGCATGCAGAACCTGCGTTGCTCTGATCAAGTCCACAAAGTCTTTAGATATCCAAAGTGCTCACCACTTCGAACACTAATTGATGGACCTTCACAAACACATTGAATTTTCGTTGTGCCTCATCAAAAATATCATCCCTACATTTAGAATGTGGAAAAGTTGTGATCTAAAAATGGTTGTTAGAGTTTGCACCATGTCTAAATGCAAGCATGGACAAAATATTCAAACCAATCAAATTTCTGTTTCACTTTCAATAGAAACTTTTGAACATTTATATTTTTCTATATCCCATAGACATACTTTGACACGACTATGTTACATCGTTTCCAACAGTCACAAAACCCTTCAAAATGCTGCCTAATATCTTTCAAGACATTAGATTGCACTGTATGAATGATCATGAAGTTGATTTTTGTTTCCAGTACATCTGTTACAAGATTTCACTCTACTCCAACATTTGCATGGCTTGAGTGAGCCAGCACCCACCAGTGCACCATCCAAAAAATCCATTTCTGGGATTTCATGGATGGGATGAAACTGTCCCCCAGGAGTCAGTATTTTTTTTTTCTTCTGGTCCTTTTTTCCCCAGGTACATATTTTTCCCTAGCTCAGTTTTTGTTCTCTGGGGACAGTTTTTTTATCACCTTTTTTTTTGGCCCACCCGTGACCCCAAGTTTTTTTTGGGAAGCTCCTACCTACCCCCAACCTACCTACCAACCCACCTACCACCCTCATCTTGCTGACCCCTCCCCACCCACCTCATTTTGTGCTCACCTCCATCACCAAAGCTCGGAAGAACTTGAATAGTTCAAAGCTTCGAAGCACATTTAACAATGTGAAGACGCAAGGCAAGAAGAGCTTAGGAATGTGGAGACACAAGGCAAGGGAGCTTGAGCAGCTTCAACCCAATGGCAAAAATGGGAGTTTGAAGGCAAGCTTTGATGCGCCCCCAAGTTCCTTGTTAGACCCAAAAAGGATCCAACTATGTTAAAGAACAGAAGTAGTTGGAACTTGGTGCCACTCCCAGCTTCCAACATCAAAGGGGGTGAAAGGGGCATGCTGAAAGCTCCGGGATTAGACTAGGAAGAGGGACAACTTATTTAGTTACTCGGTCCTACATCAAATCTAACCAACAAGTTGATTAGTTCGCATTCGGAATCACTCTTGCTGTTGGGACAAGCTACGGGCAACACGGATTCACTTGACTCACCACGGCCCAAACTCGGGGGAAGCCACCACCTTCCCCCATATAGTATTCTTTTCGTTGCTCCGCCACACCCGCATCCGAATGGCTTTTAATCTCGGGACTCCCAAGGAGGAGTCCCGAAACTGTCCCAAATTGGACTCCCGGGACTTTGAGAGCTCATAACTCCCGGCTCAGACCTCTGATTGGGATGAGGTCTAAAGCAAACTTGTAGCTCTCCTTAAGAGCTTTCCAACAGTGTGTCGCACTCCACCAGCACACACCGGGGTCGGGTCGATTCCTGACTTTTAGTGGTCGGGAGTCAAACTGCCAGTTTGACTCTCGGCCCTTCTTTCGACCATAACTTGTGTTGTAGATGTCCGAATGGCTCATGCGAGGCCATTTTTGATATCTACACTTCAAGACCTTTCCAACAGTATAAAGAACACTTCAAGGCAAGGTGTTTTGACCCCTACAATCGAGCTATGAAGTTTTGGGAGTCCTAAAGGACTTCAAGTTCCCACTTTTGGGAATGTGAGTTTCATCCTCACACTTGCCTCAAAGTGGGGTTGTGACAAGCTCCCTCCCGTCTCCTCCTTTTTTTAAATTTTTTGTGTCTTACTTTTGTTGTGAAAAAGGTGACAATGGCACCATTATCATCGTTTTCTTCTTTTCCATCTTTTTTTAATTGCAAAGAAAACAATTGTTTGAGAAGAAGAAAACAACATTACCATTATCTTCTTCTTCTTCTCTATCTTTATTTTGTTGTGAGAAAAAGAGAAAAGAAGATCACGACACCACCATCATCGTTTTCTTCTTCACTATTTTTTTTTTGCTACGAAAAAAATGACAATAGTGGTGTTGTCATCTTCTTCTTTGTCCTTTCTTTGCTATGAAATATGTTGAAAAAAAAAAGATGACAACACCACCATTGTCGTCTTCTTCTTCTCTCCTTGTTTGGTTGCAAAAAAGACGACGATGGTGGTGTCATCATCTTCCTCTTCACAATGTTTGAGAAGAAGAAGATGACGGCACCACCTTCTTCTTTTTTCTTTTTTTTTGTTACAAAGAAAGTAATGACATTGTTGTCTTCTTCTTCCTTTGTGTTTTTTGCTCCAAAGAAGATGATGACGGCACTGTTGTTGTCTTCTTCTTCAAATTTTCTTTTACTATGAAAAAGATAACAATGGCATGTCTTATATTATGAAGAGGCACCATCGTCATGTCTATTATTTTGCAAATGCGAAAAAACAACAATGAACAATTACGTTACTTGTCATCATTCTATTGTGGTTTTGCAAGACTGAAAAAACAATAATGAACAACGACTCATCATTGTTTAATTGTGGTTTTGCAAGAAGAAAATAATGACTCATTATTCTATTGTGATTTTGCAAGAACAAAAAAACCACAACAAATAGCATAGCTACTTGTCATCATTCTAATGTGGTCTTGCAAACATGAAAAAATGATGACAAACATTGCAATTGTTCATCATGGTTGTGGCATTGTTTTGCAAATAAGAGTAGTCTAACTTGCCAATTAGTTTTTTTTGTTTTACTACAATTTACATTTTTTGATATTAGTGTTGTTTGTGTTTTTGATAGATGCAAACTCATAAGAAAGCAAGGAATGGTGGAGTAGATCAACAAGTTTCAACAAAAACAGAAGATGGCATGAATGAAAGAGATTTGGAATTAAGGGTGATGGGATAGCAAGTGAGTGTTGAAGGTGTAAGTTTAAGGTTGGCTCCAAATGAGATTGTTAAGGAGGTGGATTTGGAAAAATTATTTCAATGATATAGTAACAAGAAAATGTGGTTCATGTTGCTCTAATGTTAAAGCAAAAGAATGCAAATGAAAATGTTGAACCTCATGCACATATTGATGGAGGTGACATACTGAACTTCTTATGTTATAATTTATTACCCCACCCATCCTTTCAAGTGGACACGATGGGTGCAGTTTTCTTTGGTCAAATTTGTGATTATAATACCCATTTTCATTATGGTCTTTAAACCTTTGGCCCACCTTCTTTTTCCATGTGAAAAATTGGGTGGGGCATTTTTTTTGTTTCAATCCCTAGGCAATACCTTAAGGCTTTGTAGGCAATACTTTTCTTTTTAAGGATAGCTTCATTTTATGCAAATTTCAACGTTGAGGTTCTATCAATACCCTCATCTTGTGTTTTTATTCTTTTATCTTTTTATGCAATACCCTCATCATGTGTTAATCTTCTATCTATCTATACAATACTAAATCATCGTGAAGGGGATAACTTTCATCCATAATATTAATTGTCACATTAGGTCTTTTGTTTTTGTTTTTTTAATTTCAAATGCAGTTGCCCCTCCCTCGATTGCCCCAAAGGGTATCCATTGGGCAAAAGATGGGCCCAACTTTGCTTGCAGGGTTGATGGGTGTGATGCATCCTATACAACCAAAGACAATTTGGTACGACACTTGTGGACATGCCACACATTACGCCAAAGTGTCATTTCTTTAATTAAGACATGTTGTGATTGTTGCCCAAAATAGTCATGTAGTTGTAAGTATTGAGTTGTAGTCATTTTGACGACTATAATCATTTATGATTACAAATATAACTATGATTACAATTAAAAGTAATTATGATTACAAATTTGATTACACAACTAATGTAACCGTATTAAAGTAATTATTTGACCTTGTTTCAGAGAGTTTTTAAAAAAACTAAAATACATATCAACATGGCCAAATTTGTATTAAAAGCCTAATTTACCTTAATTTACCTTAATTCAATCTAATTTAAATAATTCCTAATTTAATATATTAAAAGTTAGTTTAGTATGAATCAATCTAAACATAATTTAATTTTGATTAGTTTAATTTAACTTAATCCAATCTTAATTTAACATACTTAAGGTTAATTCACCTTAAATGATGCACCCCCAAACTCCTTGATGGACTCAACTACGAATCTAAAGGTGAAAACAACAGAAGAAAAAGGAGTTAAGGCACACTCCCTAATTCACAACACTTTGAGGGTAAAAAGGCATACTAAAGCTCCGGGATCGGGATCGAGAAAATTGACAAGCAAATCAATTACTCACATGGACCTGCACAAACCAAACTACAAGTTGGTTTGTGCGTAATTATAGCACTTTTGGTGCACGAACGAACCACGAGTAAACACAAACTCACAAGATTCACCAAGGCCCAAACTTGAGGGAAGTCACCACCTTCCCCCTTATAGTATATTTTGTGCCTGATCACAGGACCAGCACCCAAATGTCATTTTTTCCTAGGACTCCCAAGTGGTAGTCCCGAAATTCCCAAAGTTGGGACTCCCACAACTTTAGAGGCCCATAACGTTGTGTGCAGACCTCCCATTGAAATGAAGTCTAAAGCAAAATTGTAGCCCTCGTTGAAAAAATTTCAATGGTATGTAGCAAGCCACTTGCACGCAAGGAAATCAAGGTGATTCTTGACTTGTAATGGTCATGAGTAATATTGTCAATTTAATTCTGAACCCTTCTTTTAACCATAACTTGTGTTTTAAATGTTCAAAAGGGTCATGTGAGCCCATTTTAGACATTTACATTTCAAGAAATTTCCAATGATACAAAATTCTTTAATCCAATGGGTTTGACCCGTACAATCGCTCTCTGAAAATTTACCTTAATTCAATTTAATTTAGCCAAAATCATTTAGTTTAGAAAAACATATCTTCATTTAACTAAGCTTAACCAAGCTTTAGCCAAGTCTATAAAAATATTAAAAACATTATCCTATTTTAACCAAAATAACCTATTTTAGCCTCATTTATATTATTTTAACCAAAATTAATGAACTTTAACCTTAATCTAGCTAAGTTTAATCTAAATATCTTATTTTAACAACAAAAATAACATAATTCAAACAATTTCATGTTATTTAAACCAAATTTATCTATGGGTTTAAGATTCATAAATTTATAACATATTAAATTTATATATTAAATGCACTTTTAGAAAAATATGATTAAATATAATTTTTAAAATTTTAGATTATAGTTTTATTACATTTTTTTATTCCGCATATATTTTAAACATATTTCAATAAATATTTATATACATATAACATTGCATATGTATGTGTATATTGTGTTAAATGTGTGGATTTTAATCAACTTAAAAAAAAAATTAAAATGAAATAATGAAAATTGAATATTGTATATAAAATATAAATATTGAATATACATGTCTATATATGTACACATATATTATAATACGTGTATATTATATAAATATGATACATAATATGTATACATATAATATATTAATAATATCATGTTATATTCATATTTAATAATTACAAAATAAATTAGAAATATTCAATTTTTTATATTTAAATGATACATATATTTATTAAATTTGTCATGTATTGAAATATAACGGATATGTTAAAAATTTAAAAGTTCAAAAGTGATTTGTTATGTATAAAATTTGTTATTTGAATTTTTAGTTGGTCCACATTTATAGATTCTGCTCTAAAGTTCAATAATTCATATTCATATTTTCATTTGAATAAATATTGGAAAAGAAATTAAATTTTAAACTTTATATTTTTATACATTCAAACATTCAAACATGTTAAAGATTTTATGTGACAACACCATGTGACATGTAATGTGATAGGTGAATGGCAAAGGCCTTGGACCAATTCTAAGAGGTCCAAGGATCAATACTTGGACCCACTGTGTTGACCAATTTGGCCATGTTGAGTATAGTCAACGTTGATGTATGTTGACTAGCAATATGTATAATAACTTATGTTGATTACGTTGACCAATAATATGTATAATAACGTATAATACAATCATGTTTCATACCATAATTAAAAATTAAATTAAATGAATAATTATTTTGTAAAATAAATATTTTTACATTTTTATATTATATTATTTTATAAATACAAATAATATTTTGTAATTGTCGGTGCATTAGTAATGGTGGTTATGATCACTACTACCAAAGTGAGGTGCAATTTACTAACTTAAATCACTATGTGACCTTAAAAATGAAATAATTTCATTGCATTTTACAAATTTCACCATGTTGAAAATTATTTCATTATAATATCACTATGTAGACATCATGTTTCATTATTAGTTAACATAATTCACTATTACAATTTACTATAGTAAATAGGTTTATTTCTATGTTTTTAAAAATATTTTATCTATGCTACTTTATGATGTGCCCTATATTATTTTAAATTATTTTACTTATTTTAACTTATATTTATGTTATTATAAATTATTATAAATTATTGTACCCTAAATTATTATATGTTATTTTACCTTTAGGTATCTTAATTACTTTATTATAAGTTTAAGATTATTCTAAATTAAATTATTCAACTAATTTTAGGCTATACCTTAAGTTATTTTATTTTAAATTATACTTTAAGTTATTCAAGGTCATTCTACTTTATGTTATTATAAATTATTTTATCCTAAGTATAATAACTTCAAATAATCTAAAACAAAATATAATGACCTAATGTAAAAATAACTTAGAATAAAAAATAATAACCTATGAAAAATAATTTTAAATAACCTACAATATAATAATTACTAATAACTTATGATATTATAACATAGAATATCCAAAAATAATTTATAATATAATAATCACAAATAGTTGTAATATAACATATAATAACAAACAATAATTTATAATAAAATAACCATTAATAAAATAACCATCAATAACCACTAAAAAACAAACCACCAATGGTTTACAATGGCATAATCACCACCAGCCATTGGTAGAATAACCACCAATAACCACCAACAGCCATTAGTAAAATAGCCACCAATAGCCATTAGTAAAATAGTCACCAATAACCAATAGTAAAATAACCACCAATAGCCATTAGTAGAATAACCATCAATAACCAGTAATAAAATAGCCATTAGTAGAAAAGTCACCAATAACCACCAATAGCCATTAGTAGAATAACCACCATTAACCATTAATAAAATGACCACCAAAAGCCATTAATAGAATAGCCACCAATAGCCATTAGTAGAATAGCCACTAATAACCAATAGTAGAATAGCCACCAATAACCAGTAGTAAAATAGCCACCAATAGCCACCACTAACCGTTAATAAAATAACCACCAATAGCCATTAATATAATAGCTACCAATAAAGTAACCACGAATAGCCACCAATAGAATAAATATTAGTGGTGATTAATAGAATAACCATTAAAAAATAATAATAATCATAAATAGAATAGGTACCAATAGGCATTAATAAGCATTAATAAAATAATAACCAATAGCTATATATTAGAATTGCTTAGGATTGCCAAAAATAATCTAAGGTGAAATAATTTATAATAGACAAAAATAACTTAAGGTGAAATATCTTATAATAACCTAGAATTGTGAATAATAACATAAAATGAAATAGTCTTCAATAACCAAAAGTAACTGAGAATAGCCATAAACAGCCATAAATAATGTAAGGTGAAATAACTTAAATTAATGAAAAATACTCATATAATAATTGAAAGTAACTTATCATAAGTAGTATTATTATATTAACAAAAATATTATCCATTTATTAATCAAAAAATTCAAAAGAATGTCATTGAAATGTTATTGAATAATGATATGCAACTTTTTTTTTGTTCAAATGATTTTAAACTTTCAAAAGGAAATAAACGTAATTATGTACATTATTAAAAGAAAAATTAAAGTAAATTCAAATCATTTGATTTGAACAAAATCTCAATAAGATGTGAATTTTCAAAGTTTATGTTTTTGTAATGTTTAAAATGAAATATTTGATAAATAAAATGTAATGTAACATATTATCACAACAATTGGGGCGTCTTGATGGTAATCTGTTTGTTTCCATTTCAAAAGTCAAGGGATCAAACCTCATGGGTGGTGTTATGTGTGGTGAACAATGGTATGTTGATTGAATATTTTCCTATTGAAATCCTAAAATAAGTGCCTAGGTTGATTATGTGGCCCACTTACCTACCTAGGTTAGGTTTTTAAACTAGCGTAAGTAGTGACACGTGTCAATAAATAATAAGTTTTTAAAATCATGAAATTATCAATAATACTCTACAATAAATAATTAAAATTTAATTGATTTCCATATTGGTTAATTAATTAACTAACAAGTGAATGGTTTGATAAATTTGTATTTCACTTGAGAATAACCTTGTTTTAGTAGGTACTAGTGAAACAAATCATTGTCCCTAGCAACTAGTCCCCATTCATGAAGGGGTTAAACAATTTCACTAAGTAAAAATGTCCAAATTCACTCAAAATCTAGTGAAACCCCAGAATGAACTAGGACGCATTTCCTAGTAGTGGATTGTGACTATCTTAGTGACTAATGGCATTTACAACATGATCATTTGGACTACAAAATCGTGTAGTTGCAACCAGTCATAAATACCATATTTTGGCATTGAAACAATGTGATGGAGTTAGGCAAGGTTGAACGCCCATCTACTAGGGAGGAGGGCATAAGGCATCAAAATCACGAGGCCATGAATGAATAGGTCTTGGACAACCTTCTAGCTTGGTTCTGTCAGAATGAACAAAAGGTAATTGTTAGGGCTAGGAGGCACACAAACCTGAAGTGGGATAGGCTCCAAGTTTATTTGCAATACACATTTGAGGTTCTTAAGCTGACACTTGTTAAGCTAGCCTCTAGTCACATTCTTCAGCTTTTTAACATGACTACATGGGGTGTGGGGTCCATCCCTCTCAACATGTAGGCCAAGTTAAGGTGTGATGAAGAGCTTGCATTTGTGATTTGAACAACTTGAACCAAATATGCAAAAGCACTCAAAGGTTCTTGGATGGAGTGTGAATTAACAAAAATTGAGGACTATGGGTTGGTTAATGAACTAATTAAATTCATATGAAAATATACCCACTTAGACATCTTTTTTACATACATTTTACAAGGAAAAAATCATCAATCCAAGAAAAAATGATCCATGTAAAGACTCTTGAAAATAAGGTCTAGATTTTGGTCATTCAAAAGTTCATAACTATATTTTGGTTAAAGCTTTTGTAATGAGGTTTTCAAATCTGTGTTTTTTTTTCTTTCATCTATCAAATATTAAATCCCTATAAAATATATTTTCAAAAAATGATATTGAAAATTTCATGTAAATGGGAAATGTAAATGGTCGAAACAATCCATATGTTTTCATTTCAAAAGTCCATAACTACAAAATGGGTGCACATTTATTGTGCACAAATCATATAAATAATTTCATATTGAAATTGAAAATCTTAAATTATGTCCCAATTGTGCATATAAATGGTTTTATGGCATGTTAATTCACTACACCTTGTAGAAAATTGCAATGGGACACAAAAAATGAACCACTATAGCTTACATTCACCCTTCAAGTTTTAGATTTCATATGCAATACTTATTATATTGTGTTATTTATTTTAGGGTTCAAAGCACCATTAGGGAGGTGTTTATGGCTAATGTTGTGATGTAACATTGGCCAATCATGGGGTATTTATGCAATGGCACGCCCATGATGTAAAGGTTGGATTAGCGCAATACAGGAAGGCCAATGGGATCTCATCCCCTTTTAGTAATGACATAGATAGCCCATAATTTATCATAATTTTGATTAAAATGTTGTTTTGGTCTTCAAGATTTAGGGTAGCAATTTATCTTCCAAGCAACCACATATTTACTATTATGGCATGTTCCTCATTTTAAGGTGGGGTTGTTTTGAACTTGGTCATTTTTTTTACATTTTTGTAACACATGTCACCCATCTTTTTTTATTTAAAGCATTTTACTTTCATTTTACACCATCTTGTGTTAATAGTTTAAAATACATTCTCTAATATTCTTATATGTATGTTTGATGAAATTATCAAAAAAATGATTAAAATCTTACACTCCTTTATCTTACACTTCTTATTTTTGGAGGTAAAGAAAGGTAAAATCTTACACTCAAACTAGAAAACCTTTCTTTACCTCCAAACATAAGAAGTTCAAACCTAGAAGGAAAGTAATACCATCATGAAGGTATTCTATAAACACCATGGATTGAATTATTTTGGTCTACACTATTATAGGGGTATTGCTTATGCCCTAAATTATTCAATCCATGTGCAATACCTCACTTATGGTATATCAGAAATTGTTTGGGCTCCATCACATATCTATTAAAACCTAAAGGGGTATTGCATAACCATACCAAAACCTAAAAGGAAAACAATACCCTATTTGGAGTAATCTACAAACACCATGGGCTTAATTATTTTGATTCGGGCTATTGGAGGGGTATTGCTCATGCCCAAACCTACTCAATTCACCTACACTAGTCCTTTCAAGGTATCCCATAAAACCTTTGGGTTCCATAACATATCTTTTGGAATTTGGAAAGGTATTGCATAGCCTTAGCTAAACCTAGAAAGCAAATAATACCTGCATCATTTTGCGATAATATTGTAAACCATGAAATAAAATAATATTTTTAAAAATACTTATTTCCATGCTCATTATATGATGCCATACATATTGATTCCAATAAATGAAAGTATTGTAAAGTATTTCACATTAATGCTAGAAGGTCATTTGAACAAAGTTATGGAGTTTAAATGAAATACCTACATCATATTGGGATATTTCCATTCACCATGAAACTTGGAGGGGTATTGCATAGCCCTACTGAAACCTAGAAACAATACAATACCCACACTATATTGTGACAATATCCTAAACCATGATACAAATGAAGGTATTGTCAAGTTAATCACATTGATGGTAAAATGTAATGAAACTATCATTACAATGAAGGTATTGTAATTACACATCAAAATTTTGTTGAAGTGACCTTATACCATCAATGTGGCGAATTTTGCAATACCCTCATGAAAGCATTAGTTTCCTTGTAAGTTTTGGTAGGGCTACACAATATCCTTTCACATTTCAAAAGATATGTTATGGAGCCTAATGTATTTTTGCACATTCATTGAGTCTTTCTACGCATGAGCAATGCCCCTTTAATAGGGTGGACCAAAATAATTCAGCCCATGGTGTTTACAATGTAGCCCAATGAGGGTATTACATTCCTTTTAGGTTTTCTTAGGGTTGCGCAATACCTTTCCAAGTTTTGAAAGATATGATATGGAGCCCAAACTATTTCAAGGATACCAAGAGCAAGGTATTGCATGTTCTTTGAATATTTTGCTTTATGAAATGCATTTAAATTGAACTAGAGCTCCATATGGCTTTAATTATCCACTTGGTTTGTAATAACCCCATGGAAAACACTTTTTAAGCAGAACTTGCAATACTTTTATATAGAGGGTGTCAAATATTTTGATAATTATTTATTTGTTTGATTGAAAAAGACCAATCTTTATGCAATACCTTCATTTTATTCTTTCCTCATCATTGTCAACCGTTGGGGGCTTATTGAATGACAACCATGTAAGTAGGTGTAACCATGTAGGTGGGGTTTGGTAGGTACCTACTTAAAGTGTTGGTAGGTAGATAAATAAATGAAGGGTGGGTAGGTGGGTGGGGACAAAAGTAATACATTTTTAATTTATACATGAGTAGGTAGATGGGAAGAGTCTAATTTTAGTTTTAATTTATAGGTGAATAAATGGGAGTTAGTTGGGGGTAGTAGGTGGGTGGAAAAAGTTTCAAAAGAAAATAAAAAGAAACTAGGTGCGGGGTGAAGTAAAAAAAAGTTCCCAAAAAAAATTGAGATTAGGGATAAAAAAGGGCAAAGAAAATAAGTCAACTTGGGATGGCACATGGATAAAAAAAATAATCCTATCAGTGCACCATCCATCCACGTTAGTGCACTTATGGGTGCTGGTTCACTTTGGCCATGATCTTGTCATTTCATATTGTTAGATGTTAATATCATTTGGCAGTTATGAAAATTGTGATCCATGACTCCAAGTAGGCCAAGGTAGGGTTGTGCTTACGCCCATAGTGAACCACCCAACAAGGCACCATGAAAGATGCATGGTATATAGATAGGAAACATTCTTTTGTTGTATTCCTATCTCATGGCTAGCCATGGTGGGTAGTTTAATATCTATTAACATTCACATGTATCTATCTAGCAATGTTGGTAGGATATTAGGCAAGTTCAGGTTTAAGTTTTCATTTAGTTTTTGAAGTTCAAACTTGCTTTAATTCTAGGAGGTCTAATTCTAAGAGTTGGATTCTTGGTTTCATTTATGTGTGAAACTTGAATTGAGATAGTGTCACCAAAAAAAAGGGGAGGTGATTTTGAGATGGTAATCCTTAACATTTTGAATGCAAGTTCAACAAGGTTTATTGGAAATTTCCAAAGGGCAAAATGGAGGTTACAACAAATATTATTACTAAATTTAAATCCTTCTAGCCAAACAAACTTTATAATTCTAACTCTATGGACCTCAAGGGATCAAACCTCTCTTGATTTCCTCTCAAGGAGCCAACTAGTTGTTGGCGAATGTGGCAACTCATCATTCAACAACACAAACACCACAAATGCTACCCCAACATCATCATGTAGTTTCATTTAGAAGTTGGACAAAGATTAAAAATAGAACAAGTAGTTGTGATTATCTAAACCTCACAATATCCTCTTGTTCCAAAATCCTCGAAGCTCCCACTATATCATAGGTATTTTTTTTCAAAATAAATTACACATTCACATTGAAACCCCCCAAAACTTAACACAGATGTTGATTGCCACTACAACCGCTCTTGAAATCGTTAAACTATTTCATCATTTCCCTTGATCTAATCCTTAAAAATGCAAACTCTATACCTCCTACTCCCTTCTTGACACTCATGGCACAACAAAAAATCAAATGCCAGGTTCAAGAGAAGAAGTCCAGAGGGACTTCTATCCCCAACTGATTACTATCAAAATCCAAACAAACTCCAAACTTCATAACTAGAAGAATCAAAACTTAGCTTCCCCCACACTCCCAAAAAAAATTGCCTGGCTTTCCTCCTCTTCAACTAGCTTCCTATAGTTATTCTTCGTCCACACCTTTTGCTTCTTTGAAAGCTCAATACTAATCATTTCCAAGAATTGTGATTCACACTCCCCATAAAGATTGTCAATTGAGTAGCAAGGATTCCGTTCCATGACCAAAACTAGCTCACCAAAGCCACTCCATTGAAAAACAACATTAAACACAATAACCTACAAAACAACAAAACAAAGCCAAAAACAGAAAACAAGTAATTGAACTTTCGGTGTCCTTGAAGCACAACAACTTCGGCATCATTTGTCACACATCTGAATTAGGGTTTTTGCTTTCATTCATACTCATCCACAGAAAAATGTTGGACACTGTTTTAGCTCACAATAGTTCTAATTTATTTTTTAAACCGAAACCATAGGTTCTTCATAAAAGTGAAGAATTGCCCAACACTGGTGGTAACTGCTTTCCAATGGCCAATCCACTTGTGGGTGGTGGATCACATAATCCTCAAGAGCTTATGCTTGCTGGTTGTGAGCTACATCCTATTGATGGAAAAAATAGGCAGGTCTAATAAGAACATGATTATCAGAGATTTAAAAGCACATATCACAGGAGAGCTAAAGACTTTCCATTAAGCGTCAAAAAGACCTGCCCTAATTTTTGTAGTGTATTTAGACTAGCATTATCAGGTGCTAAGAACTCAAAACAGTTACGATAGTCCAAGATCTTGTGTAATGGATGAGATCTGCAGCTGAAGCCCACATCCTTTGAAAATTAGGGCAGGTTTTTACACCCTCAGCCTTTCCTCATTTGTTTCCATACCCATCACTGGGGCTACTACCCTCACCCTCATGTCTAAGCACCTCAAAACAAGGAAGGGCTTCTGGGCCTACCCATCTCCTCCTATATTAGATTCATCATGCATATCCTAATCATTGACAACCCTCATCTTTCATTAGACTTCTGTTAATAGATGGTCTTCTGTCTTACTTGAAAATTATTTATTTATTCAAACAGGTCAAGTATCCTTTATGCAAAGGTGCGCGGAATGATGCTATAATGGTAGCCTTGGCTAAAGTGGAAAGCAGTAACACCCGGTACCGCCGGCCTTGCCAGGGGTTTTGCTCAAACTAAAACTGGTGTTCTCATTGCTTGGAATGTGCTGAATGAAATGGGCTTCTTCATCACAGTCACAAGGATTTGTTCTCTGGAAAGACAAGCTATTGAGAAAAATAATCATGTAACCAAACTGGTCGGGAAGGACATTAGTAACGAAGACCTTATCAACTATCGACTGGGTGTTTGCAGCATTTATACAAGATTGGTACTTTACTCTACTCTGCAAGAACTGAAATTCACTACAGCCAAAACTCCTCCATGTATTGAAATCATGGTCCTTGGTAGTTGTGCTATTGAAAGTGAGGCATTCTTTGGCCCTCACGCTGAAGACCAGTGTTGTTCAGTTCTTTCATTTTGTTACCTGTAACCTCTGGTTCTGGGTTGTTTTCTTAATTTCAGAAATCAAGATACTTCTAGGTTTGTTTCTTTTGAGAATTTTCAGAATCACCAAACCTCTGACCCTAAACCCTAAACCCTTAAAACTTTGCAATCAAAAGAACATATGCTTTAAGGTTGAAAATTTTCAAAGAACTGGCAGTTTTCATGAAAGAGCCAGCAAAGAACTGGCTGTTGAAGGTAGGATCTTTGACCCAGTTCTTTGGTTTTTCACAAGCTTGGTTAAGGGTCACAAACTGGTTCTATGGAATTGAGAACCATTCGTCGAGGGTTGTTAGAACTGGCTCTTTGATTTTTCAGAATTGCCAATCAAGGGTATACATATATCCAGCCACAGTGAACCAGCACCCACCAATGCACCATTAAGGATGGATGATAAATGGATCAGGAAACAAGTTTCAGTTGGGTTCCAGTTTTGTAGCTAATCATGGTTAGAGGTTAGCTATATCTACCAACTATCATGTAGGTAGCAAAACCAGCCCTTACTGATAGATATAAACTATTTACATACCTACGAGTCATCTAGTTTCCTACATATCTACCTATACATAGGACTTAGTCCATACAGAATGGATTGCCAAGTGAAACCAGATATGAACTTAGTCAAGGTTCATCCACAACTGAGTGATAACATGCATCCAGTGGATGGTGCACTGGTGGGTGCTGGTTCACTCTGGCCCATATATCCTACCCTTGCCCACCAGTTCCAGGTTTGAAAAGAGATAACCACCCGACAGTAGAAAATACCAGTGTTGGGCGGTTCTTTCACGCAATGCTGGTTCTTTGTCAGTTTTCAGACCAGATATAGGCCTATATCACCAGTGGTTCCCCTTTCATGAAACCCTCCCCCCCAGAACTGACCCACAAAAAATTGTCCAAGAACTGGTGTTTGTTTCCAATGATGGGTGGTTCTTTTATTTGGCACCAGTTATTTTCCGGTTCTTAGACCGGTTATATAATATCACTTCCAGTTCCTGCATGATAAACCCCTGCCCCCAGAACCAAACTGGAACTTGCCAAATTCGAATAAACCACCCCCCCAATCAAACTGGTGTTTGCCAAAATGGGAAAACTTGCCCTTACTCCAGACCTGGCACCAAAAATCAGCCAAGGTTCTTTATGAATGTAAACCAGGTTCTGTGGAATTTAAAAACCGAGTTTCTTTGATTGAAAACTGGTTTAAATGGAATTAAAAAACTGTTGGTTTTTTATTAATTAGGGTTTTCGAGTTTGAGGTTTGTGATGTGTGCTCCCACTTTCTCCATCACTGGAAACTTTCTTGAATGCGACCTCAACAAGAGCACTCCAGGACACCACCGGTTTAGTTTTGCTTTTACTCAACAACCAACATGCTAGGGGCACAAGATGAGTTCAATATGGACCAACGTGATCTAAAATGTATATTTATTTATTTATTTGATTTATTGTTCATTCCACTATGAACTGTGTTGTTCTATTGTTTTGCTACCTCTCATCTTCCCCTACTCTTGCCTTGTCTTTGATCTTTGACATTTGTAGTTTCTATTTCTTGAAAAAGTTTACCATTTTAGACCTCAAAAACTCAAAACTTCAAGGTTTAGTTGTTTTCATTTATAGGTATTTGAAGATGTGCATTCACATTCAAGGGGATTACGAATCTTGATTTCATTTTTCACCCCCTCTTGCTTACCACCCACTTTTGTAGACTACTACTACCATGGACTTTTTTATTGTAGACATGAGTGCTAGCACACCCAATTCTAATGCATTTTCTATTATTGTTGCATGCATTGCAAGGTATAGTAATATCAGCAATGTCATGGACAGTTTAAGGCAAGAAAACACGTTTGATGTTGGCATTGATGATCCTTTATTACAAGAGGCACTATTGGAGATTGTGAACTAGCAACTCGCTTTTTGAAAACCTCACCAAAGGACTTGAACCACTTGGGCCTTCTTAAAGGTAAATGATAACCAAGACGTTAATTTGAAAAAAACTTGTTAGTTATGTGTTGCATTGTTTGTCGCAACGAAATAGTGGGCCTTGAAATTTTAGCCTTGTGCACAAGATGTCGCAAAAGCCTTTTATTGCTTACAGCAAGGCTCATGGCATATCAACCATGACAAAACACCTAGAGCAAGATCATGTTGCATTGCTTAAAAGGTTTAAAAATGAATAACGTGCTTTTCCCCAAGGCCTTCCTGATTGCAAACCAACAACTAAGTAGCAAAATGTAAATTCTAATTCCATGTCAAGATTTTTTGCTTCTTCAAACGCATTGCTAAAAGACCATGATAGCCAAAAAAAGTTTGTGTACTATTCTTTGTGATCAAAGGTTTTTTTGCCACTGAGGAAATTGAAATTTATTTAGTTGCAAAGGTTGGTTATTTAGTTGTGCCCAAGGGTGAGCCTCCCATCAATGTTGGTTTTCATTAAAAAAGTTTTTCCTACATTGATGAACATGACCATGATCGAGTATGTGCAACTTGCCTTAGCTGAATGTTTGACAACCTCTTACATTTCAATCCCTAGATGTCCAAAAGGACCCACAATATTCTTGCGGTGGTTGTTAATTTCTTCTCCACCTATTTGGAGCCCAAACACATTGTTGTTGGCTATTTTGAGCCCTACAAAGTGGTGCAATGTGCTACTACGACTATGAAATTGAAACACATCCTCCACAAATTTACACTCATTTCAAAAGATTCTAGCCTATGTAAAGGATGAAGGCTCTAACTTGCAACCTTGTGTTCAAGTTTTGAAATCTTGTGGTGATTTTGACATAATTAAGCCATTTGATGACCATTTTTTTAAGCATGAACTATCAAAGGTATGTTAGCATGCCACTTTAGATGAGAAGGTGGCTCACATGTTACATTATGCATCAATCAAATCTACCCAAGTAAACATCCAAAAGTGTTTCACATGGCCAAAGAAATCCAACAAGGGGAGGTAGGCGTGGGAGAAGACATGTGTGGAATCCGATTTTAACCCCCACAAATTAAACGCCTCAATGAAAATGAGGTACCTAAAAATTTCTCCATGCTTGGTTTTTCCTATTTTAACTTTATGGTTTATGGTTTGGGTTTATCCTTGGCTCATTTGATTTTTTCTTGGAGCTTTATGGTTTAAAGTTTAAAGTTTTCCTTATTTCAATTGATTATTCTTAAATTATTTTGAATTCATTTGAGGTGTGGTATTTAGTTTGAATTCTCTAATTATAGTTTGATTTATTGTGAACTACATGGTGATTTATTTGATTCTCACAATGAAAAATTGCATCCATCAAAACCACACTACCTTGCAACTAAAACTCAAAAAACAACTCATATACAACTATTGTGCAACTATATATTGGGTATTACAATTACTATGCAACTATCCCCCTAGAAATACAATGTATTAATAAATAAATTGCCACATCAAAAAATCAATTAATTGTATTATAGTTACAAGTGAGTTGAAAATGGGTTTTCTATATGATAATTTATACACATTGTACATACATATCTAATCAACCATGTTTGATTTTTTAAAGAATTACATATGTGGCAATTACTTTAAAACTATTGTAAATGTGTTACTAAAGCAACAACTATGCTGCAATTAGATACAATGTACATGCATGTGATCATGCCACATGTTCACATTTTCACCACCCATTATGGAATACATTTGCAACTAGTTTCTGATTATGATTCCCATTGATACAATTGGTATAGCCACTAATGTGTCACTGCTAAAGTACTACTATTAAACTATGTTATGATTATAATATAACTATTGATAATTTAATAAAGATACATATTCATCAATTATTTATATTTTCATCATATGTGTTTCATTTTAAATGATTTAAAATGTTTTGGGAACACTGCCTCAAGTTTTAAAAATCATCTTTGAAATGTAAAAGAAAGGAGTAATGAAAAAATAACAAGAAGAGAAATAAGCTTTCCAATTTACAAAACACATTTTTTTCCTTTTTTTTACTATGTGGACTTCTTCTACTTTCAAACCTCATAACTTTCTAGTTTATTTATTCATTTTAAACGATTTAAAGTGTTATAGGAACACCACCTGAAATTCTACAAATCATCTTAGAACTCTAATAACAATAGAACAACATACAAGGATTTTTTAGGTGTTCAAGAACTAGCCTTTATAACATTCAATGGTTTTTTTTTAAAAATTTTGACCCCTTATACTTTGGGGGGCCATAACGTTTTCCATTCTATCCCATTTTTGACAATTTTTAATGCCCCATAGGCACCAATAGGAAGAGTTCAAGTTTTGTTTGGACACTAGAAACATTGGAACCTTCCACTTGGATTTTCCATCCCTCATTTTAGGGGCTTGATAATGTGACCCAATTTGCAAAACATCTAAAGGGTATGGGTGGCATCTAAGTTGGAATTTAACCCAAATTGTTGGGAATGAGAGAATTATAGAGGACACTTATGAAATACATAACCAAAAAAAGAAAAAAGTTGATCAACATTTGACAACTTTGACTAAGACCATATACCTGAGAAGTGTGACCCGATCTTTTCTTAGGATTTCAAACTTTAGTGGCATAACATATAGTTGGGGAAAAAAACAAAAAAGGGTACATGGTTCCTTTGCTCCATGTGGTATAAAAACTTACAATCAATGTGTGGATTAACAAAAGTGAAAACAAAGATTGGGGCAAAGTGTCCTTCATGCAACCTAAACATTGGAAACCATGTCACCTAAAAAGGGATGGGTCTTTTAGTTATATAATCTTTTATAGAAGCAATGCATTTCAACAAAATAAGAACATAATTGTCCAAGATGGGTACAAAGTGCATAGCATCTTAAATTACCAAAACTTTTATCTTACTGATCTTAACAATACAATATCAAATTCTGGACTTTAAGGGATCAGATCACTTATGATTTTTTCTCACGAACCAACTGGTCATTAATGTAACTACTCAACAACAAAACCTCAACTCCATTTAATTTCACTTTCTCAAATTTCTTCCCTTGGGAGTTGGATAGAGAACAATGAGGCACAAAACAATTCAATAGTTTATCTCTATGAAACCTAACAATGCTTTTAGAACCCCATTCCTTGGAGTGTTTGTAACAATATAGGTATCTTTTTCCACACATAGATAGCCTTAAATAGTCCCTTTTAGTTTCCCTGATGCACACAACAAATCGAACATGCCACATTGACCACTTTTAAGATCTTTAGACACATTCATCATTTCCCTTGGACTAGTCCCTAAAACCTATTACTACATCTTCTACTACTTCCCTAAAGCACATGGCACAACAAAATACTTGCTTTAAGGGGAAGAAGGTTGAAAACCAACAATGGGGCAGTCTTCCCCAATTGTTCACACAATTAATTCAAGACCTAAAAAAATGCACATTCAAGCAATTAAAAAGAAGTAGCATTTAACTTGTGTTTCTCTCCCCCCCCTCAATGCCACTCAAGACCTCCAACTTATAAAATCTTCAAACACTTCCATCATCCATTCCATCAAGATCTCACCCACCAACCATCTCCTAGTTTCGTGATTAACATTAACCACATCTAAGAGCAATTACCATAGTAGCTTGGAAATTGCTCCATCACCCAACCCAACTTAGTAGTGTCATTCCATTGAATTGCAAAAGTCAAGCACACATAACTTGCAACAAAAACCAATTAAACATAGAAATAAATAACAACTAGACTTTTGGTGTCCACAACTCCTCATGATACCAAGCATACTTCAAATTTGTTGCCTTTTGCCTATCATCCAACATACATTAGGGTTCTCACTTTCCATCCCTCCTCATCCAAAGTTGAAATTCTTGACACTGTTTCTATGTCACAACCATCTTGCATAAATTTTAATATTGTGAAAGAACACATGAAGCATGGGTGTTAACCTTTATGCACCAATTTTGATACCCTTCAACATGAAGTGGTAGTGGAAAGGATTTCAAATGGAACATTACCTATTTTATGAAGGGTTTGCTTAAGGGGGCTTATTCACGGTTGGGGTTCCCAAAAAAGGAAAAAGGATTCAAGGACTTTTGTGGGGCTACTTTTTGCAAATAACATTTACTTGAAACAAAATTAAGTGAAAAAAAAGTCAATAGTCCAATTTGAGATATTTCATGTGGCGGCGATGAGTTTTCACATTCATACATAATTTTGTATGAATATTTTGGTTTATAGCTAAAAATTCCTAGAAATTCCAAAAATGAATTTCAATGGACAACCAAACATGTTTTTTGGCAAGATCTTTTCTTGCACATGTGACCTACACCTCAAGCTAGACATTTGAACCCATTGAACACAATTTTTTTATCAAATGGTTTTTTAGAAAATTCCTTTTCCTTGTAGCCTTTTCCTTCAAAATTTAAAGACTTTGAAATTTTTATATAATTTGGTTTTTCATCAAGTTCATATAATGTATAATGAACATATACTTTTAGGGAAGGGGGCATGTTTTTTTTGTACAAAAAGTTTGAAATCAATTGTATGAATTTATGCATTTTTTTATTCCTTTTTTTAAAAAATGCAGTTTAAACATTTGATATACTTAGTTTACAAGATTCAAAATGACATTTACATTGTATCCAACTTATTTGAAAATATTTTTATTAATTTAACAAGACATCATCACAACAATTCATTAGAACTATAATAATGTAAGATTAACAAAAATCCAAAGTTGTCCTTTGGAATCCTTTAAATACAAGGCATTCCTTTTTGGTACCCCAATTGTGAATACACCCAAGGAATTTAACAATTCAACTCAATCTTGACTTCATTTTGTGAAGTCATAATTTGGTACATACGGATCAAGAGAAATGATCTAGCTAAAATTCAACAATTGTAAATGATTAGATAAAACAAATTATTAGATGTATTTGGGAAGGCCTATAAGGTTATGGTAGAATACAATGGGTAAGACCTTAAGGAAGGTTAATAAGACACCTATTGTTGAACAAACACTCCTTAACGATTTCAATGAGATATGGTGTTCACACCATGCTCTTTGTGTTAAAGAATTTGCTAGAGAAATTCAATGGTCTTACCACATACCTAGAAATTCATGTAATATTATTTGGATTTGAAGTGTGTTTCCTAATGGGCTTGGTCAATGGGCTTGGTCTTCCCCTAATTAGTTTTGTGATCAACTATATACTTCAACTATATATTAGTAAGGTAAAATAAGATAGAATAATTTTGAAGTATTTACAAATTGAATAATGTAATTAAAAGGGTGACCAAAAAATGTTATTAGCCAAGTAGGTTATATATTTATATTTGTGGGTGAAAACATGATCAAAGGAGCTAGGGGTGTCAAGGTAAATCCCATTTCCAAGGACTTCACATAACACATGTCATTTTTGTGTTGATTTATAATTTATTATTTATTATTTTAGGTACCCCTTTTAACACTACATTTTTTATATAAATACATTTTGATTAAAAATTTATTTTATATCATGTATATTATGCATTCATGCCCTTTGTCACATAAACATGAATAACTTTTGTTAAAAACACATTTTCAAAATCCATAATTTTCAGGGTTTAAAACATTGTTGAACCAAATGTGTTCAAATAAGTTATAAAAATAATTTTCATTAATTCAAGTCCTTTTTCCCTTCTAATCATCAATGTTAAAATCCTCTCCAATTTTTAAAAGGAATGGTGCACATTTGGTAGAAAAGGACATTTGAAAAAAATAAGGGTTGTCCACTTTTGAGGTTTGAATGATTTGAACATGCAATTTTTTTAAAAAATTTGTGTCAAGCTTTGAGCATGAAAACTTTGCAATCAATGGAAAATATTCCAAAAAAATTTATGAAAATCCAAACTAGTATGCTTCACTTGTGGGTGAAAGCAAGAAAAAATGAACCAAACAATGTGTGGACAATCCTTAAAAATTGTTTTTTGAAAATTTGAAAAATCACCATGGGAACATTATGTATAAATTTTTTTTGTTTTATTTTCTAAATAAATTTTTATACTTTCAAAGTTGCAACTAAAAAAACTTCATAATGTTTCAAAAGTCATTTTATATGTCTAAAACATTCAAGAAAAGTATGTAGATGTGGTTTTTTTTGTATCAAAAGTCCTTTTCCCTTATCAAATGTTCACCAAATCATTTCAATTTTTTTGTGAACTTTAATATATTCCACAATAAAGGATCCATGTGTTCAAAACATTCAAAAAATAAATATACATATACATTTTTAGATTTTAACACTCAAATGTCCTTTTACGCTATTATAATTTTGAATTTGTAATCATGTTTCAAAGTAAAGTTATAGATTTGACTATAATGTGAAGCTTGATGCAAAGGAAATTGAGTTTTTATCATGTTATATATCATAAATGGCCTCAAATTTGATATTTAGTTTAAAAAAACTATGTGAAAAATGCAATTTAAACCAATAGAAAACTACCATGTGGAAAATGTAGTCCTTGCAAAGGACTTTAACCTTGGTGTGATTGGCTCCTTTTTTCATGCTTTCATCCTTGTGATTTTTTAGACATACAAAATTGCAGGTTTAAAGAATGTCCATTCATTTGGGTGGCTCCTTTGATTATGTTTTTACCTTGGTAGGTATCCATGGTTATTTTAAAGTAATAGATGTATTTGCTTAACATTGGTTTGTTCCACTTAACTCTCATATGCTAAAGGTCTTTAGGCAAGGAAGACCAATGTGGTTGAATTGGGGATTGTTGGAGATATTGTTTTAAATGCCAACGCAAATATAGGTTATCATCCAAGTTAACTCCCACAATTTTAAGTTTATTCTTTCCACTCAAGATATTTTCTTATGATGGGTCAATCCAATGGTTTATAAGACATTGTTTTTGAGTATTGGGTGGTTTTTTGATTGTTCAAAGAACACTTAATTTTGGGTATTTTAAAAAATCAGAATCAATGAAAAATTGGTTGGTTTTGAGCATTTAAAAAATAATCAAAAAATGTTTAATTCTGGATATTTAAAACCTAACTATTTCAAGGTAAAGAATTATAGTACCTAGCTATTTCAAACCCCTTAAAGAACCATCAACTTTCATCAAAAAACCAATGTTGGGTGATTTTTTGATTTTTCAAAAAACATTAATTTTGGGTTTTGAAAAATTTTGAATTTTGAAGAACCAATTAATTTTAATTTTTTGAAAATTTTGAATCTTAAAAATTGATTGGTTTCAATTTTTTTTAATTTTTTTTTTCCAGAAAATTAGCCAATTTCAAGGGTTAAGTGTGGGGAGGGCTGGGTTTTTGGGGTTAGTTTTAAAGGAGAACATCAGTTAGTTATTGAAACGATTATCATTCACAATTTCATACCCAAATTTGTTAACCCATGTATTATGTTGGTTATAAATCCAATTTTTTTAATTAGACAACTTGTTAATATGCTTATAAATGGTACATAGTTTGCATTGTTTTTAGGTGGATTGTAGATTTTAGACTCTGTCACTTATTACTTCCATCATATTTCAATGAAAACATTAAAAACGTAAATTTTTAATAAAGAATGCAATTAAATGAGTTTTTTTTCAATTAAGGTGCTTGTGCTTAATGCTTACAACTGAAACAAGAAAGCCTTTGAAACCAACCATGGTAAGAAAACAAATAGTAAGGAGGAAAGAAAAAATCAAATGTATTCACCATTATAGCCATAATCCACGAAGTTAAATAATTTCCTAACATACTTTAAAGCTAAAAAAGGAAAAATATCCAAAAAATCAAATCAAAACCCATCTTGGGCTAGTAAGAAATAAAGAACATGTAAAAAAATGAAAGGGAAATTGATCAAAAGGATTTAGGAATTCCTTCCACTAAGTTCATTTTCAAACTCTATATCAAGGTCTTTTGTCAAATCTAATTATGTTTTGCATGTGCCTACAAGGTTAAAAGGCTTAAAACACCCAACCCTTAGATCATTGGGTTTGTTCACAAAAATCATGATCTTTATGCCACAAACTGACCACCTTGACTAAAGTTCATACCTTAAGTAATGTGCCACCAATTATATCTTTTTGAACCTTGGGTCCAATATCAATGCTAACATATTATGCCTCTTCTCTTTATCAAACCCATTCAAAAAGGAAAGGAAAGGTTGAAAAACTTCTAGTGTTTGGTGCTTCATATGAACAATGAATTTTGCTAGTTCTGCATCAAATGCATTTCCCTTTATATCACCCATGCTGAATATGTGTAAGTCAATACATCTTGAAACAACAAAACACAACTTACAAACCTATACATTACATGAACCACTGCAAAGCTCAAATTTAATCAAGTGAGTTGTGACAAAGTTCGAATGAAATCAAATAAGTTGTGACATAGTTTGAATTAAATCAAATAGCTTGTGACCAAGTTCAAATTAAATCAAACCCTAACCAAAGAACTTAAATTCAATTAAATAAACTATGATAGTGTTCAAATTAAATCAAACTGTGACCAAAGAACTCAAATTAAGCCAAATAAATTGTGATATGGTTCAAATTAAATCAAATAAGCTACCATAGAGATCAAATTAAGTCAATTTGTACCTAGAGAGCTCAAATTAAACTAAATAAGTTGTAATAAAAATAAAATAAAATAAGCCACCATAAATTCAACTTAAATCAAACCATAACCAAAAAGTTCAAATTAAACTAAATAGATTGTCATAGAATTCAAATTAACACTATGACAGAAAGGGATATTTTGCAATTGGCCTTGCAACTTAATTTTTGAATTGTAAAGGACAGTTGCAACTTGCAATATTATACACCATGAGTGCTAATGAATAAGTTGCATGAGTTGTAAAGTTGCAATTCACCATATATACAATGTAATTCATTATAACTTAATTGCAATTCAATCAAAACAACTCATTTTCAACTATTATGCAACTCCATTATAATTACACCCATGATGTCATGTTGATGTCATTGATTATCATCCATTTATTAAAATTTGACATGTGGCACTATGGAAAATTTTGGATATAAAAATGATTTTTTTTTGAAATATTGATTTCCATCGTTTATTATTATTGTTAATGATGGTCTGAGATTATGACACATGGCACAATAAAAAAATACCACATGGCATATTAATTATATTTTGGAATATATAAAATAAATATAAATATCTATTTTAGTAACTAGTTAGGTCATACATAACCATAGGTAGGTAAATTGGTAGGTTTTAAAACCTACATATTCAAATATCTACCTAAGACCTACCTACCTACCTACCTACATAGGCAGGTAGAAAAATAAGAGCTACCTACTTACATAGGTAGGTAAGTAGGTAGGAAAACACAAGATTAAATGAATTAAAGAATATCCATCAAATTTATTTATTTTTTAAATATGTTTTTCCTTTAAGTTAATATTTTTTGAATTCATCCCGATACGACATTTGTATTTTAATGTGAGAATATGAGAGAACAAGCCTTCTTTATATAATTTGTAACATGAGATTGGAAGACAAAACTTATGGGTTAAATCTTTTAGTTGTTTTTTAATTACAAATTAAGTCATAATTGAGTTGAAACTATAACCAACTTTAAACATAGGAACTTTGTTTTTAATGACCAAGGCTTGTGCATGCGCTTCATAGTTGGGCATGAATTTTTGTGCATGGTTCAAAAAATCTCACACATTTGTGAACAATCAACACATCCTTGTATTATACCCCTAACCACTTATTTGAATTGTCTACATCTTCAATTGCTGAAAATTTACATTCCAACATTCAAGTACTATGTTTTCAATCAACTTTTGCCATATACATTCTTTGTTGTCATTGAAATTGAATTTAAGTTTTTCTATCTCCCATCAAAAGAATTGCCTTTTATTTTGATTCCACAAATGCAAAATGTTTCTAAGGTTGTTCATGTGCAATCCTTTGGCAAGAAAAATGAATATATTCCAAAGTTGCCCCTTTTAAACCATTAGATGTTTACTTTCCTAATAGAGTTTTGTTAATGATGGTGGGGAGAATTTAACCTTTTAGACTTTCATGATTATGCCCCATATTTTTGAGGCACTAGTTAAGGTGTGGCAATGGACAAAAAGTTCACCTAATGTTTAACATCCATTTCTTGTGCCTTAAAAGCATGTTGTTTTCCACCTTATATTGAAGCAACATCTTCAAATTGAACTCTTTCTGTTCTAGTGCCTATCACCCATTTGCATAGCAAGATCCATAGCTTCATTTAGGTGTGTGAAGCCTTACCCCCAACCCCCATGCACACACATGTTCCCATTGAACTTTGGCTCCTGTGGTAAGTTAATTACCTCCCCATCAAAAAAATTCACAATGGAACTTCACATTTTCTAACATCCTTTTCCAATCCTCCACAAACATTTGTGAAAAACTACAAAAGTGAAGCTAGCACATAGTTGACAATGAGAGCCATACTAATGAAGGGCATGTGGACTAATGACCAATAGCTAAATTTCTTTCTTACTTGTTTAATTAAAAACTCATCCACTGAACTTTAGGTTATATGTCTACTCCAAAGGGGGTGCCTAATAAGGTTTTCTTTGTAACGAGTTTTCAACACTTGGCAATAAAAGAGAGGGGTTGTGATTTATCCAAACGATTTTTTTGAAAAAGAAAATAAAGGCCTAAAATTGTCACATTTTGAAGAAAAAGAATGGAACTTGATAGATTCAAATCGTAGGTTCTTGTAGGTCGCCATTCCAGAGTGGAGTTTGAAAAAATTCCACTTTTGTCTTCGACCTCTAGCCAAATGAATGGTTAAATCCTCTTGTGGATGATTGTTCGTCCACTTACCTCAAAAAATTGAATAAAAATCCTTAGTGCCTAGTGCTGCAATGAGCCAAACTCACCAACAAACCATGAAAGATGATGGTAAGTGGTTAAAAAGCACTAAAAAGTGCAATGTATGTTTCACAACAACCACATATGCAACTATTCTAATTACACCTAAAACTTGTCAAGTCACATGTGTAGTGGCATGTGCAATTGCAATAGTCACTTTTACAATTAGTTTAATCACATGCCTAGTCACACTACCAACTTAGGATGACTTTAGATGAGGGTCCAAGGTCCAAGGACCAATGGATTCAAGCAATCTTATTGCTTGATAGCTTTCATATGGTCCCAAGGCCTTGAAATGAAGGTCCAAGACCAAAAAGTGGCAAATTGAGGCTAAACTTACATGGCACTTGTTTTGGAGGGAAAATCAATTGGTTCAGACCAATAAAACAGTGCTAAAAGGAGAGCTCCTAATTTGGAGATAAGGCTAGGGACCAAGGTATAGTCCAACTCAAGGATTCAATTTGCTTCAAATCAGTCCAAATTGGTTCCTAGGAAATTTGACCCTCGACCCTTGTCTAAAGTGGGCCTTAATATGTGACTATCACAATTGCACATATAACTACAATTAAATCAATAAGATACGTTGTCAACATCTAGATCGCAAGATCACATTTACAATAATTTAAAATAAAATTTCATCAAATTATACATCTCACATGTCATCACCATCGACATATAAAAATAATTGAAAATATTCTTCTTTTAGAAAAATTGTCAAATGTCATGATCTCGGCAATATCTACAATATTATTATTTTAAATGTTAAATTGAAAATTTGTCACATACTACAATCCTAATAATACTTAAATTAATGTAAAATGTCTTGTGACAAATTTAGGAAATGCCATGTGTCACAATCTAGTCATATTTACATTCATTTAAAAAATAACATTGCCATTTTAAAAAGTGCCAGTGTTTCAATCTTGGCCATGATAATGACAATTTGTAATTTCATTGTTCATTTATAACTTGCCTCAGGTCAACACTTGATGAAATCATTTGGGATTTCCTTTCTATTCAATAGTTAAAATATGGCCACATGTTTACATCATGAATGCCCATAACTAGACACTTCACATTATCTTTTTGTTCACATCCTAGTCGCAGAAATAGTCACACGCTTAGATGCAAAAGATAGTCACAAGTCTAAATGCCATCCCAATCCACATGACACCTATGGATGTATGAGAATGGATAAATATTTTTTGAAAGTTGCAACAAGATGCAATTGCATGTGCAACTAGGTGACATGGCATTGCCACATCATGTCATTTACAACTAATATCTTTTGCAACCTGTCAAAAGTGATTACAAAATTTGCACTAGTAAATGTCATGTGCAACTAAAAATATTATCACAAGTCTAGTTGTAAATCAATTTTTTCGGCATAATGTTTTTCAATCCACCCAAATTCAAACTAAAGATCTCATGAAGCAAGATCAACATACCAATCTAACCATATGTGATAAAAGTGGGCCAAAAACTTAGTTTATCATGTTTGTTTCAAGTTCTTTTTAAAATCAAAATTTGACAAAAATAAAGCCTCCATAAATAAAGTTTACAATGCATTAGCATGCCTTGCCTTTGATTCAATCTTCCTCTTACAACTAGTGTGTACCCGTGACCTTCGAACACTGTGAAGTCCTCCAGTTTCTTTAAACCAAGAGAGAGACACACAAAGGTGCAAAGCAGTTTTTTTTTTTTTTTTTTTTTTTTTTTTTTTTTTTTTTTAATTTATTGTTTTTGAAAAGTCCCCCATGAAACCCGTTGCTGGCCGACCTCATTATTGTTTTTTTTAATTCTCTTTCTCCCCAGGGGTTCATGCTGTTCACCGTTTCCAGTTCCAAGCAACCTCTGCCCTCTGGAGCAAAGTAAGCAACTTACACTACTCACTCATGAGACTTCTGCCCCCGCCATCGCCGCCCTCCCCCGCCAAACACACACAACTCTTTTACATCGAACTCCGTCATAGTCGTGAAGGGTGCTGGGCTGGGCCCGATCGGCTTTCTGTGACGGACCCGGCCCGACACCCCCCACGACGGGCCCGGTCGGTGGAAATCCGGGAGTCCGAGAGTGCCGGGCCAAGCTCAGTCGGCCTTTTGTGACGGACCCGAGCTCCATCACGGACGAACGTAATGAATTTATATATATGATTTCCCATCTAGAGTAGGCTAAACACATCCATCATTGAACATTTAACTGGTTGATTATTTTTTCATAGTGATTTTCATTGCTAAGGTGTGCTTAGTGAAGGTTTACAATATTTTTTAAAATTTTAGATGCAAAGAAGAAGAGCACAAATAGGATGAGCCATCCAAATCACAAAATGTTTGGGAAAAAATATATTAGACTTTTTACTTTCACACCCCATATCTTCTTCATTTTTTGTTCATTTTGAACAATCTAAAAAGCTAAGGGTGTGCCAACTAAAAACTTTACAAAACCTCTTTCAACTTGAGGTAACGGAACAATTTCTAAGGATTTTAAGCTCCACATCACAAATTGTTTTATCACACCAATCATTGAATAGTAGTCCCCCTTACTTCAAGACCTCCTACCCTCCTCATTTTTGTCTTTTTTTGAGTGATCTTCATGGATATGGATGTGCCAAATGGCTGTCTGAAATACCTTTTTGAACTCAAGTGGCAACAAAGGAATGTCGATGGACTTTAAGCTTTTTGGTAGGCTAAGTGTTCAATCACCAACCTATCTACCCTACTGATAACTAAATCTCAATGTGTTTTTCTTCAAATTTTTGATATAGCATAATTAATGAACATTCCAAGAAGGATTTAATAATAACTAGCAACAATATTTTAGAAAATTGCCCAAACAGTAGAGAATTCTTGAAAAATCTCCC
>Ga0209208_10000197_pt1 | contig 70714 bp, 66 predicted proteins | sample S1TSphfallax_3_FD_187694 | JGI IMG/M metagenome (GOLD analysis project Ga0209208, IMG submission 187694) | Host-associated microbial communities from peat moss isolated from Minnesota, USA - S1T2_Fd - Sphagnum fallax MG (SPAdes) (version 2) | ecosystem: Host-associated > Plants > Peat moss >... | reverse complement strand
GCCCCGCCGCCGAAGACGGCGATGTCCGTGGTACCGCCGCCGATGTCGACGACGCAGACCCCGAGGTCCTTTTCATCCTCCGTGAGCACCGCATAACTCGAGGCGAGCTGCTCGAGGACGATGTCATCGACGCTGAGTCCGCAGCGCTGCACGCATTTGACGATGTTCTGGGCGGCGCTGTCCGCGCCGGTGACGATGTGCACCTTCGCCTCGAGACGCACGCCGGACATGCCGATCGGATCGCGGATCCCCTCCTGCGCGTCGATGATGTATTCCTGCGGCAGCACGTGGAGGATCTTCTGATCCGCGGGAATCGCGACCGCCTTGGCCGCGTCGATGACGCGCTCCACGTCGCCCTGGACGACCTCCTTGTCCTTGATCGCGACGATGCCGTGCGAGTTCAGGCTGCGCACGTGACTGCCGGCGATCCCGGCGTAGACGGAGTGGATCTCGCAGCCCGCCATGAGCTCGGCTTCCTCGACGGCGCGCTGGATGGACTGCACCGTCGATTCGATGTTGACGACGACGCCCTTCTTCAGGCCGCGCGAAGGATGGCTGCCGATGCCGATGATCTCGAGCACGCCGTCGGCCTTGATCTCGCCGACGATCGCGACGACCTTGCTCGTGCCGATGTCGAGACCGACGAGGAGATTTCTGTCTGAACGCTTAGCCATTGAATTCTTGAACACCCTTGGACGGTGGCGACGCGGGACTGCCGGGTGTGCGCCAACCGATTGAAAACCCGTTCGAATAGCGCATGTCCACGTAGGACACGTCGCTGATGTGATGGGCGATCGCCGGCGCGGCCGTGCGAATGAAGCGATCGAGACGCTCGTCGACGTCCTGTCGACCGAGCCGGACCGTGACGCCGCTGTCGAGATCGATCTCCCAGGCGCCGCGCTCGTCGAGGCGCAGCGCCGCGATGCGCAGCCCCGCCTCGAGCATCCTCGGCTCGGCCGCGAGATAGCGCTGCGCGACGGCGGTCTCGGTGCCCTCGGGCCCGCTCAGTCGTGGCAGCTCCGAGGGCACGTGCGCGGCCGAGCGATCGAACAACTCGCCGCGGGTGTTGAGCAGTCCTGCGTCACCCCAACGTGCGGCCGCCGTTTGCTCGACGACGGTCACGTGCAGGCTGGTCGGCCAGCGACGCTGCACCCGCGCGTGGTCCACCCAGGGCAGCGCTTCGACGGCGCGCTCGATCGCGTCGAGGTCGGCCGACATGAACCCGGACGCCAGGTAAGGCGCCACCGCCTTCTCGATCTGACCCGGGGAGACGCGCTGGAACGGGCCGTCCATCGAGATCACGTGCACGGGGCGGTCGAGCGCCCAGGAAAGCGCGCCGAGACAGGCGACGGCGCCGACGAGCACGGCCGCCTTGCGCCACGACTTGCGCCAGTCGAACGCGATGCGCGGCAACCGGAACTTCGGTTTCGCCGGTTTGGCGCGGTTCTTGAACCGGTTCCGCTTCATCATGATCGTCGCTCCCGCGAGAAACTCGTCTCCAACACGCGCCAGCACAGTTCGGGAAAGTCGATGCCGCTCCGGGCAGCCGCCTTCGGCACGAGACTGTGGTCGGTCATTCCGGGCGTCGTGTTGATCTCGATGAAATAAAACCTGCGCGTGGCCGTATCCCGCATGAAATCGACGCGCCCCCAGCCGAAGCAATCGGTGACGCGAAAGGTCGCGAGAGCCGCGGCCTGAAGCTCGGCCTCGTCGGCGGCTTCGAGACCGCTGGGCAGGTGATATCGGGTGTCGTTGCGAAGGTACTTCGCCTCGTAATCGTAGAACTCCGTCGCCGGTTCGATCCGGATCGACGGCAGCGCCCGATCTTGCAGGATGCCGACCGTGTACTCGGGACCGGCGACGAAACGCTCGGCGAACACGATCGGATCGATGGCACGGGCTTCCTCGTAGGCTCCGGGCAGATCGGCGGCGACCTTCACCTTGGTGATGCCGACGCTGGACCCTTGCGAGGCCGGCTTGACCATCAGCGGCAGTCCGATGCGCTCGAGCGCTCCGGCCAGGTCGGCGGGGCCCGCGAGCACGGCGTAGTCGGGCGCCGAGAGGCCGGCGCCGATCACGACGCGCTTGGTCTTGAGCTTGTCCATGGTCAGCGCCGAGGCGAGAACGCCGCTGCCGGTATAGGGCACGCCCAGCCATTCGAGCGCGCCCTGCATGAGGCCGTCCTCGCCGCCCGGTCCATGTAAGGCGATCCAGGCGCGCGAGTAGCCCGCGATTTCGCCGATCGGACGGCTCGCCGGGTCGAAGCCGTGCGCATCGACGCCGCGCCGTTTCAGGGCATCGAGCACGGCATTGCCGCTCAGCAGCGAGACCGCGCGCTCGGACGAATCGCCGCCGAGCAGCACGGCGACCTTGCCGAAGTCCCGCGCATCGCTGACGCGGCGCGGCGCCTGGTTGAGTGCGAGCAGACTCATGAGCTGACTCCCCGGTTCATGCGGGCTCCCCGACGATGCAAACCTCGGGCCGCAGGACGACGTGGTACATCGCCTCGACGGTGCGCTGCACGTGCAGGATCAAGCCCTCGATGTCGGCCGCGGTGGCCGTCCCGTGATTGATGATGAAGTTGGCGTGTTTCTCGGACACGGAGGCTCCGCCGATTCGGAAACCCTTGAGCCCGGCAATGTCGATCAGGCGCGCCGCGTGATTGCCGGGCGGATTCGCGAACACCGAACCGCAGCTCCATTCGCCGATGGGCTGGGACTGCTTGCGCCGCTCGAGCAGCTCGCGAATGCCGTCCGCGTTCAGGCCCGGATGGCGTTCGAATTCGAGGCGCGCACCCAGGAACCATTCGTCGGCGGGTCCCGTGACGCTGCGATAGCCGACCGTGTATTCCGCCGCCGGGCGGGTGCGGCGCACGCCGCGACGGTCGAGCACGTCGACCTCGACGACGTGTTTCCAGGTCTCGCCTCCCCAGGCCCCGGCATTCATCGCCAGCGCGCCGCCGAGCGTGCCCGGGATCCCGGCGAAGAATTCCGCGGGCCCCAAGCTCCATTTGACGCATTGACGGGCGATGCGCGCGCAGGGCACGCCCGCCTCGACATGGAGCCGCGTCGCGCTGATGCGCTCGAGCACACCGAGTGCGCCGTGCGTTTGAATCACGGCGCCCCGAAAGCCGCCGTCGCGCACGAGCAGGTTGCTGCCGAGACCGACCCAGAGCAGGGGAATCGCCGCGGGCAGCTGGCGCACGAAACCGGCGAGATCGCCCGCGTTGCGGGGGGCGAAGAACAGGTCCGCCGGGCCGCCGGCGTGCCAGGACGTGTGCTTCGCCATCGACACGTCGTGCAGGACGCGGGAACTGAATTCGGGCGAGAGCGGCGGTAACTGCATGGCGGCGCTCATGCGACGGTCACCGCGGACGAGGCGAGGCGCGCCGGCAGTTCGTGCGCGACCGCGCCGATGTTGCCCGCCCCCATGGTCAGCACGAGGTCGCCGTCGGCGAGGATGCCTCGCAGCGCCTCGCCGAGTTCCTCGACGCGTTCCACGAAGACCGGCTCTACGAGACCGCGGCTGCGGACCGCGCGGCAGATCGCGCGACCGTCGGCTCCCGTGATCGGCGCCTCTCCAGCCGCGTAGACCTCGGTGACGAGCAGCACGTCGGCGCCGGCGAGCACGCGACCGAAGTCATCGAGCAGATCGCGCGTGCGCGTGTAGCGGTGCGGCTGGAACGCGAGGACCAGCCGCCGCCCGGGCCAGCCCTGCCGCGCGGCATCCAGGGTCGCCGCGATCTCGGTCGGATGGTGGCCGTAATCGTCGACCAGCAGCGCGGCGCCGCCCGGCCAGTGCAGAGCCCCGATCTGCTGCAGGCGCCGATCGATGCCCTGGAAGCCGGCGAGCGCGCGTTGAATCGCCTCGTCACCGATCCCGATCTCGGTCGCGACGGCTACCGCGGCGAGGGAATTGAGCACATTGTGCCGACCGGGCAGATTGATCGTGATGGCCAAGGCCGCAGCCCCCGTCCGTTCGGCCTGGTAACAGGACTGCGTGCCCTGCCGGCGCACGTCGACGGCACGCACGTCGGCGTCGGGCCCGAAACCATAGGTCACGTAGGGCCGGGCCACCTCGGGCAGGATGCTGCGCACGTGCTCGTCGTCGGCGCACAACACGGCGAGGCCGTAGAACGGCAGATTGTGCAGAAAATCGACGAAGCTCTGCTTGAGACGGCCGAAATCGCCGTCATGGGTCGCCAGATGATCGTTGTCGATGTTCGTGACGATCGCGATCATGGGCTGCAGATGCATGAACGAGGCATCGCTCTCGTCGGCCTCGGCGACCAGGTAGCGGCCCGCGCCGAGGCGGGCGTTGCTGTCCGCGCTCTTCAGCCGGCCGCCGATCACGAACGTCGGGTCGAGGCCGGCTTCGGCGAGCACGCTCGCCACCAGGCTCGTCGTCGTCGTCTTGCCGTGCGTGCCGGCGACGGCGACCGAGTAACGGAAGCGCATGAGCTCGCCGAGCATCTCCGCGCGCGCGACCACCGGCACGCGGCGCGCGAGTGCGGCGGCAACCTCCGGATTTGCCCGGTTCACCGCGGTCGAGACGACGACGACGTCGGCCTGGCCGAGATGCTCCGCGGCATGACCGATGAAGATCGCGGCGCCGAGTCGCGCGAGCCGCTCGGTGACCGCGTTCGGCTTGAGATCCGAACCTTGTACGGTGTACCCGAGGTTCAGCAGCACCTCGGCGATTCCGCCCATGCCGCTGCCGCCGACGCCGACGAAATGGATGGTCTGGATGCGGCGCATGCGATCGTTCATGCCGCCTCCCCGAGGACGATGCATTGTTCCGCGAGCCGGGCCGCGGCATCGGTGATCGCACCGGCGCGCGCCGCTTCGGCCATGCCGAGCAAGGTGGCACGGTCCGCGGTCAACTCCCCGATCAAGGCCCCGAGTCCCGCGGCATCGAGGTCGCGCTCCTGCACGAGCCGTGCGGCGCCCGCGCGCACCATGACGCCGGCGTTGCGCGTCTGGTGATCGTCGACGGCGGCGGGAAACGGCACGAGCAGCGCGCCCAGGCCCGCCGCCTGCAGTTCCGTGATCGTGAGCGCACCGGCGCGGCAGATCGCGAGGTCCGCCCAGGCGTAGGCACCGGCCATGTCGTCGATGAAGGGCAGGATCTCCGCATCGACGCCAGCGGCGGCATAGGCGGCACGCGCGTCGGCTAGACCGCGGCTCCCGGTTTGGTGGCGCACCTGGGGCCGCAGCGTCGCGCTCAACTGCGCGAGCGCCTGCGGCAACAGCTGATTCAAGCGGCGCGCGCCCTGACTGCCGCCGAGCACGAGCACGCGTTTCGGATTGGCCCGTGCCGCAAACCGCAGCGCCGGTGCCGGCAAGGCGGCGATGTCGGCGCGCACCGGATTGCCGATGCATTCCACGTCGCGCCGCGCGAAGCTGTCGGGGAAGGCCTCGAAGACGCGCGTCGCGATTTTCGCCAGCCAGCGGTTCGTGAGGCCGGCGATCGCATTCTGTTCGTGGATCAGCAACGGGATGCCGAGCAGCCACGCGGCGATGCCGCCCGGCCCGCTGACGAACCCGCCCGCGCCGAGCACCGCGCGCGGCTTGACGCGGCGGAGCACCGCGCGCGCCTCGATGACCGCCTGCGCGAGACGCAGAGGCGCGAGCAGCCACGCGCCGATGCCCTTGCCGCGGATGCCGGCAACCCGGATCCATTCGATCGGGATGCCCTGCGCGGGGACCAGTCGTGCCTCCATTCCCGCCCGGGTCCCGAGCCAGACGACGGGTATTCCGCGTTCGCGGAGCACGTTCGCAACCGCGAGCGCCGGGAATACGTGGCCGCCGGTGCCTCCCGCCATGACCACGACGGGCGCCGCGCTCATCGCGAACCGCCGGGAGCGCGCATCACCGCGGAACGGGAACTGCATTTGACCTCGTGATGGATCCGCAGCAGCACGCCGATCCAGGCGAGCGTGACGAGCAGGCTGCTGCGACCATAGCTGAGCAACGGCAGCGTCAAGCCCTTGGTCGGCAATACGCCCATGTTGACGCCGATGTTGACGAGCGCCTGCACGCCGATCCAGACCCCGAGGCTCAGGGCGAGATAGGACTGGAAACGCAGTCCGGATTCGGCGGCCATGCGTGAGATCTGAAAGGCCCGCCAGACGAGCGCGATGAACAGGCCGATCACGCCGATCACGCCGACCAGCCCGAGTTCCTCGGCGAGCACGGCGAAGACGAAGTCCGTATGCGCCTCCGGCAGGTAAAAGAGCTTCTGCACGCTGCTGCCGAGACCGACACCGGTCCAGGCGCCGCGACCGATCGCGATCAGCGACTGGGTCAGCTGAAAACCGGTGTTGAAAGGATCCTCCCAAGGATGCAGAAAGCCCGTCATGCGCTTCAGGCGGTAGGCCGAGGTTACCGCCAGCACGCCGAAGGCCGCGATTGCCGCGCTCATCAGCAGCAGCACGTAGCGCAGGCGCGCGCCCGCCACGAACAACACGGCGAGTCCGGTCGCGAACAGCACCGTCGCGGCGCCGAAGTCCGGTTCCAGAAGCAGGAAAAACGCCGCGAGCGCGAGCAAACCGACCGGTTTCACGAGACCGGGAAGCGTTTGCTCGAGCTCGGTCCGTTTGCGCACGCAATAGCTGCACACCCAGTTGAGCACGAGCACGCGCGCGAGTTCCGAGACCTGGAAATTGGCCGGCCCGATGCGCAGCCAGCGCTGCGCGCCGTTGACGCGCGCACCGATGCCGGGAACCTTGACGAGCAGCAGCAAGGACAGGCCGAACAGGAGCAGCACCAGACCGTATTTGTCCCATAGTTCGGTCGGGACGCGCGTCACCATCCAGGCGAGGAATGCCCCGACGATGCAATAGGTGAACTGGCGCTCGAGATAGAAGAAGGGATTGTCCAGTTCGCGCGCCGCGATCGACATCGATGCCGACGTCACCATGATCAGCCCGACCAGGAGCAGCGCGGCGACCAGCCCGATCGTCACCCAATCCCAGGCGAAAGGCATGCGTTCCCGCGCGCGCATCCGCAAATTCATGGTGGCGGCGCTCATAGGGCGCGCACCGCATCGGCGAAGACATCGCCTCGATGAGCGTAGTCACGGAACATGTCGAGACTCGCGCAGGCCGGCGACAGCAACACGAGATCGCCGGGCCGGGCCGCGGCCGCGGCGGCCGCGACCGCCCCGGCCATCGTCGCGGCGTACTCGACCGCGCAGACGTCCTCGAGCACGCGCCCGATCGCGGCCGCGTCCTTGCCGATCAGCACGGCGCGCCGCACGCGGCCACGGAACGCCGCGGCGAGCGGCGTGAAGTCCTGGCCCTTCCCCTCGCCGCCGGCGATCACGATCAGCGGCCGGCTCGTGCCCGCGACGGCGGCGATGGTCGCACCGACGTTCGTCCCCTTCGAATCGTCGACGTAACGGACTCCATCGCGGTCGGCGACCCAGGCCGAGCGGTGCGGCAAGCCCGGGAAACTTTCCAGTGCCGTGAGCATCGCGGCGTAGGGCAGGCCCGCCGCCTCGCCGAGCGCGAGCGCCGCCAGCGCGTTGGCGGCATTGTGGGCGCCGGAGATCTTCAGGCGCGCGACGTCGAGCAGGGCGTTGCCGCCGCGCGCCAACGACGTGATCCCGTCCGCCACTTTCAAGCTGAATTCCACGTCGTCCCGCACCAGCGAGAAACGCAGCACCGGCGCCGCGTGCCGGCTCCCCATCGGCGCGACCAGGGGATCGTCGGCGTTCAGGACCAGTGTCGCCGCGTGCGCGAAGATGCGTTCCTTGGCGGCGCGGTAGTCATCGATCGACCCATAGCGATCGAGATGGTCGGCCGTGACGTTGAGCACCACCGCGGCGCGTACCCTGAGCGAGGACGTGGTCTCGAGCTGGAAGCTCGAGAGCTCGAGCACGTAGAGGTCGGGCACCGGCCGCTCCAGCAGGTCGAGCGCCGGCTCGCCGAGATTGCCGCCGGCGAGCACGCGAAGGCCGGCGACCTGCGCCATGTGCGCGACCAGACTCGTGACGGTGCTCTTGCCGTTGGTGCCGGTGACGGCGACGACGGGGGCGCGCACCTCGCGCGCGAACAATTCGATGTCGCCGAGGATCTCGATGCCGCGCGCGCGCGCCTGGACGGCGATCGGCTCCGCGGGCGAGACGCCCGGCGAGAGCAACAGGCGCGAGGCGCCGTCGAGCAGCGACAGGTCGAAACCACCGAGCCGCAGGTCCAGTCGCCGGGCGAGTTCGCCGAGAGCGGCAAGACCCGGCGGCGCGGGGCGCGAGTCGGTGGCCCGCACCGGCAGACCGCGCTTCGCGAGAAAGCGGACGCAGGAGGCGCCCGTCTTGCCGAGACCGACGACGACGCTGTTCATCAGCGGATCTTCAGGGTGGCAAGCCCCGCCAGCACGAGCACGAAACTGATGATCCAGAAGCGGACGATCACTTTGGGCTCGGCCCAGCCCTTGAGCTCGAAGTGATGGTGGATCGGCGCCATCCGGAAGATGCGCTTGCCGGTCAGCTTGAACGAGGTGACCTGCATGATCACCGACACGGTTTCGATGACGAACACGCCGCCCATGACGAACAGCACGATTTCCTGGCGAACGATCACGGCGATCGTGCCGAGCGAGGCGCCGATCGCGAGCGCGCCCACGTCGCCCATGAAGACCTGCGCCGGGTAGGCGTTGAACCAGAGAAATCCCAGCCCGGCGCCCACGAGCGTGGAGCAGAAGATCAAGACCTCGCCGACGCCGGGGATGTAGGGAATTTGCAGGTAGGTCGCGAATTTCACGTTCCCGGTCGCGTAGGCGAACACGCCGAGCGCTCCGGCCACCATGACCGCGGGCATGATCGCGAGGCCGTCGAGGCCGTCGGTGAGGTTGACGGCATTGCTGGTGCCGACGATCACGCAGTACGCGAAGCCGACGAACAACACGACGTTCATCGGAATCGCGATGCTCTTGAAAAAGGGCACGTACAGCGAGGTCTCGGCCGGCGACTGGTGTAGATAATGGAGCGCGATGGCGGCCGCGAGACCCGCGATCGATTGCCCGAGGTACTTGTAACGGGCGGGAAGACCCTTGGAATTGCCGACCACCAGTTTCAGGTAGTCGTCGTAGAAGCCGACCAGGCCGAACGCGAGCGTCGTGAGCAGCAGGATCCAGACGAACCGACTCGACAGATCCGCCCAGAGCAGGGTGCCGGAGGCCATTCCGACGAGCATCAGCCCGCCGCCCATCGTCGGCGTCCCCGCCTTCGGCAGGTGCGATTTCGGGCCGTCGCTGCGGACCTGCTGGCCGATCTGATAGCGCCCGAGCATTTCGATCATGCGCGGACCGACGCCCAGCGCGATCGCGAGCGCCGTCATCGCGGCGAGGATGCCGCGCAGGGTCAGATACTGGAACACGTGGAAGCCGCTGTAGTACCGCGCCAGGAATTCGGTGAGAAAGAGCAACATCCGGGTCAGCCTGACTGCGCGGTCACGGCCGCATCCGTGAGCGCCGCGACGACGCGCTCGAGCCGATTGACCCGCGATCCCTTGACGAGCAGGGTGATGCCCGCGGCGAGTTCGGCCTGGAGCCGGGCGATCAGAGCTTCGGCGTCCGCGAACCATTCGCCGCCGGCGCCGAAGCTCGCGACCGTGCCCGGGGTCAATGCCCCGATCGCGAACACGCGTTCCACGCCGATGCGGCGCGCCAGAGCGCCGATGTCGGAGTGGCTGCTCTCGGCATGGTCGCCCAGCTCGCCCATGTCGCCGAGCACCAACCATTTACGGCCGGGCAAGGACACGAGCACCTCGAGTCCGGCGCGCACGGAACTGGGGTTGGCGTTGTAGGAATCATCGATGAGCCGGCTCCCGCGGCGGCCGGGTTTCAGCTGCAGTCGGCCGGCGACCGGCCGGAAGTCGGCGAGACCCGCGCCGATCTCGGCGAGGGACGCGCCCGCCGCGCTCGCCGCCGCCGCGGCGGCGAGCGCGTTGACCACGTTGTGAGCACCGCCCGCGTGCAGCGTGATGCGTGCGGCGCCCAGGGGACAATTCAGCGTGAATCGCGTCTGGAACCCGGCCTCCGCAATGCCCGCCTCCTGTTCGAGTGCATGAAAATCGGCATTCGCGGCCAGCCCGAAGCTGAGCAGCCGTCCCGCGCGCGATACGCCGCGCCAATAATCCGCATAAGGATCGTCGGCGTTGATCACCGCCACGTCGGCGTCCGTGAGGTTCGCGACCGTCTCCCCTTCACCGCGCGCCACGCCGTCGAGGTCGCCGAAGAATTCCAGATGCTCGGCGCCGGCGTTCGTGATCAGGCCGACGGTCGGCCGCACGAGACGCATGAGCTCGCCAACGTCGCCGATGCGGTTGGCACCCAGTTCGATCACCGCGGCCTCGATCCCGGGCTCGAGCCGCAGCAGCGTCAGCGGGACGCCGATGTGGTTGTTGAGGTTGCCCCGGGTCGCCAGCGTCGGGCCGCGACGCGCGAGAATCGCCGCGGTCATCTCCTTGGTCGTGGTCTTGCCGTTGCTGCCCGCGACGGCCACGACCGGCACCGTGAACTGCCCCCGCCAGCGGACCGCGAACGCCTGCAGGGCGGCGAGCGTGTCCTTGACGACGATCTGCGGCAGCGGGCTCGGGTCGAGGCGATCGACGATCGCCCCGGCCGCGCCCGCGGCGGCGGCCGCGCCGACGAATTGATTGGCATCGAAATTCGGGCCGTGCAGAGCCACGAACAACGCGCCGCGCGGCAGCGTGCGCGTATCGGTCGAGACCGCGCCGAAATCGGCATCGGCTCCGACCAGGCTGCCCTGCACGCTGCGCGCGACGTCACTGAGGCGACGGCCGATCGCGATCGGTGCCGTCATGCGGCGACCCCGAGCAGACGGCCGGCTTCTCGCGAGTCGCTGAAAGTCCTGCGGTTCTCGCCGTAGATCTGATAGTCCTCGTGACCCTTGCCGGCGATCAGGACCATGTCCGCCGCGGAGGCTTCGGTCAGTGCCGCGGCGATCGCGGCGCCGCGGTCGTGGATCACGCGCGCCTCGCTACCCGCGACGCCGGCGAGGATGGCGTCGGTAATCGCGGCCGGATCTTCGGAGCGGGGGTTGTCGTCGGTGACGATGAGCCGGTCCGCCAGTTCGCCCGCGATCGCCCCCATGACCGGGCGCTTGCCGGGGTCGCGATCGCCGCCGCAGCCGAAGACGCACCACAAGAGACCGCTGCAGTGCTCCCGCAGCGCGCGCAGGGCCTTGGCGAGCGCGTCGGGCGTATGCGCGTAGTCGATGACCGCGATCGGACGGTCCGGTTGCGCCGAAGCGACGAGTTGCATGCGCCCCGGCGCCGCGGTGCAGGCGCCGAGCGCCGCGACGGCCTGGGCGGCGGGCACACCGAGCCCGAGCAAACAGGCCAGCACGACGACCAGATTCTCCGCGTTGAAGCGCCCGATCAACGACGATCGCAACTCGAGCGGCCCGTCGCTGCCACGCAGCTCGAGCGACAGACCGCGCACGTCGGGGGTCACCGATGCGACCTGCAGATGGCGCGGCCAGCTCCACGCGGAGGCCGCGGCCCCCACCCAGACCGCCGTCACGGGCACGTCCCGGCCCGCCACCTCGGCGAGGCGTCGACCGAAGGCGTCGCCGACGTTGAGCACGAGGTGGGCCAGCTCCGGCCGGGAGAACAGGCGGGCCTTGGCGGCGCCATAGGCCTCCATGGTTTCGTGATAGTCGAGGTGATCGCGCGTGAGGTTCGTGAACGCCGCGGTGTGGAACCGCACGCCATCGACGCGTCCTTGGTCGAGCGCGTGCGAGGAAACCTCGATCGCGACCTCGCGCACGCCGTCGGCGCGCAGCGCGGCGAGCGTCCTGTGCAAGCGAATCACGTCCGGCGTCGTGTGCGAAGGCGTCGCCAGGGCGCCGATGCGACCGAGGCCCAGGGTGCCGATGTACGCGCTGCGCAAGCCGAGCCGCTCGAGGCATTGCGTGAGCAGATAGGCGCAGGTCGTCTTGCCGTTGGTCCCCGTCACGCCGCAGATGCGCAAGTTCTGCGACGGCCACCCAAAGAAACGGTCGGCGATGCGGCCCAACAGGCGCGACAGCCCCGGTATCGGCGCGGCGAATACGCCGGCGGGCAGCACGGGCTCGCCCGAGCCCAGCGCGGGTTCCCAGAGGATCACGCGCGCGCCGCGCGCCGCCGCGTCGGACGCGAACTCCAGCCCGTGCCGCCGCCGACCCGCGAGCGCGAAGAACAGCGTGCCCGGTCGCGCGTCCCGGCTGTCGAGCGTCAGATCGGCGACCTGCGTGGCGCCCTCGAGCGAGATGCCGGCGGGCGCGATCCCATCGAGCAGCCACGGCAGACTGACCGGCGCGGGAACCTCGTGCGGCCCGCTCATGGCGTCGCGCTCGCCTGCACCAGCGTCGCCGCGGGCACGTTCTGCAAATCATCGGGCGGTACGTCCATGAGGCGCAGTGCCCCGGTGAGAATGTTCGAGTACACGGGCGCCGCGATGTCGGCGGCCTGGTAGCGGCTGTCCTCCGGCTCGTCGATCACGACGACGGCGGCGAGCTTCGGATGGGTGGCCGGCACGAGACCGGCGAAGGTGAGCATGTGCTTGTTGGTCGAATAACCGCCCGGAATCGATTTCCACGCCGTTCCGGTCTTGCCGGCGACGCGGTAACCGACGACCGCCGCGCGCTTGCCCGTCCCACCGATGGCGACGACCTGCTCCATGAGCTGTACGAGATCGTGAGCCACCTTCGGGTCCATGGCCCGCTCGCCGGCGACCGGACCCGTGACTTTTTCGAAGGTGATCGGCCGCCGGATGCCGCCGGCGCCGATCGTCGCGTAGGCATGCGCGAGCTGCAGGGGCGTGACCGAGATGCCGTAGCCGTGCGACAGCGTGGCGATGCCGACGGGTCGCCAGTGGGTGTAGTTGCTGAGCATGCCCGCGGACTCGCCCGGGAAGTCGCTGCCGGTGACGACACCGAAGCCGAGCGCCGTGAGCGTGTCCCAGATCTGTTCGGGCTTCAAGGACAAGGCGACCTTCGCCGTCCCGACGTTGCTCGACTTCGCGAGGATGGTCGCCAGATCGATCACGCCGAGGTTGTGTTCGTCCTCTTCGGGCGTGTTGCCCACCATCATGTAGCCGGGCGAGGTATCGACGACGCTGTCGGGCCGGTATTGTCCGGACGCGAGCGCGGCCGCCATGATGAACGGCTTGATCGTGGAGCCGGGCTCGAAGATGTCGGTTGCCGCCCGATTCCGGTACAGCTCCGGCCGGAACTGCTCACGGTCGTTGGGATTGAACGAAGGCTGATTGACCATCGCCAGCACCTCGCCGGTATCGCAGTCGACCACGACCACCGAGCCCGCGTGCGCCTGGAATTCCTGCATCGCGGATTTCAGCTCGCGATACGCCAGATACTGGATGCGCAAGTCGATGCTGGTCGTCAGATCCCGGCCGGGGCGGGGCGCGCGGATGTCCTCGACGTTCTCGACCGAATGACCATACAGGTCCTGGAGCACGCGCTTGGCGCCGTCCTCGCCGTTCAACAACTGGTCGTAACCGAGCTCCAGACCCTCCTGCCCCTGGTCGTCGACGGTCGTGAATCCGACGAGGTGTCCGGCGACTTCGCCGGCCGGGTAATAGCGCTGATATTCGCGCATCGAATAAACCCCCGGGATGCCGAGGTTCTTGACGATTGCCGCCTGCTCGGGCGGCATGTGCCGCTCGAGATAGAGAAACTCTCGATCGAGGTTGCTGGTGATCCGGCGCGCGAGCGCCTGCGGCTCCTGCTGCAGCGCCTTGGCGAGCCGCGGCAGCTGATCGATGTTCTCGTTCAACTCGCGCGGATTGACCCAGATGCTGTCGACCGGCGTGCTGAGCGCGAGCGGCTCGCCGTTGCGGTCGGTGATCGCGCCCCGATGCGCGGCGATCTTGACGACGCGCAGCGAACGCTCGTCGCCCTGCCTGGCGAGGAAGCCGTGCTCGACCAGCTGCAGTTCGACCGCACGCGCCGCGAGGCCCGCCGCGCCCAGCACGACGAGCACGAACACCAGCATCGAACGCCAGCGATAGCTCTTGCTTTGAACGTCGTTGTCGGAGCCGCGCAGCTTCACTGACGCACGATCCGCACGTCGCGGGTCTGCGGAATGCTCATCTGCAGCTTGGCGTTGGCGACGTTCTCGACGAAGGCATCGGACGACCAGGCGCTCTGCTCGAGCTGTAGACGGCCCCACTCCATGTCGAGCGCGTCGCGCTCCGCGTTGAGCTTCTCGAGATGCACGAAGAGGTTGCGCGCCTGATGGCGCGCGTAGATCACGGCCACGGCGCTGCCGAGCACGGAGAGCCACAGCACGGGCAACAGGAGGATCAAGATCTTGCGGTGGTTCATGCGGCGAGCTCCTCGTCGATACGTTCGGCCACGCGCAGGCGCGCACTGCGCGCGCGCGGATTCTGCGCAATCTCGCCTTCTTCCGGAACGACCGGCTTGCCGATGAGGCGCAGCTTGGGACGTGCATGCGGCGGAATCGCGGGCAGGCCCGCATACATCGGATCGGCGAGGGAATGCCGGCGCAGGAACTGCTTGACGATGCGATCCTCGAGGGAATGGAAGCTGATCACCGCCAGTCGGCCGCGCGGCAGCAGGCGCGCGAACGCCGCGTCGAGCGCGAGATTCAGTTCGCCGAGCTCGTCGTTGACGTGGATGCGCAGCGCCTGGAACACCCGGGTCGCCGGATGCTTGTTCTTTTCCCGCGTCGGCGCGACTCGCGCGATCATCTCGGCGAGCTGCAGCGTGCTCACGAACGGCGCGGCTGCACGGTCCGCGACGATGGCTCGAACGATGCGCGGCGCATACCGTTCCTCGCCGTACTCCCGGAAGATCCGGATGAGTTCGGACTCCGATGCCTCGTTGACGACGTCCGCGGCCGAGCGGCCGACGCCTGCGCTCATGCGCATGTCGAGGGGTCCGTCCTGCATGAAACTGAAGCCTCGCCCGGCCTCGTCCAGCTGCGGCGAGGACACGCCCAGATCGAACAGGATTCCGTCGAAGCGCAGACCCGGCCGGACCTCGTCGGCGCAGGCGGCGAGCGCGGAGAAGGCGCTCAGAAAGATCGCGACCCGGGAATCGGCGCCGAAGCGCGCGCGGGCTTGCGCGACCGCCTCCGCGTCGCGGTCCAGGCACAGCAGGCGACCGTCGGCGAGCAGCCGGTCCAAGATCGCCTGCGCGTGACCGCCGCGCCCGAAGGTCGCGTCCAGGTAAACACCGCTCCCCCGCACGTTCAATGCCTCCACTGCCTGCCAAAGCAAGACCGGCGCATGGTTCGCGGCAGCACTTGAGGTCACCACGGCGCCTTACAACGAGAGCGTTTCGAGTTCGGCGGGCAGGTCGGTCGCGGTGTCGTCGTTCGCAAGCCAGGCATCGCGCCGCTCGCTCCACCGCGCCTCGTCCCACAACTCGAAGTGCTCACCCTGGCCAATCAACATCGCGTCGCGCGTCAAGGTCGCGAATTCGCGCAATTCGGGGGGCAGCAGCAGCCGGCCGTGGCCGTCCAGCTCGAGATCGGTCGCATGACCGACCATGAGACGCTGCAGGCGGCGCGCCTGGGGATTCAAGCTGGGCAGCGCCATCAGCTTGCGTTCGATTTCCTCCCACTTCGGCAGCGGGTAGAGGAGCAAACATTGGTCCTTGTCGACCGTCAGGATCAGCTTGCCGCCACAGGATTCGTGCAGCCGTTCGCGGTATCGGGTCGGCATGACCATGCGACCTTTGGCATCCACCGTTAGTTTATTGGCGCCGCGAAACATGATTGGCCTAGGTCGATTCGACCCATTCTCTCCCACTTTTTCCCACCGAGCGCCACTATAGGCACGGCGGCCTTGGGGGTCAACGACTTAAGTTAAAAAAACTCTCGCGCCGACAGAGACTTAGGTCACATTTTGAGCAGCCGCGACTGCGCTCTCGCCGAGAGGCTTCTGAATCAATCTCTTAGGAACACTTCCTGACGAGCGTTGGAAGATAGATGCCTAGCGATCGTCGGCGATCATCGCCGAACGTGCTGGCAACGCGAGAAAGGGAGTCGGCCGTTAAGCCGGGTTCTGTCGTGAGCAGTCATTCCTCTGGGATGTGCGTCGCCGCACACCTCTAGCGACCTACCCGGAAGCCCCATGTGAGCCACATGTCGCAGCCTCAAGAGCGCCGCTTGCTTCCCTATTTGGTCTTGCTCCAGGCGGGGTTTGCCATGCCACGGGTGTTACCACCCGCGCGGTGCGCTCTTACCGCACCATTTCACCCTTACCGGCAACGCTTGCGCGCAGCTTAGGCGGTATCTTTCTGTTGCACTGTTCCGTGGGCTCACGCCCCCCAGGTGTTACCTGGCGCCTTGCCCTATGGAGCCCGGACTTTCCTCCATGCGCTCGCGCGCACAGCGACTGCCTGGCCGACTCTTGGGACCGCACCATACGCAGAACTGCTCACGAATGCGAGTCGGACCCGTGTTTCAGGGCAAGCGCGCGCTTGTAGGTTTCGTTGTCGCGGGCGCCGACCAGCGCAGCGGCGATACGCGCGGCCTGTTTGAGCGGCAACTCGGCCAGCAACAGGCTGAGCACGCGATCCAGTTCTGCGCCCTGGGCAAGGTCGCGGGGCGGCGCTCCTCCGATCACGAGCACGATCTCGCCGCGCGCGAGATCCGCATCGACACGGGCACGCTCGACGAGTTCCGCGAGCGTGCCGCGGTAAAGGGTCTCGTGCAGCTTGGTCAGTTCACGCGCGAGCGTGGCGCGGCGTTCGTCGCCGAAGACCACGCGGCAGTCGGCGAGGGTTTCGACGATGCGGTGCGGCGATTCGTAGAACACGATCGTGCGAGACTCCCCGCTCAGCGCTTCGAGATGTTTTCGCCGCGCCGGGGCGCGCGCGGGAAGAAACCCCTCGAAGCAAAAACGGTCGGTGGGCATGGCGGCGATCGACAGCGCGGCCACGAGCGCGCTCGGTCCGGGTACTGCGACCACCTCGAGGCCCGCGGCGGCGGCGGCGCCCACGAGATCGAATCCCGGATCGCTGATCGCCGGCGTGCCGGCGTCGCTGATCAGCGCCACGGACTCGCCCGCCTCGAGGCGCGCCACGAGTTCGGCGCAACGCTGTCGCTCGTTGTGTTCGTGCAGCGACAGCAGCGGCGTCGTGATGCCGAAATGGCGCAGCAACACACCGGAATGGCGGGTATCCTCCGCCGCGATCACGTGGCAGATGCGCAGCACCTCACAGGCACGCGGGCTCAAGTCGCCCAGATTGCCGATCGGCGTCGCGACCACGTAGAGCCTTCCTGCGCCGCTGTTTGCCACTATAATCCGCACCGTGTTTCGCGACTCCTAGGTTGGCAGGGTATGGCAGCGATCGGTATACGTCCATGGTGGCTGCTGTGCTGCGTTCTCGGCGCGGGCATTGGTGAAACGGCCTGCAGCCTCGTCGGGCCGCCCGAGGTGACCGCCGATCCGCGCGCCCGCGTCGAGAAGCTCGTGGCGGGCGGACGACACGCGGAAGCCGCGCGCGCCTACGGCGATCTCGCCGTTTCCACGCCGACCGACCACGATTATTACGAACTGCAGAGCGCCGACCAGTGGGTCGCGGCCGGCAACCTCGCCGAAGCGCATCAAGCGCTCGCCGCCGTGTCATCGGACGCACGCGCCAAACTGCCGATCCTTCGCGCGCTCGTCTCCGCCGAACTCAGCGTTGCGGAGAACGACGGAACACGCGCCTTGCACGAGCTCGATTCGATCGCCGCGCCGACTCAAGGCGGCGAAGCGCAGACCTATTGGTGGTTGCGCGGAAAGAGCGCGTTCCTCGCCGGGCGTCCCGCCGACGGCGTGCGCGCCTACGTCGAACGCGAACGCTGGTTGGCCGATGCGGCTAGCGTGCACGCGAGCCGCGAGGAACTCTACGCGAAGCTGCGAGCGGCGGCGCAACGCGGCGTGTCTCTGAAGGCGCCGGCCAAGGCCGACCCGATCGTCACCGGCTGGCTGGAACTCGCGCCGGTCTCCGCCGAATTCACGCGTAATCCCGCGCGCGCGACGGCGGACCTCGCGAGCTGGCGTCAGCGGTTCCCGCAGCATCCAGCGGATGCCATCCTCGCGACCGCGCCGCCACCGATCGTCGCGGCAGCCACATTTCCCGATCAGATCGCGCTGCTGCTGCCTCTCTCGGGGCGCGCCGAACTCGACGGCATCGCGGTGCGCGACGGGTTCATCGCCGCCTATCTGCAGCAGGATCCCAACTCACGCCCGCACCTGCGCATCTACGACGTCGCTTCCCAGTCGGTGGCCGGCGCCTACGAACAGGCGATCAGCGATGGCGCGAGTTTCGTCGTGGGTCCCCTGACCAAGGAGGACGTCGCCGCGATCGCGCCGCTGACGTCGGGCCGGGCGCCGGTGTTGGCGCTCAACTATCTGGCGGACGGTATCGTATCCGGTCGCAATCTGTACCAGTACGCGCTGCTGCCGGAGGACGAAGCCCGTATCGTCGCCCGGCGTGTCGTCTCCGACGGCCGCCTGAAGGGTGTCGCGATCCTGCCGGACGGAGAATTGGGCGATCGGATCGGCACGGCCTTCGCGGACGAGCTGTCACGCCTGGGCGGCACGCTGCTCGCCAGTCAACGCTACGAAGCGCAGCGTGCGGACTTCTCGGACGTCATCAAGCAGGTGCTCCAGGTTCACGCGGTCAAGGGGGAACCCTCGACCCACCGCGCAGACGCGGCATTCGTGTTCATGGCGGGCAGCCCGGGCGCCGCGCGGCAGATCATGCCGCAGCTTCGTTTTCATTATGCGGGCGACGTGCCGGTCTACGCCATGTCCTCGGACTTCGAACCCGACCCGAACGCCAACAGCGACATCAACGGCATGGCGTTCCCGGACATGCCCTGGATGGTCTCGGGTGATCCGGTCACGGCCCAGATTCGCGAGTCGGTGCGCGAGGCCTGGCCGGCGCGCACCGCCCGTCGTGATCGGCTCTATGCCTTCGGCTTCGACGCCTACCGCCTGATACCCGTCCTGCAGCATGGCAAAACGGGGGAATCGGAGACCGGCATGTCGGGCGTCACCGGCCACCTGCGGCTCGATGATCAGAACCGGATCCGTCGTGAACTGGAATGGGCGCAGATCAAGAACGGGGTCCCGGTGGACTTCTAGGAACTCGGGCCTTTCGTACCTCCGCGGGGCTCGAGTTCGACTAATTGGGTGAACGCCCGCCTTTGATGGGCTGACCGGGTGCTCGCTGCGCAGGCATGCTGCTGCCGTGAACACGAAGGCCCTCGAGCGCGAACAGCGGGGACGTGCGGCGGAGGCTCTCGCGGCAGCTTATCTCGCAGCGCGTGGCTTGTCGGTGCTCGCCGCGAACTTCCGCTGCCGGGGCGGGGAACTCGACCTCGTCTGCCTCGAGGATGCGCAACTCGTCGTCGTCGAGGTCAGGCAGAGATCGAGCCTCGCCTTCGGCGGAGCGCTCGCGTCGATAGACGCCGGGAAACGCCGGCGACTGCGGCGCGCCACGGCTTATTTTCTCTTGATGAGTCCGCGGTGGCGCCGGCACCGCGTGAGGTTCGACGTGCTCGCCGTGGATGGCGAGCCCGATGCGCAGCCTCGTATCACCTGGGTCCGGGACGCATTCCAGGAGGGCCGCCACTAGGGAAGATAGGTCAGCGCAATCGCGTTACCCTCCTCCGGCGCTACGTCGCCTTTGAACGCAACGATCCAGAGGTCGAGGAATTCCGGCCGAGCGGCGCCGACATGCAGAGCGAAACCCGCCTGGGCGAAGGCCGCCTGCAACGTGGCATAGGAAAAGCCCGTGCGATGAGCCATGTAGACCTTGCCGGCAGCCAACGCGGGCCGGTGACCATAGAGAATATCCAGGGCCGCGATGGGTCCAGCCGGTGATTCGTAGAGTGGCTCCAGGATCCTGCCCGCGGCGACCGCCGCGGCGACACTGACCAAATCCGGGCAGGTCAGGACCACGAACCCGCGGTCCTTCAACACGCGATGAAACTCCGCGAGGACGAGCGGCACCTCGTGCGGGAACACGTGTTCGAGGTTATGCGACGAATACACCGCGTCGACGCTGGCCGTGGGCACGGCGTTCATGTCGGTCAACGTGCCCTCGATGTCGGGGACCACGGTCGGATCGATGTCGAACCGGATCTCGGACCAGTCGTAGGAATCGAAACCCTTCAGCTGCCACTGGTCCACCGGACCACAACCCACGTGCAGAAAGCTCTTCATGCGACTCCGCTCACTTGACCACTTGCAGCTTCGGTCGCTTGCTCGGCGTTGCGGCAGGCTTGCCCTCCGCGGGACCCGCCGGGGGTGGTCCATCACCGGGATCCGGATCGGCGTCCCCTTCCGGGAAGATCATCCCCTGTCCGGTCTCCCGTGCGTAGATTCCCAGCACCGCGCGCACCGGAACGTGCACCGCGAATCCAACGCCGCCGAAGCGCGCCTCGAAGCTGACGACCTCGTTGCCGAGCTTCAGGAGTTGGGTCGCGCTGTAGCTGATGTTGAGCACGATCTTGCCGTCCTTGACGTATTGTCGCGGCACGCTGACCCCCTCCGCTGCGGCATCGACGACGATATGCGGGGTTTCGCCGCTGTCCGTGATCCATTCGTGCAACGCGCGCAAAAGGTAAGGTCGGCGCGGTTTCAATGCCGCATGCTCCGCTCGGCCTCGGTAAGGCAGCTGCGAAAGGCGATGCGCGAGAAGATCGAGTTCATGTACTTGACGATCGGCTGCGCCTGGATCGGCAGTTCGATGCCGTAGAGTTGCAGGCGCCAGAGTATCGGCGCGATGCTGGCGTCGACGAGGGAGAACTCGTCGCTCAGGAAAAAGGGCTTGGCCCTGAACACCTCGGCGCTCGCGCAAATCGCCTCACCGAGCACTTTGCGGCTGTGCGCCGCGACCTTGCTTTCGGGATCGGCCTCGATGTCGTGGGCGAGCGCATACCAGTCGCGCTCGACGCGGTAGAGTGCGACGCGGAACTGGGCGCGGGTCACCGGATCGATGGGCATCAAAGGCGGATGCGGAAAGCGCTCGTCCAGATACTCGATGATGACGCGCGAGTCGTAGAGCACGAGGTCCCTGTCCACGAGCGTCGGTACGCTGTGATAGGGATTGAGGTCCAGCAGGTCCTCGGGGAGCCTCGCCGGATCGACGTTCACCAAATCGATCGCGATGCTCTTCTCCGCCAGCACCAAGCGGGTCCGGTGGCTCCAGGGATCAGTCGGTGCCGAAAATAATGTCATCACCGAACGACGTACCACTGAACCTGTCTCCTGAGAGCATCGTTGTCTGCCCCTAGTGTACGTCCTTCCAGTATTCCTTCTTCAACAAAAAGGCGAATACGAAGAACACGAGCAGGAACAGCACCACGAAGATGCCCAGCGACTGCCGTTTGGCCTTGATGGGCTCACCGGCGTAGTCGAGGAAATTCACCGTGTCGCGCACGAAATCGTCGTACTCCGCGGGCGTCAGATAGCGCTTTTCCTCTCCCGGCGGGGGCGGTATCAGCTCCAAACCGGTCAGAACCATCTTTTCCTGCCCGTCCACGGACTCGCTCTTGAAAACGGGCTTCTGCAGGCCCTGCAGCGAAGACAGCACGGCCGGCATCGCCTCGTTCGGGTAGTACTGGTTGTTGACGCCCCAGAGTCGCTTCGGGTCGACGTAAAATCCCTTGAGGAAGGAGTAGACGTAATCCACGCCCTTCGCACGCGTGATCAGCGTGAGATCGGGAGGCTTCTTGCCGAACCACTGCTCCGAATCGGCGGGCATCGCCGAGATGATGTGGTCGAACGCTTTGTTCGAGGTGAACATCAGCGCCGCGAGGTCGGCGGGCGGGATCTTCAAGTCGGTGCCCATGCGGTTGTAGCGCAGATACTGCAGCGAATGGCAACCGGAGCAATAGTTCATGAAATTGCGCGCGCCGCGCTGCAACGACTCCGTATTGTAGATGTCCGTGCCCGCATGCAGGTAATTCTCGCCTTCCTGGGCCGCGGCGAACCCCGCAGGAAGCAGCAATACCGCCAATAGAGTCAGCCGCTTAAGCATGTCCTGTCACCCTCTCCGGCACCGGCTTCACGCTGTCGATCTTCGTGTACCAGGGCATCAGCAAAAAGAACGCGAAATACAAGGCCGTGCAAATCTTCGCCAGCAAGGGGTAAATGCCCGACGGCGGTTTCAGGCCGCAGACGCCGAGAATGACGAAAGACACCGAGAAGATGGCCAACGCGACCTTGTAGATCGGCCCCTTGTAGCGGATGGACTTCACCGGGGAGCGGTCCAGCCAGGGGAGGAAGAACAACACCACGATCGCGGCGCCCATGACGAGCACGCCCCAGACCTGGGTGCCGGCAAACGAGGGAACGGCACGCAGCATCGCGTAGAACGGCGTGAAATACCAAACCGGCGCAATGTGAGGCGGAGTCTGCAGCGGGTTCGCAGGCTCGAAATTCGCCTCTTCGAGAAAGACACCGAAGAAGGTCGGTGCGAAAAAGATCACGGCGGCGAACAGGGTCAGGAAGAAGGCGATACCGGCCAGGTCCTTGACCGTGTAATAGGGATGGAACGGAATCCCGTCCAGCGGGTGACCGTCAGCGCCCTTGAGCTTCTTGATTTCGATGCCGTCAGGATTGTTGGAGCCGACCTCGTGCAGAGCCATCAAGTGGGCGACGACCAGGAATACCAGGGCGAGCGGCAACGCGGCGACGTGCAGCGCAAAAAACCGGTTGAGCGTCGCATCGGCGATCACGAAGTCGCCGCGTATCCATTCGACGAGACTGCCGCCGATGATGGGCAGACTGCCGAACAAGGACGTGATCACCTGGGCACCCCAAAAGCTCATGTTGCCCCAGGGCAGCACGTAGCCCATGAAGGCTTCAGCCATCAGCAGGAGATAGATCAGGCAGCCGAATATCCATAGCAGCTCGCGCGGTTTACGGTATGACCCGTACAGCAGGGCGCGGAACATGTGCAAATAGACGACGATGAAGAATGCCGACGCCCCGGTCGAATGCATGTAGCGGATGAGCCAACCCCAGTCGAGGTCCCGCATGATGTACTCGACCGAGCCGAACGCCTCGGCCGCCGAGGGCTTGTAGTTCATGGTCAGGAAGATGCCGGTGACGAGCTGGTTCACCAGGACGACGATGGACAGGACCCCGAAGTAGTACCAGAAGTTGAAATTCTTCGGCGCGTAATACTCGGAGACCTGCTCACGCCAGAGCTTGGTCAGGGGAAAACGCTCATCGATCCAACCGATCAAACCTCCGGGGCTCGTTCCGCCGACGGAATCAGGTGCTGCGGCCATCTCTCTTGCCTCTCATGCGTTGAAACGTGGGTCCACGTGTCCCATCCGCCCGCTCAGGCGGTCTTGGCGGCGTCGTCGACGCCGATCGTGATTTTTGCGTCTGCGGAGATCGCGTACGGGGGCACGGTCAGGTTCTTCGGCGCCGGCTGACCCTTGAACACGCGGCCCGAGATGTCGTAGCGCGAGCCGTGGCAGGGACAATAGAAGCCGCCCGGCCAGCTCGCGCCGAGATCGACGCCGGCGACCTGGCTCGCGTTGTGCGGTTCGAATGCGCCGAGCGGTGAGCAGCCGAGGTGCGTGCAGACCGCGAGGCCGATCCAGTAATCGGGATTGCGCGCCCGCACGTCGCCGGTCACCTTGATGTACTCCGGTTGCACGGAATCCTCGGACTTAGGATCGGCGAGCTGGCTGTCGTGAGCGGCGATGTCGGTGAGCACGGCCGGACCGCGACGCACGACGTAGACGGGCTGGCCGCGCCAGACGACCTTGAGCATCTGCCCCACCTCGAGCTTCGAGGCATCGACGTCGACGGGCGCACCCAGCGCCTTCGCGCGCGCGCTGGGCTCCCAAGACGCCAGGAATGGTGCGGCGGCGAAAGCGACACCGACCGCGCCGATACCGGCCGTGGCGATGGTCAGGAGGCGGCGCCGACCTGGATCTACGACTTGATCGTTCATTAGAAATGCCCTCGAAAATCTTAACGCCGGACACGGTCCCCAGGGGAAAGTTTTACAAAACTTCACCCCGCCCGAGCCCGAGGCAGTGTTTCATAAACCGGGTCCGGGGCGCATTATACACAGGAGATCGTCGTCTCTGCCGACAGGAAGTTCGGCCCGAACCATATGTCGGTCGCGCGGGATCGATCACCACGGGTCGGCAACGAACAGCTTGGGGTACCGTTTGAGGAATGCGCGCATCATCGCGACTTTTGTGACCAGGGCGGTCGTCGTCGGGCTCGCCGCGGCATTCCTGATCGTCTGGTGGAAGCCGGGCCTGCTCGGCGCGACGCCGGTCGCGGTCGCAAAGCCGCCCGCGGTGATCGATGCGCCGCGACCACAGCCGGTCGTGATCGCGAGCTTCGCGGACGCGGTGGCGCGCGCCGCACCCGCGGTCGTCAACATCTACACCGCGCGCGTCGTGACCGAAAAGACGCAGGTTCCGCCGCTCGATCAATTGTTCGGCTACAACTGGCCGAGCTACCGCCAACACGTGGAACGGAGCCTGGGATCGGGCGTGATCGTCTCCGACTCCGGCACCATCGTCACGAACCAGCACGTGATCGCGGGCGCGGATTCGATCAAGGTGCAGATCGCCGACGGCCGGATCGCCGATGCCCGCGTCGTGGGCCAGGACCCTGATACCGACCTTGCCGTGTTGCACCTCTCGCTCGGCAAATTGCCGACGATGCCGATGGGGCGCTCGGACACGCTGCGCGTCGGCGACATCGTGCTCGCGATCGGCAATCCTTACGGCCTGAGCCAGACCGTGACGCAGGGCATCGTCAGTGCCACGGGCCGCGGCCAGCTCGGGCTCGCCACGTTCGAGAACTTCATTCAAACGGATGCAGCCATCAATCTCGGCAACTCGGGCGGAGCGCTCATCGACGCCCATGGCTCCCTTGTCGGCATCAACACCGCAGTCTTGAACCGCACCGGCGGCGGCGGTCCCGAGGGCATCGGCTTCGCGATCCCGGTCAATCTCGTGCGCGGCGTCATGCAACAGATCATTGCGCACGGCCGGGTGATCCGCGGATCCCTCGGTCTCGATCCGGCGGATTTGAGCGACGAACAGGCCACCGAGCTCGGCCTGCTCTCGGGCGGCGGCGTGGCCGTCGCCCGGATCTATCCGGACAGCCCCGCCTTCGGCGCCGGGCTGCGCCGCGGGGATTTGATCACGAGTCTCGGGGGCGAACAGATCAAGACCGCCCAGGAACTCGTCAGCCGCGTCGCCGCACTGGCGCCCGGCACCGACGTACAGGTCGAGGGCCGGCGCGGGCTGCGCGCCTTCAAACTCCGGGTGACGATCATCGAGCGGCCGCAGAGCGCACAGCAGGCGGGCTGACCGATTCGGCGGCTATTGCACCTTCGCGGCTGCGGAGGCGTGCGGCTGCGGAGGCGCGCATTTGCGGAGGGTAGAGGTTGTGCAGACGCGCCCTAGCCCGGACTGCGCCGGATCTTCGCCCCGAGCTGCTGCAGCTTCTCCTCGATCGCCTCGTAGCCGCGGTCGATATGGTAGATCCGTTCGATCTCCGTGCGCCCTTCGGCGACCAGGGCGGCGAGGATCAGGCTGGCGGACGCGCGCAGGTCGGTGGCCATGACCGGCGCCGCCGTGAGCCGCTCCACGCCCTTGATGATCGCGGTGTTCCCCTCGAGCCGGATCTCGGCCCCCATGCGGCGCATCTCGAGCATGTGCATGAAGCGATTCTCGAAGATGGTTTCGATGATCGTGCCCACGCCGTCGGCGACCGTATTGAGGGCGGCGAACTGCGCCTGCATGTCGGTCGGGAACGCCGGATACGGCGCGGTGCGGATATCGACGGAGCGTGGGCGTCGTCCGCGCATGTCGACCTCGATCCAGCTGTCCCCGACGTCGACTTGGGCGCCCGCCTCGCGCAGCTTGGCGGTCACCGCGTCGAGGTGTTCGGGCTTGGTGTTCTTGACGCGCACGTGGCCGCCCGTGATCGCGCCGGCCACCAGGTAGGTCCCGGTTTCGATGCGATCCGGCAGCACCTCGTAGCGCGTACCCTCGAGGCGCCTCACCCCTTGGATCACGATCTTGTCGGTGCCGGCTCCCTGGATCTTCGCCCCCATGCCGATCAGGAACTGCGCCAGATCCACGACCTCCGGTTCGCGCGCGGCATTCTCGAGCACGGTCTCGCCGTCGGCCAGCGTCGCGGCCATCATCAGGTTCTCCGTGCCGGTCACCGTGACGGTGTCGAGCACCAGGCGCGCGCCCCGAAGACGCGCCGCGCGTGCCTTGATGTAGCCGTTTTCGATGTGAATGTCGGCGCCCATGGCCTGGAGACCGGCGACATGGATGTTCACCGGCCGGGCGCCGATCGCGCAGCCGCCCGGCAGCGAGACGTCGGCGGACCCGTAGCGCGCCAACAGCGGACCGAGCACGAGGATCGACGCGCGCATGGTCTTGACGAGTTGATAGGGCGCGAAATGCCGCTCGATCGTGGACGCATCGACCTCGACGCGCATCTTCTCGTCGACGGTCACGGACACACCCATGGAGCCGAGCAGCTCGATCATCGTCGTGACATCCTGCAGATGCGGCACGTTCGCGACCGTCACCGGACCGTCGGCAAGGAGGCAACCCGCCAAGATCGGCAAACTGGCATTCTTGGAACCGGAAATCCGGATTTCGCCGTCGAGCGGAATGCCTCCTTGTATTTGCAGCTTGTCCATCAGGACTTCGCCTGACGCGCGTATTCTTCCGGTGTGAACACCTGCAACGCGAGGGCATGAATCTCGTTGCCGACGGCCGTGCCGAGCGTCGCATAGACGAGTTGATGACGCTGCAGGGGGCGCTTGCCTTCGAAGGCCGTCGAGACGACCACGGCCTCGAAATGGACGTTGTCGGGACTCGTGACGATGGCCTCGCTGCCCGCGAGTCCGGCCTGGATCAGCGCGACGACTTGGTTTGGATTCATGCCGGCTCCTCAATGATCGAATGTGCCGCCAGTGTATCGCGGTATCATTCGCGCATGGAAAGTGCTCTTACCGACGATGCCCTGGTCGAGGTCGCGCGCCAGGCATTGGCGATCGAGATCGAGGGGCTGCGTGCTCAAGGTCCGCGGCTGGGGGCGGATTTCGCGCGGGCCTGTCGCCTATGCCTGGATTGCCGCGGGCGCATCGTGGTCACCGGCATGGGCAAGTCGGGTCACGTCGCGGGCAAGATCGCCGCCACGCTGGCGAGCACGGGCACGCCGGCATTCTTCGTCCACCCCGGCGAGGCCAGTCACGGCGACGTGGGCATGATCACGCGCGAGGACGCCGTGCTCGCGCTCTCGAACTCCGGCGAGACGGACGAAATCCTGACGATCGCCCCCGTGATCAAGCGCCTGGGCGTCCCACTGATCGCTCTGACCGGCAATCCGCGGTCGCAGCTCGCACGCCTGGCCTCGGTGCATCTGGACATCGGCGTCCCGGAAGAGGCCTGTCCCCTCAATCTCGCGCCGACCGCGAGCACCACGGCGGCGCTCGCCGTGGGCGACGCGCTGGCAGTGGCCTTGCTGAAGGCGCGCGGCTTCACCGAAGCCGACTTCGCCCGCTCGCATCCGGCCGGCAACCTCGGCCGGCGACTGCTGCTGCACGTTCGCGACGTCATGCGCACGGGCGAGGACGTGCCGCGGGTGCGCGAGGCGACACCGCTCGCCGAAGGTTTGCTCGAAGTGAGCCGCAAAGGTCTCGGCATGACGGCCGTCGTCGATGCCGAGGGCCGCGTCGTGGGCGTGTTCACCGACGGGGATCTGCGCCGCGCGATCGAGAGCAGGGCCGATCTGCACGCCACCCGCATGGACGCCGTGATGACGCGGCGCGCGAAGACCGTGGACGCCGACATGCTCGCGGCCGAGGCGGTGCACCTGATGGAGGAGTACCGGATCACGGCACTGTTGGTCCTGGGACCCGACGGTCGCGCCGTCGGCGCCCTGAACGTGCACGACCTGATGCGCGCGGGAGTCGTATGAAACGCAGGCCGACGGCGCTGGGCGGCATCGAGTTGCTGGTGCTCGACGTCGATGGCGTGCTGACCGATGGCAGCCTTTACTTCGGTCCGCGCGGCGAGACGCTCAAGGTCTTCCACGCGCGGGATGGCCACGGCATCAAGCTGCTGGGGAGCAGCGGTGTCCGGGTCGCGGCGGTCAGCGGCCGCAAATCGGCCGCCGTCACGGCACGGATGCGCGAACTCGGCGTTCGCCACGTGGTTCAGGGCTGCCCCGACAAGGTCGCGGCCTTGCAAGCACTGTGCGCCTCGCTCGGCATCCGTCCGCTGTCCTGTGCCTGTATCGTCGACGACACCGTCGACCTGCCCTTGATGTCCGCGGTCGGCTTCGCGGCAGCCGTCGCGGATGCGCACCCGCTCGTGCGGCGCGCGGCGCACTGGGTGTCGAAGGCCGCAGGGGGCCGGGGTGCGGTGCGTGAGCTCTGCGACGCCCTGTTGCGCGCCCGCGCCCGGAACCGCTGATGCTGTTTCGACTCTTCACGATACTCGCGGTCGTCGCGCTGGCCATCAGCACCTGGCAGCTCAGCAATTCCGGGAAGGCGCCGTCGGCGACGGAGGACAGTCATGCCGAAACTCCGGGTTATTATCTCAAGAACGCGGTGTTGACCGATTTCGACGAGCGCGGGGAACCCACCCTGAAGATCGGTGCCGCGCGGATCGACCAGGTGGGTCACGGGACCGAGGTTGCGCTGATCGACGTTCGCGTCGATTATGACGCCCCGAGCGGCCAAACCTGGGTCATGTTCGGCGATACGGCGCATGTCGAGCCCGGCGGCAAGGTCGTGGACATCACCGGCAACGTGCGCCTCCAGGGCACCGATCCGAAACAACCGGGTGTTGCCATCATTCGCACCGATACTTTGCGCTACGACGTCACCGACCAGGTCGCGAGCACGAAAAGCGACGTACGCGTGGATTTCGGGCGCCACAGTCTGACGGCCAGGGGGCTGGTCGCGAACTTGACGGACCGCACCGTACGCCTGGAGAGTCGAGTCAATGGCCGTTTCCTTCCCTGATCTCCTGCTCGTCGCCCTGCTCGCTTCCGCACCCGCGGCATCGCAGGCGGACTATGATGTGGTCGCGGCGTCCTCCGAGATGGACTACGGCAAGAACGAGATCGTGCTGCACAAGGTCAAGATTTCGCACGGCGCGATGTCCATCGCCGCCGACCAGGCCATCGGCGTGGGCCAGGCGACCTCGACGAATTTCGAAGACAGTCACTGGCTGTTCCACGGCGCTGTCAGGATCGTCACCGAGCGCGGCGAGATCAGCGCCGACGATGCCGATGCGACCTGGGTGCATGGAGAACTGTCGATCGCGATCGTCACCGGCAAACCGGCCCAGTTCGAACAGCTCGACGCGAAAAGCGGCAGGCCCATCCACGGCCATGCCAACGTGATCGATTACCAGGTCGCCAAGGGCCTGATCACCTTGTCGAAGGATGCCTGGCTCAGCAACGGCGCCGACGAGATGCGCGCGGAAGTCCTCAAGTACAACCTGGTCGAGCGGAAGTTGCTCGCCGACCCGAGCGAACAGAACTCACAGCGAGTGCACATCAAAATTCCACCGCCGCCGCCCAAATCATGAGCCTTTTGCGGGCCTTGAACCTGGCGAAAAGCTATAAATCGCGGCAGATACTTCGGGACTTATCCCTCGAAATCGCCAGCGGAGAGGTCGTGGGACTTCTCGGGCCGAACGGCGCGGGCAAGACCACCGCATTCTACATGATGGTCGGGCTGACCCCCTGCGAGAGCGGGGAGATCATGTTGGATGGGCGCGACATCAGCCGTCTGCCGATGCATCGCCGCGCCCAACTGGGGCTCGGCTACCTGCCTCAGGAACCGTCGGTCTTCCGTAAATTATCCGTCGAGGACAACATCATGGCGATCCTCGAGACGCGCCCGAAGCTCAAGTCCGCGGCGCGCGCGGATCGCCTCGAGGAATTGCTCGAAGAGTTGCATATCGGCCACGTCCGCGAATCCCTCGGGATGAGCCTGTCCGGGGGTGAACGCCGCCGCGTCGAGATCGCCCGAGCGCTCGCCGCCGATCCCCGGTTCATCCTGTTGGACGAGCCGTTCGCCGGGGTCGATCCCCTGTCGGTGGGCGATATACAGCGGATAATCAAACACTTGTCAGGAAAGGGAATCGGCGTCCTGATTACGGATCATAATGTTCGTGAAACTCTCGGTATTTGCGGTCGCGCCTACATCGTGAGTCAGGGTATCGTGATCGCTGCCGGATCTGCGGAACAGATTCTTGCTAATGCGCAGGTTCGTGAGGTGTACTTGGGCCAGGATTTCAAACTGTAAGCCTGTCTTATGATGAAGCCGAGTCTCCAGCTTCGAATTGGCCAGCAGCTGGCGATGACGCCGCAGCTGCAGCAGGCTATCCGTTTGCTGCAGTTGCCCGCGCTGGACCTGCAGGCCCACGTCCGCGAAACCCTCGAAACGAACGTGATGCTCGAGGCCGAGGACGATGCCGCCGAAGGTGTCGGCACGGAGCCGCTGACCGGCGCCGACGACGTCGCGGCTCCCGCCCGCGAGGAGTACGCCGAGCTCGACGGCAATGCGGTGGCGAGCGACCAACGCGAGGAGCCGGAGGTCGAGATCGCCGACGAGGCCTGGGGGGAACGAACGACGGGGCCCTCGGACTCCTATCAGTCGGGTGACGATGATCGCAGCGGCGACTTCGCGGATCAGCACCAGCAAACCCTGCAGGAACAGCTCACCCAGCAGCTCGAAATGGCCAACCTGTCACCGATCGACATGGCGATCGCCCGGGTCATCGCCGATGCGATCTCCGACGACGGTTACCTGCAGGACGAACTCGAGGCGCTGCGAGTCAGTCTCCTGCCCGAGATCGATGTGCCGATCGAGCAGGTCGAGCGGGTGCTCGGCCTCGTCCAATCCCTGGAGCCCGCGGGAGTCGGTGCCCGCAGCCTCGGCGAATGCATCGCGCTGCAGCTGCGACAGCTCGACCCGCAGACCCCCGCGCGCGACATCGCGATCCGGGTGGCGCTCGATCATCTGGACCTCGTCGCCGGGCAACAGCTGCTGCTGCTGCGCCGGCAGCTGCGCTGCACCGAGGGCGACCTCGAGATGGCGCTCGCCTTGGTGCGCTCCTGCCATCCCCGTCCCGGCAGTGCCGTGAGTTCGGGCCAGGCGGAGTACGTGATCCCCGACGTGTTCGTGCGACGCACCGAACACGGCTGGATCGTCGAGGTGAATCAGGCGACGGTGCCGAGGGTGCGGGTCAACCAAAGTTATGCGAACCTGGTTTCACGCTCGCCGGACCACGCGATGCTGCGCACCCAGCTGCAGGAAGCCCGCTGGCTGATGCGCAGCCTCGAGATCCGCAACGAGACCCTGGTCAAGGTGGCCCGCTGCATCGTGCAACGCCAGGCGAGTTTTTTCGAACACGGCGAGGAGGCCATGGAGCCGTTGATCCTCAAGGACGTGGCCGAGACGGTCGAGATGCACGAATCGACGATTTCGCGCGTGACCACCGCCAAGTACATGCACACGCCGCGCGGCGTTTTCGAATTTCGCTACTTCTTCTCGAGTCACGTGGCGGCCGCCGACGGCACGGAGATGTCCTCGACGGCGATCAGGGCGAAGATCCGCAAGCTGATCGGACAGGAGAACGGCGAGAACCCCTTGAGCGACAGCAAGCTCGCGGAGATCCTCTCGAGCGAGGGGATCCCGGTGGCGCGGCGCACCGTCGCCAAGTACCGGGAAGGCATGGCGATCGCGCCGTCCAACGAACGCAAGCGCGCCGCCGCGCGGGCGTCGTGAAAGAGCGATGAAGAGATGTAGGTTGGAAGAAAAACTTGTCTGGCTGGAGGTGTTTCATGCAGATCGATCTCAGCGGTCACCACGTGGAAATCACGGCTGCATTGCGCGGCTACGTTTCCAAGAAATTCGAAAAAATCAACCGTCACTTCGAGAATTTGATCGACGTCCATTGCATCCTGACCGTCGAAAAACAGCGCCACAAGGCCGAGGCCACGCTGATGCTCCGCGGCAACAAGATCTACGCGGATGCCATCGATCCGAACATGTACGCCGCCATCGACGCACTCGCCGACAAGCTCGACCGCTGCGTCAAGAAGCACAAGGAAAAATCGACGGATCATCACGCGGAAGAAGTCATCAAGGCGCGCCTCTCGTAGCCCCATGCGGCTGATCATCGTCAGCGGGCTGTCCGGTTCGGGCAAGAGCGTGGCGCTGCACATGCTCGAGGACATCGACTTCTACTGCGTCGACAACATCCCGGCCGCCCTGCTGAAGCCCTTGATCTCGCACACCGTCCGCGGCAGCGGGGACATCTATCCCCGCACCGCGGTCGGTCTCGACGCGAGAAACCGCGTCAACGAGATCGAGACGATCCCGGATCTCGTGTCGGAATTGCGCCGCAGCGGCATCAAGTGCGACGTGCTCTATTTGCACGCGAGCGACGAGGTGCTGCTCAAGCGGTATGCCGAGAGCCGCCGCAAACATCCGCTGCTGGCCGAAGGGATCAGCCTGCGGGATGCGATCGCCGCCGAGAGACGGCTGCTCGATCCGATCACGAAGGCCGCGGACCTGGTGATCGACACTTCGAACATGGGCGTGCACGCCCTGCGGGAACTGATCAGGGACCGCATCGACCGGCGGCGCGAAGGGCGCTTGTCGCTGATGTTCGAGTCTTTCGGTTTCAAACATGGCATCCCGGGCGACGCGGACTTCGTGTTCGACGTGCGCAATCTGCCGAACCCTTTCTGGGAGCATTCGCTGCGCAAGCTCACGGGCCGCGATGCCGCGGTCGGGGACTACCTCGCGGGGCATGCGAGCGTGCGCGAGATGATCGCGGATTTGATCGGTTTCCTCGCCAAGCGCATCACCGAATTCGCCGCCGCGAACCGGGGTTATCTCACGATTGCGATCGGCTGCACCGGCGGCCAGCACCGCTCCGTGTACATCGCCGAGCAATTGGCGGCGCATTTTCGCGGCATCTACCCCCAGGTCCTGACCCGGCACGATTCCCTGCGCCCCGATTGACCCTGGAGCGCGCCCGGGCTCACATCAGGGCGCCGATCGCGGCGTCGAGTCCCGCCAGGGTCAGGGGAAACATCCGGTCCTCGATGAGCCGCCGGGTGAGGCCGATCGACGCGCTGCGGCCCCACTCCGCCTGCGGTTGCGGGTTGATCCAGGCATGGGCGGGATAGGCGTCGAGCAGCCGCTCCAGCCACACGCGTCCCGGTTCCGCGTTCCAATGTTCGACGCTGCCGCCCGGCTCGGTGATCTCGTAGGGACTCATGGTGGCATCGCCGACGAAGACCAGCTTGTAATCGCGCGCATACGTGCGCAGCACTTCGACCGTCGGCACCCGGTCGCCGCGCCGGCCGTGGTGGCGCAGCGCATTGTCGCGCCACAGGCTCTCGTACGGAAAATTATGAAAGTAATACTGTGCGAGATGTTTGAACTCGCTGCGCGCGGCCGCGAACAGTTCCTCACAGGAGCGCACGTGGGCGTCCATCGAACCGCCGACGTCCAGGAGCAGCAGCACCTTCACGACGTTGTGCCGCTCGGGCACCATCTTGAGGTCCAGCAGGCCGCCGGAGCGCGCGGTCGCATCGATCGTGTCGCGCAGCGACAGTTCCGTCGGCGCGCCCCTCCGGGCGAATCGTCGCAGACGTCTCAGCGCGAGCTTCATGCTGCGCGTGCCCAGTTCTCGCGTATCGTCGAAATTCGCGAATTCGCGCCGGTCCCAGACCTTCACTGCGCCGCGATTGCGCGAATCGTCCTGCCCGATGCGCACGCCCTCGGGATGGTAGCCGTAGGCACCGTAGGGCGAGGTGCCGGCGGTTCCGATCCACTTGGCACCGCCCTCGTGCCGGCCGCGCTGCTCGTCCAGGCGCTGCTGGAGCGTCCGCAGGAGCGCATCCCAGCCGCCCTGGCCGAGGACCTCGGTTTTTTCCTCGTCGCTGAACGCGCGTTCGGCGAGCCGCCTCAGCCAGTCCTCGGGCAGTTCCCGCGCGAGCACGGCGAAACTCTCCTCGACGCCGCGAAAATGCGCGGCGAACGCCCGATCGAAGCGGTCGTAGTGCCGCTCGTCCTTGACGAGACAGGTTCGCGCGAGGAAATAGAAGCGTTCCGCGCTCGCCTCGCCGATGCCCGCCCGGAGACACTCGAGCAGACCGAGGAATTCCGGAATGCTCGCCGGCACACCGGCCTCGCGCAGCATCGAGAAGAATCTAACGAGCATGGCCTTTGCCGACCTGCATCGCGGCCGCTAGCGGGTGTTCCGACGGTTCAGGAACAGGAGCTGCTCGAACAGGTGCACGTCCTGCTCGTTCTTGAGCAGAGCGCCGTAGAGCGGCGGAATGAACTTCTTGGGGTCCTGGATGCGCAGGCTCTCCGCGGGGATGTCCTCCGCCACGATCACTTTGATCCAATCGAGGAATTCCGAGGTCGAGGGTTTTTTCTTCAGTCCTGGCATCTCGCGCACCCTGAAGAACATCGCCAGCGCGGCGCTCAGCAGGTCGCGTTTCAGGTTGGGGAAGTGGACATCGACGATTCTCGTCATCGTTTCCTCGTCCGGGAAACGGATGTAATGGAAGAAACAGCGCCGCAGGAAGGCGTCGGGGAGTTCCTTCTCGTCGTTGCTCGTGATCACGATCAGCGGCCGGTGCAGGGCTCGCACGGTCTGCCGCGTCTCGTACACCGAGAACTCCATGCGATCCAGTTCACGCAGCAGATCGTTCGGGAATTCGATGTCGGCCTTGTCGATCTCGTCGATGAGCACGACGGCGCGCGACTTGCATTCGAAGGCATCCCAGAGCGTGCCCTTGACGATGTAATTGGCGATGTCCTTGACGCGCGTATCGCCAAGCTGGGAGTCACGCAGCCGGGAAACGGCGTCGTATTCGTAGAGACCCTGTTGCGCCTTGGTGGTCGATTTGATGTGCCACTCGTGGAGCGGCATGCCCAGGGCGCGGGCTATCTCCGAGGCGAGCAGGGTCTTCCCCGTTCCGGGTTCGCCCTTGATCAGCAGAGGGCGGGACAGCACGAGAGCGGCGCGGACCGCCACCATCAGCTCCTCGGTGGCGATGTAACGTTCGGAGCCGCGGAACTCTTCGGTCAAGGAGCGCGGACCTCGACAATCTGCATCGAATTCGTGCCACCGGAGACGCCGCTCAACTCTCCCTTCGTGAGGATCACGAGATCGCCTTGCTTGACCAGATTCAGCGTCAGCAGCTGACGGAAGATCGAATGGTAGAACCCCGCCGAGCCGTCGTCGGTGGCGTCGTAAGCGACCGGATAGACACCGCGATAGAGCGTCACGCGGTGGCGGGTGATCTCCTGGCGGGTGAATGCGTAGATCGGGATGTCCGAGCGGACTCTCGACATCCACAGGGTCGTGTTGCCCGACTCGGTCAGCGCCACGATTGCCTTGACGTTCAAATGATTCGCCGTGAACATCACGGCCGCCGCGATAGCTTCGTCCGTGTGGCCGAAGTGGCCGGTCTTGCGCTGGCGGATGCGCACGTGGGCGTCCTGGTACTTCTCGGCCCCGAGGATGATCTGCGACATCGCCTCGACGACCTTGGTGGGATGCTTGCCGGAGGCGGTTTCCGCGGACAACATCACCGCGTCGGTCCCGTCCATGCAGGCGTTCGCGACGTCGGAAACCTCGGCGCGCGTCGGGATCGTGTTGACGATCATCGATTCCATCATTTGCGTCGCGGTGATGACCAGACGGTTCTGATGGCGCGCCTCCTGGATGATCAGCTTCTGCAGGCCCGCGAGCTCCGCGTAACCCATCTCGACGCCGAGATCGCCGCGCGCCACCATGACGGCATCGCTGGCGCGCACGACTTCGACGAGATTTTCGATCGCCTCGGCGCGCTCGATCTTCGCGACGAGCAGCGCGTGTCCGTCGGCCGCCCGCAACAGCGCGCGGGCCTCGTTCATGTCGGCGGCATCCCGGGCGAAGGAGATCGCCAGATAATCGACCTCGAGCTCCGCGGCGGTCCGGATGTCGGCGCGATCCTTGTCGGTCAGGGCGCCGGCCGACAGGCCTCCGCCCTGGCGGTTGATGCCCTTGTTGTTGCCGAGTTCGCCGCCGACGAGCACCCGTGTCCTGATCCGCGGACCGTCGATCGCCTCCACGCCGAGGCTGATCTGGCCGTCGTTGAGCAGCAGCACGTCGCCGACGCGAACGTCGGAGGGCAGACGCTTGTAGGCGATGCCGACCGCGGTTTCGGTTCCCGCATCCACCGTCAGGGAGGCGTCGAGCGTGAAGACGGCACCCTCGTCAAGATGCACCTTGCCGCCGACGAATCGGTCGATCCGGATCTTCGGTCCCTGCAGGTCGCCGAGCACGCCGATGTAGCGGCCGGTTTCGGCCGCCGCCGCCCGCACGAGCCGCACGCGGCGCGCATGATCGGCCACCTGGCCATGCGAGAAATTGAGGCGCACCACGTCCACGCCCGCCCGGACGATGTCGGCGAGCACCTTCGGATCGTCGGTGGCGGGACCCAGGGTCGCGACGATCTTCGTGCGCCTGACGCCCGAGGTCATCCGGCGCGTTGCTCCAGGATCTCCACGGCGGGCAGCTTCTTGCCCTCGACGAACTCCAGGAAGGCTCCGCCCCCCGTCGAGATATAGGAGATGCTGTCCTCGATCTTGTACTTCTCGATTGCAGCGAGCGTATCGCCGCCGCCCGCGAGCGAGAATGCCTTGCTGCGCGCGATCGCGCCCGCGAGCGCGCGGGTGCCTTCGCCGAATTGCTCGAACTCGAACACGCCGACCGGACCGTTCCAGAGGATCGTGCCCGCGGAGGCCAAGGCCTTGCCGAACTGTTCCGCGGAATCCGGACCGATGTCGAGGATCATCTCGTCGGGACCCACGGCTCCGACGGCTTTGACGTCGGCTTCGGCCTTGGCCGAGAACTCCTTCGCGACCACGACGTCGGTCGGCATGGGGATCTCGATGCCCCGCTTGGCGGACTGGTCGAGCAGGCGCCTGCAGATGTCGAGCATGTCTCGCTCGTACAGCGACTTGCCGACCGAGTAGCCCAGCGCGGCCAGGAAGGTGTTCGTGATGCCGCCGCCGACGATCAGGCGATCGACCTTGCTGAGCAGCGACTCGAGCACGGTGAGCTTGGTGGATACCTTCGAGCCGGCGACGATCGCGACCAGCGGCCGTGCGGGTTTCTCCAGTGCGGTCTCCAGGGCGGTGAGCTCGCTGACCAGCAGGGGCCCGGCGCAGGCGACGGGTGCATAGCGCGCGACGCCGTGTGTGCTCGCCTCGGCCCGATGCGCCGTACCGAACGCATCCATGACGTAGACGTCGCAGAGCGCGGCCATCCTGCGCGAGAGTTCCTCGCCGTTCTTCTTCTCGCCCTTGTTGAAGCGGACGTTCTCGAGCAGCACCACCGAACCCGGCGCGACGTCGACGCCGTCGAGCCAGTCACGCTTGAGCGGCACCGGAACGCCGAGCAGTTCCGACAGGCGCTTCGCCACGGGGGCGAGCGAAAATTCGTCCGAATGGGCGCCTTCCTCGGGCCGGCCGAGGTGCGACATCAGGAGCACGCGTGCGCGCTGGTCGAGCGCGTGCCGGATCGTCGGCAAGGCCGCGCGGATGCGCGCGTCGCTGCTGACGATTCCGCCCTGAATCGGCACGTTGAGGTCCTCACGGATGAGCACGCGCTTGCCCGCGAGATCGATATCAACCATTTTCTTGATCTTCATCGGCTTATCGTCCCCCGCGCGCCTCGAGCGCGCCGCCAGCTGCACCAACCCCTCAAGACGCCTTCCCCTCAGACTGCCTTCGACCAGGCCACCGTGGTGTCCAGCATCCGGTTCGAGAAGCCCCACTCGTTGTCGTACCACGCGCACACCTTGACGAGCGTGCCTTCGATGACCTTGGTCAGCGTCGCATCGTAGGTCGAGGAGGCCGGGTCATGATTGAAATCGACCGACACCAGGGGCTGGTCGTTGTAGGCGAGCACGCCCTTGAGCGGACCCGCCGCCGCGGTCTTCACGAGTTCGTGGATCTCCGCCACGGACGTCTTGCGGCCGGCCACGAAGGACAGGTCGACCAAGGAGACGTTGATCGTCGGCACGCGAATCGCGAAGCCGTCGAGCTTGCCCTTGAGCGCGGGCAGGACCAGCCCGACCGCGGCGGCGGCGCCGGTCTTGGTCGGAATCATCGACGTCGTCGCGGAGCGCGCGCGGCGCAGGTCCGAATGATAGACGTCGGTGAGCACCTGATCGTTCGTGTAGGAGTGAATCGTCGTCATCACGCCGGAGACGATACCGACGCTGTCGTGCAGCACTTTGGCGAGCGGCGCGAGACAGTTGGTCGTGCAGGAGGCGTTCGAGATCACCGTGTCACTCGCCTTGAGGACGTTCTCGTTGACGCCGTAAACAATCGTCGCATCGACGTCATCGCCACCCGGGGCCGAGATGACGACCTTTTTAGCGCCCGCCGCAAGGTGCGCCGCCGCCTTCGCCTTGCTCGTGAACAGACCCGTGCATTCGAGCACGAATTCGACACCGAGTTCGCCCCAGGGCAGCTTGGACGGATCGCGCTGGGCGACGACCTTGATTCGATCCCCGTCGACGACCATCGAATCGCCGTCGACGCGCACTTCCCGAGAGAAGCGCCCGTGCGCCGTGTCGAACCGCGTCAGATGGGCGTTCGTGTTCGCATCGCCGAGATCGTTGATCGCGACGATTTCGATGCCGCCCCTGTGCGAGCCCTCGTAGAGTGCGCGCAGCACGTTGCGCCCGATGCGCCCGTAACCATTGATTCCTACCTTGATCGTCATTTTTTCTCCTATCCCCTTGTCAACTCGCCAAGTGCCACCGCCACCTCAACCCGCCAACACGGCCTCGATCGCTTCGATCACCTTCGGCGCCGTGAATCCGTAGTGCTCGAACAATTCTTTTGCCGGCGCGGATTCGCCGAAATGGTCGATGCCGATGATCCGGCCCGACGGTCCCACGTAACGCCACCAGGAGTCACGCGCACCGGCCTCGACCGCGACGCGACGGGTGACCTGGGGAGGCAGCACGCTCTGCTTGTACGCCTCGTCCTGCCGTTCGAACGTGTTGGTGCTGGGCATGGAGACCAGCCGTATGCGCCGGCCGCCCGCGTTGAGCTTGTTCACCGCCTCGGACGCGATGCCCACTTCCGAGCCCGTCGCGATCACGATCGCCTCGGGCTGACCCGGCGGGTCGATCAGGACATACCCGCCCTGCCCGATCGCCGCGATCTGCTGCGGCGTCCGGGGCTGATGCACGACCGCCTGACGCGTGAAAATCAGGCACGACGGCCCGTTGCGGTTGTCGATCGCAACCTGCCAGGCGGTCGCCGTCTCCACGCCGTCGCAGGGGCGCCAGACATCGAGCTGCGGGATGATGCGCAGACTCGCGATGTGCTCGATCGGCTGATGGGTCGGGCCGTCTTCGCCGAGGCCGATCGAGTCGTGCGTGTAGACATAGATGACGCCGAGGCGCATGAGCGCGGCCATGCGCAGGGCATTGCGGGCATAGTCGGAGAAGGTCAGGAACGTCGCGCCGTAGGTCACGAAGCCGCCATGACACGCGATCCCGTTCAGGATCGCCGACATGCCGAATTCTCGGACGCCGAAATGGACGTAGTTGCCGCCCGGCTGATCGGGCGTCAGGGTGACCGAGTCCTTTCGGAAAGTGCCGTTCGACGGCGTCAGATCGGCCGATCCGCCGAACAGCTCCGGCAGCGTCGGGCCGAAGGCCGACAGGGCGGCCTGGGAGGACTGGCGGGTGGCGAGGACCGCGCCCTCGGCCTGTGTCTTCGCGATGTAGGCCTTGGCCAGATCGTCAAAGCCCGCAGGCAAGCGACCTTCCATGCGGCGGGCGAACTCCGCGGCCAGGGCCGGGAATTCCGCCTCGTAGGCCGTCCAGGCGCTGCGCCACTGTTGTTCGGCCCGCGCCCCCTTCTCGCGCTGATCCCAGGCGGCGCGGATGTCCTCGGGAATTTCGAACGGCGGGGAGGTCCACCCGAGGTATTCACGCGCCGCCGCGATCTCCTCGGCGCCCGGCGCCTCGCCGTGCATCGCCGCGTGGCCCTGCTTGTTCGGTGCGCCCCAGCCGATGATCGTCTTGGCGCAAATCAACGAGGGTCGCTCGGTTTCCGCGCGCGCCGCCGCGAGCGCCGCGGCGATCGCGTCGCTGTCGTGTCCGTCGACGTGCGGCACGACATGCCAGCCGTAGGCCTCGAAACGCTTCGCCGTGTCGTCGGCGAACCAGCCCACGACCTTGCCGTCGATCGATATGCCGTTGTCGTCGTAGACCACGATCAGCTTGCCGAGCTTCTGTGTCCCGGCGAAGGAGGCGATCTCGTGGGATATCCCCTCCATGAGACAGCCGTCGCCGGCGAATACGTAGGTATGGTGGTCGACGATCACGTGGCCCGGCCGGTTGAACGTCGCCGCGAGCGTGCGCTCGGCGAGCGCCATGCCGACCGCGTTCGAGATACCCTGGCCCAGGGGTCCGGTCGTCGTCTCGATGCCGAGATGGACTTCACGCTCCGGGTGTCCGGCGGTTTTCGCACCGTACTGGCGGAATCGACGCAATTCGTCGATCGACAGCGGATAACCGGTCAGATGCAGCAGGGAGTACAGCAGCATCGAAGCATGGCCGTTCGACAAGACGAACCGGTCACGATTCCACCAAGTCGGATTGCCCGGATTGTGTCGCAGAACGTCGCGCCAAAGCACTTCGGCGATGTCGGCCATGCCCATCGGAGCCCCCGGATGACCTGATTTGGCCTTCTGGACGGCGTCCATCGATAAGAAGCGAACGGCATTGGCAAGCTGTCGACGTGTAGGCATAGGGGCTCTTCTTTTACTGGACGGGAGACCGTATTGTCCTTGATGCGCGCTCCGCCAGCAACGCCGGCCTTGCGGTGCTGCTCCGCGCCGTGCTCCGGCGGCCTGTCGCGAAACGCGGACTGCGTTCCCTGTCCGGGCCAAATCAGGCTCGAATCAGGGAGTTATGTGCAGTCGCACGCCCTTCGCGCATGATCCAGTTCACCGTTGGACCGGGTTCGATTTGTTAGGATGGAGGCCATGAACGTACTCCATGTGACGGACCCACATCTGTATGGCAACGCCGCCGGCCAATTGCGCGGAGTGGAGACCGACACGTGTTTTCGCGCGGTGCTCGAGGATGCGTTCGCGCAATACGAAGATTATGCCGCGCTGCTCGTGACCGGCGACCTCGTTCAGGACGACGGAGCGGGCTATCTGCGCTTTCGCAGCATCCTCGGCGACGTGCGTCAGCCGGTGCTGTGCGTCCCCGGAAACCACGACGTGCCGGAATTGATGCATCGCGAACTTTCCTGCGCTCCATTTCAGGTTTGTGGAACACGGCGTATGGGGACCTGGCAGTTCGTGATGCTCGACAGCTATGACCCTGGGCACGTCGGCGGCCGGCTCTCGCCGTCCGAACTCGCCCGCCTCGACGAGACTCTCGCCGACGGGCCGCCGCACAGCATGGTGTGTCTGCACCATCATCCGATCGCGATGGGGAGCCGCTGGCTGGACGAAATCGGTCTGGCGAACTCGGACGAATTCTGGCGCATCATCGACAGGCACCGCGGCGTGCGCGCGGTCGTCTGGGGACACGTGCACCAGGTTCATGACGGCCGCCGCGGCGGCGTGGGTCTTTTCGCCACCCCGTCGACGGGCGCGCAGTTCCTGCCGGCGAGCGATGGCTACGCCCTCGATCACCGTCCTCCCGCGTTCCGCCACTTCCGACTGCACGCGGACGGCCGCATCGACACACGGCTGCACTGGGTCGAGGCCGCACCGGCGCGAAAGCTGGCGTCCGGCTGAGGTGCGATCGGCGGCGCTGCTGCTGTCTCTGTGGCTCCTCGTTCCGAGCGCCCGCGCGGCGGAAGGCCGGCACTGTCTCTGGGAGCTGCATGGCGAGCACAACACCGTCTACCTGCTCGGTTCGATCCACGTGCTGCGATCCACCGATTATCCACTCGCGGCCCCGCTGCTCGCGGCGTACAGCCGCTCCCGCGCGCTGGTCATGGAAATCGACCTCGACGAGCTCGACGCCGGCAGGCTTGGAGCCGACATGCTCGCGAGCGCCACGCTGGGTCGGGATGCGAGCCTGCGGAGCGTGATGGGAGAATCGGCCTACGCGCATGCGGCGGCGGACGCGAAACGCTTGCACGTGGATCTGTCGACCTACGAACGGTTTGCGCCATGGTTCGTCGCGGAGGCGGTTTCGGAACTGCAGCTGTCGCAGCTCGGATTCGACCCCCAAGCCGGTGTCGAGAGCTACTTCCTCGCCCGCGCGCGCGCCGACCACAAGCCGGTCAGCGGACTGGAGACCGTGGCCGACCAACTGGGGGTGCTCGCCGGCATGCCCATGGATCTGCAGACCGAATATCTTCTATCCAGCCTCACCGACGCGCAGGCGCTGCCCGCGCAGCTCGACGCGATGGTCGCCGCCTGGAAGCGGGGCGACGGCTCCTGGTTCGCGGCGGAAATCATGCACGAATTCGGTTCCGAGCCCCGGCTCTACGAGTCGCTGCTCGCGGCCCGCAATCGGCGCTGGACGCCGAAGCTCGAAGCGCTGCTGCACGAGAACGAGGATTACCTCGTGATCGTGGGCACGGCGCACCTCGTGGGACCCGGCAGCGTCATCGACCTGCTCGGCAGGGACGGAATCCCCGCAATCCAGCGTTGAACTCCGCGGGTGGACGCGGGAGACATGCAAAGTTGTGTCAAGCGCAGAATGTCGTCGATCCCGGCGCGGCGACTATGCGAAAGTACCCGCCATGAACAACGAACAGGAAGCGCGGGTGCTCCTCGTCGACGACGATCGCGAGCTCTGCCAGATGCTCACCGAATATCTGAACGCCGAAAAATTCGACGTGACGAGCGTGCACGACGGCGGCGTCGCCTTGTCCGAGCTGCGCGCCAAGCAGTTCGAGATCCTGATTCTCGATGTCATGCTGCCGAACGTCAGCGGATTCGACGTCTTGCGCGAACTGGGCGCCGCGCATCCGACCCCGATCCTCATGTTGACGGCGAGGGGCGATGACGTCGATCGCATCGTCGGGCTCGAACTCGGAGCCGACGATTATCTGAGCAAGCCTTTCAATCCGCGCGAGCTCGTCGCGAGGATCCGGGCGATCCTGCGGCGGGCGAGCAATCGGGGCGCCCGCGCCGGGGCGTCGGAGGTCGTCGAGATCGGACCGATCATCCTCAATCTGGGGATGCACCAGGTGCGCGTCGCCGGCGAGACCGTGCCCCTCACGGGGGCCGAGTTCCGCGTACTGGAGCTCTTGATGCGCTCGGCGGGCCAGGTCATCTCACGCGAGGCGCTGACCGAGCAGGCACTGGGGCGCAAGCTCGTGCCGTACGATCGCAGCATCGACACCCACATCAGCAATCTGCGCCGCAAGCTGAAGCTCGAGGCCGGAACGCATCCGGAGATCAAGAACGTACGCGGCTCGGGGTACACGCTGACGCTCGTCGATGCATAGTCTGTTCTTCAGGATCTTCGTGCTCTTTTGGCTGGCGATGGCGCTGATCGTCATCGGCAGCGTCGCGGTCACCTACGGTGTGGCGGCGCGTGAATACGAGTCCCAGGAGTGGCAGCACCGCCCGTCGGTGGCGATCTCGGCCTCCGAGGCTTTCGCCACCGGCGGCATGCCGGGCTTGCGCCGCTGGCTGTCCGAGAACGCGAAATCCGTGCCGGACCGGGATCTGTACATCGTCGGACCCGACGGCCGCGACATTCTCGGCAGGCGTCTGTCGGAGTCCGCGCAGCGTCGCCTGGAGTTCATCACGCGCGAGTCCCAGGGAGGCGCCGATCCGCGCGGTCCACCGGAGGAGCGCGGTGACGATGAGCACGGACCGGGCGCGCAGCGGCCGCCCCGGGAGCCGCCACCGCAAAACTTCCGCCCTTCGCGTCAGGCGCCGCAACTCGTCGCCGCCGACGGCACCGTTTACACGATTCTCGTCGTCCCGCGGCGGCCCAGCATCTTCGGCGCGCTCGCCCTGCCGGGCATTCCCCTGGCGGTGCTCGCGATCGCGCTGATCGTCAGCGCGCTCGCCAGTTGGTCGCTGGCGCAGCACCTCAGCGCGCCGATCCGCAGAATGCAGGAGGGCGCGCGTGCGGTGGCGTCCGAACGATTGGACGTGCGCGTCAGCGCGGGTCTCGACGGGCGCAAGGACGAGCTGGCCGTACTCGCCCGCGACTTCGACGCGATGGCCGACCAGCTCAAGGCGACCCGCAGCGCCCGCACGCAATTGCTGCGTGACATCTCGCACGAATTGCGCTCGCCGCTCGCGCGCATGCGCGTCGCCCTGGGCCTTGCGCGCCAGCCGAAGACGGATCCGGCGGTGCAACTCGACCGGCTGGAGCGCGAGATCGAGCGGCTGGATTCCCTGATCAGCCACGTGCTGCGCCTGGCAAGGCTGCATGGCAACGAAACGCACTTCGCCCGCGAGCCGGTCGAACTCGACGAGGTTCTCCAGGAAGTGGTCCACGACGCGAATTTCGAGGGTGCGGTCAAGGATTGCAAGGTGCGGCTCGAAGGCGCCGTCAGCCGCAGCGTGCTCGGCAACCGCGAACTTTTGTACAGCGCCATCGAAAACGTGCTGCGCAACGCCGTGCGCTACAGCCCGGTGGGCCAGGCGGTCGACGTATCCGTCAAGACCACGGCCGAACAGCTCGAAATCCTCGTGCGCGATCACGGCCCCGGCGTGCCCGGCGGCGATCTGGACCGCATCTTCGAGCCCTTCTACCGCGTAGCCGAGTCGCGGGACCGGGACAGCGGCGGCGAAGGCATCGGGCTTGCGATCACCTCGCAGGTTTTTCGGGCGCATGGCGGTTCGGCGGGCGCTCAGAACGTCGCCGGCGGCGGCCTGCAGGTGCGCCTGACGCTGCCCCTGATGGTCGAGCCACGCGCGGAACCCGGCCAAACCGCTTAAGATAGGGGATCGCCCGAGACCCCCCAATGAATCCTTCCAGGGAGACCCGATTGAGCCTCTACGCTGAAGCCTGCAAGTACATTCCCGGCGGCGTGAATTCGCCCGTGCGCGCCTTTCGCGGCGTCGGCGGCGAGCCGATCTTCTTCAAGAAAGCTTCGGGCGCATACACCTACGCCGCCGACGGGCGCAAGTTCATCGATTACGTGGGCTCCTGGGGGCCGATGATCCTCGGTCACGCGCATCCCGAGGTGATCGCCGCCGTCCAGCGCGTCGCGGCCGAGGGCCTGTCTTTCGGCGCGCCGACCGAGCTGGAAACCTTGCTCGCGCGGCGCGTGATCGAACTCGTGCCGTCGATGGACCTGGTGCGTTTCGTCAGTTCGGGCACCGAGGCGACGATGAGCGCCATTCGGCTCGCGCGCGGCTACACGGGCCGGGAAACGATCGTCAAATTCGAGGGCTGTTACCACGGCCACTCCGATTCGCTGTTGATCAAGGCCGGCTCCGGCGCGCTGACCTTCGGCGTGCCGACTTCCCCGGGCGTTCCGCAGGCGCTCGCGAAGCACACGGTGACGCTGAGCTACAACGACGTGCCCCAGGTGCGCGAGGCGTTTCGCCAGATCGGCGAGCAAATCGCCTGCGTGATCGTCGAGCCCATCGCCGGCAACATGAACTGCGTGCTGCCGGCGCCCGGCTTTCTGCAGGCGCTGCGCGAGGAGTGCGATCGCGCGGGCGCGCTGTTGATTTTCGACGAGGTCATGACGGGCTTTCGCGTCGCGCGCGGTGGCGCCCAGGCGCTCTATGGCATCCGTCCGGACCTCACCACGCTCGGCAAGATCATCGGCGGCGGCATGCCGGTGGGCGCCTTCGGCGGACGCCGCGAGATCATGGAGAGGCTCGCGCCCCTGGGTCCCGTCTACCAGGCGGGCACCCTCTCCGGCAATCCCGTTTCGATGGCCGCGGGCCTCGCGACCCTCGAGCTGCTCTCGGCCCCCGGCTTTCACGAGCGCCTCGGCAGGACGACCGACGAGTTGATCGCCCGCCTGCGCGCCGCCGCCGCGAAGGCCGGCGTGCCGCTCGCCACCAATCACGTTTGCGGGATGTTCGGCTTTTTCTTCTCGCCGGAAGCGACGGTCGACACCTATGCCAAGGTCATGGCGAGCGACGCGAAGCGATTCAACCGCTTCTTCCACGCGATGATCGCCGAGGGCGTCTACTTCGCGCCTTCCGCGTTCGAGGCGGGATTTCTTTCGGCAGCACACGGCAGCGCGGAGATCGACGCGACGGTGGCGGCCGCGGAACGCGCCTTCGCCGCCTGACGGCGATGCGCGCCTCGGCCTGGTTTCTCGGCGTCCTGGCGCTCGCCGCCCTGATCCTGGGATGCATCGCGTACCCCGTGTACCGGGGGGTTTCCGCGCTGCACGTCTGGCCGTTCCACCGGGTCTATTCACGGCTCGCGATGGTGGTCGTCGTCGCCCTGCTCGTGGGACTGTTCCGGCGCCTCGGCGTGCGCACCAAGAGGGATTTCGGGTTCGGGCTGCCGCGCCGGCGCTTCGTGCGCGAGATCCTGCTCTGGTGCGCGATCGGGATCGCCACGGCGGCGCTGGGCATCGGCTTCCTCTTCGCCACCGGACTGCGGGCCCCGGATCCCGCGTTCACGTCCACCCTGCTGACGATCCTGCGAGTGAGCTTCAACGGCCTCGCCTCCGGATTGGCCGTGGCGTTCTTCGAGGAGACCCTCGCGCGGGGCGCCATGCACACGGCGATCGAGCGCGAATCGGGGGCATGGACGGCGTGCCTCGTGACGGCGTTCCTGTTCGCCTTTCTGCATTTCTTCGCGAAGGCCTCCATCCCGCCGGACGAGGTCGCCTGGCGCAGCGGCTTCGACGTTTTGGTCCGCTCCTTCGCGCCCTTGGGGCGGCCGACTTTCGTCTTCGACTCGTTCGTGGCGTATTTCGCGATCGCATTGATCCTCAGCATGACCCGTGTACTGACCGGGAACATCGCCGTGGCGATCGGACTGCATGCGGGTTGGGTCGTCGTGCTGCGCATCGTGCAGCAGTGCACGATTCGAACCGGCGACCAGACCTACGGGATATGGTTGGGCGCTTTCGATGGGCTCGTCGGGTTCTGGATGCTGCCCTGGTCGATCGCGCTCGCCGCCGTGCTGTGGCTGACACGCCGGCGTTGGGTGCCGGCGGCGCGCGCCTGAGCGGCAAGGAAGCAGTCCGGGTATCCCCGGCGGGCGACGCTAGTGATCCTTCGACTGCGCCGTGTCGTCGGACTCATCGGATTCGTCGGATTCGACGTCTTCCGTCCCCTCCTCCGCCACGCCCTCGTCGGCGCCCACGATCTGGATCAGGGGACTCAAGACATCGAGGCGTCGCAAGGGGTCGTCGAGTTCGAGACAGAACTGTTTGTCGGCCAGATCCATCGGCAATATCTCCGACAAACGGTGACCCACCCAGGCTGCGTCATCGAGATGCATTTCGATGCCCTCGTAGACCTCGCCCAACTGCGGCAACACGTTCTCGAGCAGCGTGGCGAGCCGCGCATGTTGTGGCGGAACCCCGACCTGGGGCTCGTCTTCGAGCCATTCCACTTCGCCGACGTTCAAACCGTCCTGCTGCCGGCGTCGGGAATGAATCCGGAAGCGGCGCTGACCCACGCAGCTCAACCCGAGGAGGCCGTCGGGCAGCTGGTTGAAGTCGACGATTTTCGCGAGGGTCCCGACGTTGCAGGTCTCCGCCGGGCCCGCCTCCTGCCCCGCGCGGATCAGGACGACGCCGAACCCTTGGTTCTCACGCATGCAGCGTCGCACCATGTCGACGTAACGCGTCTCGAAGATGCGCAACGGCAGCGGGCCGTTCGGGAACAGCACGATATTGAGCGGAAACAGGGGTATCACGTCCACTCAGTCGACCTCCCCCGGTGAGTCCGTGCCGCGGTGACGCAGCGCCGTCAACAGCTTATCGTGCAAGCCCCCGAAACCGCCATTGCTCATGATCAGGACGTGGTCGCCCGGTCGCGCGGCGGCGGTGATCCCGCGGACCAATTCCTCGACGCTGGCCGCGTAATGCGCCCGGGACCCCAGGGAGACGACCGCGGCCCGCAGATCCCAGCCGAGATCCGGCGGGACGAAGAACCAGACCGCGTCCGCCAAACCCAGCGCAGCGGCAAGGTGCTCGCGATGCACCCCGAGACGCATGGTATTCGAGCGGGATTCGAGCACGGCGATGACCCGCGCGGCGCCGACCTGCGCCCGCAGCCCGCGCAGCGTCGTTTCGATCGCGGTGGGATGATGCGCGAAGTCGTCGTAGACCGTGATGCCGCCGATCAGACCGCGAACCTCCATGCGCCGCTTGACGCCACGAAAGCGCTTCAGCGCGAGCACCGCTCGCTCCGGCGCGACACCCACGTGATGAGCCGCGCCAATCGCCGCAAGGGCGTTCATGACGTTGTGGGCGCCGATCAACGTCCACTCCACGCTGCCCACGACGCGGCCCTCCCGGGCTACCGTGAAGCGACGACCGGCGCCCTCCTCGACGTCCGCGGTCCATTCCGCCGGGCGCTCGGCCGGGGAGCCGATCCGGAACCCCTCGGTGGGTGTCCAACACCCGGCGGCGAGGGTTTCACGCAGATTCGGGTCGTCGGCATTGACGAGCACACGACCCGAGGCCGGCACGGTGCGCAGCAGCTGATGGAACTGCCAGCGTATCGCCGCGAGGTCGGGATAGATGTCCGCATGATCGTATTCGAGATTGTTGAGCACGGCGGTGCGCGGCCGGTAGTGGACGAACTTTGCACGCTTGTCGAAGAACGCCGTGTCGTATTCGTCGGCCTCGATCACGAACAAGCCCGGCGCCTCGCCGACGCCGGCGCCGCCGAGCCGCGCGGTCGTCGAGAAGTTCGCGGGCACGCCGCCGATCAGGAATCCCGGGGCAAGCCCCTCGTGCTCGAGGATCCAGGCGAGCATGCTCGTGGTCGTCGTCTTGCCATGAGTGCCGGCCACGGCGAGCACGTGCTTGCGCGCCAGCACCGCCTCGGCCAGCCACTGCGGGCCGGAGACGTAGGGGATGCCGCGATCCAGGAGCTCCTCGATCACGGGAACGCCACGGCTCAGGGCGTTGCCGACGATCACGACGTCGGGACGCAGATCGAGCTGCGCCGCGTCGTAGCCCTGCACGATCTCGATGCCGAGCGCCTCGAGTTGGGTGCTCATCGGTGGATAGACGTTGCGATCCGATCCGGTCACGCGGTAACCGGCCTCCCGGGCGATGGCTGCGATGCCACCCATGAAAGTGCCGCCGATGCCGAGGATGTGCACGTGCATGAGCTAAGTATCCGGCAGAAGCCGGTACTCCAGGAGCACCGAACCGAAAAAATACGCGAGGCTCACGGCGACACCGATGCTCAAGCGCGAGTCCAGGGCGGCACGCCAGACGTTCGCGCAGGCGAGGAGGTACCAGACGACCCCGACGAGGAACAGGAATTTGACCGGGTCCGCGATCGGGTCGTCGGTACCGAGGGCGTGCATCAGCCAACCCAGGGGATAAAAGAAGGTCTCGGCGATTGCCGCGATGCCGAGCAGGGCGCTCGCGGTCTGGAGGAAACGCTGACGATGTCGGGTGACGACCAGGACGACCCACGTCCACGCGATCGGCAGGCCGACGGACAGGACGATGCGAATGAACAGGTGATCACCTGCCGGTGACGGCAACAGAGAGTCGAGCAATTCGAGCACGACGAGAACCGCCGAGAGAATGCCGAGCAGCAGCACCGATGCCGGCAGCTGCGCCGGCGACATGCGCCAGACGGCGAGATCCCAGAACGCTTTTACGAGTCGCAGCATCGGTGAATTCGTTCATAATCGCGAACAACGACAACCCGCATTAGTGTACACGCGGACCCAAGCAATGCCCGACGCGATTTGGATCGATCGAGACGATCAGCTGGCGGCCCTCGCGCAGCGGCTCGAATCGCAGAGCTGGCTCGGCGTGGACACCGAGTTCCTGCGCGAGCGCACGTTCTTTCCGCGTTTGTGCCTGCTGCAGATCGCGAGCGCCGAGGGCATCTGGTGCGTCGATGCGCTCAAGCTCGACTTGGAGTCGCTCGCCCCCGTCATGACCCGTGCCGCCACCCCGAAGGTGATCCATGCTGCGCGACAGGATCTGGAAGCGTTCTACCTGACCGCCAAGCGGGTGATTTCCCCGGTTTTCGATACGCAGATCGCCGCGGGCTGCATCGGGTTGAAACCGCAGATCGGCTATGCCGAACTCGCCAACTTGCTGGTCGGAGTCACGCTCGCCAAGGGCCAGACCCGCACCGACTGGTCGAAGCGCCCCTTGAGCCCTGAACAACTCGACTACGCCGCCGACGACGTGCTGCACCTGGGTGAGATCGCAGAGCGCCTGCGGGGGAAGCTGCGCGAGTTGGGCCGCGAACACTGGGTGCGCGAGGATTGCGCCGCACTGGAGCAGGCGAATCTTTATGAGCCCGATCCGGCCCAGGCGTGGGAGCGTCTGCGCGGACTGAAGCAATTGCCGCCCAGAGCCCGCGCGCGGGCCAAGGCGGTCGCGGTGTGGCGGGAACAGGTGGCCCGCGATCGCGACCTGCCGCGCTCATGGGTCCTGCCTGACGCCACGATCTTCGACCTCGCCCATGCGAACCCGACGACGCCGGGCGCCCTGCGGTCCCTGCGCTCCCTGCCGGCCAACTACAACGACGGCTTCGCGGCCGCGCTGCTGGAGGTGCTCGCGACCGAATCCCGCAGCGAACCGTCCGACGTGAGCCCGGAACTGGAACAGCGGCCCACGCCGGAGCAAAAGGCCCTGGTCCTGCGGCTTTGCGCCATCGTCGATGCCCGCGCCGCGGAGCTCGGGGTCAGCGCGGAAATCCTGGCGCCGCGCGGCGAGCTCAAATCCCTGGCGATGGGAAATCCGCTGTCCCATGTAGAGACCGGGTGGCGGCGGGCGGAAGTCGGCGAGCGCCTGCGAGCCGCCCTAGCCTGAGGGCGCGTGGCTCAAGGCGGGGTGGCTGCGGCGGCGATGGCCCGTTGCAGGCTCGCGAAGACGACCTCTTGCGGCGCATCCGCATCGATGACGCGCAGCAGGCCGTTCTTGCGGTAATGTTCGACCAACGGCTTGGTCTGCGCCTCGTAGACTTCGAGCCGCTTGCCGATGACCTCCTCGCGGTCGTCGGGCCGCTGGACGAGCCGCGGGGTATCGCCGCACTTCTCGCAGTGCAAATCGGCTCCCGGCGGCGCGGTGAGGACGTTGAACACACGGCCGCAGTCCTGGCAGATGCGCCGGCCCGTGAGCCGTTTGAACAGCACGCTCAAATCGAGATTCAACAGGATGACGGCCTGGAGCGGCTTGGCCAAGGCGTTCAACAATTCCTCCAGTGCGGCCGCCTGCGCCAGATTGCGCGGAAAGCCATCGAGGATGAAACCGTTCGCCGCGTCGGCTTTGTCCAGACGCTCGCGGATCATGCCGAGAACGATCGCATCGTCGACCAACGTGCCCGCGTCCATCGCCGCCTTGGCGAGTCGCCCGAGCTCGGTCCCCTTGGCGATCGCCTCGCGCAGCAAATCGCCGGTGGAGACCTGCGGCACCCCGTATGCCTTCACCAACAGCTGTGACTGCGTGCCTTTGCCAGATCCAGGCGCGCCCAGGAGAACGATACGCATAGTTATAGTTCGAAGTTTAAAGCGCGATACCGTACCTTCGCCCGTCCCGTGCGTCAAACTTCGGCTTTCGTCTATATGCTCGGCGACGCCCTATCGGCTATTCTCCGCGCCTTATGTCAACGGTGCATCCCATGAAAAGAACGAAATCCACTGCTCGGCGGCCCAAGAATGCTTTTTATGCCCAGTCGGGGGGTGTCTCGGCCGTCATCAACGCATCGGCTTGCGGGGTGCTGGAAACGGCCCGCAAACACGCCGACAAGATCGGCAAGGTGTACGCAGGACGGGACGGCATCGTCGGCGCCCTGACCGAGGACTTGATCGATACGAGCCGGGAAAGCGCCGCCGCAATCCGCGCGTTGCGCCACACGCCGGGTGGGGCCTTCGGCTCGGCGCGCTACAAGCTCGCCGGGATCGGCGAGAACCGGGCGCAATACGAGAGGCTGATCGAGGTTTTCAAGGCGCACGACATCGGCTACTTTTTCTACAACGGCGGCAACGACTCGATGGATACCGCCCAAAAGGTGTCCGAGATCGCCGCCATCCTCGGTTACCCGCTGACCTGCATCGGGATCCCGAAGACCGTCGACAACGATTTGCCGGTCACCGACTGCTGCCCGGGCTTCGGTTCGGCCGCGAAATACATCGCGGTGTCGACGCGCGAGGCCGCCCTCGACGTGGTATCGATGGCGCGCACGTCGACCAAGGTGTTCGTGCTCGAGGTCATGGGGCGCCACGCGGGTTGGATCGCCGCGGCCGGTGGGCTCGCCGCCCAAAAGGCCGGTGATGCACCGCAGATCATCCTGTTCCCGGAGATTCCGCTCGAGCGCGAGAAGTTCCTCGCCAAGGTCAAACGGTCCGTCGAGAAATCCGGTTACTGCGTGATCGTCGTCTCGGAGGGCGTGCGCGATCCGTCGGGCAGATTCCTCGCCGAATCGGGCACCAAGGATGCTTTTGGTCACGCCCAGTTGGGAGGCGTCGGGCCGATCGTCGCGCAGATGACCAAGGAAGCGCTCGGTTACAAGTTCCACTGGGCCGTCGCCGATTACCTGCAGCGCTCGGCACGGCACATCGCCTCGAAGGTCGACGTCGAGCAGGCCTATGCGGTCGGCAAGGCCGCGGTCGAGTTCGCGGTCAAGGGCAGGAATGCGGTGCTGCCCGTGATCGTGCGCAAGTCCACCAAGCCCTATCGGTGGAGCATCGGCGCAGCGCCCCTGTCCGCGATCGCCAACGTCGAGAAGAAGGTGCCGCGGCATTTCATCAGTGCCGATGGCTTCGGCATCACGGCGGCCTGTCGCAATTATCTGCTGCCTCTGATCGGCGGCGAGGACTACCCGCCGTATCGCGCCGGAATGCCGGCTTACGTGAGCCTGGCATGCCGCGGAGTGCCAAAGAGGCTCAAGGGGCGCTTCGTGCTATGATTTCGGCGGTTTCGGCTGCTGCAGCCGCCCAAAAACGATAATAAACACCGTTCTTTCGGAGATGGCGACATGACCCTCGACAATGCACTCTGGCTCGCGATCGCGGCCGGCGTGGTGGCAATTGCGTACGGCGCCTATTCGGTGACCTGGATCCTCGCCCAGCCGGCCGGCAACGCCCGCATGCAGGAGATCGCCGCCGCGATCCAAGCCGGTGCGCAAGCCTATCTCAATCGCCAATATTCGACGATCGCCGTCGTCGGCGTCATTCTCTTGCTCGCGCTGGGTTTCTTCCTGGATTGGGCCACCGCCGGCGGCTTCGCGGTCGGCGCGGGCCTCTCCGGGCTCGCCGGTTACATCGGCATGTTCATCTCGGTGCGCGCGAACGTGCGCACGGCGCAGGCGGCGCACAACGGAATCAACGCGGCTCTGCAGGTGGCCTTTCGGGGCGGGGCGATCACCGGGATGCTCGTCGTCGGCTTGGGGCTGCTCGGTGTCGCGGGTTATTTCCTCGCCATGCGACACCTGCTCGGAGATACCGGGTCCGCGCTGCGCTCGCTGGTGGGCCTCGCCTTCGGCGGTTCCCTGATCTCGATCTTCGCCCGCCTCGGCGGCGGCATCTTCACGAAGGGCGCGGACGTGGGCGCGGATCTCGTGGGCAAGGTCGAGGCGGGGATCCCCGAGGACGATCCGCGCAACCCGGCGGTCATCGCCGACAACGTCGGTGACAACGTCGGCGACTGCGCCGGCATGGCCGCGGATCTGTTCGAGACCTACGCGGTGACCCTCGTCGCGACCATGCTGCTGGGCGGCCTCGTCATGGTGGATCTCGGCGACAAGGCGATCCTCTTCCCCCTCGTGCTCGGCGCGATCTCGATCGTTTCGTCGATCATCGGCACGTTTTTCGTCTCGACCAAGCCCGGCGCGAAGATCATGAATGCGCTGTACAAGGGCGTCGTGGTTTCCGGCCTGATCTCGGCGGTGGCGTTTTATTTCGTTGCGCACGAACTGATGGGCGAGCGTGCCCTCGCCCTGTGGCTGTGCACGCTCGTCGGCCTCGTCTTGACGGCGGCGATGATCGTGATCACCGAGTACTACACGGCGACCGAATACGCGCCGGTGCAGCACGTCGCCGCCGCCTCGCAGACCGGGCACGCGACCAACATCATCGCCGGCCTCGGCGTGTCGATGAAGGCCTGCGCATTGCCCGTCATCGCCGTGGCCTTGAGCATCTGGGCCTCCTACCAACTCGCGGGACTCTATGGGATCGCGGTCGCGGCGACGGCGATGCTGTCGATGACCGGCATGATCGTCGCGCTCGACGCCTACGGCCCCATCACCGACAACGCCGGGGGAATCGCGGAAATGGCCGGCTTGGACAAGCGCGTTCGCGACATCACGGACCCGCTCGATGCGGTCGGCAACACGACCAAGGCGGTCACGAAGGGCTATGCCATCGGCTCGGCCGGGCTTGCCGCGCTCGTTCTCTTTGCCGACTACACCCACAAGCTCGAGGAAGTCCTCGGCCACGCGACGAGCTTCGACCTGTCGAATCCCGCGGTGATCATCGGCTTGTTCATCGGCGGCCTGGTGCCGTACCTCTTCGCCGCGATGGCGATGGAGGCGGTGGGTCGCGCCGCCGGCTCGGTCGTCGACGAAGTGAGGCGCCAGTTCCGTGAGATTCCGGGCATCATGGAAGGCACGGCCAAGCCCGATTACTCGCGCGCCGTCGACATGCTCACGAAGGCGGCGATCAAGGAAATGATCCTGCCCTCCCTGCTGCCGATCGTCGTGCCGATCGCCCTCGTGTTCATCGTCAACTGGCTCATGGGCGCCGGTGCCGGCGTGCAAGCCCTGGGCGGACTGCTGATCGGCACGATCATCACGGGCTTGTTCGTCGCGATCTCGATGACCACGGGCGGGGGAGCGTGGGACAACGCGAAGAAATACATCGAGGAAGGCCACTTCGGAGGCAAAGGCTCGGACACGCACAAAGCGGCCGTGACCGGCGATACGGTCGGCGATCCCTACAAGGACACCGCGGGGCCGGCGATCAATCCCCTGATCAAGATCATCAACATCGTCGCCCTGCTGCTCGTACCCCTCCTCGGGCGCCTGATCTAGAACCGCGCGGCAGATCTGGAACCCCGCGCCAGATCTGGAACCGCACGCCAGATCTGGAACCGCGGCTGGGGAGCCTGCGGTCGCGCTTTCGTCGCTAGTTCGCCGGTGGCCGCGTCGCGGCCATGGAGTCTCGCTTCGCGAAGCGTTCGAACCAGGCGGAGGCGGCGGCGTGCTGGCCGCGCCAGGCCAGCGAAGCGAAGCGGAAATCGAGATAGCCGAGCGCGCAAGCCATCGAGATCGTGCCGACGTCCACCCGGTTGCCGAAGGCGCCGGCGCGACGTTCGATCTCGGCAAGACCGCAATGCACCTTGTCGAGCTGCCCGACGATCCAATCGTTCCAACGCAGGTCCTCCGGACGCACCGCCGTTTCGTAGCGGGTCAGAATGGCCGCATCCATGACGCCATCGGCGAGGGCCTGATCCCCGAGCACGGTCCAGCGTGAGGGTCCGGCCATGGAACCCGGTCCGGCCGGAGGGATCAGACGGCCGTCGCCGAGGGCATTGAGGTATTCGCAGATCACCCGGCTGTCGTAATGCGCGGTGCCGTCATCCGTGATCAAGGTCGGTATCTTGCCGAGCGGGTTCTGCGCGACGAGTGTGCGATCTCGATTGACCGGATGGGCGGCTGCCGTGACCAGTTCGATGCGGTCGCGCAGTCCGAGCTCGTGGGCGCTGACCAGACATTTGCGGACGAAGGGCGAGGTGGCGGCGTAGTAGAGCTTCATCCGTGCATTGTGCCACGACGAGACGGTCACGCCGCCGTCGCGGCCGGCTGGCGAACCGTCAGATGTCGAAATAAATGGCGTCGGGTTCGACCGCGCCGTCGCGGGTGGCGACGCGCAGCTCGGGCTCCTTCAGCGAGACCCGCGAACGTGGCGGCACGCTGCGCGCCAGGAATACCGAACCTCCGATCACGCTGCCGGCCCCGACGACGGTCTGACCGCCGAGCACCGTGGCGTTGGCATAGAGCGTCGCGCCATCCTCCACGGTCGGATGACGCTTGCGTCCGCGGATGATGTGTCCGGAGGCATCGCGCGGAAAGGACAACGCGCCCAGGGTGACGCCTTGGTACAGCTTGACGCCGCTGCCGATCTCCGTGGTCTCACCGATCACGACGCCGGTCGCGTGATCGACGAAAAACGCAGGTCCGATCTTGGCCCCCGGATGGATGTCACAGCCCGTGCGCGAATGCGCCCACTCGGTCATGATGCGCGCCATCATGGGAACACCCAATTCGTGCAGCGCGTGCGCGATGCGATAGACGCTGACCGCGAGCAGCCCGGGGTAGGCCAGAATGATTTCGTCCAGATTCGTCGCAGCCGGGTCGCCGTCGAAGGCAGCCTGCACGTCGAGCACGAGCAGACGCCTGACCTCCGGCAATCCGGCGAGAAATGCCTCCGCCAGCGTTTGCGCCCGGGGCGCGCACTCGCCGGATTGCACGGCACCCTGCCGTTCACGTCCGTAGCAGAGGCAGTTTTCGATCTCCTGCTCGAGCTTCGGCCCGAGCCGGTCGACGGTTTCGGCAACGTGCTGCGCGAGGTTCAGGGGGCCGCTGTCACGCGTTCCGAAATACCCCGGATACATCAGATCCAGGACGAGACTCAGGATCTCGACGATCGCCTGGCGCGAGGGCAGGTAGCGCTGGCCCACGTAGAGCGCACGGGGATCCGCCGCATAGCCGGCGAGCAGAGCGGCGGCCACCTCGGCCCGCTGTTCCCGCGCCGCTGGGTCGTCGCTGGGCTTCGGATGGACGCTGGCGCTCATGCGGCTCACGCAACGGCCTGCATCTTCTCGACGTCGTTGAACAGCCCCTCGAACAGAGCGCCCGACAGATAGCGTTCGCCGGCGTCGGGCAGCACGACGACGATGGTCTTGCCCGCGAGCGCGGGGTCTTGCGCGACCCGCAGTGCGGCGGCCATGGCAGCACCGCAGGAAATCCCGCAAAGAATGCCCTCCTCGCGCGCCAGACGCCGGGCCATCGCGATCGCCTCCTCGTTGCTGACCTGCTCGACGCGATCGACCAGCGACAAGTCCAGATTCTTCGGCACGAAGCCGGCGCCGATGCCTTGAATCTTGTGCGGCGCGGGAGCGGGCGGCTGCCCAGCCAGGGTTTGACTGATCACCGGCGAATGCGTCGGCTCCACGGCGACGGTCAGGATCGGCTTGCCGCGGGTATGTTTGAGGTACCGAGACACACCGGTCAGAGTCCCGCCCGTGCCGACCCCGGCCACGAACACATCGACCTTGCCATCCGTGTCGTCCCAGATTTCCGGGCCCGTGGTCTTTTCATGAATCGCGGGATTGGCGGGATTTTCGAATTGCTTCATCAGCAGATATTTCTCGGGCTCGCCCGCGGCGATTTCTTCGGCCTTGGCGATCGCGCCCTTCATGCCCTTGGCGCCCGGCGTCAAGATGAGCTTGGCGCCGAAGGCCAGCAACACCTTGCGCCGCTCCATGCTCATGGTCTCAGGCATCGTCAGCACGCATTCGTAACCGCGAGCGGCGGCGGCGAACGCCAGCGCGATCCCGGTATTGCCGCTGGTGGCCTCGACGATCGCCATGCCCGGCTTCAGCGCGCCGCGGCGTTCCGCATCCCATACCATCGCGGCACCGATCCGACATTTGACCGAATAGGCGGGGTTGCGGCCTTCTATCTTGGCGAGCAGTGTCACGCCGAGGCCCGCATCGAGGCGATTGATTCGCACCAGCGGGGTCTTGCCGATCGATTGGGTGTTGTCTTCGAATATTGCCATGCTGCACCTCGTGGCGTGAAACGCCGAACGCATTGAGCCGTGATTTTCCCCCCAAAGACGCGGGATCACCAACTTAAAATGTTATAACGACCTGCTGAACGGTTATAAGAGGCCGTCGGCACGGGTGGCCTGCCGCACCGCGGCGGCGGCTCGTGGCGGCTCAAAGCGGGATGGGCAGGATCGACAGCGGCTGTGGCCGCGCGATGATGAAGCCTTGGACGAAGTCGATACCCATGCGCTTCACCGCGTCGAGCGAGGACTGATCCTCGACCTGCTCTGCGACGACCCGGAAATTCAAGCTGCGCGACAGTTCGATCATCGCCGCGACCATCGCCTGATTGACGCTGTCGCCCGCCAGATTGTGGATGAACGAACCGTCGATCTTGAGGTAGTCCATCGGCAACGTGCGCAGGTTCGCGAAGGACGAGAGGCCGCTGCCGAAATCGTCGAGCGCGAATTCGCAGCCCATGCCGTGCAGGACCTCGATGAAGCGCCGCGCATGATCGAGATTGGCGACCACGGAACTCTCCGTGATCTCGAAGCAAATGTCGGTGGGCGAGGCACCGGTGTGGTCCAGGCAGTCGACGACGAATTCGAGGAACTCGGCGTCGCCGAGGGTCTGGCCGGCGATGTTGATCGCGACGCTGCGGCCCTCGGGCAGTTTCAAGCCGCCGCGGCCGAGCGCCGAAAGCACGGCCTGCACGACCCATCGATCGACCAGCGGCATGAGACGGTAGCGTTCGGCGGCGCGGATGAACTGGGCCGGCGGCTCCGAGGCCAGTCCCTGCTCGGGCTGCAATCGCACGAAGACCTCGAGCGCCGGTCCGCGCGATCCGCCCGCACGCGCGTGCACGATGGGCTGGTAGTAGAGTTCGAACTTGTCGTCTCGCAGCGCTCCCTGCAGCTTCTGCAACCAATGAATCTCGCCTCGATGCCGCGCGTTGGCCTCCTCGCGCGCGGAATAGACGTGCACGTGGATGCCGCCCTGCTTCTTCGCGACATAGCACGCGGAGTCGGCGGAACTCATGATGTCCTCGAGCGCGCCGCCGTCGCGGCCGATTTCGACCAGACCGATGCTGACGCCGATGTTGAAGATCTTGTCCTTCCATACGAACCGATAGTCGCCCACGGAGCGAACGACGTCGTCGGCGATCTGCCGTGCTTTCTCGAGCGGACAGCCGACGAGCAAGAGCGCGAACTCGTCGCCGCCGATGCGACCGACGGTGTCGGAGTCTCGGACCGCGTCCTTGATCAGCGAGGCCACCTCGCGCAGCATGTTGTCGCCCGCGGTGTGACCGCAGGTGTCGTTGACGGCCTTGAACCGGTCGAGATCGAGGTAGGCGAGCGCGTGCATGACGTCGCCCGCGCGCGCGGAATCGAGCGCCTCCTGGAGCCGGCGTTCGAATTCGCGGCGGTTCACGAGCCCCGTGAGCGCGTCGTGACTCGCTTGATAGGTCATCTGACGGGTCAGTCCGCGCAGTTCGCTGGTATCGTGCAGCACCATCACCACGCCGACGATGTCGCCGCCTTCCTGCCGCAGCGGCGACACACCGATCTCCACTGAACGTTCGGCGCCGCCGTTGGCGGGCACGAGCACCGCGCGCTTGCCCGCGCTCACGCGATTGCCGGTCGTGAGCGCCTTGCGGACGGGATCACCGAGCGCGCGGCGGTCCGTCTCGTCGACGAGCGTCGCGACCTCGGCGAAGGTCTTGCCGACCACCTGCTCGAGCCGCTGGCCGAGCATCAGCGCCGCGGACTGGTTGATGTAGTCGATGCGCGCATCGACGTCGATCGTGATGACGCTCTCTCCCATCGCATCGAGCGTGGCCGAGGCACGGGAGCGCGCCGCCGGCTGGGCCTTCGGTGGGGCGGGGGCGGCCAGCGGCAGCATTTCGAGCGCGGTCAGCAGCAGGGCCGGCTGCCCGGCACTGTCGATCACGATGCTGGAGAGCTCCACACGGCTGACCTGACCCTGCAGACCGACCAATTCGACCTCGTAGCGCTCGGCGGCCGGCTCACCGGCGATGCGTCGGCGCAGATTCTGCTCGACCAGGTCGACATATTCGGGCGCGACGAATTCGCTGAGCGGCCTGCCCACGACTTGGCCGACGGTCGCCCCGAGCAACCCGAGAAAACGCGCGTTCGCGAACAAGATGCTCTCGCGATGAACGAGCACGGCGTCGTGCACGGTTTCGACGAGGCGTTGGAACAGCCGCTCGCGGTCCTGCAGGCGGGAGCCGCGCTGCTGCAGGTCCTCGAGCAATTGGTTGACGGCGTTCCCAACTTGCGCGAGCGCTTTCGGGTTGCGATTCAGGCCGATGCGGCCGGCTTCGCCCGCATCGCGCGTGAGTCGCCAGACCTGGCGGGAAAACTCGTCGAGCGCGCGCTCCTGCCGCCGCTTCCAGGCATAAAAGAGGATCAGCACCGCAGCCAACACCGCGCAGGTCATTAACCATAAGATGGTTGCGAGCGAACTCAACGTGAACCTCGATTTCGACGAGTGCTGGCGACGCGGACGGTGCTCCCCTCGAGCGATCGGGGCTCGTCGTGACTCATCGTGGCGGGCAGAATAGCGCACGGGCGTGGCAACACCTGTCGAAATTGACCATAATCAACGCCCTTAAGTGCAGCGCGAGAAGCGATGGATACCGTAGCCGCCCGATTGCAAATGGTGGATCAGCAAATCCGCACCTGGGAGGTGCTGGATCCGCGTGTGCTCGACGTGCTCGTGCGGGTGCCCCGCGAGGCGTTCGTCCCGCCGCAGTACCGTGAACTCGCCTTTGCGGACGCGCCCATCCCGATCGCCCCCGGCCAGACACTGCTCGCTCCGAAGCTCCAGGGACGCATCTTGCAGGCACTCGATCTGGATGCGCGCGATCGTGCGCTCGAGATCGGGACCGGCACGGGATATCTCGCGGCGGCTCTGAGCCTGCTCGCACGCGAGACCACGTCGATCGAGATTCTGCCGGAATTGGCCGCGGCGGCCGCCATGAATCTGAGACTTTTTCCCGAGGCGCAGGTCAAGCTCGAGACGCGCGACGCCTTCGGCGACGAGCCCCTGGGCGAATTCGATGCCATTGCGGTGACCGGCTCGCTTCCGGTGTACGATAAACGCTTCGAACGGGCGCTGCGCATCGGTGGCAGATTGTTCGTCGTCGTGGGCGTCGCGCCGGTCATGGAGGCCATGATCGTCCGACGGGTCGACGCGGCGGAATGGGTCAGCGAGGTGTTGTTCGAAACCGTGATACCGCCGCTGATCGGCGCTCCGATGCCACCGAGGTTCGTGTTCTGATGGTCGGCGAAATGACTCCGCGGGAATTCGTGAACCTCCGGGCGACCGGAGGGGCGCTGACCTTGCTCGACGTACGGGAGGATTGGGAGATCAAGCTCGCCCCCGTACCCACGGACCATCTGCACATTCCGATGGGTCAGCTCCCCGAGCGGATCGGCGAACTCGATCCCGCGCAGGAAACGGTGGTCATTTGCCGCTCGGGCGCGCGCAGCCTCCAAGTCGCGAACTTCCTCGAACGTCGGGGATTCGGCAAGGTCGCGAACTTGACGGGCGGGATTCTCGCCTGGTCCCAGGATCTCGACCCAAACATCCCCCAGTACTGAACCGTGTGCCTGCGCGCGGATCCAGGCCGGCTTCGTGGTGATATAGTCGCCTACAACACCCAGTGCTGAGCCGCCTCACCCCATGACTCGCCTGTTATTGACGCTGTTGCTATGCGCCGGAGTGCAAGTCGCCTCGGCTTCGGACCTGCTCGCCGTGTACCAGCGCGCGCTGCAGAACGATCCTCAATTGCGCGAAGCCGAAGCGAATCGCTTGGCGGCACTCGAGGCCAAACCGCAGGCGGTCTCCGCGCTGCTGCCGCAGCTCACGGGCAGCGCGCAGGTATCCAAGGAAACCGACGTCGGACCCAATAATTTCGCGGAGGCGGTGCAACTGGCGCCGAACACGCCACCGATCATCGAAACCAGTCCCTTCGACGGGACGACGAACACCACGAATCACCTCTATCGCGTCGACCTCAAACAAAATCTCTTCAACTGGGCGAACTGGGTCGCCTTGAAAACCGCCGACCACCAGGTCGCGCAGGCCGAGGCCGACTATCAGGCGGCCAAGCAGGATCTGATCGAGCGCGTCGCGCAGCGCTATTTCGACGTGCTCGCCGCCCAGGACGATCTCGAGGCCCAGCAGGCGGCCCTGGCCTCCGTGTCCCACCAACTCGATCAGGCCGAGGCGCGCTACGCGATCGGTTTGATCGCCGTGACCGACGTCGAGGAAGCGCGGGCCGCGCACGACAGCAGCGTCGCGGCGGTGATCGAGGCAAAGCGCACGCTCGCCTCGGCCCAGGAACTGCTGACCGAGATCACCGGAGACCGCGTCGAGACCCTGGCGCGCCCGCGCGAGCCCTTCGAGCTCACGAATCCGGACCCGCTCAGTGAAGACCAGTGGGTGAACATGGCCCTGCAACAGAACCTGTCGCTCGTCTCGAGCCGCTTGGCGGCGGATATCGCGCGGGAGAACATCAGCTCGGCAGAAAGCGGCCATTACCCGACCCTCGATCTGGTCGGCAGCCGCTTCAAGACTCTGACCGACGTCAACAGCAATTACACGACCGGCAGCTTCGCCGAGAGCACGAACCTCAATCAGAGCTCCCGCTCGATCGGCCTGCAGCTGACCTTCCCGCTGTATTCGGGCGGCGCCGTTTCTTCGCAGGTGCGCCGGGCGGTCTACCTGCACCGTGCGGCGAAGGAACGCCTCGAGCGTGTCGCTCGCGAGACCGAGCGCGACGCGCGCGACGCCTACCTGGGCGTCTTGTCGGGGATTTCGCGCGTGAAGGCATTGAGCCGCGCGCTCGAGTCGAACACCGTCGCGCTCAAGGCGACCGAGGGCGGCTACGAGGCCGGCACCCGGACGGCCGTCGACGTCCTGCAGTCACGCCGTCTTTGGACGCAGGCGCAGACCGACTATTCGCGCAGCCGTTATGACTACCTGATCAATCTGATCAAGCTGCAACAAGCGGCCGGCACCCTATCGGACCAAAGTCTCGGATCGATCAACGACTGGCTCAGGGATCCGCCGGCCCCGCATTAAGAACCGGCCGCCCCTCGCCGAGCAGAGACTCCAGCAGCGCGACGATGCGTGCGACCCCGCCACGATTGGCAGCGACGACTTCGCGGCCAATCGCCCCGATCCGTCGCCGCTCCTCGGGGGAGGCGATCAAGGCAGCGACCACATCGCCGAGTTCGCCGGCGGAGGCGACCCGTCGGGCACCCCCCGCTCCGACCAGCAAAGTCGCGATCTCCCGGCCATTGGCATCCGAAGGCCCGGTCAGAACCGGCAGGCCCAGCGCAGCGGGCTCCAGCAGATTGTGACCACCCACGGCCACGAGACTGCCGCCGACGAAGGCGACGTCGGCGGCCGCATAGAGCTTCAGCAGCTCCCCGACCGTGTCGCCGAGCAGCACTTGCGCGGACGCGGGCACGGGGGCGTCGGCGCTGCGCCGAACGAAGCGCATTCCGCGTCGTGCGAGCAGGCCGGCAACGGCCTCGAATCGCTGGGGATGGCGGGGAACGAGGAGCAAGAGCGCTCCCGGCGTCTGCCGGAGCACGCGCTCGTGCGCCGCCAGCACCTGCTCTTCCTCGCCTTCGTGCGTGCTGCCGGCCACCCAGACTGCGCGTTCCGCGAAGTCGCGGTTGCGCAAGTCAAGTCCGTCCGCCCGCAACTGCGAATCGATCGCGATGTCGAATTTGACGTTGCCGACGACGCGCGTCCGTTCGGGGGCCGAGCCGATCGCCACGAAGCGCTCGGCATCCCGCGGGGTCTGCGCGGCAACCCAGACTTTGGGCGTGAACAGCTCCCGGAACAGGCCGCCGAGGCGCCGGTATCGTGACACCGAACGTTCGGACAGACGCGCGCTGGCGAGTACGACCGGCAGCTCGCGGCGGGCGCAGGCGCGAAACAAATTCGGCCACAGCTCGGTTTCCATGATCAGCACGGCCCGGGGTCGGACACCGTCCAGATAGCGATCCATCGCGGCCGGAAGGTCGTAGGGCAGGAACCTGACGTCCGTGCCCGCGCCGAACAGGGTCCTGGCGCGAGCGCGGCCCGTCGGAGTGGCGGTCGTGACGACCAGATCGAGCGCCGGAAACCGGTCCCTCAGCGCCCTGACGATCGCTGATGCCGCGGTCACTTCGCCCAGGGACACCGCATGCAGCCAGACGCGAAGCTCACCGGCCGAAGCAGGACTGCGGGAGGCCCCGTAACCGAAGCGCTCACCCAGATGTTGCCAGTAGCTACGGTCGCGCAGTCCGCGCGCGAGCACCGCCGCGAACGCGAGGGGTGCGGCGATCCGCAGCAGCGCGTTATAGGCGAGACGCATCGCGGTATCCAGCCTGCAGCGCGTCCCAGGACGGCGCAACGATTCGGCCTGGCGGCAGCTGCGCGGCAATCTTGCGCAAAGACCGATGGAGCCGGCGCAGGTTGCGTCCCTGCCACCCGCCGGGCGCGCGTATCCGGCCGCGGTCGAAATCGATGATGCTGACCGAGTGGTCCTTCCCCATCAGAATATTGTGGGCGTTCAGATCCGCGTGATCGACGCCGGCAGCGTGCAGCCCTGCGATCGCCGCGCCGATCGCGCCCCAGCCCGTCGTTGACAGTGGCGCATCGAGCAAGAGGGTGCTCAAGGGCACGACATCGCGGATGCGACGCATCAGCAGATCGCAGCGATAGGTGAGGCCGCTGCGCACGTAGCGGGCCGCGATCGGCTGCGGCACGGACAATCCGCGACCGTGAAGCTCGGCGAGCAGGCGCCACTCGGCGAAAGAGCGCACCGCAGCCTCGCCGGCCCAGAGATAGCGATCGAGCGACATCAACGGGGTGATCAGGCCTCCGCGGCGATAGTGGCGCAGTGCCCATTCGTCCGCTCGCGTCGAGATGAACCAGGTGGCGCCACGACCGCGCGTCGCTCGCGATAGGCCTGCGTTTGCACGCCAGTACTCAGGATCGAAAATCGCCTCGGCGCCGGCATCGGCGGGCCGTCCTAGCAGCACCGGATCGACGAGCATCGCGCCTGCCGGTGTCTCGATGCGCGCAACGGACGGCTCGATATTCGTTAACATAGGGTCATGAGCGAAATAACCGTGCCCGTCTCACCGGGCGAATTGATCGACAAAATCACGATCTTGCGCATCAAATCGCAGCGTATCACCGATGCGGCGAAGCTGAAGAACGTCCAGCTCGAACTCGACGCGCTGACGACGACCTGGGCGAAGTCGGCCTACGCGGCGATCGACATTTCGACGGATGAAAATGCCCTGTTCGCGGTCAATGAGCGCCTCTGGGTCATCGAGGACGAAATCCGCGACAAGGAACGCGAACAGGCCTTCGACGCGGAATTCATCCGGCTCGCGCGCGCCGTCTATTTTGAAAACGACGAGCGCGCGGCGATCAAACGGCGTATCAACCTGGCGCTGGGCTCGGCGATCATCGAGGAGAAGTCCTACAGCGACTACCGGACCAAGGTGTATTCAGCTCCGCAGTAGCCGCATTTCGCCCATCCGCTGGGCTCCACGGGCAGATACACCCGCGGATGGGAATTCCACAGCGCCATTCCAGGCATCGGACAGGACAGCGGCAGATCCGCCTGCGTCACTTGGTAGCTGTGCTCGGCATTTGCCGGAATCAGCGTGATTCCGGCATCGTTTTGAACCATCGTCGGCATTTGCGCATCCTTTGAGTACCCCGCCGTATTGTGGCTCGGCGCAGGATTTCTGCCAAATCGCGCCGCGGGCCGCGGCGACGCCGATGTGACGTAATCGGCAGCTTGGACCAGCGGACCTCAGCTTCGGCGAGGTCGGACCGATAGGAGCGAGAACCAGCCCGTGCGCGCGACCGAAAAAAAAGCGCGCCGGATGATTCTCGTCCACTGTTGGGGAGTCCGTTCATGCTTATCGTCCTGCGTCCTTTGATCGGCGTTGCCGCGACCACGGCCTTCTGCCTCGTATCCGCGAATGCGTCGGCGGACGACCAGGAACAGCAGCAGATTCTCCAGCTTCAGGCCGAGCTCAAGCAGTCACAGGCCGAGATGCAGGCGGCGCTCGCGCAAATTCAGGCCATCGAGCACAAGCTCGACGCGCTCGCGACCGTTCAGACGCCGGTGTCGCCGGCCCCGGTTTCGGCGCATCTCGACGCCAATGGCCATTCCTTTCTCGAACTCAAGGACGGTCCGGGACTCAGCTTCTACGTTCCGCACGGCGAGATCCGCCTGTACGGCAATCTCGACGTCTCGGTCGACGAAGTCGCCAAGAACGTGGGTTCGACGCCCGCCAATTACGCGGCGAGCCCGCCGGTCGGCAACTGGGGATGGATGCCGGATATTTCCACCAATCTCGCCTATCTGGGCACGAGGGGGTTTCAGAACCTCGGTGCAGACACGTCCTTCCAATTCGTCTATCAATTCGAGGCCGGGTTCGACGTCTCGGCCACTCCGGGGCTCAAGGAAACGAACAGCTCCGAGAGCAATACCGTCAACGGCACCTTGTTCAACCGGAACACCTTCGTAGGCTTCAGCTCGCCGCAATACGGTGCGATCAAGGTCGGCAAGACCGACGCGCCCTACAAGCAATCGACGGTCTCCTTGAATCCCTTCCTCGGCGAGCTCGGCGACAACGGCGCCATCATGGGCAATACGGGCGGGGACAGCCGCGTCGAGTTCGGAACCCGCCTCGACCACTCCATTTGGTACGAGTCGCCGCAAGTCCATGGGTTTGCCCTCGATCTCCTCTTCTCGCCCGGTCAGAACCGCGACGATGACGCCGGCGATCTCGCCGCGGGCGAATCGGATTGCACCGGCGGCAACATTCCGGAGAGCGGCGCGGATCTGCCGGCCCTTTGCAACGACGGCGCGTGGACCAACGCATTCAGCGGCAGCCTGACCTACACGGCGGGCCCCCTGTATCTCGTGGCGGCCAGCGAACTGCATCAGCACGTCAACCGGCAGTCCGATATCTCGGGGATGTACGGCACCGGAGCCGTCCTGCCGAACGCGTATTCCCAGAATCTGTACGATTTGGATGTCGCCAACGAGTGGGCTGCGAAATTCGCAATCCAATATGTCACTCCGACGAAGACGACGCTCGGTGCGATCGTCGAATACTTGCACCGCGACGAAGCAGGCGCCCTGCAATTCCAGAACGAACGCACGCGCTACGGATCCTGGCTGGTGGTCGGCCAAGGCCTCACGCCGGCGGACGCCGTCTACGTCGGTTGGGGGCACGCGTTCCGCACGCCCGGTGATCCGGGTCAGCACAACGATGCGACGATTCCCACGCTCGACGGGCTCAGCACCTATGCCGCGAACGAGAACAAGGCCGATCTGTTCACCGTCGCGCTCAAGCACCATGTCACCGACGATCTGACGCTGTACGCCGACTGGGCGATGATCAACAACGGCCCGTCGGCTCACTATGCGCTCGGCGCCGGCGGTCGCGGCGTCGTCACCGACTGTCACGATGCGAGCGACGCCCCGGGTGGCGCCGACTCCGATCCGCATTGCTACACCGGTCAGACGATCATGGGCGTGTCCACGGGCGTCAAGTATTCGTTCTGACCCCAGGGGGGCGACACGAGGGGGGGGCGACCCGATCTGCGGCGTGCCTCGCGCGCCGGCCGTCCGGGTCCGCCCCGTTAGCGAGGCTCGCTGAACGTTTCCTGCCAAATGGCGGCGATGCGGGCGCGGGTCTCGGCATGCGGCGCGGCATCGACGACCCGCTCGCCGTCACCTTCGAGGGACGAGCGGTGCAGGACCGCGCGATACACCCGGTACGCTTCCATGAGCCATTGCGCGGTGCCCGAGGATACGACGCCGAAATGATCCAAGGCCTCGAGCTGCCGGATGTTGTCCGTGAACGTGACGACCTGCGGGTGGCGGTGCGCCGCCGCGAGGACCCAGTACTGCACCAGGAATTCGATGTCGGCGAGTCCACCGGCATCCTGCTTGATGTCGAAACGGCCGTCCCGCGCGAGGGACAGCTCGCGGCGCATCCGCGCTCGCATCTCCATCACGTCGACGCGCAGAGTGTCCCGCCGCACGTCGACCGTGAGCGCGCGGATCCGGGCCGCCGAGAACCGCGCGCACAGGGCGGCGTCGCCGGCGACGGCGCGTGCGCGCAGCAGCGCCTGGTGCTCCCAGGTCCAGGCATCGTCGTGTTGGTATCGCTCGAAGGCGTCGATTCCCGTCATGAGGAAGCCGCCCTTGCCGTTCGGCCGGAGTCGCATGTCCACCTCGTAGAGGCGGCCGGAGGCGGAGTGCATCGTCAGCAGGTGCACGATGCGCTGCCCCAGGCGCAGGAAGAAAACACCATTGTCGATCTGCCTGTTGCCGCGGGTCTGCTGGATCTCGCCGGCCGAGTCGTGGAGGAAGACGAGGTCCAGGTCCGACCCGTAACCGAGTTCGATGCCGCCGAGCTTGCCGTAGCCGATGACCGCGACTCGCGCGACGCGCAGCCCCGGCTCGCGTTCGCCGCAATGAGGTACGCCATAGGCGGCGGTCATCTGTTCCCAGGCGAGATCCATGCAACACTGCACGATCAACTCGGCGATATCCGTGAGGCGGTCGCTCACGGTCATCAGCGGCAGACGGCCGGTCAGATCAGCGAGCGCCACCGCGAACACGGCCGCCTTTTGAAACTGGCGCAGCGCCTCGACCTGGCGTTCCGGATCACCGGGCGGCAGCCGCTCGGTCCGGGCGGCGAGTTCCTGCGTGAATCCGTGGCGGGTGGGCAGTTCCTCGAACGCGCTCACGTCGATCAATTCGTCGAGCAGCAGGGGAAATTCCGCGATCTGCCGCGCGAGGAAGCCGCTGATCGCGCAAACGTCGATGAGCCGGCCGAGTGCCGCGGGCTGCTCCTTCAGCAGAGCGAGATACGAAGCGCGCGCACCGATGGCCTCGATGATGCGCAGCACCCGCGTCGTCACGAGCGCAGGTCCGGTCGTGGTCGCCGCCGCGCGCAGCAGGCGGTCGAGGATCACGCGCAGTCGACGCCGCCCGACCTCGTCCAGTTTCGCGTAGGGCGCCGCGTCCCGATACGCCGCGAGGACCGCCACGACGGCTTCGGTCTCGCCCTCGGGAAAACCGATGGCGGCGAGCTCCGCGCCCAGCTGCGCGACGGGCTGGGCGAGCCAATCGAGACCCGCGTCGGCGCGCGCGAGCGGGATCTGCGGACCGCCGAACACGAGCGCTTCGAACGCCTTCGCGGCGGCCTGGCGTGCGGCCTCGATCGCGGCCTCCGCCGCCGGCCAGTCGTAGGGCTCGCTGAGCTTGGCCCGCAAGCCCGCGGCGAGGCGCAGCCGATCGACTGCGCCCGCGGGCAGCGCGTGGGTCTGCTCGTCGCGGATCATCTGCAACAGATTCTCGGCCCGCCGCAGCGTGAGATAAGCCTCGCGCAACTCCTCGATCACCGCCGGCGGCAACAGTTTCGCTCCCGCAAGCGTCGGGAGGACGGCGAGCAGGGACGGCCCCTGCAGCCGCCGGTCGCCGCCGCCGCGCACGAGCTGGAAGGACTGGACGATGAACTCGATTTCACGAATGCCGCCCTTGCCGAGTTTGAGATCCTGGTCGAGCTCGCGCCGCGCGACCTCGCGCGCAATCAACGCCTTCATGTCGCGCAGGGATTCGAAGACGCCGAAGTCGAGGTAGCGGCGGTAGACGAAGGGCTTGACCGTATCCTGGTAGGCAGCGGCATAGGCCTGCGCGCCGACGACGGGGCGCGCCTTGACCCAGGCGTACCTTTCCCAGTCGCGGCCATGCTGCTGCAGGTAATCCTCGAGCGCAGCGAGGCTCACGACCAGCGGCCCGCTGTCGCCGAAGGGCCGCAGACGCATGTCGACCCGAAAAACGAAACCCTGGTCGGTGCGCTGATCGAGCAGCCGGATGAAAAGCCTGCCGAGGCGCTGGAAGTACTCTTCGTTGGCCGTGACGCGCGGGCCATCCGTCTCGCCCGCCTCCGCGAACAGCAGGACGAGATCGATGTCGGAGGAAAAATTCAACTCCCGTCCGCCGAGCTTGCCCATGCCGAGCACGATCATCGGCACGCCCGCGCCGCACTCACCGCGCGGTGTGCCGAACAGCGGCACCAACAGGCGCACGGCAATCTCGACGGAAGCCCGGATCGCGGCGTCCGCGAAATCGGACAGATCGTGCAGCGTCTCGACGACGGTCGCGCGACCGACGATCTCCCGCCAGGCGATGCGCAACATCTCGCGTCGACGCCAGACGCGCAGCTCGAGCATCGCCTCGGCTTCGTCGCGCGCCGCGATGGCGCGAGCCGCGTCCGAGTCCGCGGGCTCGGCCGGGTGTTCGGGGTCTGCGGTGACGAGATCTTCGCGGTGTCGCAGCCAGGCGAGCGCCTGAGGGTCCTGCAACAAGGCGGCGGCGGCGAATTCACTGGTGGCGATCACGCGCGGCAGTTCGGCGAGCCAGCGCATCGGCAGCGTCGAATCGAGCGCGCGCCAGGCGGGATCGTCCGCGGCACGCTCGAACCAGCGGACTACCGGCGCCCGCAGCGCATCGGGCATCGCGGCCAGAGCGGCAAAGAAAACCCCGCCGAAGCGGGGTAAGTTCAGGCTAGGTCCGGTGGGGGATAACATCGGACACTGACCGGTTTATCGTCGTCGAACGGCGGTTCTTGAGCCGGCGGGGAAAATTTCTCTGCAT
>Ga0209208_10000196_pt1 | contig 70748 bp, 65 predicted proteins | sample S1TSphfallax_3_FD_187694 | JGI IMG/M metagenome (GOLD analysis project Ga0209208, IMG submission 187694) | Host-associated microbial communities from peat moss isolated from Minnesota, USA - S1T2_Fd - Sphagnum fallax MG (SPAdes) (version 2) | ecosystem: Host-associated > Plants > Peat moss >... | reverse complement strand
GGTTCGAGCATGAGAAGGGAAGACGAAGAAGAAGAAGAAATGATTTAGAATCGAGAACTGGAAGGAAAATGCTGAGTTGATTTGAGAGAAGGAGAGTAATAATAATTTGCTGTGGAGAGAGATTTTCGCAAAGTTTGGGGGAGTTTTTCTTTCGGTCCGAGGTTGTGAAGAAAGGAGGAGGACGGGGGGGAAGGGAAATCATGGTTTTTGAAGACGCTTTAGTAAGTAGTATGCATGATCAAGCATTGCGGCAGCGGTTGCTGCAAATGATCATGAACACGCACTTGCCAGATGACAAGCAGCTTCCCAGAGCGCCTGCGCAGTTGTCGCTGGCTGTTGCATCCATACGACAACACCATTTGCTTTGTGAGAGCTTGCCTGTTGCAGGCGGAACGGGAGCAGCGGGGTCAGCAGGGGGACATTTCCTGCAAGGGGGGAATAAGAAAGCCTCGGATGCCAGTAAAGCGGCAATCGATGCTTGGATGGAGCGCCTTCTTAACCTTCTCTCCAGCACTGTGGTACGTAACCCTATGCATCATCATCATCATCTTCTTCTTCTTCATCATCGTCATCACTGCTTAATCCTGCAGAGTTTGTTTCTAGCATTTGGGGTGTGATTTCATTGGGTTGGATCTTACACATCCAAAATCCGCTGCCAAAGAATACATGTTCTGTTTCATTTTTTTGATGAAGGTGGCTAGCTTTGCATTGCACTTCTTTTAGAATTTTATCATAAATTGCAGTTTTTTACAATTTCTGTTGCAGGCAGAGAATCGGTGGGCAGGAGTGTGTTTGCTGGGTGTAACATGCCAAGAATGCACACGCCAGCGATTCTTGGAGTCTTACAGTTTGTGGTTTTCGAAGCTCCTTCTGCCACTCAAGGTAAAAGCATTTGATCTACCATACTCTCTTTGCTAATCTCCTGGATAATGCCGTAATTGTTCTCTTCTCTATACTTTAACATGCAATGGATTTGGTGGGGATGTGAATTGTGTGTTTGCAAATGCTCAAATTGAACAATGCTGGTGGGTTGGGTGCTTGGTGTCTGCAGCAACCAACAGATCCCATATTCGTGAGGGCAACTGCTTGTGCTTCCCTCACTGATCTCCTTGTCAGGTAAGCAATTCTCATTTATCCAATCCTGACAGTATTTTCAAGTGGTGATCAAATGTAGCAGTTATTCTGTATGTCTTGAAGACACCCATGATTCTATTTTATTCATGTGCGAAAACTGAAGCCTAATTTTTGGTCTTGTCAGTGTCGTGGTTGTAATCATGAACAATGATGAAAGTGACACCTTTTCAAAGCTTTTCCTTTGGTGGGTTAACCTACAATGTTTGGCTTGCAGACTTGGGGGTCTAATAGAGTATGTTGGGGTGCGGCGTGATGGTGCAAATCTGATAAGCAAGCTTGTGCAGCCCCTTCTACAAATCCTTGGGGACAAAGACTCAAGTGGCATATGGGTTTGTACCTAGCACAACTTTTGGTTTTAAACAGTCTGATGACAGGGCAGTGTTTACATGAAAGGGTGATCTGATTGGTTTTTGGTGAAATTTCGTTGATGTGCAGAATGAAGCTATGGACCTGCTTTGTGTTTTGCTACGCTACTTCCCAGCCTGTCTTCGTCAGCAATCTGGCAATGTGAGTTACCTCCTTTCTAAAACTTACCTCAGTGTTTACCCTGCCATAGCCAGTTGTATGCTTGGGAATGAAATCCTTTTCTTTCCACTCTTTCAACTCTGTTGTTATTGGGTACTTCTGTAGGCAGCTAAGAGAAAGCAGCAAGAATGTCTATCTTGCACCCAGGAAGCATTGACCATGTTGTTAAGCAACTAGTAGTGGAAAATGCATTGCAGGTGGAGACATTGCTTGTAGTACGGATGATGGATGCAGAGTGCCATGCATCTCTTTCACAGGTATTTCATTGGTCACTGCTGTTGCTTATTGTCTACCAACAGTAGCAATGTTCTAGGTTTATACAGTGCTGGCAACTTTTTACCATTGTCTTGGGCATCCATAGCTGGAAGACATGATAATAAAGGTATTGTTTCCATAAAGGTTACCTAGGGGGAATATGCCTTATTTATAGGATGAATGACCTGTAGATGATATGGTATTAAGTCCCTCGGGTATACCTTCTCAAATGAATGGCTTTAGAATATGTTTTCTGAGTTTGTCTCCAAATTTTGTAAGGTTATTTGTCTCGATGCAGAGATGTGCAAAGGCTCTCTCACTCCTTCCCAAGGCACATGGAGATGCTGGCACTTGGAGCGCCTTGTTGCGCCGTATTCTCATTGCAATAAATGCCGAGCTTGATTTTGCATTTTTGGGCATGGAAGATGGTGTGTTCAACTTCCTTTATGGATGCCTGCACAGTGCATCTTCTGTTGTCCCCTGTCTTGGCAGCATTATCCTCCATTCAAGCATCTTCATGGAAACCATAATTTGAAGCAGTGTGTGTTTTCTATTTGTTCAGGAAGACCTCATGTACAGCTCACTCAACAAAAAGTATCACAGTATTCCAGCCTTGTGAGACAGAGAAGCTTCCTGATGACAATTACATAGGCATTTTGTGTTGCAGCTGGAACAGCGGAGGATGCAGTGGCAGCCTTGTTGCCAAAGGGCCAGGATCCACCTTGGCCACTGGGGGGTCGAACTGTGCCAGCTCATGCGTCCATCCAATCCAGCAAGATTTTGTGGCAGCAGTTTATCCTGTTTGTGTCCTCTCTTCTGCAATGCTGCTACAACTTGCTGACAAGCCCATTCCCTGTACCCGTAAGCTCCTGAACTCCACTAATTTCTAAAAAATTCCATGTGCTTATGACAACATTTGGATTTTGTAATGGTTCAAAGATGTAGTAAACAAAGTGTTGCCTCCTACAGTCAAGGTGGTTGTTTGTGGTCATGTAGGTACCAGCTCCAATTGGGCCATTGCTGGCTCTTTGCATGCGGATACTTCGAGTGGGGGATTCTCAAGTGTCTGCAGCATCTCCACTGGGACCTAACGTGATGACTGCACATCAAGCCTCTCTTTGCTCTGAGCTTCCAGTGTTGCATCTCAGTGCTCTTAACCTTCTAGCTGCAACCTTGCGTGGTGTGCGCAGGTACTCTTATTTCCTCTGCTGAATTTTTGGAAGAGGACTGTAGCTTTAATCTGTTGAATACATGGGATGCACGAAGAATTTGTTGGGAAATTGCTCCTGGCATCTGAGCAAGTAGAACTAGTATGCTGTTTATCAAATATTTGTTAAGAACATTGTTCTGAGCTCAAGATAACTGTGGGGGGGTGACTGAATATAGCCAGTTGCTACCACGAGCTGCAGACCTGGTGCGCTTTGTAACTGACTACTTTCGTCGCTGTGGAGGGCTTGCTCCAATTCTCCGGATCAAGCTATATTCCATCACTCGTCATCTTTTTGTTGCAATGGGTGCAGGTTTGTTGGCAGGATCCTTGCAATCTCTGTCCACATCTCTTTCCAGTGTCTTGTCTGCACAGATTTAGTTTGACTCGATTTTTTGATGACATATTATATTTGGCAGTCAAAGCCTCTGCATTGGTATTGTGTATTCTAACCAAGGTTTTCAGTGTGCAAAAACAGGAATGGCATCAGCTCTGGCACCAGCTGTTGTTGGGAATGCTCTTTCAGATTTGAAAGGAACTACATCAGGGGCCAATATATTGTCACCAAAGTTTTCTCGTGGTCCTCACATAAGCACTCCTGTTTGGGTGCCGGGTTCTTGGGCTGGTTCCCAATCAAGTAACCACCGGAAGCGTAAGGAAGCTGGTGGCATGCCAGCTGGTGAACATCCAGGAAATGGAATGGCAGAAGCTGCATCGAGTTGTGAGGGGTCAGCATCTGCTGCAGTCCAAATCGCAGCTCTTCAAGCTCTAGAAGCTCTTCTAACCTCTGTAAGTAATGACATCAAATCTAGCAGCTTTTGACCATACTGGAGGCATCTATTTAGATCTGGAGATGGAGTGAGTATGGTTATTGTTACTTCGGTACTACCCATGGTGCTGAATTTTGGTGGTAGTGGTTTAGGTTCCTGAAACTAATCCACCTGGGTTTGAGCTTACATCTGAGGTTCACTGGCAAGGGAAACACTACAGTAGTCAAATAATCATGCAAGAGATTAAGAGAGTAATGTTGTTCATTGCTGAAGGGTGGAGCTTTACTTCCAGACCGCTGGAGAACAGAGGTGGATGCAGTTTTAGCCAGTGTGGCTATGGCAGCTGCAACTGGCACCATCTCTGCCAGTACTTCTTTTGAAGAAGACTGTAGTTACCCAGAAGCACTGTCTGGAGAATTTCAGGTGGCAGCTTATCAGGCATTGCTAGCATCTCTCCTCTCCCCATGTTGTCACCGACCCCCCTTCTTGGCCCAGGGCCTTTCCATCTTCCGTAATGGTAAGTGCCTGCTTGGAAGTCCTAAATTCATGTTATTTGCCTTTCCTCCTCCTGTGTTGCTTCTTTGTGCTGAGAGCTCACTTTGCCAAAATCAACTGGGATGTGCCAGTTAGTCATGTTCAGAAGTGTGGTGATTTTGCTTGGTTCTGGGATCATAATATATTTGGTGGTGGTCAAGTAAGCTTCAGCAGAGTGAGTTATATCACTGAAAGTGCGTTTGCAACCTTCAACCCCCTTAATCAAAATTTTGGTGGTTTTTGGCAGGTCGACAAGAAGCAGGAACACAGGTAGCAGCAGTGTGTGCACATGCTCTCCTGGCTCTTGAACCTCTCATCCATCCCCGTTGCTTACCACCAGCAGGTACTCCTGCAGCCATGGCAGCAGCAATGGCCACTGGCAGAGCAACAACAAGCAGCACTCTCCTTTCTCATTTGCAGAGACCCAATAAACCCACTAGTGGAGCTAATCCCCTTGCTCCTCGAACAGCTGTTACAGGTGTGAAGGTTGGAATCCCTTCCGCACCACCGGTGAAGGTTGGGCAGCTGCCAATGGACCCATGGGCTGAGGTTGACACATGGCTTGGATATGGTGAAGATTTTGGTGAGGATGATGGTTTATTCTACTCAGAGAATGATGGTATCCTTGTAGAGGATGGAGGTCATGTTGGATCACTGGCATTAGAGAAGGACTACAGAGACCAAAATGCAGGTGTCGGGTCATCTCCGCCATACACTTGTGTTGTTCCTTCCCCTGTTGATTCGTCTCCAAAGAGGGACATGTTGCAGGATTTTATTATGCCTTCAATTGTAAGAAATGAGAGAGAGGCTAGGCCTGTGATAGCTCCACTTGACGACCCATCAGCAATTCTTGGAGTACAGAAGGATCTCATGCAAAGTGAGAGGGACACAGAAATGTGTCTTGATATGGAAGAAAAAGCCTTGACAAGTTCAGGTTTTGATGTAAGCATTTCTACTTATTTACCGGCAACTGGTGATGCATTCAGTTTCTCACATGCAGCAGCAGCAGATATGGGGTCAGATTCTGATTCAGATGGGCCCCTTCCTCCTATCATTGAAGGTGATCCAGAACCAGACTCAGATTGAAAAGCTTGATGAAGTGCCATTTTAGTTCAAATTAGCATGAATCTTATTCCGGCGGCTTTTGCTTGAAGACATTCACAGAAAGAGAGGAGGAACTTAGGACAATAGTCTTACACAGTAGTATTTTCCTTGGTCTACCCGAGATAATCAGAACGACTTGATGCAACAGTGCTGGAACAGTGATGTTGGTGTAATTTGGCAAACCTTTTGTGGATTCTTTTAGTCTTCACTGTTACCACACACGGTTTATAGAGGTTTGTTCTCTTTGATAATGTTATGGCTACTGATATAGCTAGCTCACACAATTGCTTTTGATTTTTTGGGAACTATGAAAACAAGTTTATACTGCTGTAATTTGAACTTGTTAATGAACGTTTTGTCATCATGACCTGTTCTTGACTGGTCATCAGAACTACCTTTGCTTTGGTCTGTGAACTACATGAAATCTCAATACAAGTCAGGAAGTTGTAACAGCACCTACATCTAGAGAAGCAGTAAAATAGCCAATACAAGATATGTTGGATGAGTATACCAGGTGAGATTCTCCAGCGGTGCTCAGTATGTGATCCATCACATTGAAAAAAGTGAAAATATGCTAGTCTGGCTCTTGAAATTAGTCTTGGCATAGCTTGAGGTGGCAAAGCAGAATACATGTAATCTCACTGCTGTTCAGTGCTTCTTGGATGGCCCATCATAATGATTGATCCAGGCGTTAGCTTGCAAGGTCACATAGTGAGCACTGCTGGAGATGCTCTAAGAGGCCCAAATATGGGGTGTGGGTGAAGATGCTCTTCACATAGTTAGCTTGAAAATTCTCCATGTTTTGCTAGGACCAGATGAGAACCAAATGAGGTTCTCCCTTGTTCTTGCCCAACAGGACATCTCAATGAATGATCCAAACTCTTATCTTCCAGAAGGATGAGAAACAAGCAACTAGCATCCTAAAAAGAGTTCACTTGGAGCAATGTACCTCCACAACAAGCCTGGCAGGCAGGCTTAAAATTCCAGGCAGGTGCTTTGACCAGCAATTATGCCTAATCAGAGAGTTTCACCTGGGAGCAATATATTCTCAGGTAGTTGTTATCTGGCATTATCCTCATCAGAACAAGCCTACCCACTACCATCTTTGATATTGCAATTGCTCCCACAGAGGATTGGGGGACAACCATCTGAGCCCTCTAGTCTGGCACCATTGTCTAAGTCTCAGATGCATTCAGCTACTCTAGGATCTGGTTTGGAATAAAGAAATTATCAAGGAGCTACACTATTTGAGCTGCAGTGTTGAGCTTCTCTGCCAATGTGAGTTGTGTGCGCGTCAAATTTGCCAGATACAGCACCAACAACACATCCTGCATTGTTTCACAGGACACCACACAAAAGTGAAATCCCAATCAGACATCCCATCTTGTCACTGACCTGTACCATATTACCTCTGGCCACCCTTTTTCAATGAGTACTCAAGCATTGCTTGCAACCTCTGCTAGAGTGACATTCTTCTTGCAGTTTTTGGATATGTGTTCCACAAACCAGATTGGCTGAAACAAAGCATGTATACAGCTGCTTTCAACCAAGTGGACCTGATTTATTTGGAATAAACCTAAAGGTCTCAACATGATCAGATGATACAATTGGATAATTGGAATTGAAAACCAATGAAATTAGTTAGCAGAGAACTGTAAAATGACAGAGGCAGAGGAGAAATATTGTTCAAACTCTATGATTTACAAAGCAGGTAAGGAGTGTACCTGTACACTGTCATTGAAGAGTTTGTCAAATGCATCAGAATTCACCCTGGGCACTGATGCAATTGTGTCAGCCAAATACCTTCCAATTGCATTGTCTGGTGGCAACTGGCCCTCCTGCACACACAATAAACAACCCATTAGACCAGTCTCAACACAAGAAGTTCACTTGTTGCGAAACTTCCAGGGATAGCTTCAATACTGACCTGAAATTTTTGCAAATTCAAAAATCCTGATTTGATCTAGTACAAATTAGGAGGTGAAGCTCATTGTCTGTGTATTTGGTCATTTTGAGACATTTTGAAATATGAACCACATAGACTCTTAGGGTTTAACAAAAATGCTTGCTTTGGAGGTTGGGTGACAGAAGAACCTAATTCCAACAGTTGATCAAGGGAGTGAGAATCTGCCACCTTTACTGAAGACATCTCCCTATAGGATGGTGTACAACTTCAGGTTTAATGCACCACTTAACAGCCCATCCCTTCAGAAACTGGACAAAGAATTGATTCAGCAGGGTGCTATGACTTCAGGTTGCACAAGGCAGAAAGAATGAGGTGAGATCATCTTCTCTTCAGGACTTACAATCACATTGTCAACATATCTGGAAATGGTGTCAATCATGTCTTGCAGCCTCTCTATTGTTCCCTCCAGTCCTTCCAAATCACTTGGCAGCTTGTCCACAACTGTCTTCTTCAGCACATCAACTGACATTGCCAAGCTCCTATGGTTTAGTAATGTGTCCACCAACAATGAACTAAACAAGAACCAAAAGAACCAGATGTTTGATTGACCTCTTGACAATCTGCACTAGACTAGTGACTATCCTTGCTCTGTATTTGCACATCTTCCAGTCACACAGGTTTCATTGCCATCATTCTAACAACTATCCCTCCCCTAGGAAGTAGCCACACCTCAACAATTCTTGGCCTAGTCAAGCAATTTCAAATAACCTCCTGCTCAGTACAAACCTTTGAAATGAGGTTGCTAGCAATTACAGTTTATGAGACTCAAATAGTCTGATGCATGTCTGAGTGAAATTGTGAACAGGAGAAAAAAAACATACATCCTAATCGTTCTGCCTCAACCAAGCGCAAGTCAAGCTGAATCTCATGAAACTGAGCTGCAAGTGGTCGATCGCCAAGAGTAAGAGGGGTGGAGACATAAGCCTTGATATTGGCTTGGTCATCTGTGAATGCTGTGTCTACAGTCAAATGAATTGGATTTGTGACTTCTCTGCCATAGAAGTCTTGGATCAGTGCATCACTTGCACTCACACCAGACCCTGTTGAGTACCTGCAGACTCATAATACCACCTGAAATTGTCAAATCTTGTTGCAAATTTCAGTGGGTTCAGAGGAGTAACAGACCCTAGCACAAACCAATAATTCAGGAAAGGTCTGAACCCTTAGGAAAACAGAGATCACACATGAGTTAACAACAGCAGGTCATTAGCTTGATTTGCAAAGGAAATCATGAATGCAATCACAAGTCAAGCAAAACCAAAACTTCTAATCCTACCATTCATCAGCTGTTCACAGGATCTCAGAAGAGCCAAAAGGGAAGGGGTACCAGCCAATGATGACTTCTTTTGCATTGACGCGCTGATGCAGTTCAAACATGGTGCGATGGTAGTCAATGTCCACTGCCACCTGCACATTTTCCATTATAGTAAACAAACTTCAAACATGATCTCAGGAACAATTGGTCTGTATCATAGGCTACTGACCTTCAGGCATGACTCAGTGTCAACTATGCACATTGGAACTTGGGGCTGCAGGAGATGGTACTATGCATCACATTTAATCTTCTAAGTTCATATATACACCACAATGTAGTTCCTGAATGCAAACCTACCTTCTCTGCAAACCTTCCCAGAGAAATAAATATAGAAAGATAAAAGTTCATAGATTCTCTGCAAAGAAATCAAACGTAAAAGGATTGCAGAGAAGGTAGGTAATTTCAAACATGCCAGAAGCAAAACTCTGAAAACTGCATTTCGAAAAAAATTCAAGCCAGAGGAGAAACCGAGAAAACCTAACAAAATTTAGCCCTGGTGCGAAAAACCTTCCGTGAGGAGCAGCATCCGCTGCTACTTAGAACTCGGGTGGATAGAGAAAGAGCAAACAAAGCATAAGACTTAAAATATACCTGATCCAGGGATTCGTTGTGAGGAACAGCGTATGAGTTTCGTATCTCAACTGTGCCATCAACAGAAAAAGAGCCCAATAGTGTGCCGATGACACGCTCTTGCTGATCATTGCGTCGAATAAAAGAATCGCAGATGTTGAACAGCACAGTCGGGTGTAGCTTCCCCACTACCCCCGTTGGCCCCGAAGGCAAATGTAGCACTGTGCTCCCCATCGTCGCCATATCGGCCACAATATACACACACTCACTCTCTCTCTGTCTCTTTCTCTCCCTCTCTCTCTCTGTCTCTGTCTCTCAAGAAGGAAATAACACTGCCCCTAATAGACCTATTTTGCACTGAAGGTCTTCCCGAAAACCTAGTCCACTCGAATGGAACTGGAGAGGAAAGACAACAAGATTTTGGTTCAGCGACAAAGATCAAGTAATGGCTACAGACAACGATATGGCTACGACGCCAATCGAGAGGGACGACTGCCGAGCCTGTTTTAGGTTTGGGGATATTCTTAGGTTTGGAAAATGCAACTTTCGTCAACATCAACGTTCGTTCGTCACTATTCGTTCGGTGAGCACTTCAGACGTTTCACAACATGGATGATAGGAGAAAGATTTCTTTAAGGAGAAAGATGTCAATGGATTCACTCCCGCACCACAATAGGTAGGAGTCAGGTGTCGGCAATGAAGGGAAATTCGAGAGTTTTTGGGAACTTTTTGGCACCTCTGAGGGAGGGAGGCATCAGCTTGATCGATGGTTACCAATGATTGGGAACTATTTGAGAGCTCTAGGTGCCAATGATCGGAACGTTTGACTCTAATTTTGAGGCTTCTCATGCAGACTGAAAATAATAATGAAATTTGTGAATTTTGTGAATTTTGTGTAGAGTAATAATGTCCAAGGATCCAGGCATTCCCAAAATGAGGACCCAGCTCTATTTCAAGTGTGTGCCAATCCAAGGCTGTTGCACATTTGGGCCCACCCGATGTGGCCCTTCTTTGACTTCCATGGTACTTCAGTACTGTCTTAGGATCTGGTCTGAGGATCTTGACGCTAAAGGCCCTCAGACAGCTGCATTACCAGAATTCGGCACTGCCTAAACCCACCTGGGGCAGACCGCCTTGTTCCGATAGGACCATCCAAGGGCTGTACTACGATCTCTAAAGGATCTACGTAAGTAGACAAGGACATAATCTGTGGCTGTTTATGGAAAGTAGCAACGCCTGAAAACCTGCCGAATCTGCTACGAAAAATGTAAATCAGTTTTATGTGCTAAAATACGAATCTTACAAACGGCCTTCAAACCCACCTGAAGACCTGCCACAGATTGTGTAACATGTTCTGATTGGACCATAAAATCTCTCTTCTTTCCTCTTTCGCATCCTCACCCTCTTGTGAACAATTGATCTTCTCAAGTTCGATTGAGAATCTAAAAACTCAACCAGAAAACTCAAAACTGTGTGACATGCCCATTTTATGGAAAGAAAGCATATTGAGTTTGGGTAGAGAGCATAGTTATTTTGTGTGCCACAAAAAAAATCATGAAAACAACCAGCATAAGAACAGCTTCCGAACAGGTATATAGCATAGCAAGCAAATCCCTGACAAAACACCAAAAAGTCTTTCACAAAAACCCAGCCTTCACAGTGAAAGTATGTGAAAGTGAGTGCAAAGTATAAAGCCGTTTGTGGATTAGTGTGCTTGACAATAATATACAATTTCACTTAAGGTGGTGATATCAGTCCTCAAAAATCTGAAGCTTATGAAAATCTCACCTTTGACACCAAAGTCAGTGACATCAGGATGCCTCTCTGACTTTCTTCTCCGCAAGAAAGAAAATTAGGCCAAACTTCGATGAAACTATTGTTTGATCTACCATGGAAAACTGTACTACAATGCCTGCATTTGGTGGCTTTTATCTCATTACAATTGGTCTGTCCAGTTCCACATGGATGAAGTTGGTCACTGAATTTTCTCCTCAGTGCGTCTTTTCTCTTATCTACACAGAGAAAAGTGAACAAAAAGAGCAAAATGGTTTTGCAAAGCATAATCACTTATCAGTGAGGCGAGGAAGCTTGCTGTTTGCTCCAAGGGTGTAGAGCATGTCATAGATGTCAGCTTCCTCGTTACTAAAGGTGACTAGAGCTTGAAACATGTATGGTAGACCTGTTCGTAAGCTGTTCAGAGTATATGCACGAGTGTCAATATGTGCCTTCCTCTCTGCCTCCTGCTCCAATTCAAGTTTCCTCTTAGATGCTTCCATGCGCATTCGACGCTCTATGACATCCGCTCGCTCAGTCATCCCCTCTCTGACAATCAGACTAAGATTGTCTTCATTACTGTCACTATCACTTGAAGAGGTTGCAGGTGACCGAGGAGGATGAGGAGGTAATGGTAAAGATGGTGGTTCTCTCGTAGAAGCACTGAAAAGAGCTGTTTCTCGCTTTTCTAACTCCCTTGCAAAAGTCTCCACCCGTTTCTTGATCTTGAGCTCCTCCCACTGCAACCGCAACATCTCACGAACAACTGCAGAAAACCCAGCTATTGCTTCCAAGGCAACACGATCTGGTAACTGATCCAATGATGCCTGCCATTGTTGACATAGATCATAAATTGGGCTAGCACCAACACTCTGTAATGGGGAGCCAGGAGAACAGGATGGTGATCGCAATCCTGTCCTGTCCATGTTATCTGGAAACTGCATGAGGCTTATCCGCAACCATCCCGTCAAATTCTTCATGTAGTCTCTTTGAGTGCTCACCACTTTCTCCAGCGTCATTGTCCACCTTGAGGACCCCTTGATGATTAGTACAAGTCATGAGGGAAAATTGTTTGTTGCCCAAACAACATTCTGGAAGAAACATTGAGGACAATCTGAAATGGTGAACATGTGACTTGTATTTACATATTACAAAGGGATGAACACTAGGAAAATGAAAGATTCTTCCTACTTGTTCAGAGCAGCTTCCAATTGAATAGTGGAGTGGCGGTGAAAGCTGGTTGTTGGCTCAGAGGCAGCTGAGTTACCAAGCCTCTTCAGGTCTCCCACAGCTTTCATCTGAGCTTGGTGAGTTAAGGCCATATCCTTCCACATAACCATCATCCTGTATAACAAGAATTTACAAAGCAAGTCCAGAGTCAGAACCAAAGTCAACCATGCTCTATCTTATCATACTAGCAGAGGACAAACACATTTCAGCAAAAGCAGGTTACAGGTAAGAGCTCCCTGACCCTTCAAGTAAATCCAAGAGATGTGGATACAGCTCATCATCTCTCAGCTGCTGAATTTCAGTTGCAGCACCATCTACAGCTTGGATAGATACCACCATCCTTGTCTGGAGTGTCTTAATGTGCGCCTGTGTTTTGTCAATGGCTACTTGATCTTCCCCCTTGGCATCCTGGTTTCTGTATAATAAACACTTTTTCTCCAACTCAGCTCTAAGATGTTCTGCTCCCTGTTTCTCAAACACAGAATTCAGAAACTACAAAAGTTAGTTGACTCTCCAGTATAAAATCTGCACCTCCAGCAATGAATCAAATACTGAAACATCTTTATGACCCAAAATCATCACAATAACTCTGTGGAAATAAGGAAAGAAATGTGAAATATATATACACACACACATATACAACTGCCATAACCATCTGCATACACATCCCTGGAGAGCTTCTTAAGACAAACCTTGACTTCCAGGTATAATTTCTTCTCCCAAGCATACAATCTCTCTAGTGTGGATGCATGACTGCCTGACATCCCACACCCCTCAGCCCAGGCAGTGCTGCGGAAACTACCGAAGCTTCGCATGCTACTACCTATGCTGGTGGTCTCATCACTCAAAGTGCTTGCATTGCTAGGATTCCTCTGATGCCCAGGTGATCCAGATTTTCCTGACAGCTTCAGGAATGATATCCTTGCTGACTCTCCAACTCCTGCTCATTCCAGGAGTGATCAACAAAACTTAGAGAGGAAGAAGAGAAAACATTTCTAGTAGAACAAAAAAGGTGAGAATAGCCACAAGATTAATATTAGGGTTGCAAACTGTTAGTCACCACTCCACAACTCCACAAGGTCCCACTCCTCACCTCGTAAGCTCTCCGAAAAGCTGGAGTGGTAGTGAACTTTCTTGGTCTCCAGTATGTGGGAAACCTTCTCAGCACTATCAGCAACCTTCAAGAACAAGTCATCAACCTCCTTAAACACATCAAGCACATCTCGACCTCCAGTCTCCTGAACTACGATTGCAAGCTCCCTGTTCAATTTTACTGCACCTTTGAACAGATTCCTGTCAACAGTCCCCTTTGGTGCACTTGGCTCTGGCTCAAACTTCGTGATGGCTCCCACATTGTCCTTTATGTCATCAGAATCAGAATCCTGTTGTAAATAAACAAGGCTTAAGCTACAAATAGACTCCCTCAAACCAAGATAAGAGGCCATGAAAACTCTCGCTTAAAAGGGAAACTTTGCAAGCCACTCTATCCAATGTAAGAGAGCATTATTACAATATTAAGCTCACAAACCAGTGGCAACTATTTTGATTGATATCTTGATTCTAGTTATTTCAACATCAACAAAACTGGATTCAAGATATCAACGGAACCAGAGAATTCTCATATCTCATGCTTACATCACTCACAACAGCAAACGAGGCAAGACCTCTCCACTCAGCAGTATCTAATACTTCTTATCCAGAGTCTGCTGCAGGAACACTAACCTGCCAAGACATTTGGGATTTCAGATTTGGGGAAATAGCTGATTGAGCTAAAATACCTTAGGAGCAGGTCCATCAGTATCTACATCTTCAAGGTCTGGTATGTCATCATCTTCTTGAACCTGAGCAAGCCTGATGTCATATGTCCTCATGTGCTGAGACTCCTCATCCTGTGAATTCTGTTTGGATAGCACAGTGTATTGATAGGAACCAGGGGCTGGACGGAAGGGGTCAAAGAAAAGGTCATGCCAACTGCTGTAGGCAATGGGTGGAGGAGCTTCAAATGAGTACTTCCAATCATCATCATACCCAATTGGAGTGATGAGAGGAGGAGGCGGGGATGAATTATCAACTACCCTGACTGCTTCTGAGGACTCATCTGACCACAAACTTCTGTTATTCAGCCGAGGAAACTCAAGACGTGGTGATGAAGGAGGTAGTGGTGGTGGTGGTGGGGAAGGAGGCAGGGAGGGAGAAAGGAGATTTGGAGACATAGGGGGAGGAGGGGGAGGCTTAGGAAGAGGAGATGGAGGAAGAGCAAGGAGAGCTATAGATGGAGAATCTGTAGAATCTTTAGCTGCTGCTGGGTCCTTCACCTCCCCCTCTGCAAATTGCCTGAATGCAGCGCCCATGGCTTTGAGAGCGATGACATAATGAGCATGTGAAGCAGCAAAAGCATGTCTGGAATCCACTGCCTGCTTCATGAAGCGCTTCCGTGCCTTGCATCTAGCCACTGCCTCATCACTATCAATCTTAGAATTGTTACACCCCATGTCTTGGAACCTGCCAAAAACCTGGTAATTTTGTAGAACAGCCTCAAGGACTGCAACTTTCCGTGTGAATGAAGAAAACTCTCAAGTCTGCCTCTGCACTCTAGAGTTTCAGCTCCATTCTCCACGTTCTGGTCTCGTGGATGTCATAAACAGAATTGAATGTTCTTGCTCCTGAGCTCCCTTGACTTGGGAACCTGAAATCAAAACCCAAACTGGTTAGTTGCTGTGGCATCAACGAGAGAAATAAGGAAGTGAAGAATACTAACGAGCTTCAAATACAGAGCAAATGCATAATTTTGCTATCATGTAGCTGCAAGCATTGAAAAGTCATCATATTCCCCATGGAACCAACAGGCTTTCATCTCCTGGTAGCGAATTACGGAGTAATGAGCATCAAACAAGCTGATCGAACATCCGTAATTTTCCTGTACGCGATTAGGTCCATCTATTGGCTTCTGATCGATTTCGTCTAGTCTCAAGCAAATGGAAAGGAATATTCTCTATAGACAGGGAGACGGCTATATATTGCAGTTGCTGCCTGTCAATCCGAAGGCACTTCTCAATGGCTGTGTCGATAATATCCAGTTTTCGTAACATTTAAGCAAATTCGAAGGAGACTTCCGGATACCCATAGAAAAGAGCTTCCCGGCAGTCATACACACTCTAGGTCCATCCAGCAAACGAAACAGGCCGCGCTTGAATCAAGAAATATTGTCGGCATTCTATTTTCAAAGCTAGATACAACTATTGCAAAGCAAATTCCAACACTGCATCATAGGACAAAAACTACTTCTTAGTTGCGAGCACTTCCCACACAACTGCGAAAGACACACGATACGCTACTATCCTTGGTAATGATTGCGCACGAACTGAGCAGAGAAAAAGCTACGAAGAGCGTTAACATTCTCCCGGAGTGGACATAGTCGTCACTGATCATAACGACAACACAGACGAGGAACATGGATGCTACGGGCCGCGAAATCGGAAGCTCCAAACCAAAACTATAAAAATCGATCGAATACAGATGAGTAAAGCGGAGTTAAAAAAAAACCTCAAAAAACTATCGGAAACATGCTTCGGCCTCCAACGAGCAAACTCCAAACCGAACTTCCACAACAGACGGGCATTCAACAGCGCTAATTTCCAGTCACAATGAATGTATCGGGGTGACATTATTGCTATAGAAAGCTTACCTTTAGATGCAGCATCACAGCAGCAACTCCTTACGCACAAGTTTTCTCTTTGAACTCCTCCACAGGTGCTGCTGTTCTGGTATGAAACTTGCGCACTCAAGTCCACAGTCACTCTCGGAGAGAGACAACTGCAAACACTGTTCCGTTCACAGGTTGCATTGTCGACGCGAAGCGACCAAAAAACACACACACACCAAACGCGGCAAAAGCGCAAAACTGCAAAACTTCAAATCATACTGCGACACAGAGGAGACACAGAAAAAACAAAGGAAATTGGCACCAAGCTCTAACCATGGTTAAAGCTCCAACCATCAGGCTTACTACTAACCATGGTTAGGAGCACAGACTAACCACTGGTGACCGTGGTTATTAGAACTGACCGTGGTTACATTTTTAAACGAATTAACTCCAGAAGCGGCGGCACATTCACCCAAGCTCGAGAGGGAAAAAAAAATCCGAGTAAAAACTGAGATGACGTAACCTCGAAATATTCACATCCAAATTTCTTTTCACCAATAAAAACTCGACACGCAAGCAATCTCGACCGGCTCAACCCTCCCCAGCCGTTGATATATATTTTTAAAACCCTTCGATCCGATTCCAGGTGACGTCATCTCGAATTTGGACGTACCCTGGGGTACTACGAACAGACGATTCTATGGCAGAGAGATCCGCAGTTAAAGCGTGCGTAAGTAATTTACTTGTTTACTTTCTTTACTTAACTCAGCTTACATTTACGCGTCATTTGGAGTTAATTAACTCCTAATTACCTGATTAACGTACAAATTGAAAAACGTCAATGAAAAGAAGCTTAATTAGCCTAAATCCTTCAATTAATTAATTTGGATGTTTGCTTAAACTTGGAAAGCTTAATTAGGCTAAATCCTTTTATTAATTAGGAAGTTTGCCTTAAAAGGTTGGAACTTGGCTGGCGGGGGCGCAATAGGTCTAAACTTAACCCCCTGTTATGGCGGCGCTGCCCCTATTATTACAGTCATTACCGTTAAGAGTACTTGGATTTAGGTTGGCTTTTTTTTTTTTCTTTAGTTCTGGGAATTTGGCCAATTTAGGCCTAGTTGTGGTATCCATCTGGGTGTTTTGGATTATTTGAATTCTGCTATATTAATACTATAGAGTATCAAGGATCAATATTGCTGTGTTAAATTATAGATTAAAAATTACTGGAAATTAAAATTGAAATTTAGGAGGTAGTATATATATTTAGCTGGGTAAAATAAGAGATAGTATGTTTTCTAAAGTCTTAACCTCAGGTTTTTTTCAATCTTGTGATATCAAAAATTTGATGATTTTTTTTCCCAAGAGTAATCAAAATTTACATTAGAAGAAAAAATAGAAAATTCCAAAATTTCCCTAATTTTTTGTCAACAAAAAATCACAAAGTTTGTTGTGCCACTAATGCAATTTCTTTTGGGGGGGGTGGAAGGGAGGCTGAAAATGTTTTCCATTGTACTTATGCGCATTCGGTTTTTTCAAACCAAAGGAAAATTTATAACCATTAGCAAGATGGAAAATGTTAAACAAGCCAAGGGTTTTGAATGTTTCCGGTACACAAGGATCGCCTCCACTCATCATGACATCATCCTTCCCCTCACCCGTGTAACCTTTGGGCCTTCCATTTCCCTCCCCACGCAACAAACCTTTCGTTCATTGACATATGTTATGTTCATGTTACCTATTTGGCGTAATGGACCGTTGACATCCCCATGCCCATGATACTTTTGTGCCATGCATGCCATACCACCATGTCCTCTTATCGTCATGACAACAAACCTTTTTGCTTTAAGGCATCATTTTGTCTTTCATTATTGTGCATGTTTTGCTCTTTGTATCGCACAATCTTACAACGTTTCCTTCCATCATATCTCTACACACCTACTCCCATTGTCAAATGCTTTCACAATAGCTCTCATTCTTCTCCAGCACCTTCATCGTTGATTGATTACAACAATTAAATACAACTTATGCAAGTGCTTCTACAACACCTGATCCAAATATGTGCATTGCCCAATTTGAAGGTCTTGCATTGCTTGTAGTTTGCTTGTAGAAATTACATGTTATTAACTTGGTCGTAGAAATTACATGTAAAAGAAATTATTTCTACTTGGCAAGCTTGGGAAGATTGTTTTTCAATCCATGTCCAAAATTACCAAGCTCACATTTTTGTTTGAATGTTATGTGCCTAAATGGAGATGTCTCTTTCCTTTTTCATTGTTACGTTCATTAGTTTGTTTAAAGTCTTGAACAGCTTGCATCTCCCAAAGTGATCATAGTTCCCCCTTCTTGATTAAATAAATAGCAACTCCTTGATCACATGTTTTTCTTATCTTTCTTACGGGCACTCTTCCTTCATACTATTTTAACTAAGCTTGGTGACATTCTACAAAAGATTTATCTCTTTTTGTGGTCTGTAGAATTGCAAATGTATGCATTGTTTAACAATAACTCTTGTAACATGTACATATTATTAAGTCTTCTTGTTTTCATGTCTTTTTTTGTTTTCTTGTCCTTGTAACCTACAACTCATTTGAAATGAAAGATTCAATTGAATTGCAATTGTAGGTTTTCCCCTATAACATGCATGCCCACAAATTGTCCCCATTTTGGGCTAACAATGTTTTTGTGGTGCCTCTACAAATCAATTAAACCACATTGTGTAACCTACAATTCATTTCAACAAGGTATTCATTCTAAGCAACTTCAATTTATCTTTTATAACATGCCCACAAACTATGTTTAATTTCCTATCTTGCTTAAATTGCCCTATTTTTTCAACTTAATCCTAGTTGAAACATGACTTACTATATGATTTTAATTCCAAGTAGCATGTCCATGCCTTGTAACGAGCCCCCTTTTACAATATTCTACCTTGTGAGTCATTTGATGGAACTTGTTTGATGGTGTTGTAACTAGGTCCATTTGTTGTGATAATACAATGATCCCAATTTCATTTAACATCTCACAACATGTTTTAGAACATGTCCTTACTCATGAATTGGTCCTATACCTTGTAAGTTAGTTGATGTAATTTGTTTTGCCCTTTATTGTAACCATTCCGACTTACCTTGATGCGGTGATCCCAATTTTTTCATGTGACATCTAACGACCTTATAGTGTTGTCCCTGCAGATCCATTGAACCACAATTTGTAACCTTCAACTCATGTCAACAAGGTACTCAATTTATCATCTGTAACATCCCACAATTTGTGCATAGAATCTTGGGTGTAACAAGGAATACTATATGTCTAGGGAAGCTTGTTTGATGTTGTTGTAATTAATCCCATTTACCTTGATAATATGATAATCCCAATTTGTTGTAACGTATGATATTGTCTTTTAACTTGTGAAAGCTTCTTGTAACTAGTGAAAATTGGCATACATAAAACCAACAACATCTTGTTCACCTAGCCATGTAAGGTGAACCAAATATCCATGACAAGGTTCCACCAACAAATTATATAGTTGAACCTATTACATTTTCTTTTCCCAATAAAGGCCCACAACTACTCCAAAATCTTTGACTCAAATGATGGGATGTGCTTCAAAGGGTATAATTTTTTTTAAATCCTTGCCTATCATTCCAATTCCTGATTAGCATGAAATTCAACTGGGGGGCTAAGGAATGGTGAAGAATTTCAAAATGCACGTAGTTAAATATTTGAAATGTGTGGAGGTAGAGGTTTATGAATAGGTTACACTTTCATGGGAACTGTCATTACCTTTTCCTTTGAAACATCCACCCATGTTATTTACCTTTATCCCATATATCATTACTAAAATTCTTGGTTTTCAAATAGTCCAAATTGATTAATTGGTTTTTTTTTATTAGTGAACATGCACATTTTGATTAAAGGCCAAGGGCTTGAATAACATGTGCATCTTTTAACCAATCAATTGAGTTGAAATGACCTATTTGATTATTTGTTAACTTGGAAATCTAGTCATATTAAACAAAAATTTGACTACCTTGGTCAAAATGGCCAATGAAGTTTAGTCAATTGGAACATTTAGTCAAATTGGACATAAACAAATGACACCTCTAGTCAAAATGGCTAATGGGGTTTTAATCAAAATGGCCAATGTTATTATAGTCAAATGGGACATCCTACTTACCTACCTACCTACTTACCTATTACAACACACCTATTTACCTACCTACCTACCTACTTACCTATTACAACACACCTATTTACCTACCTACCAACCTACTTACTAAACCTACCTATTATAACCTACTCACCAACCCACCAACCCACCCACCTACTTATCGATTTATCAACCCACCCACCCAACCACCCCCCTATTAATTATTACCTACTTATTTACCTAACTATCCACCCACTTACCTCCTTACCTATTTATTTACCACCTGCCTATTGACTTACCCACCCACCCAACTCCTTATTAATTACCTACCTACATACCTCATAGTTTTATAATGATGCATTGAAATAAACATGTGAAATAGAAAACTTAACAAAAATTGAATATATTTTGATGTGGTGGTCTATTGGTTAAGGATTTGGTTTATCATTAGGGAGGTCAAGGGTTCAATTCCTAATACTTGTAATCTATGTATATGCTTAAGGGGTTAAGTTAGGTAACTAGGCTAAGTTAAATAGGTTATACTAGGTTAGGTTAAGGTTGGTAGGCTACCACCTATCTACCTACATTTTTATGACCTACCTACTTGCCTATAAAATATTTTTTATAATAATACTAAAATAAATTATTTAAATCATTTGACTAATCAAATGGTCCTCATTCTACCAATCAAAAAAACCACCCCAATCACATTAGACATGTTAAAATCAACTTATCCAAAATGATAGGGGGTCTTCTTGCCACCCCCCCCCCCCCTCCATCTAGTTTTTTTACCAAAATTCCCAATTTGAAAAACTAAAAATTATAGTAATGTATGTTGAGGAAGTATGATTGGTTGAGTATCTCTATTGATGATTTTTAAAACAACTTGCAATATATCGGGCTCTCCCTGAAGGAGGTTGGGCAAAATGGGTTGATAACATCTTCTCATTGTCAATTGGTTAGTGGACTATGAAGGATTAAATAAGCATCACAAATTGTATTTAAGTTCATTAATATTGATGTATGTTTGTAGCATCCAATTCTAACTTATTTGTTGGTAATAAATGTTTTGCATCATGTTATATTTTAGTTCATGCCATATTCTTATTTTATTTATGCCATTAAACTAGGTTATGTTCCATGCACATAATTTAATTATATATATATATATATTGTAAAGGTTTTGGCATGATATTAGTCTAGTTTAGGTCACCATTACTGGAATAGGTTGTCCAAACATAGAATCTAACTTTTTAGCTTTATGTAACATCCCCATTGTTAACTATCCATTATGATTTTGTTTGCATTCTCTCTTTTATTGTCCTTGTTTTGGGACCCTATGTGCATTCATGTTACATTTGGTTTAAGTTGTTTTGTAACATGTTAATCTTATATTACCTCATATCATACTTATAAATGTTTGTTTGATGTCAAAGTAGACACAAATTAGTGTGCGCTTTCACTTTTTGGTGACAATCCAATCCAATTATTGATTAGTGTTTTCTTCATGTATGCCCACCATAGTTGATAGAAATGTTTGGCACAATATTATAATTGGCATGTGGATTCGCATGGACTTTACACATAAAAACATCATGGCTTGTTACATCTAAAACAAACATTCATTAATAGGGTTATAATTATTGTGCATAATTGAAATTGATATTTATTATGATTCATTGTAATCAACAATCTTGAATATCTAAATCACTATTAAATTATTTCAAAATAAAAAACAATTAAAGAAAATGAATGACCTACATATTAATTATGGCTACCATTCAAAGGTTTTTGTTGGGAATTGGCAACCTCAAAAAACGATTTCAATGGGCCTATGACATTTATGTCATCTTACCTTTCTACTTACGTTTTAATGTTCTTCACTCATAATGGCAACATTGTAAACATCCCTTAATTTATTTGAACAAATGATTTTTAAATGTTTCAACATACAATTAACAAAAAAGTCCATACATGCATAATATTTCCAACCATCTCCACTTAACTCCTTCTAACACAACATTCCCACAATTTCCCTCCTTTTATGTGTTACTTTTGCAAAAAGTGATAGAATTAGACAATTTTAGGATACAAGGATTTCAACAAAAAAATTAGCCCAAAGTTTATCTTGGCTCAAAAAGAAGACAATCCCCTTCCTACAACAACTACCTCACTTTCCTCCCTTTTTCTCCCCTTACATCCCCCTCCATTGTTGCTCCTCTAATTGTTTTCTTCCTATTTATTTTCTTTCATTTTCTAAGTCCCAATCAATTCATTACACTCTTTTAAAATGATGATACATAAAAAGAACTTGAAAATGTTGAAAATCTCAAATACAAGTCTCTTTACATTTTACTTTTCTATCTATGGGTGTTTTCAAGCTAAGGTGTACCGAAAAGTGTCACATTTGCAATTTTATTACACATTACAACAAAAAGAGGTTTAAATTACTGATCAACTATCAAGTTATTCATGTTATGAAATATTAGGGCATTAGAATACATACCAATGATCAATTATTAATGAGATTTTATATTATTACATGTCATAAACTAATATTTAATGAGCGATTTTAAAGTCAAAGAACAAACATCATAGCCAGAAAAGGATTCCATATAAAGACTTCATTTCTTCAAACCTACATGATTTTTTTGATGAAACGAAATAAATCAATATTGTTTATTATGGTTGTACTACAAGAAAACTTTGTTGGTAGCTCAAGCCCCAAAATTCACTGTCATGGAGCTACCTCCAGTTATGATTGGCAGAGAGCCTGAATCTTTATGTCTTCTGTCCAAAAGTTCACAAAGTGCCAACAATGGCGATGCAACTTGTCCAATATTACATCTGATTTTCACAAGCATTCTTAAGTTCAATTAAATTGAAGGTAAGAATGCCCAATCTTTTTTTGATCTTGTGCTTCAACATGATGATGTTGACATGGCATTCCAGATTCATTATTGAATTTGTGCATCCTGATGCTTGCTTTCTTTTCTTTTCAACTTTTTATAGCAAGCAATTTTTCAACACATTGGTGTTGTAGTCATCAGGAATGCAATTGCTTTAGTTTATAGTTGAACTTTTCGTTGCTACACGAGATACCAGATTTGTCAACTGAATGTTAGGATCTTTGGAGTAGGAATTATTTTGTGTCTTGCAAGGACATACATTTGTTCATCTTCACATCTTGATGTGTATTGAAGGGAAAGAGAAGAGATGTTGTGTGATTTGATTTGGAGCCACATGGTAACCAACTGCATGAAAAAAAATCAAAACATGAGCAAAGGAACAGAGAAGTAATCATAAAGGTTCAACAATTTTGCCTTTTGCTGCCTTCTGGAATTGTGGACAGACCAATTCAATGAACAAAATGCATGGTTGTTGTGCTGAGAGGTAGTTGGGTGTGCAATGGTTAGAGAACAGTTGGATGCACGAACAAGAGTGGTTAATAATCAATGTGGGTGGTGGTTGCAATGAGGCCAATATATTGCTCTACAGAGGTGTCATGAAACAGCAGGGTCTCATGTGTCAAGGAAATTATGCCAACAACCTTCTTGTCTACTATGGGCACCACAAATGTTGCACAAGGAGCTTGCCTTCAAGCCTTTTGCAATTCAGTAGGGTTGCCCATGAAGATGTAAACGGACATGGATTGAGCAAATTTACACACTGGGGATGGCAGCAAACCTCAACAAGCTTCTTTAAAGCATTGCCAAAAAGGCTTCAAGTTTCAGTGGCATAGGTGCCATGTTCTTGGAGACCCAATTGATTCGAAACTACCATGACGTTCAATGTCCTGACTATGAAAGGCAGTTTTTTTGCATGTTCTTTGTTGTTTACTATTGCACGTTACATCATTAGGGCCAGCACACTTGAATTGCTTAACCAGTAGAGGATCACATTTTCCAGGATTGTAGTCAACTATTTCAGTAAGTCCCAGCAGAGAGAGGAACCCATGCACATGGACTATAGGGGCTGCATGTCTACAATGTGCAGATAATGGAAGCAACTCAATGGGTAATGTGCATCATGAAGATAGACCTATTTTAGATTGGCAGTGGCTGCTTTCTTCAGTCATATATGTGACCTCACTTTCAACCAGAAAGAAGTTATTTTTTCATGAGTCTACATTTAGTCATTGATATAGGGTGGGCTATACCAACATCTGATCTGGTATCTCACAGGTTGTTGTAGACAGAATGCAATAGCACTAGCAATGTGGAGACACTGGAAAACACTGATGATCAATTGAAGAGCAGTTAGAACAGTTTGCAATGGCTATGGCCATAAATGATGACAAGATGGCAGAGCAAGCTTTCCAATAGATGTGGTATTTTATTTTCTGCACTGACATCAAATGCATCCCTCATGTGTAATTATCTTTGTTGAATATTGGAGGGAGATGAAAATTCTAAATCTGTTTTCATCAAATCCAAAACTTCTTTTGAAGTTGGCAATGAAAGATTTTACCATGTCCTCCAACTCTGTCTGTCCAATCCAAGGCTGCAATTTGGAGTAGTAGAGAGATGCACACAAAAGGCAAAAAAGCTCTTGTTCCGTATTAGTTTCTCTGACTCCTCAAGCTCCACTTTCCTTTAGCCCCATTAGGAACTTGCATTATGTTTCTATGTTTGATGTAAACCTTGGTGCTGCTTGTCAAGAGGATGATCATGAAATGGTAAAGCTGCTTTGAATGTACAAATGGTGTTCTTTGAATTTTTTCTTCTTTTAGTGCAGAATATTAAATATTTTGCTACTTGCATCTAAGTTGGATCAATGGCTTTGGTAATGCGGCGGAGACAGAAAGTGAGGATGAAGCTGTGGACATGACTAAAGATGATTTTTTGGGTTATATAATGGAACCTTCAGTCTGGTCTTGAGACCAATACTTTGAATTTTTAAAACCTTGAATTATTTTCACAAGGAATTGAAAATCAGTTTAAACAACTTTTTTTTAAAATGTGGTAATTAGTTTGTTCAACTAATCTACACAATTAAAATAAAATAAAATGTAAGATTATTTATGTATAATCAATAAAATGTAATAACATAAAATGTAAAGTCAAGCTTTTTTGTTTTATAAAAAAGTTTGTATTTTTCGACTGAGAGAATCTGAACTTGTTTAAAATGAGGCAACAACACAACTCAAATTATATTTCGACTTTAAAAGAGGTCGACCCATCTGATTAGGTTCCAATGATGGTTCCCATAAAAATTCAAACATCTAATGTTGAATACCTAGAACTTACACTATATCCTAAACCTACAACCTAGACCTAAACCCACCTAAATCTTACAAGCTAACCAACATTGATTTTTACCATGATACCGATGTAAGTGTTGGTTCACTCGACACAAATTGAATATTCTGAAATAAAATGTGGAAATGGTTGTGTGGAGCAACACAAAGCCATATAGTTGAATCCTCGAGTTCGCACTAAAGGGAACAATCTTGGGGGATTTGTGCATCAAATAATGCCAAGAGTTTGATTCACTAGATGGGTTGGTTAACTAGGCCAAATTGTGACTGGGTTGAGGTGGGGTGTTGCAACAAGGAAAGCTAGTAGTCATAGGCATCAGAGACCAAGCCATATTTAATTCATTGCACTTGTTTAAACCCTAAACCTAGTTATGCTAGAGGCATCAGAGAACAAGCAGCCGTTTAATTCATTGTACTTGTTAAATGCCTACCGTCTAATATGGGCAGTAGGTGAGACATTCACTCAAAGATGAGATGCACATTTAATTGTGCTGCAATCCAAGTGGGTATACTTTGAATTTGATTCTAATTTAAACCTCCTCAAAACGGTGAATTGAACAAAGAACCATTTGTAAAGTAGCCATTGGATCTCAAAGTCTTGGCCACTTGGGGTTATTGGCTTGACACTATCATTGCAAATATACCTGGATCTTCTTGCTACAAATACTTATTAATTGTGAGCTTTAGATGTAAAAATTTAGCATTCATTTGTTAAAACTTTGAATAGGATCAAGTAAATTTCATTTTAAAGAGCCTCATAGTTTAAAAACAGCATCATTAGTGGAATACCATCTTATGACTTTAAAGCATACAAAAAATTGATTTGTTTTTGCCATCTTTGCTTTGTTGAACTTTGTTTGGAAATTTTTTAATAGTGTTGTTATGGGTCAAGAGGAAACAGTAGGAAGCAGTATGCACTTGCCTTTCCTCCAATGCTAAGAGAATTATCTCTTCCACACAAATCCCTCAAAACCAGTGAATCACAGCTTTCAGTATGCACTCTCCTTTGATATGTGAAACCAGAAATTCAAAAAGTCTGCTGGGATCCATAAATGACAAGCTCCATCAATTTCCTTGATTGGGGTAAGCAAGCAGCCATATGATATGATCTGTGCTGCAAAAGAATTGTTGACAAGACTTACTCATTGCATACAACGTAGGCTCTGTGTACTCTGAAAGCACCAGCAGTAGCCCAGGCTTCCTTACAATGTCTCTACAAAACCTTGAATACAGTTGGGTCTAGATGACTGTAAAGGGACTCCAGAGTTGGTTAGTACCATAAGCAGTCCAATGACCTAACCTTAGAAACACGTAAGGCCACTCCATTTCTGACATGGATCAAGTGAACTTCATAACTCTGATGGCAACTATTCCAGAGTTCCCTTATGTGATGAGCCTTGCTTGATCAGTATTGCTTCCGAAAAATGTTCTCAGAATCAATATGGGAAACTGATGCCACCAGAACCATGTGATCAGGCCAATGGCAACCACAGTTCAAGAGAGATCCAATTGCCAGTAGAATGTGAGGTGTCAAGAGAAAAGTCTGCTTGTCTGTTTTGATCCCACTTCTGGAGAACGGTGAGATTGTTGGCGCAATAGAACAGGGCGGTCTTCAGGTAACACACACTGATTGGCACGAAAAGTTGCAGGTACCAATTGACTAACAATCAATCCTTCAAACCTTTTAGCCCCAGGCCCAGGATGAAGGATGGCTGTATCTCCAATCACTGAACAACGGTCTTCATCAGGACTGGTTCCAACACACCAACCACCTGGAGTAAATTTCCCAGGTTGTCTCCCAAGCAGCTGCTTGTCTATAACATCAAGCACTGGATCATCTTTCCTAAATTTGCGTGCAAAGGCTGCCCCACTTTGGGTCATGTTGCGGAAATGCGTGAGGGTCAGAGACAGGGGATGTTGCCTCGGAGGGGTGTGCCATGCAATGTAATGCAGGTCATGATTCACTGTAGTGTTGCGGTACTGCTCACTATTGCATATCACTGTATGGAAATATCCTTCTGGTGAAGATACAAAGTTGGTATAATACATGAGAAGTGTGCGAGGCAAGTTGTCCCAACCCATGATGCAATACTGTATGAATGACCGTGACATCACTGTCCATGCTGACCCTGCAACTCCGCAAATCAATTCAAAGTTATGCTTTGATGGGTGTTTAGAGGAAAATCACAAGAAATGGTTCAACTCAAGATACTATGCACTTTGAAGGCCATTATTTGGACCTCAATCGATTTTCTGGTTCATTATCTCTAACTTTTCACACTCTCTGGTTCTTTCTTATTTCACTCATTTCTGGTTCTCAGCTCCGCAGTCTACTGAAAGAGATTTATCAAGGATATTACTTTCCAGTCCATTCAAAACACACTCATTAGAGCCACTTCTACCACCATCCAGGGAAAGGAGATCATCATGTTCACATCCAATTGAGGCCTAACATCACATTCTGGAACATAACATTTAAGATTCTACTAATTTCATTCCTGACATGGACACATGTGATTCAGAGTTGCACTCCCAAAGAAAAAGATGGAAGGGACAGAAAAGAAAACCACCCAGACCTACCTTGGAAAAGACGAAAGGTTGTAGGAAGGGATCGTCTCTGACTGATGTAAAAGATGTCACTCTTCTTGCCCACGTACAAACCTGGGTCAATGATGATGGGCTTGGCCCTATAATACCTGCAAAATCCCAACCTCATGGTCAATGTAGGTGATAATAGCCTTCTAATGCTGTGAGCCCAAAGCTACCAGCAAAGAAAACATAGAGAGATCTCTCTCGCTCATCAACAAAGCAACAGTTATGAGAAAAATGAACTGAAATTTATAAGACTGTAGTCAAGAAACCTTTGGGCTTAAGAAAAAAACTCACTCTTTCCAGCCAATAGCACTTGTATGCTCCATGAAGTTCAGTTCTCGAGGCAAATATGAGAGGACATGCAGAAGATCTGCAGTGCACATCAGCCCCAATATCCCTCAAGTTGTGATTTGTTGGCAACAAAATCAATTTTTGGCCAGCAATTAGATATATGGGTGAATTCAACCCTCATATATGTTTCTTTGAGATGCTGTCCACAGTTTGTGTATCAATGCAAAGGAAGATCTGAATTACTCTAAAGTCTACATAAACTTAGCTATAAACAGTCCACTGTTAAGAGGGCTGGGTGCAACTAACAGAGTTTTTGTCTCTTGAGCGTCCATGGGCTGAATGGATCTGTTGGTCTAGAGTTGAAGTTCACTTCAAAGATTTGCAGTTTCAGACTGAAATTACCATAATGTTATGTTGCAGAGTGAGCATTTTTTTGAGAAAATGCGAACAAAATCTGCAAATCAAAACTGATAGAAAGAAGCGAAGGAGGAATTGAATGACAGAGAGAGGTCTAGAGGAGGCGAACCATCTTGAGTGATAAGGGGATAATCGGCAGCGCTCAGATTGATGAACCAGTCCCAGTCCTTCCTTGACTTGAGGAGAATTGCAGCTCCATGGAGGGTAGTTGACACCATAGTAGGCCCTCTGTAAGTGACAAGGTTGGACTTTGCTATCACCAGGACGTTTCCTACCTCAATGAAGACGGGGTCAGAACGCACGTATCTAGCCAGCTCCAATCTCTCGCGTGGTTGAGCATCAAGATCAAGGTGCAGAATGTACACGTTTCTGGGATGGTACAATGCTTGCAACGTTCTGCGCATCTGCTCGTAATCGCCTTTGCTGCCAGAGATCATGTAAGCCAGCCTTGGAAGAGGTGCCGGTTGTTGCACCGGACTCTTCTCGTCCTGCACACTTCTCTGCTGCTGCTCTACAGTCATGTCTTCAGCGAACAAAGGGCGTTGTTCGAGAGTCTGACGAAAGGCGAGGAAGGAGGAGGAGCCTGATGACGAAGAAGGCCTTAGGGTCAACGTAGCTACCAAAAACAGGATCACTGATACTAATGAACTTGCAACAAGCGGAATCCGCCATTTCCTCTCAACGGTCGCAAAGCCGAACAGCTGCATGTCCATCGCCGGGGTCCTCATTGCCACCCCTGCCTGAATCATTCAACGCTCCTCGTGCAAGGATATATTCTATGGTGTCTCTCTCAAGTCAAGGGTTGCGGCCCTGAACAGCACCATTTCGAGATAAAAACAAGAAACCCTCCGCAGATCCTCATAGACACACATATGCTCTGAGAGTACACAAGGAGACTAACGAGTACCTAACTCCAAAAGGCAAAAACGAAAAAAACCGATTTCAGCAGTTTGCTATCAGAGACAAACATTCGGATGAAGACTGTAAAAATGTATGACACGAAAACCGTCTGCATAGCTCTGCTGCTTGATCATCAATCGCATCAAAAGACAGAGAGAAAGCAGAATCACCTGCGCCTATCTCACGGCCATCATCAGTTCCAGAACGGACACCGAAGAAAATGAGAAGCTACTTGAAATCAGGTCAGACAGAATGAGCCCCAAAAATGAAGGATGCGGCGAAGATCAGAGCCAAACATTGCTTGCATTCGGCCGCTAGTGTGTAGATAACAGTGATTGTTCGTCGAGAAAAGGAAGCCGACGAACAAGCAAAGCACTGTGCGCGACACGAAATGCAACGAACAGCAGAGAAGACAAAAAAACACTCTTCCGCATTAAGTAGTATTGCGGAAGCTTTTTCGCTAAGCTTTATCAACCCCCAAGTCCCAATCGAGATGCCGAAAACAAGCAAGCCGCCATCCCCATCGGGACAGCGTGAACCGGGGACGTCCACCAGCGCACCGTGAAAGAGATGGATGATAACTGGTCAGGTTACAGTTTCCTGTTGGATTTCAGTTCCCTAGCTAACCATGGTGGCTACCGTATCTCAAGCGGTGCTCAATATGTGACCCTCCAAATTAAAATTCGATGAAAAAAAAGTTAACATATATCGATTTGGCTCAGGAAAATGGTTTAAATTCGATGAAAAAAAAGTTAACATATATCGATTTGGCTCAGGAAAATGGTTTAAATTCGATGAAAAAAAAGTTAACATATATCGATTTGGCTCAGGAAAATGGTTTAAATTCGATGAAAAAAGTTAACATATAATGATTTGGCTCAGCAAAATGGTTTAAATTCGATGAAAAAAGTTAACATATATCGATTTGGCTCAGGAAAATGGTTTTTCTCCTGCATGTTTGCCCAGTTTGCTTGAGGCTGGTAAAAAAGCACAGCAAAGCAGTAGACTACTTTTGCAGGGTCTGGCCCACCCACCCTGCCCCAATCTCAAGAAAATAATCAATGTAATAATACTCTTACTCCAATGTGAAATGCTAAATGCCCCTAACGAGGCCTATGTGCTCACCACTTTCAGGCTTCTCTTTTTGCACCTGTGGTTCTTACTTGTTTTGTCATGTTTTTTGAAAAATGATTTTTATTTGTGTGTTCTATTTGTTTTGCATGTTTTGGAAGTGATTTTTATTTTTGTGTGTGTTCTACGGGTTTAGGGTTTGCGTGTTTTATTTTATTTTGCATGTTTTTGGAAATGATTTTTATTTTTGTGTTCTACTTGTTTTGCATGTTTTTGAAAATGATTTTTTTTTTTTTTTGGGTATGTTTGCATGTTTTTGAAAATGATTCTTATTTTTGTGTTCTACTTGTTTTGTATGTTTTGGAAAATGATTTTTATTTGTGTGTTCTGCTTGTTTGCATGTTTTGAAAAATGATTTTTGTTTTTGTGTTATGCATATTAATTGTCCCACACCAATTTCAAACCCACACCCAGTTTCAAAAGACAATAAAAATATATTACCACCCAACAACATAGATTTCAGCTTTGAACAATTGCAACATTATTTTTTATTTAACATAAAAAAAACATGGTCAAACCTTGCAACAAAATCAAGTAGCTTTGTGTAGGGTTGAGCATTATTGACCATTTTTTTGGCATCAAATAGAACTTGCTAAGGGTGTTTAAAACTTCTTACTCAAACTATGGTATTCAAAATCTAGGTCGTCATTTATGTTGTTTCTCAAAATTTTGAGGATTTTCCATTTGTCTTAACTCTCCAAGATATTTCATTGTTTCTTTAAATAAACTTCAAATTTTCAACCCAAAAATTTTCAATGTATATTTGAATCTTATGGCAACTAACCTGTTGGAATTTAAATCATAAATTTGAAAGTCTTACATAATCTAGGTTTTAATTTAGTTCCACAAATCTTATTATTTACCTTTCCACTCAAGGTTGGGGTACACACCATATTAGGAGGTCCTTCATATTATATAAATATATGATGTTGCCTATTGCCTTTTTGACCCCAACTACATACCAAAATGAGACTTCTAAAACATACTTTTAAAAACATATGATTGGTTACAAAAATGAACAAATTTTGTTTGTTTTGTTAGGTGTTGTGCGTATGTAGGGTTAGATTCAAATATCAACTCTAATATAAATCCTAGTATTAGAAATCACATCACAAATTTCCCATCACACAATTTGATAATGGAAATCATGTGAAAATTGTTTTTTCATAAGTTCATGCGTTTTGTGCACAAATGTCGTGTGTTTAAAACATGTATGATGCACGTATAAATAGGATGAAATCACACATGTTTTAGATGCATGACATTTGTGTGCAAAAAACACAAACCCATGAAATAACAAATTTCGTGCAAATTGTGAATGAACTAATAAAATTAATAAATTTGTGATGCATACCCACTTTGTATGTAATCCAACCCATAATTTTAAAACTATACTATGAATTTTTAAGGTTTTAAAGATGTCAAGTGCCCAATTTCATAATAAACTATTTGGTCTTCATGTGAGCAAGATTATGTTTGGTACTCACACCTTTCAATGTCTTGTAATATTTCACCTATTAGGTGTTGAATATTGTTTGCACATGAAAAAAAATTTGGGTTAAAGCAATGAATATTGGGGAAGGAGATATTTTTGTAATGAAAAGAAGAAAAGGAAAATGAGAGTTACAAAATGCAAAGCAAAAATCTTTGGGAGTTGTTATCGTTTGCAACAATAACAACAAATGTCTAATAGGGTAAGCCTTTTACTATGTTATGTTCCATGCCTTTAACAATGATCATTATGACAAACACATGCGACCACATGAACATAGTCCTATCTAAAGTTTATGAATGGAATTGTTGCATGCACTATACCAAGGTGCATCCTTGTGTCCATTTTTTAATGTGTGCATGGTGGTTGGTGTTAATCACTTAACTTAAACATCACTATTATTATTGTTATTATGATCTTGTGTGGAAATAATTAATGGAACATTAGGGATTGCTTGAACATCATGTTGCAACTTGCAAATATTAGGTAATTTGTTGGGCGATTCAATGGTGTGTTGCAATTTTTGGCCATGTTGTCATGTGAAAATTTTATGTTCAAAGTTTGAAGCAAGCTTAGTCTCCTAGTATTGCCATTGTGCATCATCTTGTAGTGTGGCACCACGATTTGAAACAAGTTCAACTCGATATTTGTTTATGTGGAATTGCCAAATTTTGATGGAATAGGCAGTTGTGAATTTGAATCTTGTATTGTTAATGCATTTTTTTGTTCTGCATTGATAGGTGCTCCAATCATGAATTTGTGGTTAGGTTTTAGGTGTTTTTTCTTCTATTGTTGATCATCCATATGTGACATAAGGCGTCCACAAATTTATATAAGGTTTTAGATGTAGGTCTCATGTTTCATATGACTTTTTCAAATGCCTTGTTGTGTGTCAAATTTTAACAACCAATTAAATAAAGGTTTTTTTTTGTGAATACACATCTTGTGTTGTGAATCAACAATGAAAAGATCCTAGGTATTGCAAAGGGGATCAGTTACTTTGATTTTGAGGCATGGTTGGGAGATGATGATGTGGGGACGTAGGTGTTACTTTTTAATTCCAACAAGCCAAGATTGGGGAGGTACAACAAACTATCAAACCTAAAAAAGAAATATTAATTACTAATGAGCATGCCCATTAAACAATCATGTTGTATATGTTGAAAACCAACCAACACTACAAGAAAATGTGACCTTTCAAAAGGTCCAACTTGATTGAAATGTCCACATTGGCCAAGGGGGATGGTAGTTTTGACTAAAGGCCTAGGGCATGAAAGAAATGAGTTATTTTTTCTAAAACATTTGACTAAAGTGACTTTTATGACTATGTGACAAATTAAACATTTGGTCAAAAAGGCCAGAGGTCCATCAAGATGACCAAGGCTTAATCAAATTGACCATACTTAATGGCCATCGTGATTTACAATTAATCAAATTGGCCATTTTGATTTGACATTTAGTCAAATTAACCATATTAATTTTATTATTTAACTTACAGTTTATTTTGCATAAAATGCATACCAAACTTAAATTTATAGCTAGTAGGCCCTAGGTTAAACATATTACACCTAATAGTTATTTATAAAATTTAATAGGCTACTTACATGTTACTTTTAAGCACACATAAGTACTTAAACTTAGTACATTAATTTGATAATATTTAATATTTAATAATGTATGATTAATAATTTATATAATTAATTCGCCTCCAAATAAATGTCAATTAATAACCAATAATTAACTCTTCCATCAACTTGTTAATTGATTAATTATTATTATCAAATTACTAATTTTATCTAATTTTTTGGCTGATACTTGATACTCATTTATAATAATTAATAGCAGTCAATATATAATTGTAAATAATTATTTTTAAATAATATTTTAGTTAATAATAATTTGTTATATATTAATTGATAATTATTAGTCAATGCTAAATAACCAATAATCAGTAATTAATAGTAAGTAATCAATAATTAGTAGTAAATAATAAATAATCAAAATCTAATAATAAAAAAATTAAAATCAGTAAGTAATAGTAAATTATTGTTATTTAATGTTTAATATTTCATAGGAAATATTCCATAATCAGCCATTTATATTTAATATTTATTAATTATTATTAATTCTTAAGAAATAATCAATTATTAATCATTGATATTATTTATTTATAATCTATAATAATTCATCAATAATTTAAAATTAATTTTTATTAATTATTTTTAGATCAAATAAGCTTTTTGAATTTAAATAAAAATTTCCAGAATTGAACTGTCAATTTTCAGAGTCAAATAAAAATATTCAAAGTTGAAATGTCCATTTTTAGACTCAATTAATAAATTTCAGACTGGAAGTATTAATTCTGAGAATCCAAAATAATAATTTGGAATTAAAATTTCAGGTTCAAATCAAATGATGATTTTAAAATTTAAATGAAAAAATTTCAGAGTTCAAATATACATTTTATTATTTATATTAAAATATTCAAAATTAAAATGTCCATTTTTACAATCAATTATAATTTTCTGAATTGAAATACTAATTTTTGGATTTGAAAATATTAATGTGAAATTCAAATATCAAATTTTAGATCAAATAAGCCTTTTAAAATTTAAATTGAAAATATCATGTTCAAATCCAAAATCTAAAATTCAAATAATGTTTTAAAAAATTGAAATAACAATTTTCAGATTTGAATAAAAAATTCAAAGGTCAAATATTAATTTTGAGATTCATTATATGAATAATATACATACGTATGCATATTATATATAATTTTAGTACATACATTAAAATACACCCCTATGTCATTGTAAAATACCTTTAGGATGTAACTAATTTAGTGATTATTACGACTAATGGGACATATCAACCTATTAATGGATGAAAATAAATGTAAAATCAATTTAACCAATAAGATGAAATTTTTAATAGTTGCATCATAGTTGTGAAAATGACCAAAATAGTTGAAATTTGATCTTGTAGTTGCAATATTCTCAAATATAGTCGCAAATGACTATAAGTCGCATGTAATCGTAAATGGATTGGTTACATTTTGGCTGATTTCTACTAATGAAATGTCATTGAATAATAATATTCAAAAGAAAAATTTCAAATGATTTTACATTTTCAAAAGAAAGTAAATATAATTATGTACAATATTGAAAAAATAAATAAATTTGAATCATTTTATTTGCAAAAAATTTCAATAAGATATGAAATTTCAAAGTTTATGTTTTTATAATGTTTAAAATGAAGTATTTGATAAATAAAATGTAATGTAACACGTTATCACAACGAATGTGGTGGTTTAATGGTAGGGGTGTTTGCTTTCATTGTAAAGGTTAAGGGATCAAACCTCACAAACGGTGTGTTTGTGGTCAATAATGGTAAGTTGATTGAAAATTTTCCTACTATAGTTCTTTAGAGCATGTGTCTACTTAGGTTGATTACATGGTTTATGTACCTAAGCTAGGTTTTTAACTTAACATAGGCAGTGACACGTGCCAATAATTCATAGGTTCAAAATAATGAAATTATCAATAATATTAAATATTAAATAATTTAAATATAATTGATTTCCATGCTACCATTGATTAGCAAGTGAAATGGTTTGATAAATTTGTATTTCATTTGAAAATAACTTTGTTTCATTAAATATAATGGATCAATGCATTATTTGTAGCAATTGGTCCCCATTCACTAGGGGGTTGACTAATTTCACATTTGGTAAAAATGTAGAAATTCATTCAAAATCTAATGAAACCTAGTTTGAATTAAGACACATTTTGGTGTAGTGGAAACTAGGTGAGTTGGTAATTAAATACATTGTAAGATTGTAAGTGGGAAGTAAAAAATAGGTATGTAATAGGCATAAAATGTCTCATTTGACTAAAGAACATTGTTCGTTCTCATTAATGGTGTTAATTTTTTATGTTCAATTTGACTACACATCCCATTTGACTAAAACCCATTGGTCATTTTGATTAGGGTTATTTAAAATGATTGGATGTATTGGTCAAATTAATCAATTTAGTCAAATTAATTAATCAAAAAAATGTGTTTTGAACCTCTAATCAAAATGGACATGTCCATTAATTAAAAAGGACTAGTTATTCAACGAACCATTTGAAAAACCAAGAATTATAATAGTGTCATAAAACAAATGTAATTTCGACTTTCTATTTATGCATGAACAAAATAAAATATTTTATGTGATTATAATATAAATGATGAGGTGTATTTCCCACCCAAATTCAAATATTACCAAGGGGTTTGCAACAAGCTCTACTAATAACACGCAAAATAAGAAAGGAATTATTCATATATAATCCCTCCCATGATAACACCAATATGAAAAAATTAATTTTACACAAACATTTTAGTTTTTTTAATGAACAACAAGGAATGTGACAATTTGATTAAAGATGCAGATTCATAAGGTTGACAAAATTGTAAGAAAAATAAGAAGGTTGATGTACCATTAATAACAATGCATTAATCTGGAATGAAGGGTAGTTATGAAAAAAAGCCCATGCACAACTTTGGTTTATAGAAGATTTGGACTTTTTAATTACAAAGGGTTATGAACCCTTCCCCATGGGTGTAACATCTTATTATGCACAAGGCCAATAATGCGAGGTTTCCAAATTGTAAACAATTAATGGAAGAATGTGTTCATGCCATGTTATACAAAAACATGGATATTTAAGTTACATGCCATGTTTATATGTGCCACAATTGGTGTCACACATAATTTGCATTTTTTTTCCTCCTTCAAAATAACCCACAAATAACTTTTTAAACCAAATTTCATTCCTTTGCTTGGGTTTTTGAAAGAAAAACATTGTTACCACCTCCTAGTGACCCACCCACAAAACATATCAAAATAAACCCTTGCCAAAATCTTAATAATATGTAATTTTTTGTTAGATTTTGATTACATGATGTATTTTATTCATATTTAGACTTCCAAATTATGAAAATTTGAAAACCTTAACTTTGAAAACCTTAAATTTTCTTTATATAAACCACATTAATTAAAATTACCTCAATCCTTGTTGCTACGATTAAAAGGTTAGGACTAAAATGATTGAATCAATGGTTGTGTGGTGGCAAAATAAAGTAAACAATTTATGCACCTTGTCATAAATAAACAAGTTTTAATGTATTGAAAGTAAAAATGTTTTTTAATGTAATGATCCAAATGAGGATCTATCTTTTAATTTTATTACAATGATGTTATTCATCACATACTTAATAAACATTCAAGTTTTTATTTTATTTTTTAATAACCATATTTTCCCCCTTGTCCAAACTTGTATAAGTAGGTGAAAGTAGATGAATTACTAAATATTCTTCAGTTTCAACATAATGTAGTTTAAAAATGTACTTGTAAGTTCTTAACATTTAAATATTATAGTAGAATACATCAAACTTCTATTGGAAAAGTACGTTTTAAATTCAAGTTGACCAATCACTCTCAAACATACTTGTTACTTTTATTGTGCCAAAGTTTTTCAAATTTTGTAATCACCTCACTATAAATTCAAAGAAAAGCACCATGATTTTATTATGTTATTCAAATTATTTTCAATCTACTTTCTTCTACTTGTGTACGTCAACAACGACCATTTTTTTATTGCCTTTCTTCAATAACTTTTTTTGAATATTTTACCATGTTTTCACTCAGCTTCATGTTATTAGGGATTGAAAATATTGAATGAACGGTTTCATGTGTATTAGGTAAATGTTGAATGAATGATTGCCAAGTTTTTTTTTTACACAAAAACTATTATTGTTGGAACTTTATAATTTTCAATTAAGCTTGGTTTTATGTTTAAACCTTAATACTCGATGGTGTTGTTGAGAGGTTAAGGATTGAAAATATTGAATGAATGGTTTTCAATTTTTTTTACATAAATTGATTTTGTTCCCCATGGATTTGTGATGCTTTCAATCAAGTTTTGTATTAATATTGTTTCAATATTGATGTTTAAACCCAAATATGTTGTTGTTGTTGTTGAAAGGTGCTTGCACACTTTAAAAAATTAAGTGAATGGTTTCATGCTAAATGGGACTAAAAATATTACATTGAATGAATGAATTCATGTTTTCATCATAATTGAATCTACTTTTGAAAGGTTAGGGATTGAAAATATCAAAAAAATCATCATAAAAGTCTTGTCAAAATTTTCATGTAGGTCATCATTGTTTAATACAAATATGGGTTATTATGCAAGGTCATATTTATTGTGAGATAGTGCACCAAGAAGGGAATAAGCATTTCAACCATCTTCCAATTTACACAACAAACTAATGTGCCCCCAAAGGCTTGCCACTTGAGGTATCAAAGTAAATCTTTAAATACAATGTGTTGTGAAAGGTTTAAAAGTCTTAGGCATGCTCCTTATGTCTTCACACTTGGGGAGGGGATGCAAAAGTTCTAGGATGGAAGTAGGACAAGCTAATCAAATTGAGTTCACAAACATGTGAAATGAACAAGCCCAAAAAAATAAATATTTGGGTAATATTCGGAGTCAAGTTGAATCACAAATTCATTTCATTACAAGAATTCATGGCTTTTCAAGCGGTCCAACTTGATTGCCATGTCCATTTTGATTAGGCCTACATAGCTAGAAAATAAAATATCACATATAAGTGTTTATAAATTGTAGGTAAGTCACAAATAAATAGGTAATTAGGGGGTAGGAAATTAAAGTAGGAAGGTAGGTAAAAGGGTAGGTAAATAAATGATAGGCTTAGATTAACATAGGTACGTCTATGTGAGCCTACATGAACCTAGGTTATATCTTACGTGAGCCTATGCTAGCCTAAGTAGGCCTTGGTTTGCATAGATTTGGTGGTTATGTGATGTAAGGGTTATGGTGTAAATTATGTAAGGCCAATGTATGTAAGGCTATATATAATTAGGGCTTATGTAGGCCTACATAACATTTACATAGGCCAACATAGCTCATGTTTAAGCCTACATAACCCTTCCATAAGCCTACGATATAACCCCTACATAGCCCTTACATATATAGGCCCACATAGTATTTACAATATATAACCCCAATAATATTGGCCCTTATGTATGCATAGCTACCCCCTAGTTACATATATAGCTTTTACATAGGCCTACATAAGCCTAAATAGCCACACCCTACTTAACCATTATAAAGGCCCTTGTGTAAGCCTAGTAGATAGTTATTACATAGACTTTACTTAGGCCTACATAGTGTGCATAACCCCTATATAGCCCTACATGGCTTTTACCTATGCCTAAACACAACCCTACATAACCCTCCAATATAGCCCTTACTTATGCCTAGACATAACCCTTACATAGCCTACATAAACCCTACATAGCCCTTACTTAGACCTTACCTAGGCTTACATAGCCTAACATAGCCCCTACCTAAATCTACATCTAGTTAGTATATAATTTAGTAAAGTAGTTTAATATACCATAGCTTAGGTTAGTACTTATGCATAGGCTAATATATTATGTAGCTCGTGTTTGTATAGGTTATAGCCTAGGCTAGTTAATATAAAATACATGGGATAGGTAGCCTAGCCTAAGTATCCTAGTTAGTATGTTTGACTTTTTTACCTTCCTATGTCCTTGTCTATCCTCCTATCTACCTTTGTAAATAGTGTAAAAGAAATTGAATGTGTTTATTACATTATGTTCACAAACATTTTCACCTTATGAAGGTGGTGCAATGGTAAGGATTTGACTCCTCAAAGTGGAGGTGAGGACTTCAAATCCCCACACTTGCAATTTAGGCCATTACCTTAGTTAGGTGGCCTAGCTTCCTAACCTAGCTAGGTCAAGTGGATTGCCTAACCACCTACCCTACCTAGTTCAAGTGGGTGGCCTAGGTAGCTAGGTTGATAACTAGGTAGGTTTATTAATAATATTAAATTATTTTAAATTAAATTTATTCATTAATTATTAGGGTAGGTAGGTTAGTAAGTAAGGTAGCTAACTAGTTAAAAGGTAGTTAAGTGGGTAGGTGGGTAGCTAGGTAGCTAGGTAAATAATTAAAAATTAATTACCAAAAAAATTGTTGCCCAAATTTTGAATGGTCAATCAAAATGACCCAGTCAAAGCGGACGTGTTCAATACGACTTGTCCAAAATAATTGCTAGTCAAGTTGAACATTTGTCACTTTTGGATTGTTTTTTACCACTTTTTCAAGTCAAAAAAATAATGATTTCTTGTAGTGCCTAGACTTCACATGGCCCAAACTTTAAAATAATCACCATTTCTTTTTTAATAATATATTTTATGATTAATTTTGAATCATTGTGAGCTTTCATTGAATTTTTTTATGGTTTTGCCCTATAATATATTATGAACCTCCACCAAAGTTTCATCTATCTTTACTTTGTGGCCCTATTTTGTTTCACCTTGCACAATACATCTCATTCTTGGAGTCTTTGCGTTAGGCAATTTGTATGGGCTTTGAACTTTTTTTAAGTTTTTAGGCTCTATAATGTGATTATTGATGGTTAAAACTATTATAGGTTCATGTTGCCAAATAGACCTTTCCTTTAAAGTAATGCATTTTGTTAACATAAAAAAGTTATAAATTTAAATTTAGGTTATGAAATCTAAATTTAGGGAAATGACAATGGTGTTTTTCAAAATCTATAATAAAATAGGAGATAGCTTCATTTGGAAACATTATTTGTCAATTGGTCAAAGATGACAAAAAAACTTGATGGCGTTCAAATTTGCAATTCAATGTTGAGAAAAGAAAGATTTTTTTCCAAACTTTAACACTTTGATGTATTACCAAGGGCGTGAAGTTTTTGCTTACACATTTGGTTAAGGTCAAATTTCCAGAATTCAATTAATTTTTTTACAATGTAAAGGCATTTGGGTAATAACATAATCAAAGGAGCCACCCAAGTGAATGGACACTCCTTAAAATTACATTTTTGTATGTTTGAAAAATAAAAAAAGAAACATAATAATTTGGATTGTCATAAAAGTTTTTGGAATATTTTCCATTAATTGCAAATTTTATATATTCAAAGGTTGACACAAATCAATTTTTTTTGCATGTTGATCAAATCACTCAAACTTTGAAAGTGAACAATCCTTATTTTTTTCAAATGTTTTTTTCTTCTACCAAATGTGCACCAATCCTACTAAAAATTAAAGAGGATTTTATCAAATTAAATATTGACAATTGGAAGGGCAAAAGAATTTAAATTAATGAGAATTTGTTTTATTACCAATTTGAACACATTTGGTTCAAACATGTTTTTGGCCTTGAAAAGTATGGATTTTTGAAAATGTGACGTTAACAAAAATTGTTCATATTTATGTGATAGAGGGTTTGGATGCATAATGTATATGATATAAAATAAAATTGTATTCAAAAGATATTTATATTTAACATGTGATGTTAAATTGGGTATCTACAATATAAAAATTTAAGGTATAAATTACCAACACAACAATGACACATGTCATGTGCAATGCTTGGAAAATGATTTTTACCTTGGTGCCCCTAGCTCCTTTGACCATGTTTTCACCCATTTAACAAACCACAAATTCCCAAAAAATAATGTATTTTAGTTTGTTGAACTAGTGCATGCATTGTAAAAAGTTTGGGCATTTCACAAAGGCATGCACCACATCAAGGATTTTAATCTAGGAAAACATTAACTTTCCAAACTCAAATTAAGTTAATGCAAAAGATATTTAAAGCAATTAGGTAGTGGCTAATGGGCAAGTTGTAGGTAAAACTCCATCAAAAGGGGTGAAGAAGGTTTGAGTTCCAAAGCATGATGCACAAAAGGAGGGTGTTCAAATCATTTAAATTGTGATGCATAATAAAAAAAAATTTAAACCTAGAGAAGCTCCCAAATCTTAATTGATTTTTTTGTAAACCAAAGGGGAAGGTTAATGGGATAAAGGACTTAATGATGGCAAAGAACAAGGTTGGACTTCAAATGGCAAAATCACTTATAAAGTTGTTGTTTTAAAGGTAAAACATGTTTACATCACAAACTTAGCATCTCATGACTTAAAAATGGAAATCATGCAAAATTTGTTCATTCATAATTTGTTCGTTCCACGCATTGATATTATGCATTGAAAACACATTTGACACACAACTTTATAAGAAGGTGTGAAATGTGTGTGACATTCGTTCATTCATAAGTTCATACTTCATTCATTAACACGTTTATCCATGTGTCAAACATGTTTTCAATTATTAATTCATCTCATGTTAAATTTGTGATGTAATTAGGAAATATAGGTTTTTGTGACCCAAGCAAGTCATTAAAGAATTAGAAATCAAAAATCATTTTTTTGGCTTCTCGCCATAAATGAAAGGTAAGGTCAAGGTGAATTGGGAAGACAAAAACCCATTCACAATGTTTTTAAAAGATGAAAAAACAAAAATGTGAAAGGTTGTGACATGGACTTTGAGATTTCATATTTAAAGATTTTTACAAGGAGAAAGGACCTAAGAAAGAAAGAAAAGGTGGTCCAAATGGTTGCACGTGGTGAAAAATTAAAAAGAGTCAATGATTAAAAGGAATTGAAAACCACATATGCCCAAGCCAATCCCTCTTGAATTAGGTAAAAGAAGCATGGATTCAACCTCTCTAATTTTTTTTTATATTCATTACACATTAATCCCATCTTGAATTCCAATGATTTGAAGGCCCAAGTATGGTCAATGCTCATAAGAAAAACAAAAAATACATTAAATATCATGTTATGTACCAAATTAATAGATCTACCTAACCTCCCTTTAAGTATTAAAATTATCAATAGTAATGAGACTCTTTGGATTGAATGCTTAGCCAAAGCTAAATTTGTTTTTATATTTTCATGGGACTCATTAAAAATGTCTTGAAACATCAATTTAATCTTGACTTTGCAAAAACGTGTAATTTGAAAATGTTGAAAGAAAAAACTTTGAGTGTACAATCTCAATTTAGTAAGTTCTTCCCTTTCAAGCACTCAGAAAATAAAAATAACAAAAGAATTTTATTAATTTTGAGGCCTAAAGGGTCTCGTTTACTAGTCTAGGACATATTTTACTTTTGAAAAAAAATCCTTGGAAAAGGATTGCCAAACTTTAATGGATTAGTCTTTCTGGTAATCATTATTTTTCTTCACATGCAAACATGAAATGTCATCACATCATACTTGGAACTTTGAAAACATCTATGAAGGTTTGAAGGTAAGTATGAATTAGTTGAAATCAAAAAAAAAATTAGAATAGAGGGTGAATGGATGGTTGAATGGCTCATTTTTGTGACATGGTTTTAGTTTTTATATTACCCGTTTTATTTCAATGTATCTTCACAAAACATTTAATTTTAAAATTGTCAATTGGGGCTTGTTTGTTAATTAACAACTTGATTATGGAAACATGCATGTAATTATTTTTTCATGAAATTGGACTAACTTTTTGCATTGAACTTTTAAAATTTTAAATTATAATTGAATTGGCTAATTATAATGGTAGAAAATTAAAATTTTCATATTGGTTTTCATTTAAAATTCCATTCAAAAATTGAACCAAATTATAACTAAGGACTTTTGAATGGTCATAATTGGGTCACAATATCATAAGTCCACATAAATTTTAATTCAATTAATTTTATTTTTCACAAGTATTTTCAAAAATTCTACTTGGGTTGTTATTAATATGGGTTTTATTGGTTCATTACCCATCGCATCATCCCCACTTCACCAATGGTACCAGATTATATTGTTAATTTATCATTATGTTCCCTAATCAAACCTTCAAATTTATCAAAGGTGTGATTAAGGAAGTGTATGTAGTTTCCAACAATGTTTGGTCATTAAAAGAGGTCAAGGGGACGTTATCATTTGAAAAATGCTTGTTGAACCCTTTTTACTTAGGCAAGGTAAAAAACACATGTGCCAAAAAATTGGTTTTCACCAAAACTTGAGTTAAATGAAATTGAATTTCATTTCTTGGCAAATGCTCTTGCACAAGCCCAACACATCTCCACTAGAACGTTATATGAGAAAGCTAGGTATAGGGGGTGGGTGCCCCTAAATTTGAGAAACAAACAATTATGGCCATGTAATTAACATTTTGAACACAATATAATGTTTTTGGAATTGAATTTCTTTTTTAGTTATAAATTTTCATAACTATGTTATTATACCATCAATTACATTCAATGTGATTTTGTAGTTGCAACATTTTTTAATGTTTGTTTTGTATTGCCAATGGGTGTAGGGCATGAGTGACAAAATTTGAAAATGAAGAATCAACCAATAAAATGGTTTTCCTACACCACCATGAAAAGGCTATGTAAGTGTGTTCGAAATTGAAGATCAACCAACATTATGATTTTCCTACACCACGATGATTTCAAAAATAACATTTGACAAGTTTGATGGTTTTCTATATATGGATGTAATGGAAAAATTATTGTCTTCATAATGTTTTGCTCTTGAGATTATTGACATTGTATGGTTAATGTTCAATGATGACACCTATGCAAAATTGCTCATTCTTTCTAATTTGGAAATCATTATAGTTTGACTTATCTACCATATCATTGAACACAAAACAACATTTTTTGTGATGTCATCATATAACATGTCAAGGGCTAGGGTCATTCCTTAGCATGTCCATGAACTCATTCTCATTAAAGGTGAGTTGATGAATTTCAAACCATCAACATGAAGTTGATAGTGGTACACCCAATAAAGGTGTTCGAATGGAATCCACCATTTCACCCTTTTTGAGTTCCAACTTCATTGTGCATCACAAATATTGTCCAATCAACATGCTATACATTACACCTTGTAACATAAAATTCTTTGTGGAAAGTTTGTACATTTGATTGTAACCAAATGTTGGCACATCTTCAAACCGAACGATTATATTTGCCATTTCCAAACCCAATATCTACCTAGCTTGGGCATCCTTCTTAAGCTTGTGATGAACTAGAATTCCATTTTGCCCAATTAGATGGGCTCTAGTTGTATAGTGGTTTAAATGACTAGGGGGAAGGGCACCTCCAACATGTTTTGATGATGATGTTGCATGGAGTGGAACAAGATGAAATATAGACCTTATAAAATCGTCCACTTTAGTTTATGTTAACTTCGTTCTTTCTTTAACAAACCAAATTGTAGGCATAGTTGGTTTTGCCTCAACATTCCATTGAACCTTTCTTTTGACACAATGAGCCATGTTAATAGAACAAAATTAAAATTATTTGAACATTGCCTTCTCAAAAATATTTATTGAAATTCAACATAACTAACAAGTGAGCATGCGAGCATAAGGTGTGAGCTTTGAGCATGAACAACAAACCTATGACTTTGATGAACAAGAAGGAATCTATTTTGAATATTTTTGCAACATAAATAAAAGTTCATGCCACATACATAATTCTTGCCATGTATACAAAAATAATTTGTTTATGTGGCAATATTTTTCCAACTAATCCAATGGAACATTCATATTACTAAAATAGTTTTCTTAATTTTTTTATTTCGGGGTAAAAACAGGTGGAGATAATTAAAACACCCAATATAATGTTGAGCATAATTAGTAAATATTTATCTAACATGTTCAATCTAATGTGTGATTCTTCACATAGTGAAACACAATTCATACATACCAAATGTATGAATCAACATTAATTCAACCCTTTAGCAAATCAAGACCTATTAAATCATAACAATAATAATTGGTGCAATTCTTGACCATGAAAGAAAACCCGTAATAGTTATGTGATACAATGGACACCATTTTTTTACAAATTTTGGTGGCATTTCTAAGTATTACTCCTGTATACTTACATAAAAGCTATAGACTAAACCAACAAGTGATGAACTTCATATCAATTCCAAGTTGGGAAATGAATGAAAATTTCAAATTGCCCACAAAACATGACATGTTGAAGTACATAGTACACATGTTTACATGGCACCCATTTCCCCTATTTCCCCAATGAGCTTGAAATCATAGTAATAAAACCCATGCAAGTGCATGCTAGAAAGTTCCCAATTGTCATTTCATATTGCATCTTGTTTATAGCTTCACCACATAAATTTTTGTAAATTCAACCATATTCAAGAACATGAACATCCAATGGTGGATAGAAAGTCATTGCAAGAAGCCAACCAACCTCCCATAGATTGTAGTGCTATTTTGATATGGTACATGGCAATATGCATCAAACAACTTTTCCATGTTGTGTTTTGGGATACAACATTTCATCCACACACTACCAAAAACATCCTATTCACAAAGTCAAAATGTGGCATTTACAACTACAAAATGTAGTTGTATGTGTCATCTATGATTAAAAATGACTAATCCAAAACACCATGTTTTAAATGTTAGTAGTCGCGTTAATCACAACCACATTAGTGATTACAGTTTGCCATGACTACATTTGCAAATGACATAGTCATGGATCCAACGAGGCACATGGCATCTCACAAGTGCCACGTGTCATATATATATATTTTTAAATTGTCTTTTTTTCTAGTCAAATATTGCCATGTGCTAACCTCTTAACATATGGAACCTAGCTTAGGAAGTTTAGCCTAGGCCACCTAGCCTAGGCACTAAAAAAATTCATAGGTTAGGCAAGCCACCATGGTATCTAGGTATATAAGTGTTTAAGTGTTTAAGTTTGCAAGTGGGAAGACTTGAATTCCCCACTTCCACTGTGGGGAATAAAACCCTTAACCAAATGTTGCACCTCATATTTATTTATGATAATTATTACTTATCACTAATCATTATAACAAAAGGTGTCCATGTACACCAAATGACTTCATTGGATTTTGAGTGAATTCACTACTTGTAGTGTGGGACCATGTGGGGATGCAATGAATTCAATAGTTCGGTGAACAAGGATTAATGAATTGCATTTAGATTTTGTAGTAGTGAAATTTATAAACAACAATGTTTTTAGTTCAAGTTAACATAATTCATCTTAAGTTAACCTAAATTAATTTAGGCTACCTAATAGTATAGCTTTATCTAACATAAGTTAATTTATATTAATTTAAACATGTTTAACTTAAATGTAGGCCTATTTATCATAAACTAATGTAAATTTAGAGTAGGCTGAAATAGGCTAAACACAATTATGTAGGTTAAACTTGCCCCAACTTGGCAAAATTTGACAAAACTAATATTAATTATGCTAAACTAAACGATTTAAGATAAATTTAATTAAACTTGACAAAATTAGGTTACACTAAAACTCCTGGGCAAATTTTGGTTACTTAAATTAAATGTAGCAAAATTTAAGTAAATTTGGCTAAACTAAGGTATTGAAAATAAACTTGGCAAAATTTAGATAGATTATGTTAAACTAAATTATTAGAATAAAACTTGATTAAACATGGCTACTTAGTTAAATTTGGTTAGGCTTGGTTATTTAAGTTAAACTTGGTTACATTTGGCAAAACTTTGATGAATTTTGTTAAATTTGGATATTGAGGATAAATTTGGTAAAAATTGGAAAATTTTAGATAAATTAAATTAAATGAAAATATTAAGTACAAATTTGGTAAAATTTGGCAAAATTAAGATATTGAAACAAAACTTGGCTAAACATGGCTATTTGGGTTAAACTTGGGTTAAACTTGGATAAATTTGGCTAGATTAAGGTATTGAAGCGAAACTTGGTTAAACTTGGTAAAACTTTGTTGAACATGATTATTTAGGTTAAATTTGGCTAAACTTGAATTTTTTTGGTTACATTAGGTTAAATTAAGATATTATGGTTAAATTTGGTGTACTTAGGTTAAACTTGGTTAAATTTGGTAAAATTTAGATAAATCAAACTAAACTAAGGTATTAATGTAAAACTTGATTACCTAGGTTAAATTTGGCTAGATTTGGCAAAACTTGGATAAATCAAACTAAATTTGAACATTAGGACAAAATTTGGTTAAATATGGTTATTTAGGTAAAATTTAGTTAGATTTGGCAAAACTTGGATAAATTAAATTAAATTAGGGTATCATAGTTAAACATGGTAAAATATGATTTTTTAGGTTAAACTTGGTTTGACTTAACAAATTTTAAATAAATTAGACTTAACTAAGGTATGGACGTTAGATTTGATTAAACATGGCTAAACATGGATAAGTTAGATTAAATTAAAATATTGAGGCTAAAATTGGTTAAAATTGGTTAAATATAATTAATTAATTTTAAATTGGTTAGATTTTGCAATTAAAAAAAAAAGGCTAAATTATGGTATTGAGGTTATATTTGGTTAAATCTGACAATTTAAAAATTAAACTTGGTTAGACTTGGAAAAATTGGGATAATTTAAATTAAAATAAGGTATTGTTGTTAAACTTGGTTAAACATATATAAACATAGCTATTTTGATTAAATTTGATTTTTAAAAAATCAATTAAAATCAGTTGAACCAAATTAAACTAAGTTATTTAAGTGAAATGAATCCTAAATAAATCAAATTGTGGTAAAGTAGGTCAATTTAAGTAATGGTAAATTAAATTAGACTATTTAAGCATTTTTTTCCATTTCAAAATAAATTTAATTTGATTATATTATTTCAAATTTGTATATTGCTTCAATATGAATACATTAGTTGTGTAATCATATTTTTAATCATAATTACTTTTAGTTTTAATTATGTTTATATATAAAGTCATGTAATAATTTTGACCATAACCATTAAAATGGTAGCAACTAAAGGCCACATATGATTACATGATAAAACAAAAATTATGTTTTGGAATTTTAAATCATTAAAAGCGATTTGAAAACACACAAGTTTAGACTATACCCAATGATAAATATTTCAAATCACATTCATACTTAAAGTGGTTCGATATCAATTAATTAATTTAACTAACCTATTTTATCCTTAACGAACTTGGATCTATACAAGGAGTTAAACTAACACACTTGATCAATAAAACCATGAATAAAATAAAATTGCATAACACAAGAAAAAATTGTAAATTATTTCATGGAATCTCAAGTCACCAAAAGTGATTTGAAATCATATAACTTGGGATTATATCTCAGGATAAAATATTTTCAACCCTTTTCACATTTAAACTAATTCAAAATAAATTAATCAACTTAATTAACATAATTTGCTTTTAACTAAGTGGGATTCAAACTAAGCTAAATTAACACACACGTAATTTGATATTAGTTAATTTTAAATTCAAATTTGATTAATTTCAAGTTCAATTTGAATTAATTAATAATTTACTTTTAGTTAATCCATAGTTCATTTTGATTTCATTATTAATAAAATCCTAGTCAATTCATACTTAAATTTTAATTCAATTTTAATTATCTCTTAGTTAAATCATATTTCATTTATAGTTAAAAAACCTTTTGAGATTCTTCTTTAGTCGATGGCTACATACAAAATCTCTATGGAAGTTTATTTAAAGGAAGTCTTCCAAAGGGTATAAATAGAGGTACGATCCCCTAATTATTTTTTGTATGTCAACATTAGTATGAAGTATGATTTTGTTTTATAGCTTTGTTTTGTTCTTAATGCGTTTAAATTTTTTTATAACTTTGCATCCTATAACTAGTGTATATAAATTAAATCCTATTATATTGTCATTAAATTAGTTGTAATTTTAGAGAATAAATACGCAATCTATTAATAAGGTACATGCCAAAAGTAAATAGGTGTTAAGTAAGTAGGCACAATAATTAGGGTTTAATTTTCAGTGGAATTGTAATTTTTGTGAAGTGTTAAAAAATTATTGTCATAATTCATTATGATCATATCTTTTGCCATTTTCTTAATTCGAAAAATCTAATTTTGAATATTAAAATAATTATAATTATTTAACAAGTGTATACAATTTTTTTCACACGTAAAATTGGATGGATATTATACTTGAAAAATATATATATTGGTAAAAACTTTCATCTACAACTTGAAACAATCATTAATGGGTTTCAAGAAAGGCATTTTGATTATCAAATTTTCACATTGTTTATTTTCAATATTGCTTCTAGTTTTATAAAAAAGTTCAATTATTGAGGCTTTTGATTAAAAAAATTCATTCACAATTTCATATAATCATAAAAGTTTAAAAAAAGAGTTTAAAGTTATTTGTAGCTTTGAATGTGGGTTGGATTTATTTTATAGAATTTTTGCCTTTTGAGTTGAATTCAGTTATTGATGCATTTTGTAAAAAGAAAATCATTTATAACTTCATGTAATCGTGAAGGTTTTTTAAGAGAAACCTTTTGAGTTTTGAGTTTTGATGTTCTTTGTGGCTTTAAATATGGGTTGGATTTATTTTATAAAACTTTTGCCTTTTGAATTCAATTCAATTGTTGACACATTTCATAAAAAAAATTCATTTACAACTCCATGTAATCGTGAAGGGTTTTTAAAAAAGAAGCCTTGTAAAGGTTTTAAAAATTCAAATTTTTTGTTTAAAAATGTGTTAGATTTTATTTATAAAAAAATTGTTCACAAATTCAATTAAGTTGTTTAGGTTTTTTGAAAAAAATCTTATTTATGACTTCATGTAATATTAAGGGTTTTGGTCCTTTTGTTTCATGTTTTGAATTTTTGACATAAACTTAACTTTTCATTGTTTTTTTTAATGGTTTCGTGCTTGTAACACTTTAAAATTATTATAGTGATGACTTAATAATTTATTAAAGTTTATTTTTAAAAGTTGAACACATAGTTTACCTTTAATATTGTGTTTTATCAAGTATTGTCATATTTTTTTTTGATAAATAATTAAAAATTAATGATATGTTGTATCTGACACAAGTGGTTAGTCCATCCTCAATGTTTTTTTTTTTTTTTTTTTTTTTTTTTTTTTTTTTTTTTTTTTTTTTTTTTTTTGTAATTAATAATTTATCGGCACCATCACTTTTTAATCCAGTCATAGATCCCATGAAAAAAACTAAATATGAACAAGTAAATGGTTTTTATTATCAAATATTCTTCCATGTGATAAAATATTTTTTTGGATAACAATATTTTTTTTGTAATTTATAATCTTTTCGAAAAAATTAATGTTAATAAAAAATTAAAGTTAAAAGTAAATTTTGTTAGTAATTCAATAAACAATAAGTCTTGTTGAATACATAAAAAAAACTAAAAATTGTGATAATATGATTCTTTTGGGCCAAATTTAAAATTCTTGATATTTTTTACCTTCTTTTTTAATTATTGCTTTTTCGACAACATTGACTTTAAAGTTTTTTTCACAAACATGTTCAATATTCAACTCTTAACGTCATTATGATTATTCAAATTAAACAAAAAATGATTGATTTGTTTGATTATAAATCATTATTAAAATTATATTATGATTTAATGCAATTATATTCGAGCACCTAAAAATTAGGTTGTTACATTTTTGATTAAATCAGTCCATCAACTATAAATTAAAAATGTATTATTCAATAATTTAACTTCATGATGATATTTTTTTGAAAAATTGAAGGTGGATGCCTCATGAATGTCAATTGGCTCGTATAGATCATGATCGAGATCGATTTAAAGGTCTATAATGCCATATAGTTCGTCAAGAGGTGTCCACCCACAATAAATGTTCCTATTTTCAAATTTAAAAGTAAAAATTTATAACTTTGAAAAGGAATTCACTTAGATTAAGGGAAGCTGGGATTCAAAGTTCACCAACTTAAGGACAAAAAGGCGAACCCATGTTTTCACTTCCACTCGCCAAGTTTAAACCTTAAAAATAAAGAAAGATAATGATGAAATAACTTCATAATTCGATTTCTTTGTTTTTACAGGTGAAGTTCACACAAAAGTCGAGGTCCATAGAATGTTCATGAGCACGAAAAGAAATTGAAGGCCTCTTGTCATTGCATGTTAAAGAGTTTACATCTGTCAAAAAATTTCACACAAAGAGGAAACATAAAAAATGTTCGAACAGGGCTTTCAAAGAATCAAAAGGAATAGATGAAGCGCTTTTGGGCATTTTATGGACGTATACATACACAATCCACATGGATTGACTAACATTGATGACAAGTCTGTCCAATGAATAGATGGCTTCAAAATTTTAACGTTAAAAAACGAGCGCATGGGTATAAAGTCACAAGCATGTAGTGATGTGCAAGTTGCCCTAGGAGAAGAAAAAATCTCAATGACAAATGCCAATGAAAGTCTCCATTTTTTTGAATTCCATGGGATGAGTTTTTTAATGAATCTTCTTCTCTCTTCACAGCAGAATGTTATCAAAACCCACGAGGAAAAATGGAAGTTAAATATAAACAGCACAAGCAACAAAAAGAGAGGAGTCGATAATTTCTGAAGTTTAGAACTCCAGGATGGAGAGAAGGTCATGAACAAAGAGTTTTCGACGTTTCAAAGACTATGAGCTTTTTGTTGAAATATAGTTTCTAAGAGCACTGGGTTTCAGTTGTGCAGGATGTTACTGCTTGGTTTTCTCTACGCAACCTTTGAAGGTGTTGCTACTTTTTTTTCCATGTTCATAACATTGTTGTTACACCTGCTGCTGGTTAAAAAGTAATGGGCTCATACCGGGCCCTAAGAATCCATCACAATGTCGAAAGGCTGAACGAATGCAAGGATGAGTGCCTTGTCATTCGCAACAGTTTCTTCAAACACGAGGATAGATGCAAACAACATGAAAGCAAAGATGTGCCATGTCATCAGAGAAGATTTATCACGACAACTTCAGTTGACAGTGAGACGGAGAGAGTCTACACAGGAAATCAACAAGATGGCATTCGAAAAACGTGAAAATGTCGACGAAAAACAAGTTGGTAAACATAAGTTAAACAATGAAAAAAAAGTTTTTTTAAAAAAAAGGTTGGCAAATAGAAGTTAAACAATGAAAAAAAAGTTTTTAAAAAAAAAAGTTGGCAAACAATGGAAAAAAAGTTTAAAAAAAATAAAAAACCCCCTCCCTTCTTCCCCTCTTCCTTGCACATGTCAAATGAAGGAGAAAAAAAAACATTAACCTACACCCTTCCCGCTCAACAATAAAAGAAATCAAAATAAATAAATAAAGGCGCACCCCCTCCCCCTGAACAATCAAATTAAACCCCTAAAACAATTCACCTTGCCCCTTTAAATAGTAAAAAATAATTTGTAAAAGTTAGCCCTTCCACATGTCAAATGAAGGAGGGGAAAAAAAAAACATTAACTTCGAAGCCATTACAAGTATTTTTTTCATAGTGCTTGCAACAATGAACAATTAGCATCTTTTGAGCTTTCATTGTTTTTACATCAAGTATCTACATCGCACTTAAAACTATCACAAACATTTTTTTCACAATGCCGACAAAAATGAACAATTACCATTACGATAACAAATCTATTTGTTCTCATCATCAATGTCGTCACCATGTGCTTTAACAGTCACGAGCATGTTCGGAGGTGGATTGTGGACCAGATTATCAAGTTCTGGGAACCATTCTACGTTTATAGGGTGATACAATGTCATGGAACGTCCGTCATAACGATCTTTTGTGTAGGATTCTGAGTATGCATGGATGACGAGATGGTCAACCACCCTAAGGTGAACATGGGCGAGAATGTTGGACATTTGCTTTTCTTTAATTTTAAGAGGGACCGGAACAGTAGTCAAGAAATCTTTCATAAAAGTCGTTGTAAAAACATTCCAAAACTAAAAAAATCCAAGTCGCAGTCCTCATCAGTGACAGGGGCAAGCAACTTATGCAGGTCAATGATTAAAACGCGATCATTCTCGTTATATTCCCATGCATTGTATTCCCCGGCCCATAAAAACTTAAGGATGTTAGATCGAACATGCAAGGGCATGTCCATCAGGTTTGTAGCTTTGGGTTTTCCCATTTGCAAAAAATACGATTATGAGATTGAAAATATTTTGAAACAAATGGACATAAAATTGACGCCTCTTGCAAGATCATAAACATTGTTAAAAAATCAAATACAATCGATGATCAACGCAATGCCATCAAAAGGATTGGCGATAACAAAAAAACCAATTTTATATTGCATTGAGTTACCTTGAAGCCTGTTTCATTTAAGACAAAAAATCTTGGCCCACCTATAACGATACGTTCGGGATCATAGGATTCTCAGAACTTATTTACCTCCTTTAACGTGAGATCTTGACAGTGTGAAGGACGAGCCCAAAATCTCATGCACATTTTCTTTCAACTACGGTTGGTAGAAAATGCTTTACATGAGATCATCTATTTTGATTACAATGTTATTTCCACCACAATGTAAATCTTCCATCCAACGTTTTTGGTCGTTAGATTATTTCGAGAAATATCAACACAAACGTTGATAAGATTTGCTCATAAACACGGCATGCTCGATGTTAGGAAGAAGGAATAGGACGTAGGAGCCGCGCAAAAGATCTTGCAATCCAGGTTGATCTTTGAATACGGTTCGTTCGTGTCACAATCGAAATGCTCATTCGCTCCCCTGCGAACGACAAATCAAACCAAGGGATACAGTTATGTGCAATCATAATTTGAAGAATAGCTCAGAGGAATTATTATAGCTACCTGTACAAAATCTTATAAGTATTGTCGATCCAGTTACATATTTGAAAAACCAAAATAAAAGAAAAAATGAAACCCAAAAATATATATAAAAAAAAATAAAGTTGTCAAAAGTTACAAATACCCAAAAAAAGGTTGTAAAAGAAAAAAAAACATAAAAAAAAGAGATAAACAACAAAAATTGTAAGAAGAAAAATAAGGCAAAGAAACTACGTTTTATTTGAAAACTTAAACCCCCAAAATCTAAAAATGACCATACAGAATAAAAAGAAAAAATACACAACAAAGAAATAGTTTTTTGCAAACATTGTAGAAAATGAAAACCACGAATGAAATAAGAAATATGAAACCAACCTTTTTAGAAAGCAAAATAAATTAAAAATAATAATATAGAAAATAATAAAACCAAGGGGAAAGTATTTATAGAAAACTCACGAAAATGGAAACTATACAACTCTAAGAAACAAATATTTAGAAAACAGTAAAATTCCCTTTTCATTTGTTACTTTCATACTTTACCTTGTTGATAATCAAAATTTGTTAAATTCAATTGTGGATCATTGCCAAACTTGCCCAACCAAATGACAAATCTTAATCATCATACATCAGAATTTGTAGCTTCAAATATGATTTATTGATTTTATTGTTCCGGCTTGACATGTTGTGCCAACTTTTTAAATTAATATGCCTCTTCATAAATTGACATGTTTTTATTGATAAGCTAACAAGTTTTTCAATTTTAAGGAAATTGAATAACCTTGAAAATCATAATTAAAGTTAAAACCATGTCCATGTTTATTTTGAAAAAATATTTTAATACACAATTTGAAAATTCATTTTGTTTTTAAAACTTAATGTGATGTTAAAAAAATGAATGAAAAACATAAACAAGATTAAGGTAAAAAATAATGGACTTTCATTGTTAAAATTTGACAATGATTTGTATGTGTACATTTGTTGACTGTTTATGAATCTATGGTCGTTAGAACAATTGGCATACTGTCATGCGGCCGTGGTCGAAGAATGCCCTGATGTTTCGTCGATGGGAAATTCCGTGCAATAACTTTGTTTGATGGCACCGCCGAAATAAGCGGTCAGATGACGATAATCTGCGATCCCGAGATCCATATTTACATGTTCAAGGAACGCTGTGGTCATCAAACGAGAAACATCTTCGCCATCTATGGCAACGTCTTGTTGAATGGCCCAGAGGTCCATGTATTGTCGGGCGGTGTCGATGTTTCCACGCAAACCCGCGATGAACGACTGCACCGGCGTCACCAGTAACATATATTCGATGAAGAGCAAATTGAGTTCCAGAAGTAAGAAACGGGGTATCAATTTGATCGGCCGCCTTGTGTTGGCGCCCTTGTGGTATTTCTGGAGGGTCATGATGGTGTCGGCCGACCAATAAAATGTCTTGTCGGAATGCCCCGTGTTGCGAAGGAGGTAGCTCTTGTACTCCTCGCCGCGAGGAAGATCGCCGGCGGTGAAATGCATGAGTAAAAATAACAACGCTTGCATACGATCCGTTGCCTTTGCCCACATTGCCAAGGTATTTTGATTCCATACGATGGACCGATCGTCGTCTGTGCCTTTGTCGAAAAGACCTCGGGTACACCGATCGCTGAAAAGGTGGATGGCGAGATCTTATCCCTAATGATGAAATTCGTTACGGGCATTTGACAAGAAAAAATACTCGACTTTGTCTTCGTTCGCCCTGTCTGCCACGTTGCCTTGAGCTATCACCCGGTTGATCCAGGTTATCTCGAGTGTTAACAACAATTGGTTGCTCAACATTTGATTTGCCTCGCGGAACAACTCACCTACCAAGTCTCATAACGTGTCGATGGTGACGGTTTAACCGTCGATCGCGCACACCATAGGATCGATCCGAACGAGTTTTGAGATGTCGGGGCCATCGCCCAACACCCTCCATGCGAGGCGCATGGTCTCCCACAGTTTGTTGAACGGTGTGTCTTTTGCGCTGTCACGAACACAGGCGAACCACTCTTCGGTTTTGCATGACGAGATGGCGGGGTGATCGAGTTGCCACATGGGACGCACTAGCTGCATGAGGATCGTGCATCTTCACCACTACTGGATAATGGTTACGGGATTTGTCACATGTCAAACGTGTTTGAAAGCGAGGTTGGTTGACGAAGGGTCCGATTTCAAGCTGTTCACGATTAGGAACCTGATTATCGGACAACTGGTTTATGGCCCGTGCTGAACGACTAGACACGTCGGCGATTGGCAAAATGTGCAACAACACCGTGTAGATCGGAATGAGATCTTCATCATTTCTGTCCGCATCTTGTCGATTTCGAATGTAAAAAATGAGATTCTTCAGTGGATTTCTTTTAAATCATAAAAAATGAAAAAATATTTAATGTAATTATTTGGAAATAGACTTTACATAGTTTTCATTTTAGTTTAAAAAATCTCATAAACTGAATTAGTTTTGATCTTATGACACAACTTAGTCAAATTTTATGAGTTTGCACAACACTAAAGTTAACATGTGCATTAAACAATTCATTTAAGTGATTTTTTATATGAAAAATAAATTTAAATAAGAATTTAAAAATGATTTATAATAATTAGGAAGCTTAAAAAATTGAAAATCAACATAAAAATTAATCTTTCTACTTTTTTAAATGTTGGTTTCATTGAATTTGAATTTGAAATTAAATTATGAATAAAATCATCCCAACATGGTAATAAATGGAGGTAATGAATGAAACATTATGTTTTTATGCAACATTGAATTGTTAAAATTTCAAATTAGTAGTCTATTATTTTATATAATTAACCTTGCAAATTAAATAAACAATATGATAATTTATCAGATTATAAATTACAAGGTTTACATTGTTGATGAAAAGTGTTGTCAAGTACTTGAAATCAAGTTATTTTTAATGTTGAAACTAACTCCTTATGAATATTATAGTTATTTGAATTTAATTTTAACTTCATGTTTGAATTTAAACTTAAATTTGGATGTTTTAAACCTTTTTTTCATTTTGATTTTTCAATAATATTTCATGATTTCTTAATGTTTACATGTGCACGATCATTGTAAAAAAAATGTTCAAAAAATCATCATCATGGAAATGCCCAAAGTACAAAAACAATTATCATAACCTTTAAATGCATTTAATTTGAAAGCAAATTTGTGACATAATGGCTGTTGTAGGCATGTTAGGTGGTTTATAGATGTTGATATTAAATATTTTGATAAATGTATATGAGCAATCTAAAATTAAAGTAAATTCAATAATGTTGAGGTATTAAACAAATATAATATGATTCCCAAAAGAAAAATTATGCATGAACACTATTTTTACAAAAAAATTTAAGAAATTTAATATCATTAATGACATTAATATTAATTAAAAAAATAGTATTCACATATTGATTACTAAACTATGCTTGATAATAACAATAAAATGATTTGCATTAATTTTTAAGATGATAATTTATAATCAAAATATTGGGTTTTAATTGATAAAAATGCACATATTAATCATGCCCTACAATAACATCAATAATTAATAATATATTTTCAATTGGGTAATCACAACAATTGACCTTGGTGGTAAACATTAAATAATTAATCATTTTGTACAATTTGTTTTATAAAATTTATGAGTGAGATGAAGGTAAAATATAAGGTCAAACATTGAATGTGTTAAATATTGATAAAGGTTCAAATTAACATTACCAACTTCAAGTGTTTCAATTGTTTTGCTTGTGTTATTGTCTTTTACTAAAAGCAAATTCAATAGCCATGAATGAATTCACAATAAAATTATCATTTTTTAACAAAATCAATGTTTTTAAACAATAAAAAATCCATAAATTAATTTTAAATGACATATTTTCGACAACTTTTAAATACAAACCTTTATAGAATAACATAAAAATAATTAAAAAATTGGAAATATTTCAAATATGTATTGAATATAAAAAATCATTTTCAAGCAATATAAAGGTGAACATTTTGCATGTTAAAATGTGATGGTCATGTTATTACAAAGAATACACATTATATAATTTCTTTCACCATTTTGTGTGAATTATTTGTTGTAATTTGTTTCATCCATATTCTAAGGTTAAAATGCGATTATTTAATTTGACATGTCAAGTTATTACTATTGTAAACTTGCATATGGTTATCATTGTTTACTATTATTATTATCAAAATTTATAATGCACCTAAACATGTTAAATAATGTAGATGGTAAATATCATTTTCGCAATAATAATGATTTACAAATTTGGTGATTAGGATTAAAATGTGAGAGTCCTAAGATGATTAGGTCGAAACAACATTCTTCATATAAATTTCATAGTCATTTCAATGATGTACACACACAAAAAGACTTCTTAACAAAAGTTTGGAAGCAAAATTAGACCATGAACATATATTGAACTCACACAAAATAATGACAAAGAAAAAAATTATAAGAATATTATTCTACTTATAATACACAACACAACTTGTCATGAAAATTACACCTCCATACCATTTTCACAAACTTCTCAAAGTTATTTTTTCAAAATTGAAACATTTTGTCATCATGTGATTTTAATGGCACATAATTTTAAAAAACATTTATTATAGACATTGTACATGATTTATGGCCTTTGAATAAATCTTTCAATCATTAGATGAATTATTGAATCATTGTTTAAAATTTTCCAACTTGTATTTTGGAATCATTTTGAACAAAAGAAATTTCAACCTTTCAAACCTTGACAATTTTTGACATCATGAGCCCACACAATATAGCATTTTATTAAAAAAAATATGCATTAACTCAAAAATCAATTGATTCAAAAAAAAATTATTTTTAAAAACTCATTCCAAAGAATTAAGATTCTTTTACATAACTATAGATTTAATTTGAAATGTTGGAAGTTTTTCCAAGGTTTAATTCTTAAAAACCTCAAGTTTAATTTGTGTAAGAATGTGTTTCACTTCATTTGACCCATGTCATGCTTTCTTGTTACTCCTCACTTGCCTCACCTCATTTTGCCTTGACTATGGTCACAAGCCCAACTTCAAAGTTATGACAAATTCATTATATTTATCCTTTGTAAAAGTTATTATCCGTCACAAAATGATGATATAATATGATAAATCACCTGAATAAACGTTTGAGTCATTTTACAAATAAAGTTGGTTCAATTACAAACTTCAAAAGACATTTATCAAAAGCCCACATGTTTTTTTTTGATATCTATATAAAGTTGTTGCATGTTCCTTCTTTGCTCATATTAACACAAGTGAAGGAGATAATAGTTCTTCATGTGTTATTAATTTCAAAGGCCTTTGGTTGTGATTTTTGTTGAAATTGAAATAGTCTTAATTCATCATAAAATACATGAGTGAACATATGCCAACAATTGAGCTACTTGCAAACTTACAAGTGATTTAAATACCTTTCGCTCAAGCTAGGTAGACAAACTTGTTGGATGGTTTGAGATTTTAAAAACATGTTATGACTTCAATTTCTACTTTTAAAAAGATGTTCCTAAAGGACTTTCTCTTCTAGGAACTTCGACAATTCTATCATTTGTTGACCTTTGTTATAAGTAGATTTAGGTGTCTAGTTAGTAACTAGCTATACCTAATCCAAATTGCCAAAGTGCGTAGGAACTTGGACAAAAGACAAAATGACAATAGTAGGCTTTTAAGTAGGAACCCACCCACCTCTTTTTATGTTACAATAGGACATCGGCACCATACAACAAGTATCTCTGTGCTTGACCAAAATCTCATGAAAATGACGTTTGGCTCAATGACTGGTTCTCAAATTGCATCAAGTGCATGCCCAACATTTGATGTTAGCTCATTCTCGACCTCCTGGACCATCTGTATACCTATGTGCCTTGACCCCAAACCCAGAGTCCAGCAGCCACAAGTGATAAGCTGCATATCAAAAACAACAGAGCTAGCCAGTATCTAGGACGTACATGCTATGTCTCAGCTACTTTCCATATCATCCCTTGACAATAGATCACAACTCATATACAAATGTTCGAAGCAAAAAATGCCATGTCAAAATTACAAAAGCCTCAGTACTTCATACATCATGCTCACAAAAGCATATGCCAAATGGCATAAACTACACCTTGAGATTTGAACTCTGAAAATTGAATATCAGTGGTCATTAAACAATCCTTGGATAGGTTAGGTTGAAACATGATGATGAGAAAATGAGTAATTAAAGTGAATATTCCATCAAATCCACTCAAATCTAGACTATCTTTTTCCAGCCTGATTTTGTGACAATGGCTTGGCACCTACCTGTGCAAGCTTTAAGAGTTGATCATGGGTGGACTGTATTCAGTTTTGTCGGCACAGAGTGTAATACTGTTGTCCATTGGGCCACCATAAGAGCTTCAAAACCACCAACTAGGGCCTTGCATGTATAGAGGCATGGGGATCTGTGGCAAATTTACCCTCTCTGCACTCATCCACACAAAAATCTCTCCTTATCAACCTTGCAGCCCATCTAGGTACACTGATGACAAACCTTGCAGCATTCAACTAATATATTCCAAACACTCCTCCCAGCTGACTGTTGAGATATTTGCAAATTGCATTTCTAAGTCATGAACAAATTTTCGAGGTGGGCTTTCAAGGTAGCCTAAGCTGCCTAGCTCATATCTAAACACATGGACCTTCAGATAAGTAACTGGAAAGCTGTCTACTTGAGTTTGCAAAATACCCACAAACAGTCATGTGTTCATGATGGGTTCATGGCAATGCAGGCCAGGGGGATTTCATGAATTGGGAAATCTACCCACTGTGAGGCCTGGTACCTAGGGCATATGTATATCCTATCTTCACCCCTGTGACTTTGTAAATTGCTTCTCGAAGAAGAACCAGAAAGCTACTACAGTGCTTTCTGCCTCAGCTCAGGCAAAACACATAGCTACTTACAGTCTTGCAAGAAGTTCAAATGGAACTAAAATGGTGAGCAGGCAGAGAGAGAGAGAGTTACTGACCTCATCAGAAGCCAGCGCATTGCTGGAGGTAAAGTCAGGTCTACTCTGCTGCACATGGCAGTGGTACACACAATGGTATCATCAAATGGTGGGTGGGTCTCGACTGTGATTCTTCTTCATGTCATTTTCTGCATCAACACTTGCTTTGATCTATCTGCTCATTGATCTGCCCTTCCCATTGAAGACAAGTTTGGATGGTGCTTGGAAACAACAACCCAAATCTCTCAACTGTTTCTGTTGCAAGATCTTGTAAGTGGGTCTGGAGTTTTTCTTTGTTTCTTGGTGGCTTGTGGTGCTTGAGAGTTGGTGATATCATGTCCTTGTTTGTATGTCTTGTCCTGTTGCATTGCAAAATGAATTTCTCATTTCTTCTTCCAAATCTGTGAATCAAGGGGGAAAGGAGTGTGATCCCTCTCTCTCTCCTCATTCCATTTCCTTGCCTTATGAACAAACAGATATTTCTGAGCAGAAAAGGTGATGGGAAAACTACACACCTTTTTCGTGCCAGAAGAAGAAGAAGACATGTCAGATCGTCTCCTCATCGGATCGCCACCGCTAAAAAAAGGAAATTAAAAACTCGCGTGGCGAATCCGCAACAAAAAGACAATACGAGAAACACGATTGAAGCATTCATTACCTGCAGATCACAAAGCAACATTCCTGAATGCGGATCCAAAGGGATTTGCATATCTCGTCCCCGCGCAAGCACGAGATCAAACCCTAAGGTCATTCTCTCTCTCTCTCTCTCTCTCTCTTCTTTCGTGGCACCAGCAGGAGCTTCACCTCATTTGGGCGCTTACGAGGACTTCATCCTTCGCAGCAAATCTTTAGGGCCGACGACGACGCGTATGTCCCCAAGCGATTTGTGAGCTATTGCAAAGAAGCTCAAGAAAGAACCGGAAGAGTTTCTCCACCTCTCCTCGTCGACGAGAAAGGGGACAGCAGCCGATCTTTTCTGGACGTCTGGAGGAGTTCTTTTGCTGCAAGATTTCTTTTCTGACGAAGACCAGAAGAAGTTTTGCAGCAGCCGGGTGGAGGAGCAGAAGAAGAAGAAGAAGAAGAAGAAGAAAGAAAAAATGAGTTTCGTGTTCCGAGGATCGCGCGGTGACTTGGAGAGCGGTCTTCAGAATTTCATGACTGCACGCCGCAACGTGGTGAGGAGCTTTGTTCTCTCCTTCTCTTGTTGTTCCGTTCTCTATCAAGCTTTTCTCTTGTCTCTTTCTCTTGTACTTGTTGAAGAATCTCCGATGCTTCTTTTGAAGCCTGAACTCTGTCTGTGTCTGTGTCTCTGTATCTCTCTCTTGCTCTCTTCTCAAGTCTTTTACCAGAATCTGTCAATTCGGGCAATTGACAGCAAGTGTTGACGATGATCGACGATTTTCTCTTTGAGGTTTTCTTGCGGCTTGTTCCAGAGGAACTGTGAAGAAATCCTCAACTTGCTACAAAGCTTTTCAAGAGCTTTGAAGAAGAAGCTCCCGGTTCAAGAAGGAGCTTCATTCTCTGGAAAAGAAGTGACTTGCACACTTAACCTAGTATTTAGTAGTGTTCCTGCAGCACTCTTGTTCTTTTTGCAAGAGTTTGTCTTCTGAGTTTGTAAAGGTTATCTATCTATCATAAGCGGTTTTCTTATCATGCACACTAGCTTGCAGTGAGAAAACAGAAAGATTGATATGCCATTTGCACACAAAGAGAGAAGGAATTCTTCTTATGTTGGCCTGCCACACTCCCTGCAGTGCATGTGTGACTGACTGACTGACTCCATATTGACAAAAGTGAAATTTCCCTGCTTGCGGTCTGGTTTTTCTGATAGAGATTCCATGGCGCCGGTCGAGCTTTGAATGCAAATCCAATGGCACTTCTAATGACAGGTACACTCTTTCCTTCTTTCTTTCTTTCTTTACACTTGGTGACACCTGCAAGTTCTTGGCTGGCATGCTCTCTACACTATATTATTCCAAGACTGTTTGCTTGCCATGTTTATTGGAGCCAAACACCATATTTCTGGGCATCAAAAGCATCATCTTCCAAGCATGGGAGCTTCAAAAATTTATCTTGCTAACTCTTTTGTGATGGAGGAGGAGGTTTGGTCATCTTCTATGTAACTCTTTTGTGTGTTTATATGTGCAGTGCTACTTCTGTTTATGATTGTAAACTCGCATCAGATGTCACCGAATTTTTTGGTGCGGTTCTCAATCCAGTCCTGTGATGATTGCTGTTTTGATACATATATATTTTTTCTTTCAGCTTGTTGTCATCTCTGTAGCTAGCTAGAGTGGCAGAATTTCAAGGTGACTGTTGTATCTCAATTTTTGCTATTGTTGGTGTGTGAAGTTTATTCTGGAACTAGGAAAGTTGGGAAAGAGCTGACTGAATGTATTATAAGAGTTATAGAGTGAAAACACTCCCATGTCTTTTGTGTCTCTGTGCCTGCGTTGAGAGTGTGGATGATGATGTCAAGTTGATTGGAACTGGGGGCAGCTGTGGGCAGGAATGGGAGTGTTCCTCATGGCATCAAGCCTCCGTGTATATGCAATGTGTCATCGACTACATGCTCAGGCACATGCTGCCGCTGCTGCAGCCTCTGCAGGAGGATTAATGGGTCGCTCTGATCTTCGGCTACGTATGGGCCCTTTACTGTCGTTTGCAACTAGAGCCCAGCTTCAAGGCCTTCGTCTGCAGCTTGCTCTTCTAGACCGTGAATTTGATGACCTAGGTGTGTATTCTTTATCTTTTGGTCAGTTGCTCTGTATCACTACAAGTCTTTGTCTGCACAGGGCAAAGTTTTGTTTAGTCCCTATTTTGATTCTAGATCTCATGGTTGGTTGGTACTGATGCAGACTATGATGCGCTTAGGGCTCTGGATGCTGATAATCCACCAGGGGTTACAGCAATGAGTGACACGGAGATCAACAGATTACCATTTCACACCTACAAAGCAGCACCTGTATTACCAACATCCCATTCTCAGCAGAGGCAAGTTTACATCTTATCATATTCATGTGCAATGTCTCTCCTTTTGACTGTCCTTTTGTCTTTTGCCCCAATATTTTGATACTAGACACAGTGGGTGGTTTGAAGTTTTCTGTTCTATGTTCTCACTCTTCTGTGTTTTCTTTCCTATTGCAGCGAAGGAGCACCCTTGCCTTCTGTGATTGTGAACATGGCAGCTACCGATTCATGTTTGGTCAGTTGCTTCCCAGTTCCTCCCTGCAGTTACTACCTGATGCTGGCCAATCTGTTTCACTTAATAGTTTTCTCATTGACATGGAATTTTAAGCATAGATCTAACCTTGGAATGGGTTTTTTCCCGATGGTAAGATTAGGGAACAGTGAGCATTTTGTGGAGGTTTGTAACCTATCAGATCCATTGACACCTGAAACCACATCACCCTTAAGCAATAATAGTGCTGTGGTCTGAGTTTTTGTTGCGCTTTGGTTGTTCAGAAGAAAAGTGACGAGGGTGATAAGCCAAGACTGGATCAGGAGCTCACATGCAGTGTTTGCCTGGAGCAAGTTAAGGATGGTGAACTTGTTCGCAGCCTCCCTTGCCTTCACCAGGTAAGAATTTATATTGTTTTCCTCTCTCGATCCATTTTGATTTAGAATAGCATATCTGACAATTTCACCATGTTGAGGAAGAGCAAGACCAGCACTAGGAAAGGTCAAGAGTAATTGCAGAATCAGACTATCAAATGGAATCACAATACTGGGAAATGGCCTCCACTAATCCTTGACCAACACAAATGTGCAGTACTTGTATATCCCCAAGGACAGTTTCCTCAGCCATACAGTGGTCTACGAGTCATTTGCTATGTCTCTTGAGTACTAGCCAACATCACGACTTGAGTTTTCCTCTTTACTTCCAGAAATGTGACAAAACTCAGGATGAAATTTTGTATAATTTTGTATCTGCTGAATTTCGGCAGATTAGTAGATACTTATCTGCACCCATCACTGGGAGCTGATGAAGTCAGTCAGTAGTCATCGCAGCTTTCTATTTGTGATGGTCTGAAACTTTGTGACAAACTCTCACAAGGTTATAACTACACTCATTGTTGTGTGACCTTCAGAGTGTTTGTTGTGGTGATTTCTTTGCAATCTCATAGATATGGATTGCACTGAATACTTGTTGTGGGTTTTGTGATTCTTGCAGTTCCATTGTATGTGCATTGACCAATGGCTAAGGCAGCAGGCCACATGTCCTGTTTGCAAGTTCAGGCTGGGTGCTTCATGGCCAGAGGGTCAAAACTCTTCTGGAGCTGCCTTCATTGTGTAGCTGTGTATATCTCATCTTGCATCCTCACTGATTATAGCTCAACCTACGACATGAAAATTGGCAAGTTTTGCCATGGCCTTTCCCATCTTATCTGATCTAAGCAAACACAAATATCCTAGTTCGTCCATATTTTCTCCTAAATCCTTTTCCAACCTTTATAGGTACCAAACTTGTACAAACTTTCTCATGTAGGCCCTAGCAACATGCTTCTTTCTAGGTCTTCTCATCTTCATCCAACAGTTTTCAGGCCCCATATCCAAAAAGATTTATCCTCCTTTCCTTGCAGCATGAACCTTCTGTTATCTATGTTTAACTTCCCAAACATTCTACCAATTGAAACTTCTCCACAATTTCATTGAACTCTTATCAACACCATGTATGCCTAGCTTGGTACTTTCATGCACCTAGACCTTTACCCAAACAAAGCATTCAATAGAATGGGAGTTTTTATCAAATGCTTCAGCATTCTATTGTGGGTAGACAGGTGCTATAGTTAGATGTTCAATACACAATTCAGATGTTTCGTCAAACTCTCCAGTTTCTATTCAGAGCCATTGATTTCATTTTCTGTAAACATAGCTGAAATTATAGTTCTGTGATCTGATGGATTTGGCCTTAACCCATTTAGAGTAATTTTTCTATGCCCATCAAGCCATACTTGGTAGGACTGGTTTGTTTTTGGTAATGGTCCAATTGTAACAACCACTTTCAAAAAAACTTCAAAACTTATGACGCTTCCAATCTTTTACACCTATCTGTGATATTCTCAATCTAATGTTTTTTGTCTGCACTCTCTTAGGTGCCAAGAGTCCTTGGAAAAACAAAAATCCTGCCTGCCAACAATATTCAACATTGTGGTTTCTTACTGATGTTTTTGTTCTCCCCTGTGAAATATAGGCTTCAAGTGACTTTAACCTTCTATACGGAGCCATCACTGTGGACTGATTTTCTGAGAGTTACATGTGATGACATATGGAGGTAAGATGAAAGTGGAAAGATTTGGTTATGAATATTGTGTTCTTTTCTCAGAGTTCATGTGATGACCAGTGTTTTCTTTAGGAATTTTTGTGTGTTGTCAAAGTGGCAATCATCCATAGGAAGATGGTAGAAAAAATGGCAATCATCCCTAGGAAGATTTAGCCAAATCTGGCTATAAACTAAAATTAAAGTACAAATCTTTAGTCATCCTCCTATATTCATGGCTACAAAATAAAAATTAGATATATGAATATGTTGATCTTTCCCTTTTTTTTCTAGCACATCTAGAAACTGAGAATCTCCAAATTCACTTTTTTTTTCAATTTTTTAGTTTTTAATTTTTCTTTTTACCGAAATTTCTCCAGTAAAAATAATTCAAGCACTGATGACATCTAGAGGTAAGATGAAAGTGAAAGGATTAGTTGTGAATATAGTGTGTTCTGGTACATGAGAAGGACATTGTAGTCAAAATGTGATGTATAAGTTTTGCTTATAAATTGCAATCTTTTGTTGTGCAAAATATGTTATTGTAAAATCGCAGTGGAAAGTTATATTTGGAAAATTTCTGGATTTATATTTTAAACCCATTTGTGTTGTGTATATATGTCAAACTATGTTTATAACAGATCTCTCATCTCTCTCTCTCTCTCTCTCTCTCTCTCTATAGGTATATGTTTGCAATTAAATTTTCAACTAATGCTTGTTTGGTTAATTAATTTTCAGATTTTGGTAATGCATTTTCTTCATTTTTTCTTTCTCTTAATTTATTGTTTAATTTAACGGTTCTTATATTTAGCAATTTTGGGTTTATATTCTTCTTTTCTTTTTTTCTCCCTTTTATGTATGTATTCAATTCTGCATGATTAGGAAATATATGAGAATACTTACTTGAAAGAAGGAAATTTTAAAAGAAGGAACCAGGAGCTCCCTCATGTTGGGCATGTTTTTTGAGTAAGGTTTTCATCCATATTTTTCCTGGTTTTGTACCCCATTAGGGATGAAGCAGATCCATTAGGTAGCACTCTAAACCACCACAATTTCAAAGGTTTTGGAAACCTTACCTTTCATTTTATGATCCAAGGGTTACCAAATCATTGGGCCATTGAGAGCCCATGGTGGTACCTTGTGCTACCTAGTAGGTTGCTAATGAAATGAAGGTTGAAGGTCATGGGTTTGTAACTCATGACCTGACAGCCAATCCGAGTGTTGAGATTCTCACAAGAGATTGTCATGGTATAAAAGGTAAATCATCCAAAACACTAATTGTGGATTGTGACTTTACACTTGTTTTGTCCAAATTTTCATCTTTGATCTTGTAATATGATCTATAGTTTCCATAGGTTTTTATTTAGTTATTATTTAGTTATTATTTTTAATTTTTAATAATTTTTTTATCTCTCTTTTTTGGTGAATCATTACTTATGGGGATTACTAATTTCCTTTTCTTCACTTGGAAAAATAGACATGCTTAGTTGAAAACTTTCATTTTTTTCATGGGTTTTATGCAAAGTTTTTAAACTACTAAGGTTTTAGCATCTCATAAATGTCAGAGTTAGATACTTCTTCAATACATATATGTTCCATTTAGGCTTTTTTGTCACAATGCAAGTTTTTTTGTTTGTTGTTTTAAGCAATTAAATTTTTAAAAAATTATTGGCTTGAATGAAAATTTCATCATACAGGTGAAATACCAGACACAATACATTGATATCTGATTTCCATACTTCTAAAAATAATCATAATTGATACCATTGAATTTAATATCAATATACAGAAAATGCACTCAAATAACATATCATCACATATTGCACATACCCACTAATCTCCATATGCCATTGATAGAATGTGTCATGGAGAATGTTGTTCCTAAATCAAGTTTGCCAAAACACCATTGATATTTTCCCCTTCATTTGAATGTGATATGAAACACTCAAAGCACAAATTTTCATCATGCAAAGGATGACATCAATTTACATTACAATCAAACAAATGGTCAAAAATTCAATCAACCCCAACTCCTTGACCACATTGTCAGCTCCCATGTACTATATCTAAACTTACAACACTAGATTCTTTTTGTGTATGTATTGATGCCATGTGATGAGTTTTCGTGGGTCTTCATATTATGCCTTCTTTATGTGTGAGTGAGTACATCCAACATCTTGCTACTTGATCAAGGTTAGAAACATATGTCAAGTGGATCATATTGTCCAAGCCTCTATGGGGTAAGATTCATCCATATTCACAACATCTATCCACGGAACACATCCCTTGACTATTGCTCAAGAGTTTCATAACTTTTTCTACTAGGTAACAAGTTCCCCAAACCCACAAGCTGATCTTGTGTTGAAGGCTTCCCACTTTGGTGCCAATAGTAATTTAGGCAAAAGAAAGGGTTCCAAATATTTCACTATGCAAAAATGTGATCTTCAAAAAAAATCCTCTAAAAGAAACCAATATCCTTCACAATATTATAACTCTATAACTAATCTCAAGTTTCAACACAAGCCAAAATATCATCTTTCAAAAATCCTCATATAAAATATAGACCTAATATTATTACCAAGGGGCCAAAATCTCTTAAGCTACTATACTCTACAATGAATCTAAACACAATATCCTTGACTTGGTGGGCAAGGCCAACAAACCTTGTAATACATCCAAAATTTGCCATTAGTATGTTATTGGGAACTTGGGGGATTTATATTTATTTTGGGAATATGGAAACTACTGCACCTAATGAAGATAGCAATCAACACATTGTGTAATTTGGGATGCAACACATAAGTATGCAAGTATTGTAAGGGAACGTAGCTGGGAACAATAGATTTACTCCATTTGCGAACTCTAAAGTATTCACTCCCAATGATGTGTTCGTTACATGAGTAGGATTAGTTATAAAACTCTAGTAAAGTTTAACACTATTATCAAGCTTTGGAAATGTGAAAGAAATGTACTGGAAAGGTATGCTAGGGTATTATAGTAAAAATACTCGCTAATCATCTCTTAAGTTGAAAACAAACTATGCACCTTCACAATTTGTCATGACAATTGAACATTAATAGTTCTAAATACCCAATGTCCATGCCATGTACCAAATTCTTCCAAATCCTTTACTAGTAATACAAGTTTCCATTTTAAAAATGTAACCAAAAAAATATTAATATTTGTGTTTGACTCATTAACACATGACAAAAATGGATGAAGGTTTTGAATCAACACAATTACACATTCTCACCATTACATTCTCATCATCACCCATATTATGGATGGAAACTTGTGAAGCATATTTTGACATGAAATAATTTGGGTCAAGGGCCAAGGTGGTTGGAAATCTCTTCTGAACAAATTCCAAGGCTTGTTGTACTATGTAAAACAACCTTTTTGTGCAAGTTTGTATGTAATAAATTGATTGCTTGGTGCAAGAGGGGAAAAAACTTTGGAAACATAGTTACTCTCAACCTCTTCCATCCTAACTTGGTCACACCCAATGTCATTCTATTGGACCTTTTGTCATGGATGTGGCCAAAGTTTGGGATGTCATTGGAATTGTTGAAAAAAAATTAGACCAACATTGGATGGATGTCTTTGGGAACTATATTTGTGATCTTGGGAAACATTTGTGGAGACGAACTTTGGACCCTTGATGGATAGATCATTTGGGAACAGAGTGGAAACAA